>Ga0209461_10000029_pt1 | contig 152782 bp, 131 predicted proteins | sample AgamicAsMarz_FD_187162 | JGI IMG/M metagenome (GOLD analysis project Ga0209461, IMG submission 187162) | Agave microbial communities from Guanajuato, Mexico - As.Ma.rz (SPAdes) (version 2) | ecosystem: Host-associated > Plants > Phyllosphere > Phylloplane/Leaf | place: Guanajuato, Mexico... | reverse complement strand
TGGTACGCCGCTTCCCCTCTGCGGGCTCCGCTTATACCTACGCTCAGAAGGCGATCAGTCCGCACGTCGGCTTTATGGTCGGCTGGTCATCACTGCTGGACTACCTGTTCATGCCGATGATCAACATTCTGCTGGCTAAAAACTATTTTGAATCGCTGGTGCCGGGCATCCCGTCGTGGATCTTCGTGGTGCTGCTGGTCGGCTTTATGACGCTCTCTAACCTCAAGGGCATCAAAACCGTCGCCAACTTCAACAGTGTGATTGTGGTGCTGCAGGTCATTGTCATGGTCGGGATCACCGGCATGGTGATCTACGGTGTGGCGAGCGGTGTCGGTTCCGGTACGCTGGTGAGCAGCCGTCCGTTCTGGTCTGAGAATGCGCACGTTGTGCCGATGATTACCGGTGCGACCATACTCTGCTTCTCGTTCCTCGGCTTTGATGGCATCAGTTCGCTGTCGGAAGAGACCAAAGATGCAGAACGCACCATCCCGCGCGCTATTTTCCTGACGGCGCTGATTGGCGGCGTGATCTTTATCGCGGCATCTTACTTCCTGCAGCTCTACTTCCCGGATATCACCCGATTCCAGGACCCGGACTCCTCACAGCCTGAGATCATGCTGTTCGTAGCCGGTAAAGCGCTTCAGGTCGGTATCCTGATCTTCTCGGTGGTCACGGTACTGGCATCCGGTATGGCGGCGCACGCAGGCGTATCGCGTCTGATGTATGTGATGGGCCGTGATGGTGTATTCCCGGAGCGTTTCTTCGGTTATATCCATCCAAAATGGCGTACCCCGTCGCTCAACGTGCTGCTGGTGGGTGCGATTGCGCTGATGGCGATTAACTTTGACCTGGTCACCGCAACCGCGCTGATTAACTTTGGTGCGCTGGTGGCGTTTACCTTCGTGAACCTGTCGGTGATTGCACAGTTCTGGATCCGTGAGAAGCGTAACCGCACGCTGAAAGATCACGTTCAGTATCTGCTGCTGCCGCTGCTCGGCGCGATGACGGTCGGTGCGTTGTGGGTGAATCTGGAAGAGAGTTCTATGGTTCTGGGCCTGATCTGGGCCGCCATCGGGATTATCTACCTGGCATTCGTGACCCGCAGCTTCCGTAATCCGGTGCCGCAGTTCAGCGAAGAAGTTTAATTGCGCTAACGTTGCCGCCTTCCGGCTTTATCGGGAAGGCGGCAACAGCTTAACCGGCCATCACCAGTTCCCAGCTGCCCGCACTCAACAGTTCCCGCCCCGCATCACTCAGTTTGTTATCCGTCACCACCTGATCAAACCTCTCCAGCGGTAACGCCAGAAACGTCGCTATTCTGTTGTACTTCGAACTGTCACTCAGTAAAACCCGTTTGCTGCTTACGTCGCACACTGCCTGCTTCACCATCACTTTATCTTCATCCGGTGTAAACAAGCCGCGTGGCCCCCAGCAGGAGGCGGAGATAAAGGCGATATCAATCGCCAGATTGCGCAGGCTGCGTGCTGCCGACTCGCCGACGCAGGAGCGGTTCTCCCGGCATACGGTGCCGCCCGTGTGGATCACCCGACACTGACTCGCCTCCATCAGCAGATTCGCCACCATGAAATCATTGGTCACCACCAGTAAATCATCACGATCAACCACTTCCTGTGCCAGCGCTAACGTCGTGGTCCCGGCATCCAGATAGATGCAGCTGTTACGGGGAATGTGACGGGCAGCGGTGCGGCCAATAGCGCGCTTTTCATCGTTATAGAGAGTGCTTTTCGTCAGATGGGACGGTTCAGCCGCCAGTCGATCGGCAGAGCGCACGCCGCCGGAAACCGACAGCACGGCGCCTTGTTCCTCCAGTTTCTGCACATCCCGGCGTATGGTCATGTGTGACACGCCAAGCCGCTCCGTGAGTTCTGCAATGCTCACCACGCCACGATCGGCCACCAGCGCCAGAATCTGTTGATGACGTTCAACCGGAATCATATCTGCTCCCTGATAATTACCATTTTTTCACATTATAAAGTATCTGCCGGTCAACCAGAACAAAAAATAACAGCTGATACAGGGCGTGGAACTGCCACCACCGGGCAGATACGAGGGCGAGGCGGTAAAATATCCGGTGTTAAAAATTGTTCCTGTTCACATTATTGATGTTTTTTTGTGAGGTGTAACACATTTTTACCGACAGGAAGCTGGCAGGATTAACAGTAACAAACAAATAATCACTTAATTTAACAGTGGAGGCGTAACGTGCCAGCTGAAAACATCTGCGTTATCGGGTTAGGTTCCATGGGTATGGGTGCGGCGAAATCCTGTCTGCGCGCCGGACTCAACACCTGGGGCGTCGATTTGAATCCGGCAGCCCTGGAGAGTTTACGTCAGGCCGGCGCACGTGATGCGCAGACTTCGGCCTCTGCCTTTGCAGACCAGCTCGATGCCGTTTTGCTGCTGGTGGTTAATGCAAAGCAGGTTAACGCCATTCTTTTCGGTGAAGATGGTCTGGCCGCAAAACTGCGTCCGGGCACGGTGGTGATGGTCTCATCCACCCTCTCAGCGCAGGATGCGCAGCAGATTGAACAGCGGCTGGCTGAACATCAGTTGCTGATGCTGGATGCCCCGGTGTCGGGCGGCGCGGCCAAAGCGGCCAGCGGTGAAATGACGGTGATGGCATCCGGCAGTGATGCGGTCTTTGCACAACTGCAGCCGGTGCTGAATGCGGTCGCCGCCAGAGTCTATCGCGTGGGCAATGAAATTGGCCTCGGGTCAACCGTCAAAATTATTCATCAGCTGCTGGCGGGCGTTCATATTGCAGTGGGCGCAGAGGCAATGGCGCTGGCGGCGCGGGCCGGTATTCCGCTGGAAACCATGTATGAAGTGGTCACCAATGCCGCGGGCAACTCGTGGATGTTCGAGAACCGTATGAAGCATGTGGTAGACGGTGACTACAGCCCGAAATCAGCCGTCGATATCTTTGTAAAAGATCTCAACCTGGTGACTGATACCGCGAAGTCACTGCACTTCCCGCTGCCGCTGGCCTCAACCGCCCTCAATATGTTTACCGAAGCCAGCAACGCCGGTTATGGCCGGGAAGATGACAGTGCGGTGATTAAGATCTTCAGCGGTATCACGTTGCCGCAGGCAGGGGAGAACAGCTGATGCGTCTTGGCGTAATAGCGGACGATTTTACCGGCGCAACGGATATCGCCAGTTTTCTGGTGCAGAACGGCCTGACCACTATCCAGTTCAACGGCATCCCCGCCAGCGAAGAGAGGACAGAGGCGCAGGCGATTGTGATCAGCCTGAAGAGCCGTTCCTGCCCGGCAGATCAGGCGGTTGCGCAGTCACTTGCCGCGCTGGCGTGGCTGCAGACGCAGGGCTGTGAACGCTTCTACTTCAAATATTGTTCCACCTTCGACAGCACCGCGCAGGGCAATATCGGTCCGGTGACTGATGCGCTGCTGAATACGCTGGGCGAGACGCAGACGGTCATCTGCCCGGCGCTGCCGGTGAACGGGCGCACCGTCTATCAGGGCTATCTGTTTGTCGGCGATCAGCTGCTGTCCGATTCCGGCATGCGGCACCATCCGGTCACGCCGATGCAGGACAGCAACCTGATGCGTCTGATGACGTCGCAGGCAACCGGCAAAGCCGGGCTGATCGCCGCAGCACAGATCGATCAGGGCGCAGCGTCAGTGCGTCAGACGCTGGACCAGCTGGCGGAGCAGGGCATTAACTACGTCGTCACTGACACCCTGCATCATGAGCATCTGTTGACGCTGGGTGAAGCACTCCGTGACAGGCGGCTGGTGACCGGCGGTTCCGGGCTGGCCATCGGTCTGGCGCGGCAATGGGCGACGGCTGAGACGGATGCAGAGGCGGAGCGGGCAGGCCGTCCGCACGGCGATCGTGCCGTGGTGCTGTCCGGTTCCTGTTCGGAGATGACCAATCGTCAGGTGGCTGCATATCGCCAGCTGGCACCGGCCTGCGAAGTTGAGATTGAGCATTGTCTGGAAGATGCCGAAGGGTATGCCCGGCAGCTGTGCGGCTGGGTGGAAGCAAACAGCCATCAGACGCTGGCGCCACTGCTTTTTGCCACCGCGGACGCGCAGCACCTGCAGGTAATTCAGCAGCGCTATGGCGCGCAGCGCAGCAGCGAAGCCGTTGAGCAGCTGTTCGCCTCCGTCACCCGCGAGCTGAAAGGGCGTGGCTGGCAGCGCTTTATTGTGGCGGGTGGGGAAACCTCCGGCGTAGTCGCGCAGAGCCTGGGTGTAACCGCCTTTCACATCGGCCCGACCATTTCGCCCGGCGTGCCCTGGGTGCGCGACATTCATCAGCCGCTCTCGCTGGCACTGAAATCGGGCAATTTTGGCGACGAAGATTTCTTCCGCCGCGCGCAAACGGAGTTTACCTATGTCTGAATCTTTCCTTTTAGCGGAACAGCAGGCGCGTGAAGAAATGGTCCGTCTCGGTGCCTCGTTCTTTAAGCGCGGCTATGCCACCGGCTCAGCAGGCAACTTCTCAATGTTGCTGGCGGATGGCAATCTGCTGGCAACCCCTACCGGCTCCTGCCTGGGGGAATTACAGGGGGACCGGCTGTCGAAAGTGACGCCTGAGGGGGAATGGCTCTCCGGCGATAAACCCTCCAAAGAGATTGCGTTTCACCGCGCGCTCTACCTGAATAACCCCGACTGCCGCGCAGTGGTGCATCTGCATAGCCACTACCTGACGGCGCTCTCCTGTTTACAGGGGCTGGATACGGACAACTGCATTCGTCCGTTTACTCCCTATGTGGTAATGCGCGTCGGTGATGTGCCGGTCGTGCCTTACTACAAGCCGGGCGATGGGCGTCTGGCCGACGATCTGGCGGTGCTGGCGCCGCGCTACCGCGCCTTCCTGCTGGCGAATCACGGCCCGGTGGTGGTGGGCAAGTCATTACAGGAAGCGGCAGATAATACCGAAGAGCTGGAAGAGACCGCCCGTCTGATCTTTACACTGGGCGACCGCCCGATCCGTTATCTCAGCGATGCCGAAGTAGCGGAATTAAGGAGCCGATAATGCCGAAGTTTGCTGCTAACCTCTCGACGCAGTTTACAGAATACCCCTTTGCCGAACGCTTCGCTGCAGCGGCGAAAGCCGGTTTCACGGCGGTCGAATTTCTGTTCCCTTATGACTATCCCGCCACGCAGATAAAACAGTGGCTTGAGGATAACCAGCTGCAGCTGGTGCTGTTCAATACCGCGCCCGGCAATGTCGAAGCGGGTGAGTGGGGCGTTTCTGCCATCCCGGGACGGGAAGCGGAAGCAAAGGCGGATATCGACCGCGCCCTGAGTTATGCGCTGGCGCTGAACTGCCCGCAGGTTCACATCATGGCGGCGACGGTGCCGCCCGGTGCCGATCGTCAGCGTTACGTTGAGACCTTTATCAGCAACATGCGTTATGCGGCTGCGTGCTTTGCGCCGCACGGCATCAACCTGCTGATAGAAGCGCTTAACCCTGTAACTAAACCTGACTATCTCTACGCCAGTCAGTATCAGACGCTGGAAATGGTCGAACAGATTGACCGGCCGAACGTGTTCACTCAGCTCGACCTGTTCCACGCGCAGCGGGTGGACGGCAACCTCAGCCATCTGATTCGACACTATGCCGGGCGCTATCGCCACGTGCAGATTGCGTCGGCACCGGATCGCCATGAGCCGGATGAGGGGGAAGTTAATTATCCGTACCTCTTCTCGCTACTGGATGAGGTCGGCTATTCCGGCTGGGTCGGCTGCGAATATATCCCGCGTGGCGACACCAACGCTGGCCTGGGCTGGTTTGCTCCCTGGAAATTAAAAGCCTGATTTAACGCCCTGTAAAAACCGGTGTTTCAGCACCGGTTGGGACAGGCTCGCCCTTTATCTGGCCCTGCACCTGCTTACCCTGTACGCCGATAACCCAAAAAATATAACAATTTCTGAGGTTTACTATGTCCACTGCACTGCTGTTAGCCATAGCGACCGCCAGCATCGTGATCCTGCTGCTGCTGGTCATCAAAGCCAAAGTTCATCCCTTTGTCGCCCTGTTAATTGTCAGCCTGCTGGTGGCGATTGCGACCGGCATTCCGGCTGAGAAAATCATGGAGACGATCATCACCGGAATGGGCGGGTTGCTCGGTCACATCACCATCATCATCGTTCTCGGTGCCATGCTCGGGGCGATTATTGAAGCCTCCGGCGGGGCTGAATCACTGGCGCAACGTTTCAGTAAAACGCTGGGGCTGAAGCGCACCGTCGCCGCTTTAACCATGGCGGCTTTTATCCTGGGTATTCCGGTGTTTTTCGAAGTGGGCTTTATCATCGTTATCCCGCTGATTTATGGCTTCACTAAGGTAGCGCGCGTCTCACCGCTGAAGTTTGGCCTGCCGATGGCGGGCGTCATGCTGACGGTGCACGTGGCGCTGCCAACCCATCCGGGTGCCGCGGCCGCCGCCGGGATCCTGCATACCGACATGGGCTGGCTGATGATGCTGGGTATCGCGATTTCCATACCGGTTGGGATCATTGGCTACTACGTGGCGAAAGTGATGAATCGTCGCCATTATCATCTGTCGGTCGAGGTGCTGGAGCAGTTGCAAATGGCGAAGCCGGAGGGGCAGGAAAACAAGCATGAACCGGCCCCGCCGGGTGCGCTGACCATCAGCGGTCTGATTGTGGTCCCGATTGTATTGATTGTGCTGGGAACGCTGTCCCACACCCTGCTGGCGGAAGGCAGTCTGCTGCGTAACGTCATGACCGTGATTGGCACGCCGCCGATTGCCCTGCTGATTGCCTTAGGACTGGCGGCCTGGCTGCTGGGCGTCCGTCGTGGCTGGAGCAAAGACAAGCTGGAAGATCTCACCGGCCGGGCGATTCCCACCTCTGCCAGCGTGATTCTGGTGGCCGGTGCGGGTGGGGCATTTGGCAAAGTGCTGGTGGAGTCAGGGGTCGGCAAAGCGCTGGCGGTGACGCTGGAAACGCTGCATCTGCCGCTGGTGCCGGCTGCCTTTATCCTGTCGCTGGCGCTGCGCGCGTCACAGGGTTCCGCCACGGTGGCCATCCTGACCACCAGCGGTCTGCTGACGCAGGCGGTGACCGGTGTAACGGATATGCAACGGGTACTGGTGACGCTGGCGGCCTGTTTTGGCGGCCTGGGTCTGTCTCACGTCAATGATGCGGGTTTCTGGGTGGTCACCCGTTATCTCGGACTTTCCGTGGCCGACGGTTTACGCACCTGGACGGTGCTGACGACGATAATGGGATTAAGCGGTTTTGTGCTGACCTGGCTGGCGTGGACGGTGCTCTGACTGAGCAAGACAGGAAAGCCCGATCCGTCAGGGGATGCCGGGTCAGGCTTTCTCATTGGTTCAGGAAACCAGTTCCTGCGCATAAAGATAGAGCGCTTTGAGCTGCCCAACCTTTTCTGCATCCGCTTCATGCAGATTCGCCAGCCCTTCCAGCTCCTGCATAAACGCCTGTACCCGATCGCCATTCAGCACTTCACGGCGATGCTGCAACCAGCGCTGCTGCTCGGCATCATCCAGCGTGCCGGGGAAGTTACGCGCCCGATAGCGAAACAGCAGTTTCGCCACCCGCGCACTCTCAAAACTCAGGTCAAGCGCAGGCAGATTGGCCGGCGCGGTCTGACGAATGATATTCATCCCGGCGCGATCGGCATCACTGAAGAATCCATCGTAGAGCTGCGTGTCCACATCGTCTGACGGTGTGAACGGCTCGGCTTCGGCAAACAGCGTAACCAGTTTCTCCCGCACGTCAGGCTGCTGACGCAGCAGCGCCAGATTCGCCAGACAGTGCTGACGATCAATGCCCAGCCGGGCCGCATCTTCCGGGCGCAGCGTACTGGCAGGCGCCAGCACCGGACACTTATTGATATGCACCAGTTTAACCGGCACCGCAGGCTGATCGCCGAGGTCGTTTTTCGGCGTGTAAAGACGTTCTCGCAGCGTGTCAGCATCCAGTTGCAGCAGCGGCGACATATCGCCCGCCAGATCCACCACGATCAGCGCATTGCGGTTATCGGGATGCCAGGCCAGCGGTACGATCCAGCTGGTATTGCCGCGCGCGGCACCAAACATGCCAGAGACATGGACCAGCGGCTTCATCTGCGGGATGTCGATCAGGTTCATCAGCTTGTTTTTGTTGCGATGGGTAAACAAAAACTCAAACAGTTTCGGCTGCTTCTCTTTTACCAGCTTTGCCATCGCCAGCGTGGCGTACACATCGGACATCGCATCGTGCGCATTTTCATGGGCCACGCCGTTGGCTTTGGTCAGATGCTCCAGCCGGAAGCTGGGGAAGCCTTCTTCATTTTCCGGCCAGTTGATCCCATCAGGCCGCAGCGCATAGCAGGCGCGCATCACGTCGAGCAGGTCCCAGCGTGAGTTGCCATTTTGCCAGGCCCAGCCGTAAGGATCATAAAAGTTGCGATAGAAGATATTACGCGTCACTTCATCATCGAAACGCACGTTGTTGTAGCCCACCACGCAGGTTTGTTCGGTGGTAAACAGCTTATGAATGCGTTCGGCAAACTCAGCTTCAATTACGCCGCGGCTCATCGCTATCTGCGGGGTAATGCCGGTAATCATCACCGCTTCGGGCTGTGGCAGATAGTCATCTGGCGGACGGCAGTAAAACACTTCTGGCTCGCCGACCGGATTAAACTCACTGTCGGTGCGCAGGCCGGCAAACTGGGCGGGCCGGTCACGAGAGGGACTGGTGCCGAAGGTCTCATAATCGTGAAACAAGAAAGTGGGCTGTACGCGGTCGTTATTCAAATTTCATATCCGTTCATTGCGTTCACTGACTTTATGAACAGAAAACCTGCGGCTTTCTGTTCGCTCTGAATTTCTCTGCGCGCAGCAGGATGAGTTTTAATCGTTGTGTCTGATGCGCGCTGACTGTGAGGTCTGCTGTGTGGAACATTATAGCGGCTCCTGACTGCGGCTGGCTCAGCCCCGCATGGTAAACCATATTCCACCACGTCTGAAGTTAAGGGTTTAGCCAGCCTGAAGACTGTTTTTGCTGCCAGTCAGCAACGGCAGCTGTTTCAGACGCATAAATCTCTATTACCGGAGCCTGTACCCGTTCTGAAACCGGAAGCCGTTACGCATTTTTTCAATGCCCTGGATCACTACTCCCAGGCTATTTTACAGTACCAAACCTCCATCTCATCTTCCCTGATGACGCCAGCCGTCTTTTGTCAGCCGCCAGCCTCGCTCGTCTGACTTCAGCCCGGTTCATACTTTTTTTCAATTTATTCAAACCTTCACAACGCTTTTGCCGTAAAACGTGCGGCTGTTTCCGTTTCGTTTTAGAAATTTTCTCTCCCGTGCAATTAAGGATGAAGTGTTGAAAAGGCGTCTGCTGTTCACCGTTACCGTTACTGTTTTCTGGGCCTCGCTGGCACAGGCTGATGCGATCCCCTTTCCTGTGACGCCTCCGGCAATTGATGCGGCTTCCTGGGTATTGATGGATGCCACTACCGGGCAGGTGCTGACCGCGGGCAATCCCGATGAACGCCGTAATCCCGCCAGCCTGACCAAACTGATGACCGGCTATGTGGTCGATCGCGCTATTGACCAGAAGAAAATCAGCCGGGACGACATGGTCACGGTTGGAAAAGATGCCTGGGGTGCAGGAAATCCGGTGTTCAAAGGCTCCTCGCTGATGTTCCTGAAGCCAGGCGATAAGCTGAGCGTCCGGGATCTAAGCCGTGGCGTGATCATCGACTCCGGCAACGACGCCTGCGTTGCGCTGGCGGATTATGTGGCCGGCAGCGAAGCGAACTTCGTCGGCATGATGAATCATTATGTTGAGAAGCTCGGCCTGCAGAATACGCATTTTGAAACCGTGCATGGTCTGGATGCGCCGGGGCAGTTCTCCAGCGCACTCGACATGGCGAAACTGTCCCGCGCCATTATTGATGGTGAGCCTGACTTTTATGCCATGTACAGTGAGAAAACCCTGAGCTGGAACGGCATTACTCAGAACAACCGCAATGGTCTGCTGTGGGATAACAACCTCCACGTTGATGGTCTGAAAACCGGTCACACTGAGACCGCGGGCTTTAACATTATCGCTTCGAATGTGGTGGGAAAACATCGCCTGATCGCTGTCGTCATGGGCGGTAAAAGCCCGAAAGGCCGTGAAGAGCAGGCGCGTAAACTGCTGGTCTGGGGTCAGAACACCTTTGATACCGTTCAGCTGTTCCATGCGGGTAAGAAGATTGGCAGCGAAAATGTCTGGTACGGCAATCCGCATCAGGTAGAGGTGGGAACGGCAGAAGATGTCTATCTGTCGCTGCCGCGCAGTGAAGTGCAGAATGTGAAGGCGAAGTACGTCATCGATCGTAAAGATCTGGAAGCGCCGCTGAAAGCCAATGAAGTGATTGGTGAGATTCAGGTGATGGATAAAGATCAGCAGATTGCTCACTATCCGCTGGTGGCGCTGAGTGCTGTTGAGCCAGCAGGCGTGATTACCCGCCTGACGGACTATCTTAAACAGAAGTTCTGATTGTCGCCGGACAGTATAAAAACGGGCAGCCTGCGGGCTGCCCGTTTTCACATTTATTCCCTGAGCCTGTTACTGATATCTGAGAAAGGTTAAAAAGCCGTATTAAGTTGTTCGTGACTTCCGGTCAGGTATGTGAGGCGGATGTTGATAATTGTAAGCGAACGTCAAAACTGTTTTGAAATATCCGGCCCGCGCTAAGTCCAGGCCGCGTTCAGGGTTAAGATAGCCCCATCATGTTCCCGTAACCGGAAAGTCACTTTGCGTCCTGACAAGCCCATCTCGAAACTGGAGTTCTGGTTTTATCGCCATTACCGATCCGTCCACGGCGTGCGCATTGCCATCGCCTTTTTACTCTGCTTTATTTTTGTCCGGGCAACCGGTATTCCGGAAGGCACCTGGCCGCTGATCACGCTGGTGGTGGTGATGGGGCCGATTTCCACCTGGGGAAATGTGTTTCCACGCGCCCTGCAGCGCATCTGCGGCACGGTGGCGGGCTCGATTTCCGGGCTGATTGCCCTGAAGCTGGAGCTGATCTCCATGCCGGTGATGCTGGCCTGGTGCGGCATCATCATGGTGATCAGCGGTTACCTGACGCTGGGCAAACATCCCTACATGGCGCTGCTGATCGGGATTACACTGAGCGTGGTGGTGGGGGCGCCAACCGGCGATTTCACCGTGGCGCTGTGGCGCGGTGGTGATGTCATTCTGGGATCGCTGATGGCGCTGCTGTTTACCGCGATCTGGGCGCAGCGCGCCTATACACACTGGCGTATTCAGCTCTCCGACACGCTGGCAGGCATGGCAAAAATCTATCACGCCGGTTTCTCGCCTAACCTGGTTGAAAAGCCACGCCTCAACAAGCCGCTGGGCAAATTGCTGACCAGCGTGATCAAAATGCGGGCGCTGCTGGAGCCGTCCAGCAAAGAGACCCGTATCCCTAAGTCGGTGCTTGAAGCGATTCAGACCATAAACCGTAATATGGTTTACACCATTGAGATGCAGATTAATGCCTGGTGGGCGTCGCGTGAGAGCCACCTGATTATGCTTAACGCGCCTGCACTCCGCCGCACGCAGCAGATGACCGAGAATACGTTACGGGCGCTGTCGGTGATGGCGATTAAGGGTGAAACAGAAGAGGTGATTGCTAACAGCCATGAGCTGACCGAAATCAGTGGCGAACTGCGCAGACTGATCGCCGAAGCGGGCAGCGACGGGCTGGAAGAGACGCCAATCTACGGTTACGTCTGGCTGACGCTGGAACTGGCGAAACAGCTGGAGCGGATGACTGATCTGATGCGGATGGCGCTGCGCAAATAATCACCTCAGACAATGACTTAATGTGAAACCGGGTTTCTTTGCGCTAAGATAAGAGCCAGTCTGAATTTAGCTGTGAAAATTGCTTACCTGGCGGGCTAGCCGCTAAGCTGATCGTTTTGACTCTCTCCCTGCGTCAGCAGGCTTAAAGAAAGGTGCCATCATGGAAAATGCCAAGCAGTCATTTCAGGACGTACTGGAGTTCGTGCGTATGTTCCGCCGCAAAAACAAACTGCAGCGTGAAATTGTCGATAATGAGAAGAAAATCCGCGATAACCAGAAGCGCGTACTGCTGCTCGACAACCTGAGCGAATATATCAAACCCGGCATGAGCGTTGAGGCTATTCAGGAAATCATCGCCAGCATGCGTGTGGATTATGAAGACCGCGTGGATGAGTACATCATCAAAAACGCCGACCTGTCGAAAGAGCGTCGCGAGCTGTCGAAAAAAATCAAAGCGATGGGCGTGGGCGAACACCCGAAAGCATAAGAACAGGGCGCTTATGCGTTTTGTGTTCCATGCAAACCCGCATTCACTTCGGTGGTGCGGGTTTTTTATTGCCTGTGTCAGCGCAGAATTATTTACCCGCCAGCCTGCGGGCAATCTCCTGTAGCTGACGAGAGAGCGCCACTACATCGACACGCTTATCCGCGGGCGGGGCGGTGGTCTCACGGATCACCAGCGTGGTTTCCAGCGCGTTGTCTGGTGCCTCTTCACCCTGAAGCCGCGCCAGCATTCGCTCAACACTCTGTGCGCCAAGATAGTGTAAATCCTGCCGCACCGTGGTCAGCGGCGGCTGATACCATGCGCTCTCGGCGGTATCGTCATAACCAATCACGGAGATCTCGCCGGGAATGGCGACGCCATACTGATGCAGCGCCCGCATCGCACCCAGCGCCATCTGATCGTTAGCCACCAGCAGCGCCTGCGGCAGGTCATCGGGCAACTGCGTCAGCAGCGCCTGATAACCCGACTGCGCGCTCCAGTCACCGCGCAGCGAGCAGTGCGGCGTTAGCTGATGATCGGCCAGCGCCTGACGCCATGCGTTTTCGCGCTGACGGGCCGAAACCGAGCGCAGCGGCCCGTTTAACAGGCCAATCTGGCGATGACCCAGCGCCACCAGATGCTCAACGGCGGCACGTGCGCCGGACTCATTGGGATACTGACATTGCGCCACCGCCGCCTGCGGTTCGACATCCAGAAACAGCACCGGCTTGCTGCCGCACAGCAGCTGGATCTGCTGCGCTTCATCGGCATCCAGCGGCAGGTTAATCAGCAGCCCATCGACCCGCTGAGCCAGCAGTTCATTTACGGTGGCGGCCGCATCGTGACCGCTGTCCATCGCAATCACCAGATGATAACCCGCCCTCGCAGCACGCTGCTGAATCGCTGAGGCGATCTGCGCCGGTGCCATCAGGGCCAGGTCGCTGGTGGCGAGACCTAACGTGCGCGTCGCTTTGCCCGCCAGCTGCTGCGCTACCCGATTGGGCACATAATTGAGCTGTTGCATCGCCGCCTCAACCCTTTCCCGCGTGCGGGCTGAAACCTGTTCAGAACGATTTAAAACACGTGAAACGGTTTGATATGAGACGCCGGCCAGTTGAGCGACATCATCAAGGGTCACGGAGCGGGAAGTCATTGAACTCTCCAGAATATGAAGCGACGAGTGTAACAAATTTTCATGCTGTGCTGCTGCTGCCATCCACACTTTCACCGCCACGCCAGCGGGAAACGTGGCGGCACCAGACCCGCGAACGCTGCCGGTTGTTAACGCTGCTGCAGATAGACCTGCAGGTTCACATCCACCGCGTTCAGCAGCGGCGTGGCAAGCCCGTTTCGTTTCGCCCGCAGCAGCAGGTCGCCGATGATCTGATCGGCTTCAATATCATAACCCTGGGTGAGATCGCGGTACATTGAGGAGGTCATCGGGGTCGCGGGATTATTTAACAGTTCAAAAATGCGGGCCGTCACCGCCGGGCGCGGCTGATAGCCTTCGGCAGTAATGACGGACAGAATCTCCGTAAAGATCCCCTGTAGCAGCGCTTCGCCGCCGCGCGAGGTGAGGATCTGCCGGGTATCACCACGTGCCAGGCAGCAGACCGCGCCGAGCGTGCTGAGCAGCAGCCACTTCTCCCACAGCTCATCCATGATGTTATCGCTGAACAGGGTATCAACCTGACAGTCGCGCAGTGCGGCATCAACCCGCTGCAGCCGTTCATCGTTGTTGCCGTCCAGCGCGCCGTAAAAGATCTGATGCAGCGGCGTCATCTGGATGACTTCGCCCTGTTCACCCAGCGTGGCGTTGATTTTGCACAGGCCGCCAATCACCTTATCTTCGCCGAAGCGCTGTTGCAGTGTCGCGATGTGCCGCATTCCGTTGAGAATCGGCATGATCAGCGTGTCCGGGCCGACCGCTGGTGCAATGTCCGCCATCACCTGCTCAAGGGCAAAGCTCTTCACCGTCACAATAATCAGATCAAAGTGACCCGTCAGGGTGCTGGCCTGCGTAAGCTGCGGCTGTAACGTTTCGGTGCCCTGCGGCGTCTGCAACACCAGCCCGTTGTTTTGCAGCTGCTGATAACGGCGTTCACGCACCAGAAAAGTCACGTCCTGACCCGCCTGAGCCAGTCGTGCACCAAAGTATCCACCGGTCGCACCGGCGCCTGCCATCAGAATCCGCATTCCACTCTCTCTTTGCTGAAAACCTTTACCTTAGAACGCCGTGAGCGCGCTTACCAGCGTTAGCCTCCGGCGCAGCGTATCGGGGTGCGTGAAAAAACAGGCAGGGAAAGCGTGAGCAGTGAGGCGAGGATGCAGAAAAATCAGATTTTCCCGGTCAGAAGGGCGAATCAGCGTGCGGCGTTAAAGCCGGGTGACGCCCAGCGCAGCGGCCTGCTGTTCCCACGCCAGCACGTCCTGATAATCGTCTCGCTGCACCGGGCTGAATCCACTGATGAGATTGTCGTCGCAGACGCCGCGAAAGGCGGGATCGCTTACCAGCTGATATAGCGCCGTACGCAACGTCTCCAGCCGGGCTGCTGACGTTGAGGCGGCCGTGATCAGCGGCAATCCGGGTGCGGCGGGCGTCTCACCGATGATATGCAGGCCACGCAGTTCATCCGGCGCATAGCGGGCCAGCAGCGCCCAGCTCACACAGTCGACAGCCGCAATATCTGCCTGTGAATCACGCAGCACCGCCAGCGACTGACGGTGTCCTCCACTCAGCAGCAGCTGTGAAAAAGTTACACCCTGACGCGCCGCCACAAACCGCAGCGCGTTATAGCCGGAGTGCGAGTCCGGGCTGTTAGCCACGGCCCGCCGACCCTTGAAATCGGCCAGCGTCGCCTGTTTATCCCGCGCCACCAGCCAGCTGCGATAATCGCGACCGCTACAGCCTGGCGCATGATAGTGAAAGGTACCGACCAGCTGAACAGCCGGTAACTGGCTGACCAGCGGATAGCCGCATGTCTGGCTCAGCAGCAACCGGTCATCCCGCCAGTGGGCCAGCAGCTCGTCAGGCCAGACCGGCTGCGCCACTGTGTCATGCTGCGCCAGCAGCGTAACCACAGCCTGCATCAACGCCCGCGTGGCAGGCGGATGGAGGGCATACATGGGCAAAGCGAGCAGATTATTCATGGGTTTTCTCCACTGAACGGCCCGGATGGGCATTGACCCCGACCGGTCTGACCCAGAACTGACGCAGCCAGACCCGATAGCCCGCCACCCGAAAACCGTGGTTGCGCTGATAGTAGTGCTCGCGGTCGCGCAGATAGAGCGGGCGCAGGCCATACCATGGAACGCCAGGCAGATCGTGATGCACTGAATGGTAGTTCAGATTCAGGAACAGGATGCGCCACGGCCAGGCCGCTTCATTATTCACCGAGCGCGCCAGCGGATCGTCCGCTGCACGGTGCTCGTAAAAGGAACGTATCTTAGTCAGCGCCAGCGCCGGATAACTTACCGCCAGCAGATACCACAGCGGCGAAAACCCATGCCCCGCCATCCAGTAAAACAGCAGAGCCAGCAGCGCGCCATGCAGCAGCCACATGCCCGTCGCAGGGCGATCGCCACGGCGCAATGCCTGCCACATCCCGCCAACGGTCGACGCGATATCCAGCAGCGGGCCGAGCAGCAATCGTCCCGGAAACGTGTTGCGCAGGTGAATCAGCCGCTGCTGCCAGCGCGGCAACTGCGCCCAGCGTGCAGCGGAAAAATAGTAGGTTTCCGGGTCCTCATCTGGCTCAGTCAGGGTGTGATTGCGATGATGGGCCAGATGAGAGTCGCGATACAGGCCGTAGGGATACCACACCGCCAGCGGCAGGGTACCGAACAGCTGATTCACCCGCGGCCAGCGCGTGGGATGACCGTGGATCAGCTCATGCTGCAGTGACATGTACCAGGCCGTAAAAACAATCAGCAGCAGGGTAGCGGGCATCTGTCCCAGCGTCTGCCAGTTCAGCATCACCGAGAACCAGCCACCGTAAATCACGCCCATCAGCAGCCAGGTCGGCAGTTCGCTGCGCCAGAGCCAGCTGCGCGCGCGCTGTTTCAGCCAGGCGCGCTGCTGTAAAGAGAGATAACCGTTGTGCATCGTTCACCTGACAGCAGAAGCGGGAGTCTGGAGAGTGAAAGAAAGCGCGGATAAAGACAAAGTGGATAATCTGCTTAGCTATGTCGAAATTCCTGAATATAGCGCTGAAAGATATTGACTATCAGTAGCCGCGCGGAGGGCGTAACCTTTCCCTATCAAAAATCGACTCATGTCCACAGGCGTTTATCGCCTGTCAGGAGAAATACAGATGAAAAATATCGGCTTCTTATCCTTTGGTCACTGGACGCCTTCGTCGCAGTCCGCCACCCGCACCGCGCAGGATGTATTACTGCAATCGATAGACTTAGCGGTCGCCGCCGAAGAGCTGGGCGCAGATGGCGCCTACTTCCGTGTCCACCATTTTGCCCGTCAGCTCAGCTCGCCGTTTCCGCTGCTGGCTGCCGTGGCAGCCCGTACCAGCAAAATTGAGATCGGTACCGGTGTTATCGACATGCGTTACGAGAACCCGCTTTATATGGTGGAAGATGCCAGCGCGGCAGACCTCATTTCCAACGGGCGTCTGCAGCTGGGGCTGAGCCGCGGTTCACCTGAGCAGGTGATCGATGGCTGGCGCTACTTTGGCTTTGAACCGAAAGCAGGTGAAAGCGATGCGGATATGGGCCGTCGCCATACTGAGGAGTTTCTTGAGGTGCTGCGCGGCGAAGGCTTTGCTAAGCCCAATCCACAGCCGATGTTCCCGAACCCGCCGGGCCTGCTGCGCCCTGAGCCGCTTTCGGAAGGGCTGCGTGACCGTATCTGGTGGGGCTCCGGTTCCAATGCCACCGCAGAGTGGGCGGCAAAAATGGGCATGAACCTGCAAAGTTCAACCCTGAAAGATGATGAGACAGGCGAGCCGTTCCACATTCAGCAGGCGAAGCAGATCCGCGCCTACCGTGAGGCGTGGAAAGCGGCGGGGCACCAGCATGCGCCACGCGTTTCCGTCAGTCGCAGCATCTTTGCGCTGGTGAATGATATGGACCGCGCCTACTTTGGCCGCAGCGGTAACGATCAGGATTCCGTTGGTTTCCTGGATGAGAAAACCCGCGCTATCTTTGGCCGCAGCTATGCCGCAGAGCCGGAAGTACTGATTAAGCAGCTGGCGCAGGATGAGGCGATTGCCGAAGCGGACACGCTGCTGCTGACCGTGCCTAATCAGCTTGGTGTCGCCTACAACGCCCATGTGATTGAGGCGATTCTGAAGTATGTCGCCCCGGAACTCGGCTGGCGTTAAGTCTGAAGTCGAGCGCCCGCGCAAGCGGGCGCTCTGTTGTTTCTCTATAAACCTGTGTTACCTGCCATTCACCTCTGCAATCGTTAACGCTTTTTAATCATTTTCTCTTTTCGTCTTTCTGCCGCTCTTGTCTGGTGTGTGTTCCGTCCATCCCATCAACTACACCGGTTTAGCCAGCGAACCCGGCTATATCTGGTCAGGACGCTGCTCAGCCATCCATGAATAAGACGGTTGTGTAACCGGTTGTGCCGGAATAGTCTGATTAGCATCGATGCCGCTTCGTTGATGATTCCGGGTAGTAACATCCGTTGCGCCATTGCTGGAAGCTGTTGAAACAAACCTTATTCAAAGGGATAAGCTATCAATCTTATAGGATGAGACAGGTGTGAGTTCCTGAAAATCCTCTATAGAGTAGCGATGAAAATACAAAAAGAGGTGTGACCATGAGCAATTCCATTGATGAAGATGCAAAAGATGCAAAGCCTATTGTTGAAGCCGATCGCGAAGCGCCTGAAAGCAAATGCCCCTTTCATGCGGGCAAGCCAGCGCAGCCCAATCAGGCTCCGGGTGGCGGCACAACCAACCGCGACTGGTGGCCTAACCAGCTCCGCGTTGACCTGCTGAATCAGCACTCCTCCCGTTCGAACCCGCTTGATGAATCCTTCGACTACCGTAAAGAATTTGCCAAATTAGATTACTCTGCGCTGAAAGCTGACATTAAAGGGTTGCTCACCGAGTCACAGGCCTGGTGGCCCGCTGACTGGGGCAGCTATATCGGCCTGTTCATCCGCATGGCCTGGCACAGCGCCGGAACCTATCGCTCCGTAGACGGACGCGGTGGTTCAGGCCGTGGTCAGCAACGCTTCGCGCCGTTAAACTCCTGGCCGGACAACGTCAGCCTGGATAAAGCGCGCCGCCTGCTGTGGCCGATTAAACAGAAATATGGTCAGAAAATCTCCTGGGCTGACCTCTACATCCTGGCGGGTAACGTTGCGCTGGAAAACTCCGGCTTCCGTACCTTCGGCTTTGGTGCCGGACGTGACGATGTCTGGGAACCGGATATGGACGTGAACTGGGGAGAAGAAGCCGCCTGGCTGGAACACCGTCACCCGGAATCCCTGGCACAGTCGCCACTGGGTGCCACCGAGATGGGTCTGATCTACGTGAACCCGGAAGGCCCGGAACACAGCGGCGATCCTGCCTCTGCTGCCCCGGCAATTCGTGCCACCTTTGGCAACATGGGCATGAACGACGAAGAGATTGTGGCACTGATCGCGGGTGGCCATACGCTGGGTAAAACCCACGGTGCCGCACCGGCCAGCCACGTCGGCGTCGATCCGGAAACCGCACCGATTGAAGCGCAGGGCCTGGGCTGGGTCAACAGCCACGGCACGGGCGTCGGCGCAGATACGATTACCTCTGGCCTGGAAGTGATCTGGTCGCAGACACCGACCCAGTGGAGCAACTACTTCTTCGAGAACCTGTTCAAATATGAGTGGGTCCAGACGCGCAGCCCGGCGGGTGCCATTCAGTTTGTGGCAGCTGATGCGCCGGATATCATCCCGGATGCGTTTGATTCTACTAAGAAACACAAGCCGACCATGCTGGTCACTGACCTGACACTGCGTTTTGACCCGGAGTTTGAAAAAATTTCGCGTCGTTTCCACAACGATCCGCAGGCGTTCAACGAAGCCTTTGCCCGTGCGTGGTTTAAGCTGACGCACCGTGATATGGGACCGAAAGCGCGCTACATCGGACCAGAAGTGCCGAAGGAAGATTTGATCTGGCAGGATCCGCTGCCCGCACCGGTTTATCACCCAACCGTGGCAGACATCGCTCAGCTGAAAGAGAAAATTGCGGCCTCCGGCCTCAGCGTCAGCGAGCTGGTTTCGGTTGCCTGGGCATCAGCATCGACGTTCCGTGGTGGCGACAAGCGCGGTGGTGCCAACGGTGCCCGACTGGCGTTGCTGCCGCAGCGTGAGTGGGACGTCAATGCCGTCGCAGCTCGCGTGCTACCGACGCTGGAAGCTATTCAGCGCGAAGCCCACAAGGCTTCACTGGCGGATGTTATTGTGCTGGCGGGTGTGGTCGGTGTTGAGCAGGCGGCGAAAGCGGCTGGCGTCCCGATCGACGTGCCCTTTACCCCGGGCCGTGTCGATGCGCGTCAGGATCAGACCGATATTGAGTCGTTCGATCTGCTCAAACCGCGTGCGGATGGTTTCCGTAACTACGGCACCGGCTTTGGCAAAACCACCACCGAAAGCCTGTTGATCGATAAAGCGCAGCAGCTGACCCTGACCGTGCCGGAGTTAACAGTACTGGTAGGCGGGATGCGTGCCCTGGGCGCTAATTTCGATGGTAGCCAGCACGGTATCTTTACGCACAATGTAGGATCGCTGAATACCGACTTCTTCGTGAATCTGCTGGATATGCGTACCGAGTGGAAAGCGACTGATGGCAGCAATGAGAAATTCATCGGACGCGATCGCGTGAGTGGTGAAACCCGTTTCACCGCCACACGCGCCGATCTGGTGTTTGGTTCCAACGCGGTATTACGCGCCTCGGCGGAAGTCTATGCCAGCAGCGACGCCCGTGAAAAATTCGTCAAAGACTATGTCGCCGCATGGACCAAAGTGATGAATCTGGATCGGTTCGATATCTGATAGCTGTTGACGTTGTTAAAGGCGTAATTCGCTAATACTCAACTGCACCCTAAAAGTCGGTGATCCGACTGATTAAGGTGCAGTTTTTTTTGCCAGATTTCTTCTGATTACTGGCCCTGTCGTCTGCGCATGGAAGCCGCGCCGCAACTTTTTCATCGGATTTAGCCCAATCCTTGGCCTCCCCGGAAACGTTTTTTATTCTCGCTCTGAAGAAGTCAGTCGATTCCCGCGCAGGCCCAATTCAGGAGAGCATAACAATGGAACTGATTAATAATTGCTCGCCATCGCCCGCCAGTGTTATATTAAAATATAACATCAGGAGGTGTTTTATGTTTATCACGCGTCTTAAAAAGGTTGGCGGATCGGTCATGCTGGCGGTTCCTCCCGCCGTTCTGAAAACCCTGGCATTGTCGACAAACAGCGAAGTCGGTATGACTATCGATAATGGTAATCTGATCGTTAAGCCCCAGAATCGTCCGCGATATTCACTCGAGGAACTGCTGGCGCAATGCGATCCACACGCTGAAATGAGCAAAGAGGATCGGGAATGGATTGATGCGCCTGCAGCTGGTAAGGAGAACCTCTAAATGGAGAGAGGGGAAATCTGGCTGGTGACACTCGATCCCACCGCAGGTCATGAACAAAGTGGGAAGCGTCCGGTGCTGATCGTTTCTCCGGCCTCGTTTAACGCGTTCACCCGATTACCGATTGTGGTTCCGGTCACCAGCGGCGGAAACTTTGCCCGCTCAGCAGGTTTTGCGGTTTCACTGGATGAGGCGGGTTGCAGGACAAAGGGCGTCATTCGCTGCGATCAGCCGAGGACGCTCGATATGGAAGCCCGCGAAGGCAGGCGGCTTGAGCAACTACCTGACGCTATCGTGAATGAAGTGCTGGCACGGCTGGAAGCCATTCTGAACTGAACACTGGAGTAGCTAAACATAGCCAATAAAAAACCCGCTCAGGTTTCCCTGAGCGGGTTTCTCGAATTTGGCTCCTCTGACTGGACTCGAACCAGTGACATACGGATTAACAGTCCGCCGTTCTACCGACTGAACTACAGAGGAATCGTTTGAACGGGGCGCATAGTAACGGCCACGCCGAATCATGTCAAAGCTCTTTTTCATAAATTAGCGCGACTGCTGAAATAGTCGCCACAATGCTGTGTTAACTCCTGAGAACACAGCTTTCAGGACGGGTGATAGCAGCTAAAAACCAATGGTAAACTGAGGTGTTTATGAGGTGTTCTGGCGCTGTAAGGCCCTTGTCAGAAGGCATTGCGCGTGATTCAACCGGATAGTTTTTTATGGCCGTCACAAAGTCCCGATTCTGGCTTTGTCAGCAACAAAAACGAAACGTAGATTCCATTTCAACCCTGAACTGAATCCCCGGAGTTGAAATGAACAAAGTCAGAATCGGCATGATTGGCAGCGGCTATATCGGGCGCTGCCATGCGATAGCCTATGCCCAGGCCCCCACCGTATTCGCGCTGAAAGGCGAAATCGTGCGGGAGATGCTGGCCGAAGTGAATCCTGAGCTGGCGGCGCGTCAGGCGGCGACCTTTGGTTTTGCGCGTTCCACCGGCGACTGGCGCGCGCTGGTCAGCGATCCGGCGATTGATGTGGTAGATATCTGCGCACCCAACTTCCTGCATAAAGAGATGGCGCTTGAGGCGATACGCCACGGCAAGCACGTCTATTCTGAAAAGCCGCTGTCGTTAAGTGTGGCGGATGCGCAGGAGATGGTGGCAGCGGCCGAAGCGGCAGGGGTGAAAACTCTGGTTGGCTTCAACTACATGAAAAACCCGACCAGCCAGCTGGCAAAAGAGATTATTGCCAGAGGCGAGATTGGTGACGTGGTGCATTTCTACGGCACCCATAACGAAGATTATCTCGCCAGACCGGAGACGCCGCTGGACTGGCACTGCCAGAAAGCGCTGGCAGGCCTTGGCGCGCTGGGCGATCTGGCGGCGCACATCGTCAATATGGCGCACTATCTTGTCGGTGATATTACCGAGGTCAGCGGCGATATGATGACAGTGATCACCTCACGGCCTGACCCGAAAGAACCTGCGCGGCAGTTACCGGTTGAAAACGAAGATCAGGCCAGCGCGCTGCTGCGCTTCCGTAATGGCGCACACGGCGTGATTGAAACCTCACGCATCGCCTGTGGCGCTAAAATGGGCCTGACTTACGTTGTGACCGGTACCAAAGGCACGCTGCGTTACACCCAGGAGCGCATGGCGGAGCTGGAGCTTTATCTGCATGACGAGCCTGCCGGGCGTCAGGGATTTAAAACGATCCTGACCGGACCGGCCCATCCTGACTACGCGAACTTCTGTGTCTCTGCCGGGCACGGCATCGGGTTTAACGATCAGAAAACGGTGGAGATCCGCGACCTGATTAACGGCATCGCAGCAGGGGATCGCATGTGGCCCGATTTTGCCGAGGGACTGCAGGTACAGAAGGTGCTGGAAGCGATTGCGCACTCTGCAGAACAGCGCCGCTGGATCGAGGTGTAAAACAGAATCTGAGGAAGAGAGGATCTGGCGAAGTGGCAGGCTACGGGGTTGAGTGAACAGGCGGGAAGGGCGGGAGTGTCCCGCCCGTATCCCGTCAGATCAGACCGCTTTTTTCCCACCACAGCTTATCCAGCGCATAGAAGCGATCGCGCTCACTTTCGGGTTGGTTGAGATCGCGCTTCCACGGCTTCGCCAGAATATAGTGCAGGTTCTTCACCTCGTCACCCTGCCACAGACCGCTGTGCTGGAACGGCAGCGTTTTTAACGCATTGTAGATATAGGAGAGTGGTTTCCAGCGTTCGGCAAAGACCTCATTCAGCAGATCCTGCTCGGAGAAGGGATAGGCGCTGAGATCATCAATGGCAGCAATGCGCTTCTCAAGCGTATCGAACACCGCATTGTCGGGCTTCAGCACCAGAAAACCGCCGTTCAGGTAGTAGTCGACGCTCTGCGGAGCCTGCTCACCACGTGCCTGCCAGGTATAGTGACACTGCTCTGGCTGCCACTCCGGCGGATAAGAGACGATCTGGTTGGGATTACAGCGGCAGGCGTGACAGGCCGCCAGCGAATTATCGCCCAGATCCAGGGTAAACAGCTCATCCATGTTCTGCAGCACCAGCATATCGGCATCGAGAAACACCACGCGATCATAATCGGTGAGCTGCCAGGCGCGCAGCTTGGTCCAGACTTCGCCAAACTGCGCTGAAGCGTAATGCTGAGACAGATCGGCGCGCGGATAGAGTGGGTCGACCGGTTTAATCACACAGCCTTCATCCTGCAAAATCTGACAGTCAGCGTCTGAAATGGCAGACGTGGTCATCACTACCAGCGGCCACTCGCTGTGGCTCTCCTGCAGCGAACGGTGCAGCGCTTTGACGCCCACCAGATAGTCGGGTTGTGTTAACAGTGTTACCCAGGCAAACATAGCGTTCCTCAATCAGTCAAAAAGTGGCGTGATGTAGTCGTTCCCCAGCCGGCCCTGCGGGTCGAGCTGGTGGCGCAGGGCGCGGAAGGCATCCCACTGCGGATAGATCTCACGCCAGTTGTAGCGTTCTTCATCGTAATACTTACCCCAGTGCGGGCGTCCACCTTCTTCGGCCAGCAGTTTTTCCACTTCGGTCAGGAAGTGCAGCCCTTCCTGTGACAGCGAGCCATCGTCGGCGTAATAGACCACGAAGCCGAAGAAGCAGGTTGGCTGGTCAGCCGCCGGGCTGAGCCAGGCTGAGGACGCGCCTGTGCAGCGCAGGATAATCGGGTAGTGCATATGCGGACGGTTCTCTGCATACCACTGCTTAATCCGGCGGATAATGGCCGGGGTTTTTGCCAGCGGCACGCCGATTTCCACATTAATCTGTGGCACCGCAATGCCGCGACAGAAGAGCTGGTAGATGTCACCGGTAACATCGGTGAAGTCGCGAAAGCGGGTGACGGTACGAAATTGCTTGCCGCCTTTGCCCTGAATCTGTGTGTCGCGGTGCATGTGCGCCAGCGTCTGGTCGATGGTGTCATTAAGACTGTCGTCAGCTTCGCCCTCATGTTCCACCACCTGACGCCCCTGCGCTTCATAACGCTGACGCTCCTCGTCACTCGCCTCATGGGCGTTCCATACGTGCATCAGGTTGTCATCAACAAACCACCAGGCTTTGCTTAGCGGATAGTCATTGTTCCAGCGCAGCAGATCCTCTTCCAGCGTATCGGCAGAGACAGCATTTTTATGGCAGGTAAAGATCTTAAACGGCTGGGTACGCAGGGTAACAGCGGTGACAATGCCCAGCGCACCTAAAGAGACCTGCGCCGCCGGAAAGTCAGCGTCGCCGCGGACAAACTCACGCACGCTGCCGTCGGCCAGCACCATGCGTATCGCCAGCGCTTCATCGGCAATCGAACTCTGCTGCAAACCCTGACCGTGCGTGCCGGTCGCCATCGCACCTGCCAGCGTCTGAATCGCAATCACGCCAGGCGATGAGGCCAGCATCCGGTTCATGTCGGTCAGGCTGCGATAAACCTGCTCAAGCGGGGTCGCGCCAGCAAAGGTCACGCTCTGCTCATCACTGGCAAGCTGACCGCGCAGTGCGCTGAGATCCAGCAACAGATCGTCTTCAGCGACATGCAGCATCCGGCCAGGCGACAGCTTGCTGCCAATCACCCGGATTTTGCCGTGTGACTCGCTGATCAGTTTCTGCAATTCCGCTTCGCTGACGGGGCGATGAACCTGTTGACGGCTGCCGATTTGCGCGTTCTGCGCCCAGTTCCACAGCGCATCATCATCGGGTTCAATATGGGTTTCACGAAGCGGATAGAGGCGTGCGTCTCTGCTCACAACAGCATTCCTTTTATGGCGGTTTTATGACAAATGTTTACTAAGCGTAGACCATGAGTAAGCGGAGCCCGGGTGGCGGGCATTTATTTGCGGATATAGCGTAACGTTGCAGTGACAGCGAGCTGACGATTGCGGCGAATACTCTCGGCTTCGCTGTTATCAGGACTGAACAGGGCGTTGAAGGTGTAGCGGTTTGAGACGTGATGCACGCAGATACTGCTGATCAGGCGATGAACATCGATGGTCTGCACATCGGCAGTAAACACCCCCTGTTGCTGACCGCGCGCCAGAATATCATCCAGCAGATCCAGTGCGCTGCGGTTCAGCGCTTTAATCTGCGGCGACTGGGTAATGTAGCGACCGCGCAGCAGGTTCTCGCTGCAGACCAGCCGGATAAAATCGGGATGCTCGACGTGATAGTCAAAACTGGCTTCTACCAGCCGGGTCATGGCCAGTTCCGGCTCCATCGCCGCCAGATTCAGGCCGGTTTCATGCTGACGTATCTGCTGATAAACCTGCTCAAGTACGGCGATATAAAGCTGCTCTTTAGTGCCAAAGTGATAGACCACCATGCGTTTCGTGGTTTGCGCATGCTCAGCAATCTGCTCCAGCCTGGCACCCTGCATACCAAATTCAGCGAAGGTTTTGAGTGCGCCTGCGATGATGCGTTTTTTCAGCCCTTCCGGGTCATTTTTACGTTTTTTGAGTTCTGACATGGTGCTCAATAAGGTGATTTTGACCGGGGAATGTTAGCACAGTGTTGAGGCGTAACCCGCAATCGCGGCGTCAGCCTGGCACAGCCCGAAAGATTACAGGTATAATCCCGGACAAAATTTCACAGGTTCAGAGACGACAATGACAAAACTCACCTTGCAAGAGCAGATGCTGAAAGCGGGCTTAGTATCCAGCAAAAAAATGGATAAGGTCCAGCGTACCGCGAAGAAATCCAGGGTTCAGGCACGCGAAGCCAGAGCAGCGGTAGAAGATAATAAAAAAGCGCAGCTTGAGCGCGATAAGCAGCTGAACGAACAGCAGAAGCTGGCTGTGCTGTCGAAAGAGTACAAAGCGCAGGTCAGGCAGCTGATCGAGATGAACAAAATCGACGTGGCGAGAGGCAACATCAGCTTCAACTTCACCGACAACAACCTGATTAAAAAAATCATGGTGGATAAGCCGACGCAGGCTCAGCTGATCAATGGCCGTCTCGCCATTGCCCGCCTGGCGGCTGACGCGCACGGTGAGAACCAGTACGCGATCATTCCGGCCAGCGTGGCGGATAAAATTGCCCAGCGTGATGCCAGTGCCATCGTCTTAAACAGCGCGCTGAGCGAAGAAGTACAGGATGAAGATGATCCTTATGCAGATTTCAAAGTGCCGGATGATCTGATGTGGTAACCGCGTGCTGACGTAGTCAGAAGGGGCTGGCGGCCGAGAGGCACATTGTCTCGCCGCTGACAGGATGCAAAAACGTTAATCCGCTGGCGTGCAGCATCAGCCTTTCTGCCTGCTCAGCGCCCGGTAAAACCAGCCCGCCGTAAAGATCACAGCCCAGAATCGGGTGACCCAGTTGCTGACAGTGAATGCGTAGCTGATGGGTGCGTCCGGTTTCTGGTGTCAGCTCAACCCGCGTAACGGGCAATTCCTTTCCCTGTTTTCCCTGGTAATAACTGCGTTCAGTAACCCGATAGCGTGAGCGCGCGGGCTTGCCCTGCCTCGCGCATATCACCATCCGGGGAAACTGCGCCGGATCTTTGGCTATTGCGGCGTCAATCACACCTTCGTCATTGGCAAGGTGTCCGCACAACAGGGCCTGATAGGTTTTGCTCACGGTGCGCTGGCTGAACTGCTGACAAAGTGCGGCATTTATCGCTTTGGTTCGTGCCACCACCATCAGCCCGGAGGTACCAAAATCGAGCCGATGAACCAGCGTGCAGCCTGGAAAACGTTTTACCAGCCGATGATGCACGGAATCGAGGTTTTGCGGATTCTTGCCTGACAGGCTCAGTAACCCGCCGGGTTTGTTGATTACCAGCAGATGATCGTCCTGAAACAGGAGAGTGATCTCATCAAAGCAGGGCGGGGCGATAAACGTATCGATAATGGCAGACATCGGGCAACCGGCAGCAGAATGGCAGAGGATCATAACCGATTGCCGGTTCACTGACGACGCCGGACTTAACCCTTATTCTTCCGTAACCGTTTCGCCACTTTGTGTGGAAAGCGACTGGCTGGCCTGATGTGTGCTGAATCCACCATGGGCAGCAAAAACTGAGCAAACCGTCGCGGCTAACAACGTGAGAAGAACAGAGAGTTTCATAGGTGCATCCGTTGCTGATAAAGCCAGTCAGTCTGGCAGGATGGACGGCAGAGACAAACAGAACAATCCGGAAAAAAACATTAAGTGTATTCGATCAGCAGGTTGCGAGATTCTTAGTGAATTATTCGGGCAGGTCTCGCTTTTACGACTACAGTCTCTGGTGAGGTTGTCATCAATTCGTACTAATGGAGGATTTTCTGTGTTAATTCAAAACGACGAGAAAGGCCACGTCATTATTGGCGAAGCGGCGCTGACCCTTGCCCTGGGTGAGAAAGAAATCAGTATCGCATCACTCTTTACTCAGCTGGGTTGCATGGCGAAATCTGAAAGCAATACCGATCGGCTGACGCAAATCTCCGAAGCCAGGCACTGGCTGAGTAGTTTTAAGTCACCGTCGGTTGCCCAACAGCAGGTGCCGTACCTGCATACCCTTGCAGGCCTGAACGAAGAACTGAAGCAGCATTAACTGAACTGACGCCAGTGGACGTAGTCCGGCTCCGGCCGGAAAACGACGAAGCAGACGACCTCATCGGTTGCGCGAAAGCGTATACCGGCCGGAGAAACTGTCATGGACGACAATTCTCCTGCCACTGCGATTTGATACCCATCTTTAAAAGCCTTCTGAGCCACAACCCTGCCAGACCCGAAGCAATCATCAGATCCGGGCGAATACGCTCCCGCGCCAGCTTTTTTCTGTGATTACCCTGATGTTTTGTCTGTAGTCAATTCATACTTCAGCCAGCCTCATTAGATCAGGCTGGCTGTATCAGCATGACGCTTACATTAAAGCAGCGCTGTGTATCAGAAGCTTTCCCAGCTGGATTCTGCTGATGCTTTAACCGGCATCGCAGGCACTAAGCGCGGTACCAGTGCATGTGCAGTCCGGCTGGTGCCGTTTTGCCCGTCTGATAAGCGGAATACCGCCACCGTTTTTTCCAGCTCGTCTGCCTGCGCTTCCAGGGAACTGGCTGCGGCAGAAGACTCTTCAACCAGCGCGGCGTTCTGCTGCGTGGTGGTATCCATTTCGGCCATTGCTGTCGCAATCTGGGAAATACCGCGATTCTGCTCGTCGGATGCGGCAGCAATCTCGCCCATGATGTCTTTGACCTGGCTGACCGAGCGGACGATATCATCCATGGTGCTTCCGGCGCGTTCCACAAACTCTGAACCATCATGAACCCGGTCAAGTGACTCGCGAATCAGTGTTTCAATCTCTTTGGCAGCCAGCGAACTGCGCTGGGCCAGATTTCTGACTTCACCGGCCACTACCGCAAACCCACGACCCTGTTCACCGGCGCGAGCCGCTTCAACCGCGGCATTTAATGCCAGGATATTGGTCTGGAAGGAGATGCTGTTGATGACGTGAATGATTTCGCCGATTTTACCTGAACTCTGACTGATGTTGTTCATGGTGACGATAACGTCACGGATAATCTCGCCACCGCGTCCGGCATTCACCGACGCATCGGTTGCCAGCTGGCTCGCATGGTGAGCATTTTCCGCATTCTGTTTCACCGTGGAGGAGAGCTCTTCCATGCTGGCCGCCGTCTGAACCACGGCCGCAGACTGCTGTTCGGTGCGGGATGACAGATCGGTATTACCTGCCGCAATCTCCGCTGAGGCACGCGCTACACTGCTGACGCCATCGCGCACATTGGTAATGATATTCTGCAGGCTGAGGTTCATCGCATCGACGGCCTGCATCAGCTGGCCCAGTTCATCACCCCGGGTGGTGTTCAGTGAGGTCGTTAAATCACCACTGGCAATACGCTGCGCTGCATTCAGGGTCTCTTTCAATGGCAGCGTAATGTTGCGGGTAATCCGCCAGGCAATCAGCAGGCTCAGGACGACACAAATCAGCGCAGCAAAGGCGATGCGCCACTCTGCCTGTTTAATAAATTCAGCAGACAGCCGGGACTGGAAGGCAAAAGTATCAGAAACGGCCGCGTTGAGCCGCTCTGCGGCTGTGGTCAGGCCCGCAGATTCGCTCTTTTCTTTCTCTGAAGCATCAACATAACGCGTCAAAGCCTGACGCTGCTGCGCAAGGATAGTGATGACATTTTGCGTAACGGCATTGATCGCTGGCTGATTAAAACTGTCCAGTTGCTCACTCAGCGTGTTGATGGCGGTGTACTCCTCAATAACCGCATCTCTGCTGGCCGCTGTTGGCTTATCAAGAAACGCTTTTTCAATATTTGCGGCATCAAACAGCGCGGCGGCCAGTTTCATGACCGGCAGCGCTGCGTCGGGCGCCGCAGCCATATCGAGTAATTCAGACTGATGAGCAAGACCGATCAGCGCGCCCGGTTTAATGGCAGCAAAGGCGGCAGATGTCACCTCCGCAGATGCTACAAACTTCTGGCGCTGGCTCTGATAATCATTAAGTAACTGGCCCATCAGCGTAATTTTCTGCTGACCTTCATCATCCCACTTAAATCCACTCAGTCGTTGATAAAGGGTATCCAGCTCCTTAAGTGCCTGAACGTTCTTCGCGGCAAATTCAGGATTTTTGGTGTACTGGTAAAGCGTGCGATTTAGACGTGCCTTACTTAACGTATTCACCATTTCCACGGTTGTCGTGCGGCGTGCAGAGTTGTCTTTAATACTGCGGAAACAGTCAAAAGCGATAAAGGTTATGGCGAGAGACGCCGCGATGACGACGATAAAACCGACGCCAAGTTTTTTCCCGATTTTAATACTGGAGATGCGTTGAGCAAGGCCCATGAGGTTCACCTTTATTGAGGTTCAAAGCAGACAAAAGAAATTCAAATAATTCAATCCTGATCTTTTTATCGTCAGCTTCGGATAATCCTTTAAGGCTATTTATCATTTATTCGGTAATCTTATTAATTAGATCTCCATTGTTTTACGATGTAATTATCTGCCTGCTAATTGATGGGGTATTTACTTAAGATTATGATTAATATCATTAATTCAGGGTGAAAATTTTCATGGAAGGTTTTCGTGTTACCGGAATAATTATTTATTGATCTTGATCAATTTAATGATTGTTGAAAATCAGGCTGAAAGAAGTCCAGCGATTTTAAAAGTATCCTTATCAATAAACTGGCACTTTCAGAGATGCTGCGGCCGTTAACGAAGCGCTGTGGAAACTATTATTATTTCGCCAGCGCCTTCAGATCAGCCCGATGGGTTTGCCCCGCACTATCTCATTTTCCGGTTAAAAAAGCGGGGAAACCTCTTCATTGCCATATTCCGGCTAAATAATCCCGGTTTTAGCATTTGTGATTGCCGTCGGTCTTCACTGAGAATGACAACAGAACGTTACGAGGATGATAAAAGCACTGAAGCCCGCTGCTTCTCTGGCTTCCGGTGCTGACAACAGATCGCGATAACTTTTCCCTCTGGGGGGAACATTTTAACTATCAGGAGAAAGGTTCCAGTGAAATATATAAAAGGAATGACCCTTTTTGCCCTCGCGCTCAGTGCGCACGCCAGTTTTGCAGCCGAACCTTCAGTGCCTGCTGAAAGCAGCTTACATGTCAAAGCCGATCCGGCGCTGAAAAGCCTGATACCCGCGGATATCCTTAAGCGTGGCTATATTGTGGCGGGTACTAACCCGAACACGCCGCCCACCACCTTTTATAAAGAAGACAACAAAACGCTGGCGGGTCGTGAAATCGACATTATGAATGCGGTCGGTGAGCGTCTGGGCATCGCCGTTCAATGGCGCGACACCGGCGGCTTCGACAATATTATTCCTGGCCTGAAGACCGGACGTTACGACGTGGCGCTGTCCAACATCAATGCCACGCCGACCCGTCTGAAACAGATCGACTTTGTCGGTTACTACAATGCCAGCCTGCTGGGCATTATTTCCCGCAAAGACGCTGATATCGCTCCTTTTAAATCCCTCAGCGATGTGTGTGGCAAAGAAGTGGGCGCTGGCTCCGGTACGACGCAGGTGACACGGCTGGAAGAGGCCAGCAAAGCCTGTGAAGCCGCCGGTAAGCAACCGATCAAGGTAGCGATATTCCCGGATCGTCCGGCGGGCGTGCAGGCCGTGGTCAGCGGTCGCGTTCCCTTGTTCCTCGGTCCTTATGAAGGACTGCTGTGGCAGACCAAAGTCATCAAACCGCTGACCATGAGCGGCGAAATCACCGTGAATGATGCGCCAGTCTCTGTTGCTTTCCCGAAAGAGTCGCCGCTGGAGCCAGCCGTGCAGGCGGCACTCAATTCGTTAATCAAAGATGGCAGCTACCGGAAAATCCTCGATAACTGGGGAATCGGTTTTGGTGCTGTGACCGAAGCCCGGCGCAATGAAGAGATCTTTAAATGAGTGAGATTCCGGACCACACCGACGACCTGAAAATCGTCGGTAAACGCTACTACGGACGCTGGCTGAGTGCGCTGGTCGTGCTGTTATGCGTGGTGGCGATGGCGCATTCGATGATTAACAATCCTCGTTTTGAGTGGCAGGTGATTGCAGAGAACTTTACTGCGCCTTCCATTCTGCAGGGAGTGTTAATGACGCTGCAGCTCACGGCCATTTCGGTGGTGCTGGGATTCGCTTTTGGCACGGTGCTGGCTCTGATGCGTCTCTCTTCTAACCCGGTGCTGGCGGCGGTGAGCTGGGCGTATACCTGGTTTTTCCGCGGTGTGCCGATGCTGGTGCAGCTGTTTCTCTGGTACAACATCGCCGCGCTCTATCCCCGAATCGCGCTGTCGATCCCCGGATTAGGCGAACTCTGGAGCGCGCAGTCCAATGCGCTGGTGAGTCCGTTTAGCGCGGCGGTGATCGCGCTGGTGATGCATCAGTCTGCCTATGCCGCAGAAATTGTACGCGCCGGTATCCAGAGCGTGGGCAATGGACAGATAGAAGCGGCTCGCGCCCTGGGATATCGCCCGGCGCAGATTTTCCGCCATACCGTCTTACCGCAGGCGATGCGCGCCATTATGCCGCCAGCGGGCAATGAGATTATTGGTCAGCTAAAAACCACCGCGGTAGTGTCGGTGATCTCTCTACAGGATGTGCTGTTTTCGGCGCAGATTATCTATCAGCGCACCTATGAAGTGATCCCGCTGCTGCTGGTTGCAACCTTGTGGTATCTGCTGATGACCTCCGTGCTCTCTGTCGGCCAGTACTATGTTGAACGCTATTTTGGTCGCGGTGTGACGCGGCGAGAAAAGCGCAGCCTGCTGTCATCATTACCACGCTTTTCGCTGCCGAAAACGCAAAGGAGCGTGAGCAATGGCTGAAGCAATCGCACTACGCAAAGTTACCAAGCGCTTCTCCGGTGTGACCATTCTCGACGAGGTTAATCTCGATATTCCTGCCGGATCGGTGACCGTAATCCTGGGGCCATCGGGTTCCGGTAAATCCACGCTGCTGCGCTGTATTAATCATCTTGAAAAGCTGGATGGCGGCACGATCCGCATCGGTGGTCAGATGGTGGGATACCGGCAAAAAGGCCAGGCGCTGCACGAACTCAGCAGCAGTGCCATTGCCCGCCAGCGAGCGGAAATCGGCATGGTGTTTCAGCAGTTCAATCTGTTCCCGCACCGCACCGTGCTGCAGAACATCATTGATGCGCCGATGCGGGTGAAAAAGCAGAGCCGTCATCAGGCCACGACTAAAGCGCTGGCGCTGCTGAAGCAGGTGGGGCTGTCTGGCCGCGAAGATGAGTGGCCGCAGAACCTCTCCGGTGGTCAGCAGCAGCGCGTGGCCATTGCCCGCGCGCTGGCGATGGATCCTGGCGTCATGCTGTTTGATGAACCGACATCAGCTCTTGATCCGGAGCTGGTGGGGGAAGTGCTGCAGGTGATTAAGCAACTGGCGCACTCCGGTATCACCATGGTGGTGGTCACACATGAGATCGGCTTTGCCCGCGAAGTTGCCGACAACATCGTATTTATGGAGAGCGGCAGAATTGTGGCAGCGGGTCCGACGCAGCAGGTCCTCGACGATCCGAACAACGGACGTGTCAGAAACTTTATTGCAACGGTGCTTTAGGCACCGTTTTTTTCGGATAACCAGGAATCAGCATGACCCAGAAACCGGTAATGCACAGCGCCCACTGGGGTGCTTTTCACGTCCAGCACAGGGATAATCAGCTGCTGATTGAGCCGTTCCACCGCGATCCCGATCCCAGTCCGCTGTTGCAAAACTTCCGTCATGCACTCAATCATCCGGCGCGTGTCGCGCAGCCGATGATACGGCGTGGCTGGCTGGAAAACGGGCCAGGCCCGGATCAGCGTCGTGGTGCCGATGAGTATGTCGCGGTCAGCTGGGAAGAGGCCAGTCAGCGGGTGGCGCAGGAGCTTAAGCGGGTTGGTGAAGCATACGGCCCGGAAGGCATCTTTGGCGGATCGTACGGCTGGTCAAGCGCAGGCCGTTTTCATCACGCACAAAGCCAGGTGCACCGATTTCTGAACACCACGCTGGGCGGCTATGTCCGTTCGGTCAACAGCTACAGTTCCGGCGCGGCATCGGTCCTGCTGCCGCACATTGTCGGCGACATGAACGAGATCGCCCGACGTGGCGTGAGCTGGGAGGAAATCGCCGCGCACAGCGAGGTGGTGCTGGCGTTTGGTGGCCTGGCGCTGAAAAATGCGCAGGTGGCCAGCGGCGGCCTGAGCGAACATACCGAGCGCGGTTTTATGCAGAGAGCGGCAGAGCGCGGTACCCGGTTTATCTCAGTAAGCCCGCTGAAAAGCGATCTGCCTGAGGAGGCGCAGGGTGAGTGGCTGGCGCTACGGCCCGGCACGGATGCGGCGTTTATGCTGGGTCTGCTGGCGGTGCTGATTGCAGAAGCGTTAACCGATGAGGCGTTTCTGGCGCGCTACTGTATCGGCTGGCCGCAGATGGTCGCTTATATTCGTGGTGAAGAGGATGGCGTAGTCCGTGACGCGCACTGGGCCGCTGGGATCTGCGGCGTCAGCAGCGATCTGATCGGTCAGTTTGCACGGCAGCTGCACGGTAAGCGCGTACTGGTGACCGTGGCTCATGCTTTGCAGCGTGCCGAGCATGGCGAACAGCCGGTGTGGCTCGGCCTGGTGCTGGCGGCGGCGCTCGGACAGCCAGGGCTGCCCGGCGGCGGGTACACCTATGCACTCGGTGCGCTGGGCCATTATGGCAAGCATCATAATCTGGTCAGCTTTCCGGCCCTGCCGCAGGGCAAAAATGGCATTGACCGCTTTATTCCGGTGGCGCGTATCGCCGACATGCTGCTCAATCCCGGCACAAAGTTTGACTACAATGGCCGCCAGCTAACCTATCCCCATATCCGTCTGGCTTACTGGGCGGGAGGCAATCCGTTTCACCACCATCAGGATCTGGCGCGGCTGCGTCAGGCTTTCTGCCAGATGGATACGCTGATCGTGCATGAAAGCGCCTGGACCGCCACGGCGCGTCATGCGGATATCGTCCTGCCCGCCACCATGACGCTGGAGCGCGAGGATATCGGCGGTGCACCGACCGATCGCCATTTAATCGCCATGCAGCCGGTCGCCGCGCCTTACGCCGAAGCCCGGGATGATTATACGATTTTTCGTGACCTGGCCCGGCGGCTGGGCAGGGAAGCGGCATTCAGCGAAGGGCGTGATGCGCGTGGCTGGTTACAGCATCTTTACGGCCAGTTGCAGGAAAAACTGGCGGCTCATCAGGTGCAGACACCCGATTTCAGTCAGTTCTGGCAGGAGGGCGTGCTGGAACTGCCGCAGTTAAAGGATGGTGGCCGGATGATCAATGCGTTTCGGGCCGACCCCGATGCCGCGCCACTGCCGACGCCAGGCGGAAAAATTGAGATTTTCTCCGCCACTATCGCCAGCTTTGGCTATGAAAATTGCCCCGGCCATCCGGTATGGCGTGAACCGCAGCAAAAACCCAGCGCTGACTATCCGTTCTGGCTGATTGCCAATCAGCCCGCGACGCGTCTGCACAGCCAGCTCGATTTTGGTGATTACAGCCAGAGCAGCAAGCGGGGCGGGCGCGAAGTCTGTAGCCTGAACCGGGACGATGCGGCAGCACAGGCGATTATGGATGGGGACATCGTCGAACTCTTTAACGCGCGCGGTCATGTGCTCGCCAGCGCGCGCCTCACTGACACCATCATGCCCGGCGTGGTTCAGCTGCCAACCGGCGCCTGGTACGACCCGGTCGAGCCTGCTGCTGCCCGTCCGTTATGCCGCCACGGTAATCCCAATGTGCTGACCATGGATGTCGGCACCTCGTCGCTGGCGCAGGGGTGCAGCGGCCAGATTACGGTGGTGCAGGTGCGGAAATTTGCCGGTGAGGTTACGCCAGTTCAGGCCTTCGTTCCTCCGTGCTAAGCCACTACCGGATCAGCGCCCCGGTCAGCGTCTGCAACTCTTCCGTGGAATGCAGCGCAGTGGCAGCAAGTAGTTCCGGCGACGCGTCACCCAGCGCCTGATGAAGCTTACTGCTCACATTCACGCCCTCAGCCAGCGATTGCTGGCGCGTACGGCGCTCTTGCAGCGCTGTGCCATCCGCGAGCGTCAGCGTGACGACGTGAAAGCGCAGAGCGGGATTGAGCGCATCGGGCGGCGCACTCAGATCCGGTGTCCGTCGCACGCGGGCGGCCAGCGGCATAACCTGATGATTGAGATCGCCTTCCGCAAAATCCTGCAGGCGCAGATCGCCATAAATCAGCATGGCGGCAATCACATATTCCAGGCTGAAGCGCGCTTCAATGCCGTTAACCGGCACCCGTATCGATGCGGCGATGTCACCGCCTGGCGGGAAGGCGACGGTGATATCAACAATCTGGCTTAGCAGCGCGTCCAGGGATTTACCCGCAGCCAGCCACTGCTCGCGCAGGATGCGGGCCGCTTCTGCCGCACTATGGGTGCCGGCGCAGGTCGGGAAAGGTTTGAACTCCAGTCCCGGCGTGTTCATCCGCCACGGGCTGCCCCAGTTTTCCAGCAATTTCTCCGGCTGTGCCTGATCCGCGCTGCTGGCGGCAACAAAGGCTTCAATCACCCCCTGCTGGCGGCCATCGATTCCGGCCAGGGTCAGCTGAGCCGCGGTTACGGCCCGTTCGGCGGCAAAGCCCGCGTGCAGCGGTTTCACCGCCGAACCAAACTGAGCGCGTAAACCGCTGGCCTGGGTGGCTGCTATCCCCAGGAGGGTCGCGGTAGCATGACTCTCCATCCCCAGCAGACGCGCCAGCGCTGCTGCCGCCGCAAGGGTCCCCAGCGTCGCCGTGTTGTGGTAGCCCAGTGCGTAATGTTGCTGGCTGATCGCCAGCCCCAGACGACCGGCCATCTCTACCCCCGTGACGTAAGCATCCAGAAACTGCTCCAGGCTTCCGGGCTGAACCCGTTGCCAGGCGAAAAGTGCAGGCAGGATCACGACGCTGGGATGACCGCGAAAATCGGCATGAAAGTCGTCGTAGTCCAGCGCATGTCCCGCATAGCCCAGCAGCAGCGCCTGCGAACGCACGCTGCCGTCGCTGTAAAGGGTGCGCAGAGCCGGTAAGCCGCTATCCGGTACCGTGCCCTGCAGTACCGGCCAGCTCACCGCCAGAAAATCCCGGATGCCTTCGCGCGCGCGCTCACGTGCCGGGGCATCCGGCTGGCCGTACAGGATCGCTTCGGCCAGCGCGGCAGTCAGACTCATTGTGGCCGCTCCGGAGAAAGGAGTGCCGCCCGTGCAAGATCGGCCAGATAGCGCGCCGTTGGCAGCAGCACCTCATCATTGATGCGAAAAGCAGGGTGATGCAGCGCATAGGGTTCACCGGTGCCCACCATCATAAAGGCACCAGGCAACTGTTGCTGATAGAAGGCAAAATCTTCACCAATCGGACTCGCCTCCACCACGCGCGCTTCCAGTCCGCTGCTTTCTGCCTGCTGCAAAGCAAATTCCACCCAGCTTGCATCATTAACCACCGATGGCGGCCCGGCGAGCCAGGTAAAGCTTACCTGCGCATCAAAGGCTGCCGCGATGCCCGCTACAATCGCCCGGAAGCGCTGTTCAAGACGCTGGCGGGTGGATGATGAAAACGAGCGCACCGTGCCCTCCAGCCAGGCGCTGTCCGGGATGACGTTCCAGGTGCTGCCGCTGTGGATCTGGGTGACAGAGACCACGGCGTTATCGGCGGACGGGGCATTACGGCTGATCAGCGTCTGCACCGCCGAGACAATCTGTGCCGCGATGACAATCGGATCGTTGCCCTGATCGGGTCTGGCGGCATGACTGCCGATACCGGTAATCGCAATCTCAAAACGGTCGACGGCGGCAGTGAGCGGCCCGGCTTTAGAACCGATGACGCCTGCGGGCAGTGAAGGATCGTTGTGAATACCGAAAATCGCCAGCGCGTCAGTTAATGCGCCGCTGGCAATCACCTCTGGCGCGCCCTGGCCGGTCTCCTCTGCCGCCTGAAACAGAATCCGCACCCGGCCTGGCAGGTTCGCTTCCTGCTGCTTTAACAGGATCGCCGCGCCCAGTGCCGCTGCGCTGTGAAAATCATGACCGCAGGCGTGCATCACACCCGGACGCTGCGAGCGATAGCTGACGCCAGACTGCTCTTCAATCGGCAGTGCGTCGATATCGGCCCGCAGTACAATCAGCGGCCCCGCTGACGCCCCGATTTCCGCCACCAGGCCGGTTTTCAGCGGCAGATCGAGAATACGTATCTGATGTTGTTCCAGCTGCTCGCGCAGTCGGCGCGTGGTCTCAAACTCCTGATTCGACAGCTCCGGGAACTGGTGCAGTTCGTGACGGAAGGCGATCAGCGGTTCGCCTAATGTCGTGGGGATAGCGATGCTCATTGTGGGTTTCCTTGTACTGCTGTCTGACGGCTCAGCCAGGCATCGTGTGCCACCGGGTCCAGTACTTTCTTCATATAAAGGGTGAGATGACCTTTGCCGAGGTCGCGGGTATGCATTGGCTGGAAGCCGCGCTTCAGGTACATCGCCTGCAGCCAGGGGTGACTGGTGGCTGTTCCCAGCGAGACCGCAGGAGCACGCAGCTGACCGATCAGAATCGCCTGTTCGACCCGTTCCAGCACCTGACGACCAAACTGCTGGCCGGGATAGTCAGGGTGCGCGCCGAACCAGCCAATATGCGGCAGACCAAACGGGCCGGGTAGCGGCCCCCAGGGATAGCGGATGGTCACTGACGAGACCATCTTCTCATCAGCATAGAGCGCATACACCCCGTGACTCTGCAGGTGGCGCAAGGCCATAGTGCGGTCTGCGGTGGCGGCATCAAACTTAATGCCCAGCGCTTTCACTGGCGCATAGGCCGCATGCATCAGCGCCAGATAATTATCTGTTTCATCTTCTCTGACCTGACGAAAATCGAGTTGCATATTCTTTCCCGGAAAGCTGCCTGATTAGCAGTTAATTAATTCAGCCAGAGGGGCAGATTAACAGTAAAAAGCCGGGGCGCTATATGTGAAAAATAACTAACCTCATGCAGATTTGTGAATAAAGAATGACCGGTTTTCAATTGCTTAAATCGCTGGTTGTCGTAGTATTTAAGAAAGAAATAACCCTGCTCTTTCGTTAATAAATAAATGTAATTAAAGCCTTTTTGGTCTAATTCTTATAATCAGGATGCCGCTGTGTTAGCGATTACTTCTCCGCGAGCCTATGCACATGAGGCGGGCCTGCGTGCACGCGTCGGTGAGTTTATTAAACCCTACGCCAGCCATATCCGGATATTGACCTCGCCGCACGCGTGGCAGGCGGTGAATCCGGAATTAAGCCAGAGTCTTGAGGCGTCGGGTATTCACTGGCAACTGGACTATTTAGCGGGTGAATGTACTGAAGAGGCGATTGCCCGCGTAAAACAGCAAACCGAACAGCAGGGCGCAGAGTTGCTGCTGGCGATTGGCGGTGGACGGGTACTGGATGCCGCCAAAGCCGCCGCCAGTCAGTTACCGGCGCTTACGCTGGTTAACTTTGCTACTCAGGCAGCGACCTGTGCCGCCTGGTCACCGATTGCCATCATCTATAACGAGGCGGGCGGGCATCTGCGTAGCCAGCCTTTGGGCAAAATGCCGGAGCTGGTGCTGGTGGACAGTGAGGTCATTGCCCGGAGCGACGTGCGTTTTCTGAAAGCGGGCATTGTGGATGCATTGGCAAAATATTACGAATTCCGGCCTTACCAGCGGCATAACCCCAACGATCTGGCGCTGGATTTAAAGGTAATGACCGCGCGGCAGGCGGCAGATGTGTTTCAGCAATATGGCGAGGCCGCGATAGCCGCCTGCCAGCAGCAGCGGGTCACACCCGAACTGGTCAAAGTCATCGATGCCAGTATCGTGCTGGCCGGGCTGGCGAACAGCGTGCGCGACGCGCTGCCGACGCCAGGCCTGGCGCATGCCATCCATAATCGTCTGACCCACCAGCCGGAACTCCATCACTGGCTGCACGGCGAAAAAGTGGGCTTCAGCCTGCTGGTGCAGTCGCTGATTGAGCATGACGGGGAGCCGGATGCAGAACTGCTGGCGCTGCTGCGCTATTACGACATGCCACTCAAGCTTCCTGCGTTACCGGGCGATCGTGATACCGCGCTGCGTCACATCGCACAGCAGATTACATTTCCCAAAGCCTGCGCAGAGCGCCTGCCATTTACCGTCTCTGCCAGCACGCTGGAACAGGCCCTGCTGGCGACCGACACCCTTTTTTAAGCGCGCTGCGGCGCGCTTTTTCATCTTTCAGACCAGGAATAGTTTATGAACTCTGCAACTTCATCACGTCGCCTCCGGCTCGGCCTGTTTGTTCAACCTGTGGGTCAGCACGTCAGTGGCTGGCGTCTGACCGAACAACTGGGCGATCCCACCGATATTGACTGGCTGATCACCCTGGCGAAAAAAGCCGAAGCGGGTAAGTTCGACCTCTTCTTTGTGGGTGATGCCCTGGCAACCAGCATGTATCGTCTGCCGTCCACCATGGCCCGTCTTGAACCCCTGACGATGCTGGCGGCGCTGGCAGTCAATACCCGGCGCATTGGCCTGGCCGCGACTGCCTCCACCACCTTCAGCGATCCTTTTACGCTGGCGCGCAGCTTCTCATCACTGGATCACATCAGCCGTGGTCGTGCCGCGTGGAACGTGGTGACCTCGTTTTCCGCAGACGTTGCAAGAAACTTCAGCCGCAGCGACATGCCCGATCATGCTTCACGCTACGCCCGTGCGCGGGAGTTCCTTGAGGTGGCCTGTAAACTGTGGGCGGGCTGGGAAGAGGGCGCTGTGCAGCCGGATAAAGCGACCGGAAACTATTTTGTTGATGAGAAAATCCAGCCGATTAATCATCAGGGCGAACATTTTCAGGTGCAGGGTCCACTGAATATCACCCGTTCGCCGCAGGGCCGTCCGGTGATTATCGAAGCGGGTTCTTCGGCGGATGGTCAGAAGCTGGCGGCAGAGACGGCGGAAGTGATCTTTACCGCCTCTGCCAGTCTGGAGGAAGCGCAATCTTTCTATCGCGCGCAGAAGGCGCAGGTCGCCGCCGCCGGGCGCCACCCGGATCAGGTGGTGATCATGCCTGGCGTTATGCCGATCATTGGCCGCACGCGCGAAGACGCTAAGGCGCTGTGGAAAGAGCTGAATAGGCTGGTAGATATTGATAACGGGCTGCGTCAGCTCTCACTGCGGTTCAGCATGGATCTCAGTCAGTATCCGCTGGACGGCCCGGTGCCAGAGGTGCCGCTGGGCGAAGGGAACCAGAGCCGCGTTAAGCTGATGACCGATATGGCGAAACGCGAAAACCTGACGCTGCGCGAACTGGCCGCCGTCGCCGCCGGTTCACGCGGGCACCGCGTGATTGTCGGTACGGCTGAAGATATCGCCGATGATTTCCAGCTGTGGCTGGAGCAGGGTGGCGCGGATGGCTTTAACATCATGCCCGCCATCATGCCGGAACAGCTCGATCTGTTTGTGGAGCTGGTGATCCCTGAACTACGCCGTCGCGGGCTGTTTCGTCAGGAGTATGAGTTTGCCACGCTGCGGGAGAATCTGGGGCTGGATGTGATTTAAGCGACGGTCTCACTATCAACGCGTAGAATGTTGTCGCCTGTACCGCACCGAGGCTGCCAGAAGATGACGTGTGGTTTACTACACCAGCACGAAATCTGCTTCGCGCCTCACGCTTTACTAAAACCGTTTTGCAAATCAATGCCTGCCCGATATAACAGACACTCACTCTACTGAATGCGAGCTCACTGAATGTCAGACTACAGGTTCTACACTAAAGGCAAACACATCGTTGCATTGAAAAGATCAGACGCAAACCGGGCTTCAGATCTGACAGAGCAGGGATATAAAAAACAGTTCGAAGAAGTGCGTGCATCAGATGAAACACAGGCGCTGGCACGCTTCGCAGATATTCGCAGGAACCAGCGTATCGACCAGCACAACTTTCTGGCGGGCGCGGCGACCATGCCGCTGATTGGCGTACTGACAGCGGTAGCCACTTTTCTCTTCTGGCGTAAAAAAGCAGGAAAGTAGGGCGCTCCTGATGCAGAGGGTCAGTATAGCTGTTCCGATCACCCGCTTCACCAGGGCACAGATTCCGTTGCCTCTTCACTTAAAGGGATTTAACCATGAAAATGTTCATCGCTGTTTTCTGCTGCATTCTGTCAGCCGGTTGTGCGCCTCTCACACCACATGAATGTATTAAAAAAAGCGCACTTGATAGCTGTAGTTATAAACGTTCAGGAAAAGTCAGCGACAAAGATATCTATGGCCAGCAGGCATCGGGTATTAAAAAATCACTGGATGCCGCGCTGTCAGCGCCGCACGCGTGGAACGGAAAACGCTGTAATGTGCATCTGGATTTCAAAAAGGATGGCACTCTGGAGAACTTTATTGTTAAAGGGGGCGATAAAGATTACTGCCAGGCATTAGCCGGGGCAGCAAAACGCGCCAGATTCCCGGCGTTTAACGATCAGCGCGTTTTCGACGAGATGGGATCGGCTCGCTGGAATATGGAAGGGCAACCCTGACAAACATTAAACCGTTAATTCTGAACGCCCGCCCGGTTAAGCCCGGGCGGGCTTCTTTATTTGCAGACACATTCCTCATCCCGCAGCAAATCCGTTACCACTCGCAAATCAATGCAAATTTTATGCGCAGACCACAGACAGAATAGAACCCCTCTCTGCTATTTGACTAAAGACCCCTGCCTTCCACATTCGGTTGCATCACACCCGGTTATCGCTTTACACCTATATAGTATCTGACCTATATTGATGAGGAGATCCCGTGTGGATGATTAAAACGACAAATCGGTTTGATCGCTGGTTTACGTTGCTTGATGACAGCAATCGTGCCTGCGTGCTGGCGGCATTAATGGTGTTGCGGGAAAAGGGGCCGGGATTAGGCCGCCCCTATGCGGATACGATTAAAGGTTCCGCTTATATCAACATGAAAGAGTTACGTATCCAGAGCCGCGGCGGCCCAATTAGGGCTTTCTTTGCTTTTGACCCAAACCGCACGGCAATTGTGCTGTGTGCCGGTAATAAAGGTGGGCAATGAAAAGCGATTTTATCGGGAGATGCTTCCGGTTGCCGATCGGGAATTCACACACTGGCTAAAAAACCTTAACCATAAGGAGTAACGTGATGGGCAGAACGCTGGAACAGCTTATTGCGGATGAAAAACCGGAAGTCGTTGCTGAAGCACAGGCCATGGCGACCGAAATCCTGCTCAACATTCACCTTGCCGAGCTGCGTGAAAAGGTGCAGAAAACGCAGGTCGAAATGGCGCAGGCGCTGGGCATCACACAGCCTACCGTAGCAGGCATGGAGAAGCCGGGGCGTGACCTGAAGCTTTCCACGCTCAAACGCTACGTCGATGCAGCAGGAGGTAAACTGCGGCTGGTGGTGGAGCTGCCGGATGGTTCCCACTACGGGTTCGTGGTGTAAGCCTCTGGCGGAAAACCACGCCGCCGTGATTAAAAACATCAATGCAAAAAGCCCGCTCAGGTTTCCCTGAGCGGGCTTTTCTAATTCTGGCTCCTCTGACTGGACTCGAACCAGTGACATACGGATTAACAGTCCGCCGTTCTACCGACTGAACTACAGAGGAATCGCTTGAACGGGGCGAATATTAACGGCGCTGATCCCGCTTGTCAAAGCCCTGTTTACTGAATTGCGTTCAGATGCTCGTAAAAGCAGCGGATTGGCGGTTTTTACGCAATTCTGCTGGCTTTTCAAACTGCCAACAGGATCTCACTTTGCGGGCATTTCTCGGCAGATGTTAGAGGCATGTCAAAGTTTTGTTGTTTGCCGATGTTAAAACAACCGTTTCAGTGCTTTTATGATAAAAATTTCAAAACGACAATATATGGAACAAATAAACTGCTTATCATCACGGTCGTGATTATCCTCCGGAAATGAAACGGCATTTCTAAACTAACTGTTTGCAGATCAAGTGATTGTGAAAAGGAGTGGTCGATCACAAAAATAGCCATAACCAGAAGTCTTACCTTAAATTTCCCGAAACAGACGCCAGACGGGCTGGGTGAATGTAAAAGATATTTTTCATTCACGGTGCAGCCGCTGAGCAAGTTAACAAATAAGAAGGGTCCCTATGAACATTAAAAAAACGATTGTCGCCTCACTGTTAGCCTGCATGTTACCTGCCGCGGTTATGGCAAAAGATGTCTCGGTGGGCGTCTCAATGGCGCTGTTTGATGACAACTTCCTGACGATTCTGCGTACTTCAATGCAGAAGGAGATGCAGAAGGATGGCGTTAAAGGACAGGTTGAGGATGCAAAAGGTGACGTTTCACAGCAGCTTCAGCAGGTTCAGAACTTTATCGGTCAGGGTGTGGATGCCCTGATCGTCAACCCGGTCGACACCAATGCGGTGAAACCGATTATGGATCAGGCGAGCAAAGCGGGTATCCCGCTCATCTTTGTCAACCGCCGTCCACAGGCGGAACTGACCGGCAAAATGGCCTATGTGGGTTCTGATTCAGAACTGGCCGGGCGCTTACAGATGGAAGCGCTGGCTAAAGCGATGAACGGCAAAGGCAATGTCGCCATCCTGATGGGTGACCTGGCGAACGAAGCGACCCGCGACCGTACCAAAGGTGTGGAAGAAGTTGCCGCTAAATTCCCTGGTATCAAAATCGTTCAGAAACAGACCGCCAGATTTACACGAAACGACGCGGTGGATGTGGTCAGTAACTGGATGACGGCGGGTGATGAAATCAATGCCATCGCGTCGAACAACGATGAAATGGCGATCGGTGCACTGCAGGCGCTGGGTAAAAACCCGGACAAAATCCTGATCGCTGGCGTCGATGGCACTCCCGATGCGCTGCAGATGCTGAAGCAGGGCAAGATGGTCGCCACGGTATTCCAGGATGCGCAGGGCCAGGGTGAAGGCGCGGTACAGACTGCAATCAAGCTGGTGAAAGGCGAAAAAGTCCAGAAAGTCATCAACATCCCTTACCAGCTGATTACCAAAGAAAACATGGAACAGTTTACCAAGCGTAACCTGAAATAATCGTTCCCGACCCAGCTGTACGGAGGTGATGTATGAACGCGTTTGCGCTTGAAGCCGAAGGCATCAGCAAGTTCTTCCCCGGCGTCAAAGCCCTCGACAACGTATCGTTGCGGGTGCGTCCGGGAACGGTACATGCCTTGATGGGCGAAAATGGCGCGGGCAAATCCACTTTAATGAAGTGCCTTATCGGGATGTACCGTCCCGATAAGGGCACCATCAAAATTAAAGGGGAGCCGGTGCAGTTTCAGGACACCATGGACGCGTTGCGTTCCGGCATTTCAATGATCCATCAGGAACTCAATCTGGTGCCTTACATGACCGTCGCCGAGAATATCTGGCTTGGCCGCGAGCCGATGAAGTTTGGCTTTGTCGATCACGCCCGACTTAATCAGAAGACGCAGGAACTGCTCAACCGCCTCAACATCCGCCTGAAAGCCGAGCGGATGGTGGGCGAGCTGAGCATTGCGTCGCAGCAGATGGTCGAGATTGCCAAAGCGGTCTCCTGGGATTCAGACATCGTCATCATGGATGAGCCGACCTCCGCGCTGACGGAAACCGAAGTCGCGCATCTGTTTACCATCATTCGCGATCTGCGGGAGCAGGGCAAAGCCATCATCTACATCAGCCACAAGATGGATGAGATTTTTAACATCACCGATGAAGTCAGTATCTTCCGCGACGGCAGCTGGATCGCCAGCGATCAGACGGCGAAATACACCCGTCAGTCGCTGATCACGCAGATGGTAGGGCGCGAGCTGACGCAGTTGTTCCCGAAATTCAACAGCGCCATTGGCGAAGAGGTGCTGACGGTTCGCAATCTCACCTGCAAAGATCGTTTCACCGACGTCAGTTTCAGCGTTCGCCGGGGTGAAATCCTCGGTGTCGCCGGGCTGGTGGGGGCCGGTCGCAGTGAGGTGATGGAAAGCCTGTTCGGCATGGAGAGTTTCGACAGCGGTGAGATCTTAATTGATGGCGTGCCGGTAACGATCGACTCCCCCTCAACGGCGATTGAAAAGGGCATGGCGTTTCTGACCGAGGACCGCAAAAAGTCCGGCCTGTTTCTGGTGCTGTCGGTGATGGAGAACATGAGCATCGTCAACATGCCGGAGTATAGCGGCAAAAGCGGTTTTGTCAGTCATGTGAAGATGGCGCAGGACTGCATGGATCAGATCCGTCGGCTCAATATCAAAACGCCGACCATGGATCAGATTATTAACAACCTCAGCGGCGGTAATCAGCAGAAGGTCCTGATTGCCCGCTGGCTGCTGGCACAACCGAAGATTCTGATTCTTGACGAACCGACGCGCGGTATAGACGTCGGTGCAAAAGCGGAGATTTACCGCTTAATCAGTGAACTCGCCAACCGTGGCGTGGCTATCATCATGGTCTCCTCTGAACTGCCGGAAATCCTTGGCATGAGCGACCGGGTGATGGTGATGCACGGCGGGCGTATAACCGGCATCCTCGATAAAGAAGAAGCCGATCAGGAAACCATTCTGTCGTTGGCATCCGAGTGAGGCGCGAGACCACTATGAGCAATATGAAAGCTACTGCTACCCCGGCAGCCCCGCAGCAACCCTCTTTTTTTGCCAGCCTGCGCCATAAATTGCCGAAAGATACCGGCATTTTTGTGGTGATGGTGGGGATTGCGTTGATTTTTGAAATGTTTGGCTGGTACGTGCGTGACCAGTCTTTCCTGCTCAACACCAACCGTCTGATCCTGATTGTCCTGCAGGTGGCGATTATCGGGATTATCGCGGTTGGCGTGACCCAGGTCATCATCACCACCGGTATCGATCTCTCGTCCGGTTCCGTCATCGCCCTGGCCGCGGTGGTCGCCGCCAGTCTGGCGCAGACCTCTGACAGCCTGTCGCCGATGTATCCGTCGCTGGTTAATATGCCTGCGGTGATCCCTATTGCGGCCGGTATCGGTGTTGGTCTGCTGGCGGGCGCGGTCAATGGTATACTGATCACCCGCACCGGTATTCCGCCCTTCATTGCCACGCTGGGCATGATGGTGTCGGCACGCGGTCTGGCGCAGTATTACACCCAGGGTAATCCAATCAGCTTCCTGTCTGACGGCTTTACCTCAATCGGTCAGGGTGCCATGCCGGTCGTGATTTTCCTGGTGGTGGCACTGCTGTTCCACATCGCCCTGAAACATACCCGCTACGGTAAATATGTTTACGCCATCGGCGGCAATATGACCTCAGCGAAAGTCTCTGGTATCAACGTTAATAAGTATCTGATCATCGTCTACACCATTGCCGGCGCGCTCTCTGGTCTGGCGGGTGTGGTACTGGCGGCGCGTGTCAGCAGCGGCCAGTCGAGCATGGGGATGTCCTACGAGCTGGATGCGATTGCCGCAGCCGTTATCGGCGGCAGCAGCCTGATGGGTGGCGTGGGCCGTATCACCGGCACATTAATCGGTGCAGTTATCCTTGGCCTGATTAAAAGCGGCTTCACCTTCGTGGGTGTTGACGCCTACATTCAGGATATTATCAAAGGGGTGATCATCGTGGCTGCGGTCTCTATCGACATGCACCGTAACCGCAAAAAACGTTAATCAGCAGGCGTTGCCTTCTTCCATAACGGGAGAGGGCAACGGTTGCTTTTTCCCTGTTATATCCGCCAGCGATAAGAATTCCCGCTGATAGCGCTTACATTGCTACCCACCTTTTTCACGCTACGCTTCAGGCATGGCAGGCCTGCAACAGGTGCAATGCGTTTCCACTGCACTAAAACTGTAAGGTCTGTCATCAATTTTCTGCACGTCTGACTCGCAGCGTCTGCACTGTCACAGTGCGCCTCATCCCTTTACCTTCTCTGTTCAGGCATTCCTGATGCTTATTAACCCTTAAGAGGTAATCAGAAACGCTTATTTTCCGGGCCGTTAGGAAAAGTCTGTCTGGCTGATGATGTCTGTGGTTCAAACCTGGCCTGCATCTTGCAAATTCTCTGTTATCAGAGCGATGGGATCAGACCTATTTCGCTATTCGGGGTGAGTGACGGAGGCAAGATGAATTTAAGACGACTGAAGTACTTTGTGAAAATCGTCGATATCGGCAGTCTGACGCAGGCAGCCGAAGTGCTGCATATCGCACAGCCTGCACTCAGTCAGCAGGTGGCAACGCTGGAGAATGAGCTGGATCAGCAGCTGCTGATCCGCACCAAGCGCGGCGTCACGCCAACGGAAGCCGGAAAGATTCTCTATGGTCATGCGCGTACTATTCTGCGTCAGTGCGAGCAGGCCCAGACGGCGGTGATCAATGCCGGTCAGGTATTAAGTGGTCAGGTGTCGATTGGACTGGCACCGGGCACGGCAGCCTCATCGCTGACCATGCCGCTGCTGCAGACGGTCCGCGATCAGTTTCCTGAAATACTGGTCTACCTGCACGAAAACAGTGGCAGCGTGCTGAATGAGAAAGTGATGAACGGTCAGCTGGATATGGCAGTGCTGTACGATCGCGCACCGACTGCCGGAATCAACAGCGTGCCGCTGATGAAAGAAGATCTCTTCCTGGTCGGGGCTACCGACTACCCAGGTGCCAGCGTCGATCTGGCCGATGTGGCGCAGATGAGCCTGTTTTTACCGCGCGACTACAGTGCCGTACGCAAGCGCGTTGATGAGGCCTTTTCACTGCGTCGCCTGAGTGCGCGCATCATTGGTGAGATCGAATCGATTTCAACCCTGACCGCAGCGATTTCCAGCGGCATGGGTGTCACCGTATTACCTGAATCCGCCGCCCGTGCGCTGGTGGGTTCAACGGATGCCTGGATGTCACGCATCAACAGCCCGTCGCTGAGTCTGCCGCTATCCCTGAACATCTCCGCCCGGTTGCCACTGTCGCCTTCTGCACAGGCCGTGAAAAATATCCTGCTGTCGCTGCTGAATAAGCCGCTGAGTGAGGAGCGGGAGTTGATGTTAGTGGGGTAGGGGGGCGTTTACAGTGGGCGATTTGGAGTATGCAGATATCACAGGACGAAAAATGTCCGCCAGAAATTATCTGCATACTCTGATTTGCCATCCTGTTGCTCGTCAACAGGCCAGAATTTATAATTTTATTTAAGTGTGAACGCATTGAGCAATAACCCTGAATCCTTCAGTTTTAACAGAATCAATGTTGCAATCAAACTTACCATTGCAACCGCAAATGCAAGGTACTTTCTGTAAAACCAGGAGATTTCATTTTTATCCAGATTTCTAAAAAATGCTATTTCTTCTTGTGTCAGAGTTTTTTTTGTTCCAGGCATCTTAGGTAAAAATAGTGAGCAAATTAAATACGACTCTTTATAGCTCCAAAAAATAACCCCCCCACTTTTTCCAACAATCATCGGAAAAGGCATATATCCAAATCTTTTCTGAAACTTATCTGCAATAGAACTAAATTTTTTCTCTGTAATTTTTCCATAAATCAAGAAGTAAAGGAATGATAATGTGAAAGAAAATGCAAGGAAAGCAATAATTAAATTAAAGATATTCATTTTGAACCTTCGATAACATCATAAATTGATGTGCCTGATTTTTCACCGCCCCAACTTCCTGCTTCACCGCCTGCATAACCTAAAGCTCCTGCAGCAATAATTGTACAAATTAAACCACCTGTTCCAGCAGTTCCAACGCCAATTGCTATGCAAAAAGGGACAGCGAGGTAACCAGTTAAAATACCACCAGCAACTCCACCGGCAAAACTTCCAATCTCCGTATATGTCTTTTTGGTACATTCATCTTCACGACCCACAGAACAGGCCTCGTGAATTTCATTTAATGAGTGAAGCCCACTAAAACCTATGCCCAGATAACCCATGTTTCGCATAGCTTTAACATATTTAGCTGAGCGCTCGATATGCGTTGCATAGCCTTCAATATCATTGATACCAGTTTCATTCCATTTGTGAGTAATCGATCGTGTAGAAATCCCGAGTGCTTTCCTGATTTTGGTATACTCACCAGGCTTCATGGCCTTATTAAGGAACCCTACTTTCAGTAAACTATCCAGTTCTTTAAAAATCTGAGCACGCTTAACATAAAATTGCTCACCGATTAATGCTCCACGCGTCCTGTAGGTATTTTTATAAGTTTCCTGAATCTCATTAAGAGTTTTTGTAATATTCTCAAAGTACTTGCCAACAGGATCAGCGGCCAGGCCAATTCCCTTCTCTGCGAAGCTGGTAAAATTAGCAATGGTGGCGTAATGGTTATGCAGAAAATTAGCCTCCTGATGTGTCAGCGGCTCCAGTGCCATATCAATCCGCTGTTTCGCCGCTTTCATATGTTTAATCTGTATGCTGTCCTGATTTTCAGGATCGGCTAAAAGCATAATTGAACCAGCTTTATACTCGTCGTCAGCACCATTCAGCGTGACAAAGAGTTCTTTAACACCTGCTGGTGGGTTTTCTGTGAATAACAGTCGCTGCCAGGCTTCTGACGTGCCACCGCAGGGAATGACGGCAAATCCTGCTTCTACCTTGGTTTTTTTCTTTAATGACTGAGCATGTTGCTCAGGCTCCTCTTTTTGCTGTGGAATGAGTGATAACGCTAAAGGTGTCGCAGTACCACAATGAGGACGCCGTGAGGATGATAAATCATCATTTTCATGAACAGGATAAGAGTTGGAAGGTATTACTTTTGCTCTGCATGGACATGAACTGTAGCTATCCAGCGATCCCGCAACACGTTTTTTGTCAGGCCCGGAGGTGCAAAAACTGATTCCTCCAATAATTTTATATGTTCCTGGGTTTTTGCCACAGGATACCGGATCTCCCTCTTTTGCAATGGGTTTACCAAAGCTGTCACCATGAGCCGATCCAGCCATTATCTTTCCGCCACATGTCGTCCTGTCTCCCTGAAAAAGTACAATTCCTTTTGCCATAAATTCCTCTGATTGGTAAAGCTCGCCCTATGAGTAATTCATTCAACATATAACTATTGCTGAGTAGAAAAAATTGAGATGAATTATGCTTCTACACATACTTTGATTTTTTTCAGCACGGTTTGTCAGACCAATTGGTAGCGGAATAGATATTATGATATTAATTCTATTGATTTTTAACATTCTTCATTACATTAGATTTAGATCAATATTTTAATAACTGACGCTTATTTGAAATTGGCTGTTTGATTAAATAAGAAAAAGTAAGTTCTGCAAGCTAACCTGTAGCCGGGCATTTTAAGGTTTCCTGTAATCCTTTATGAATGTGAACTCTCACGCTGAACCTTATCTAAGTTAACTGTCCAGCCTTCACCTCTTGTTTGCCACTCATTTCCTTTGCTTAATTATTGTCCACTCCCGATCAACCTCAGTCTGCGTGCATCCTGTTGCGCGACTTTTAGTCACTTCTGTCTGGCCATCAATTCTTATCAAACCCTATCCTTTATTCCCTAAAGTCATAAAGCCAAATTTTTTAGTATTTCCTGTTATCAATAATAGTTCTTAACATCAGGGAATCAGATTATGTAAAGGGAGGTAAATATCGTGAATTTCCAGCAGCTTAAAATTATCCGCGAGGCGGCCCGCTGTGAGTTTAACTTAACGGAAGTCGCTAATACGCTGTTTACCTCCCAGTCGGGTGTCAGTCGGCACATTCGTGATCTGGAAGATGAATTGGGTGTTGAGATCTTTATCCGTCGCGGCAAGCGTCTGCTGGGGATGACCGAACCGGGTAAAGCACTGCTGACCATCGCTGAGCGCATACTCGATGAAGCGGGGAAGGTACGACGTCTGGCCGATGTCTTTACCAATGAAACCAGCGGCATTCTGACCATCGCCACTACCCATACTCAGGCACGCTACAGTCTGCCGAAAATCATTAAAGCCTTTCGTCAGCTCTATCCTAACGTCCGTCTGGAACTCAATCAGGGATCGCCGCAGGAAATTGTCACCATGCTGCTGGCGGGTGAAGCGGATATTGGCATCGCCAGTGAAATGCTGGTCAATAACAGCAGTCTGGCGGCCTTCCCCTGGTTCAGCTGGCATCACGCATTGCTGGTGCCGAAAGATCATGAGCTGGTGCAGAATCAACCGGTTTCACTGAGCACCCTCAGCCGTTATCCCCTCATTACTTACCGCCAGGGTATCACCGGCCGTTCGCGGGTTGACCGTGCCTTTCAGTCGGCGGGCTTAAAACCGGACATCGTGCTCAGCGCCCAGGACTCCGACGTGGTGAAAACCTACGTTAAACTCGGTCTGGGCGTCGGAATACTGGCCGATCAGGCGTGCGAAACCGAAGAGAGTGAAGAGCTGGTACGCATCGACGCCACACATCTGTTTGATGCCAGCACCGTCTGGCTCGGCCTCAAGCGGGGACAGCTGCAGCGCAATTACGTCTGGCAGTTCCTGGAACTCTGCAACGCTAACCTGTCGCTGGAAGAGATCAAACGGCAGGCGCTCTCCTACAGTAATGACGACGAACCGGTCATCGACTTCCAGATTTAAAGCGCGTGCGCATCCTGCCGGATGCGCGCCCGTTTCCGGACAGCATAAAATTTCAAATCACTGCGAAAAACTCGCTTAGCGACCTTTCTGACCCCGCACAACAACATCCTGCGCTGACCCGGCACGATAAAGTGGAATAAGCTGACCACAAGGGGATGTTATGTCGCGATTACAACTTAAAGACAGCGATCTGCTGCGCCAGCAGGCGCTGTTTGCCGGACGCTGGCAGGATGCGCATCAGGGTGCCACGCTGCCGGTTACCGATCCCGCCACAGGCGAAACGCTGGCGACCATTCCGGCGCTGGGCCATGCGGAAACAGAACAGGCAATAGCTTATGCGGAAACGGTGCGCATCAGCTGGGGCAAAACCACTAACGCCAGCCGTGCCGCACTGCTGGAAAAATGGCATCAGCTGATTATTGAACATGCTGATGACCTGGCAATCATCATGACTGCCGAGCAGGGCAAACCGCTGGCGGAAGCCAGAGGTGAAGTGCTCTACGGGGCCAGTTTTGTGAAATGGTTCGCGGAAGAGGCGCGCCGTATCTATGGCGACACCATTCCCGCGCCCAGCGATGACCGGCGCATTCTGGTGCTGAAACAGCCGGTAGGCGTTGCCGCCGCCATTACGCCCTGGAACTTCCCGATTGCGATGATCACCCGCAAGGTGGCCCCCGCGCTGGCCGCCGGATGCCCGATTATCGTCAAACCCTCTGAATTAACGCCGCTCTCGGCGCTGGCGCTGGCGGTGCTGGCAGAGCGTGCCGGTTTCCCGTCAGGTGTGTTACAGGTGCTGACCGGCCTGCCCACGGAGATTGGCGCGGCACTGACCAGTAGCCGTACGGTGCGTAAAATTTCCTTTACCGGCTCGACCCGCATCGGGCAGTTATTAATGCAGCAGAGCGCTGACAGCATCAAACGTCTGAGCCTGGAGCTGGGCGGCAACGCCCCGCTGATCGTGTTCGATGATGCCGACATTGAGATTGCGGTCGCGGGCGTCATGCTCAGCAAGTTCCGCAACGCCGGGCAGACCTGCGTCTGCGCCAACCGCATTCTGGTGCAGCGCAACATCTATCCGCGCTTCACCGCAAGACTGCTGGAGGCGGTCGCCACCCTGAAAGTGGGCGATGGTTTTGCGCCCGACAGCACCATTGGCCCGCTGATCAACTCCCGCGCGGTGGAGAAAGTGAACGGTCACATCGATGATGCACTCAGCCAGGGTGCCACGCTGCTGACCGGCGGCATCAGCCAGGGCAACGGCACCTTTGTGCAGCCCACGGTGCTCGGCGAGGTCACGTCCGGCATGCGGATCGCCCATGAAGAGACATTCGGTCCGGTTGCGCCGCTGTTTATTTTTGATGATGAGGATGAAGCCATCGCGATGGCAAACGACACGCCCTACGGGCTGGGCGCCTACTTCTTTACCGAAAATATCCGGCGAGCCTGGCGGGTGGCGGAAGCGCTGGAGTTTGGCATGGTCGGCTTTAATACCGGCGCGATTTCCCTTGAAGTTGCCCCCTTTGGTGGCGTGAAACTTTCCGGTATTGGCCGTGAAGGATCCCGCTACGGAATGGATGAATATCTGGAGCAGAAAACGTTCCACATTGGCAGTCTGTAATTAAATATGACCCGAACGCCAGCCGGAAAATCCGGCTGGCGTTTTTTTTCGCCTGGCGCGCAGAATAAATTCTGCGGCGTCAAATAATCCGCTTTAAAAAATAAAGAATTTATCAGGGATGTGAGGTGCGTCGGTAAATTGGCGGGGCATGAGAGCAGAAGTGAGCAGCCTGAGACGGAATATCCGCTTTGGTGCAATTTCCGTGCAGGTTGCACCAGCAGGGCGCATAAATTTTGTGAAGTAAATCATCTGTTTAATTGTTCGGCAAATCCGCAAAAATTATCCCGGCAATACGGCAGAAAATTTTTTTGCGCTGTTTTAAACGCATTTTTATTTTTTGCCCGGCTGGCATACTTTCTGCATTAGCTTATTAACAGCGCAGAAATTGCCAGTTAAAAAACGCTAATAAGCCAGCAAGTGATGGGTGTTACAAATAAGGAATTCTTCCATGTTAAGTTTCGACCCTGAAAAAGTTTCTCTTCCGGCTGGCCATTATATTGGCGGCCAGCACTGCCAGAGCCAGGGCGCAGCCTTCGAGGTTAAGCGTCCCTCTGATGGCAGCGTCTATGCCACGCTGCAGGACGCCACGCCGCAGGAGGTTGATCGTGCCGTCACCGTCGCGCATCAGGCGCTGAAAACCAGCGGCTGGTCAGGCTGTCCGCCGCGTGAACGTGGTCGCGTGTTACGCCGCTGGGCCGACCTGATAGAGCAGGACCCGCTGCTGGCTCAGCTGGAAGCGCTGGGCTCAACGCGACCCATCAGCGACGTGGTGCTGCACGAGATTCCGTTTACCGCCGAGGCGATTCGCTTCTATGCCGAATGCGCCGACAAATACAGTGGCGATCTCTTTCCCACCCGCGACAGCAGCCTCGGCATGCTGATTGCGGAACCCTATGGCGTCATCGCCGCGATTACCCCGTGGAATTTCCCGCTGTCGATGGCGTCGTGGAAATGCGGTCCCGCGCTGGCCGCAGGCAATGCGGTCGTGCTGAAACCCTCTGAACTGACCCCGTTTTCGACGGTGCGCATGGCCGAACTGGCGATTCAGGCGGGCCTGCCAGCGGGCGTGCTGAACATTGTGCAGGGCAGTGGCGCGGTAACCGGCAGCGCGCTGGTGAAACATCCGCTGGTACGCAAAGTCTCGTTTACCGGCTCGACCCTGACCGGCGCGCGCATCATGAGTGATGCCGCGCAGCACGGCATGAAACCGGTGACGCTGGAGCTGGGCGGCAAAAGCCCGCAACTGGTGTTTGATGATGCGGGTGACCTTGAGGTGGTGGCTGAGCGCATTCTGCGCGGCTTCACCGCCAACGGCGGTCAGGCGTGCGTGGCGGGTACCCGTCTTATTGTGCAGCGCAACATTGCCGATCCGCTGGTTGAGCGACTGGCCCAGCTTTGCCGGGAAGTGAAACCGGGCGTCACCTGGCACGAAGGCAGCCGCTACGCGCCGCTGATCGATGAACGCCAGGGCAATAAAGTCTGCTCGGTCATTGAAGCCGCAAAAGCGCAGGGCGCAGAGGTGCTGGTGGGCGGAGAGCGTTTTGCCGACACCAAAGGCGGCTGGTTCTGGCAGCCGACGCTGCTGAGCCATGTGGCGCAGGATAACCCGGCGGTACAGCAGGAGATATTTGGTCCGGTACTGACGGTACAGACGTTTGATGATGAAGAGCAGGGACTGGCGATGGCTGCGCACGACACCTACGGCCTATGCGCCGGTGTTCACACCCTGAGCCTGCCGCGCGCGCTGCGGGCCATGCGGGCCATTGACGCAGGCACTGTCTGGATCAACCGCTATGGCCGCTCCGGCGACTTCATCATTCCCACAGGCGGTTTTCTCGGCTCCGGCATTGGTAAAGATTTAGGGCGTCAGGCGTTTCAGGCCTGCCAGCGCCATAAGAGCGTACTCATCGATTTCTAAGCGCAACTGACAAGACGAGGCTGTTACATGGCACTGTTTAAACCGAAATTCATCACGTTTGACTGTTACGGCACGCTGATTCGCTTCGATATGGCCGGTGCGGCACAACGCTGTTTCAGCGACCGCGTCGACCCGGATGCAATGAACGCGTTTACCGCCGACTTTGCGGCCTACCGTCTGGATGAGGTGCTCGGCGCATGGAAACCCTATTACGACGTGGTCAGTAATGCGATTCAGCGCACCTGCAAAAAGTGGGGCGTGAAGTGGGACAAAGCCGATAGCGACTTTATCTACACCGACTGCGCCAGCTGGGGTCCGCATCCCGACGTGCCCGCCGGTCTGGCAAAAGTCGCAAAAGAGTTTCCGCTGGTGCTGCTGACCAACTCGATGAAAGACCTGATTCCGCATCACGAACCGCGTCTGGGTGCGCCCATCCACATGACCATCACGGCAGAAGAGGCAGGCGCTTATAAACCACAGATGAAGGGCTTCGAGTACATGCTGGATAAGCTTGGCTGCGGCCCGGAAGAGATCCTGCACGTCTCCTCCAGCTTCCGCTATGACCTGATGACCGCTCACGATCTCGGCATCAAAAACAAAGTCTGGGTCAACCGTGGTCATGAACCGGCGAACCCGTACTACCAGTACACCGAAATCAAAGATATCGGCGGCCTGCCTGGCGTCGTCGGACTCTGAGGAACTCCCCATGAAACTGGAATCGTTCTGGCAGGCCACGGCACCCGCCTTTACCGGTGCTGCCCGCGAACCGCTGCCCGCCCAGGCGGACGTGGTGGTGATTGGCGGCGGCTTCACCGGCGTTTCGGCAGCGCTTAACCTGGCGCGCAGCGGCATCAGTGTGGTGCTGCTGGAGAGTGGCGACGTCATGAGCCAGGCATCGGCCCGTAACGGCGGTCACTGCAATACCGGTGTGGCGCAGAACTTCGCCTCACTGGTGGCGAGTCAGGGTCTGGAGCAGGCCAGCCGCTTCTACCGGGCATTTGACGACGCGGTGAGCTACGTCCAGCAACTGATTCAGGCTGAAGCGATCGACTGCGACTTCCGGTTGTGCGGCAAACTCAAGCTCGCCAGCAAAGCGTCGCATGTCGCCGGGCTGCGGGAAGCCTGTGAACTGATGCGTCGCACTGTGGACCCCGAGATCGAACTGCTCGACAAAACGGCAGTGCGCGACGAGATCGCCAGTGACAAATTCCACGGCGGTCTGCTGCAGAAGCGTGGCGGTCAGATGCACATGGGCAAGTTCGGCATCGGTCTGGCTGAAGCCGCCGCCCGCAGCGGGGCGAAAATTTACCCGCACCACGCCGTGACGAAGCTGGAACGTCTGAAGGGCTATCAGCACCGGATTCACACCGCGCAGGGCACCCTTCTGGCGGATAAAGTGCTGATGGCGACGGGCTGCTCCAACGTCGGCCCTTTCCCCTGGTTTCAGCGCCGCATCGTCCCGGTCGGCAGCTTTATTGTGGTGACGGAAGCGCTCGACCCGTCGCTGCTGCGCCAGGTGCTGCCCCATAACCGGACCTACGTGACATCGCTGAACATCGGCAACTACTTCCGCACCACTGCCGACAGCCGGCTGGTATTTGGCGGGCGGGCGCGGTTTGCGGTCAGCAACCCGACATCTGATTCGCGCAGCGGTGAGATCCTGCGCCACGCGATGACGCAGATGCTGCCGCAGCTCGGCCAGGCAGAGGTGGAGTACTGCTGGGGTGGCATGGTCGATATGACGGCTGACCGTCTGCCGCACGCGGGTGAACAGGATGGCCTGTTCTATTCACTGGGCTACAGCGGCCACGGCACGCAGATGTCGGTGTGGATGGGGCGCGTCATGGCCGATCTGCTGGCCGAAAAGCGCACTGAGAATCCCTGGCAGCGTGATGCATGGCCCGCGCTGCCCGGTTATCACGGCAAGCCATGGTTTTTACCGCTCGCAGGACTCTATTACAAAGCAAAGGATCGCCTTTCTTAACGTCCCGTCGGGTGCTGGCCGCCAGGTTGCCAGCACTGCCAGAACATGATCCCGGTTCGCCTGACTATTGAGGGTAGAGAGATGAGTAAATTTGATAATAACGACGCTGATGCGGTAAATCCGGCACTGACGCGCATGATCACCGAAGGCTCGCTGTCACGTCGCAGCCTGATGAAAATTCTTTCCGCTGGTGCGGTGATGAGCAGTGGACTGGTGGGCTTTTCCGGGGCAGCACTGGCGGACGACAAGCCGGCCAAAGGCGGTAAGCTGCGGGCGGCAATGTCGAATGCTTCTGCCACCGACACGCTCGATCCGGCGAAAAGTAACAACAGCGCGGACTATACCCGTCAGTTCATGTTCTACAGCGGCCTGACCGAACTGGACAAAAACCTGATGGCGCAACCGGCGCTGGCCGAATCACTGGAGTCCAGCGACGGCATCACCTGGCATATTAAACTGCGGAAGGGCGTCACCTTCCATGATGGCAAACCGCTGACCGCTAAAGATGTGATCTTCTCGCTCAGCCGCCACAAAGATCCGGCTATCGCCTCAATCGCCTTCAAGCTGGCCGATCAGTTCAAAACCTTCAGCGCCGTCAATGATAACGAGGTGCAGCTGGAGCTGAACAGCGCCAACTTTGACGTCCCTTACATGCTGGCGACGCCGCCGTTTTTGATTGTCAAAGACGGCACCACCGACTTCAGCAAAGGCATCGGCACCGGTCCGTTTGTCTGCAAAACCTTTATGCCGGGCACGCGCACCATCGGCACCAAAAACCCCAATTACTACAAGCCCGGCCTGCCACACCTGGATGAGGTGGAGCTGATTGGTGTTACCGACGGGGCAGCACGCGTCAATGCTCTCATGTCGGGCGATCTGCAGATGGTCTCCACCCTGACTGCCGCGGACTGCAAGCGCATTAAAGCCAGCAGCGAGTTTGGCATACTGGAGAGCAAATCAGGCATGTACACCAACCTGATTATCCGCACCGACGTAAAACCGGGTAACAACGAAGATTTTGTGCTGGCAATGAAATATCTGCAGCCGCGCGAAATGCTGGTGAAAACGGTACTGCAGGGTTACGGCGACGTCAGTAATGACACGCCGGTGCCGCCATGGCATCCGCTCTACAACGCCGACCTCAAACCGCGTCCGCTCGACATAGAAAAAGCGAAGTTCCACATTAAAAAAGCGGGCATGGCTGGCGCGACAGTAGAGATCATCACGACGCCCAACATTGAAGGGGCCAACGAAGGCGGGCAGATGATCCAGCAGATGGCGCGCGGAGCAGGGCTGAATGTAAAAGTGCGACGCGTGCCGTATGACGGTTACTGGTCTTCGCACTGGATGAAAGATCCGGTGGGATATGGCTCGATAAATCCGCGTCCGACGCTCGACATGCTCTTCTCACAGTTTTATCTCTCTACCGCACCGAATAACGAGTCGGGCTGGAAAAATCCGCAGTTTGATCAGCTGGTGGTTGCCGCACGCGGAGAACGCAATCAGGCAAAGCGCAAGCAGATGTATGGCGACATGCAGACGCTGATTTATGACCACTGCGGCACGATCATCCCGACCTTTATCAGCTCCACCGATGGCTACAACAAAAAGGTTAAGGGGGTCGAAGCCTGGCCGTCAGGCATGATGATGGGTTATCGCTTTCATGAGTTTGCCTGGCTGACCGCCTGATCTCAGCCTGACCCATCAGGCTATTTATAAGGAGTTCGCCGATGAACCGATACATGCTGTTCCTGATTGCCCGGCGCATTGGCGCCGGCATCCTGACGTTGCTTATCGTCTCGGCGGTGGTGTTTTTCATCACCAGCCTGCTGCCGGGTGACGCGGCGCAGATGATCCTCGGCCAGAACGCCACGCCAGAAACGGTGGCGGCGTTACGGCAGCAACTGGGCCTCGATCAGCCTTTGCTGATGCGCTATATCCACTGGCTGACGGGTATGATGCAGGGCGATTTCGGCACCTCCTTCGCCAGCCATCTGCCGGTCTCGCAGCTGGTGGCGCAGCGTATTCCCGCGACCTTCCAACTGGCGGGCATCACCACGCTGATCTGCGTGCCAATGGCACTGATTATCGGCATCATCGCGGCGATGAATCGCGGTTCCCGGCTCGACCGGGCGCTGGTCATCAGCACCATGGCGACGGTGGCCGTGCCGGAGTTTCTGGTGGCGACCGTGGCGGTGCTGATTTTCGCCGTCAAACTACACTGGGTGTCGGCGATGTCGTTCGGCAGTCCGGACAGCGACCTGCTGAGCTACCTCAAAGCCTATGCGCTGCCGGTGCTGACGCTCTGCTGCGTGCTGGTGGCGCAGATGGCCCGCATGACGCGAGCCGCCATTATCAACCAGCTCGACAGCCCCTACCTGGAGATGGCGCTGCTGAAAGGGGTGTCGCCGCTCCGCGCCGTGCTGCGTCACGCGCTGCCCAACGCGGTCGGACCTATCGCCAATGCGATATCACTCAGCCTCTCCTACCTGTTCGGCGGGGTGATCATCATCGAAACCATCTTCAGCTATCCCGGTCTGGCCAGCCAGCTGGTGGATGCAGTCAGTAATCGCGACCTGCCGGTGGTGCAGCTCTGCGTGATGCTGTTCGCCGCCTGCTACCTGGTTCTGCTGCTGGCGGCCGACATTCTGACTATCGCCTTTAACCCGAAATGGAGAAGCGCATGAATACTCTCTTGTTGCCCTGGCGTTTCTTACAGTCGCTCTCCTGGTCAGGCCGGCTGGGTCTTATCATGTCACTGTTCTGGCTGCTGATGGCGGTGTTTGGCACGCCACTGGCCCCGCACAGCATTGATGACATCGGCGGCGGCCCGCTGATGGGCGGCATGACGGCCGATAACCTGCTGGGCACCGACTACCTGGGACGCGACATGCTGAGCCGTATTCTCTACGGCGCGAAGTTCTCCATCGGTCTGGCGCTGAGTGCGGCACTGCTCGCCAGCCTGATCGGCACGCTGCTGGCCTTGCTGGCGGCGGTAACGGGACGCTGGCTGGAGGAGCTGCTGGGCCGCGTCAACGATGCCCTGCTGGTGCTGCCGGGCAAAGTACTGTCGCTCATGATTGTCGCGGTGTTTGGCTCCTCGCTACAGATGCTGATCCTGACGGCGGTGTTCACCTACTGGCCGGGCGCATTCCGCATCGCGTTTGCCATGGCCAGCTCGCTGCGCAGCATGGACTACGTCCGGGCGTCACGGCTGCGTGGCGAGAGCCGCTGGTACATCGCCATTCACGATATCCTGCCTAACATGGTGCACCCGATGCTGACGGACTTTGGCCTGCGCTTTGTCTACATCGTGTTGCTGCTGAGCGGCCTGAGCTTCCTTGGCCTGGGGGTGCAGCCGCCGTACGCCGACTGGGGCACGCTGGTACGTGAAAATATGCAGGGGCTGTTTGACGGCTCGCCAGCGGTACTGATGCCCGCGCTGGCGATTGCCAGCCTGACCATTGGTGCCAACCTGTTTATCGACAGCCTGCAGGCGATGCGTCCGATGACGCTGGCGAAGGAGGGAGCATGAACGTGACACCACATACCGCCATGCCGGTGATTTCGGTAGATAAACTGCGCGTCACCGCGCAGACCGATCGCGGCGAAGAGATCGACCTCGTATCTGACATTCACTTCACGGTGCAGAAGGGCGAGGTACTGGCGCTGATTGGTGAATCCGGCTCCGGAAAAACGACCATCGCCATGGCACTGATGGGCTATGCCCGCAGCGGATGCCGCATCGCTGAGGGCAATATTCACGTTGCCGGCACCGACATTAACAGTCTGACACCGGGCCAGCTGCGCGCGTTTCGCGGCAACAAGGTCGCCTATATCGCCCAGAGCGCCGCGGCGTCATTTAATCCGGGCATGAAGATCCTCGACCAGGTGATTGAGCCGGTGGTTATTCACGGCACGATGACCCGCAAAGACGCGAAAGTGAAAGCGATCGGCCTGTTCCGCGAGCTGGCGCTGCCCAATCCCGAGACCATTGGCGACCGGTTCCCGCACCAGGTATCGGGCGGTCAGTTACAGCGCCTGATGACGGCGATGGCGCTGATTGGCGATCCCGACGTCGTGATCCTGGATGAGCCTACGACCGCACTGGATGTCACCACGCAGGTGGAAGTGCTGAAGGCGTTTCGCCGCGTGGTGGTGCAGCGCGGCGTCACCGCCATTTACGTCAGTCACGATCTGGCCGTGGTGGCACAGATGGCTGACCGGATTCTGGTGCTGCTGCGCGGTAAAATGGCGGAGTATGGCAGTACTGAGACTTTGATTGGCGCGCCAAAGGCGGAGTACACCCGACTGCTGATGGACGCCGCGCGGCAGAAAGAGCGGCCCAGCAACTGGTGTCCGGCTGCCGCCGATGTTCAGCCGCTGCTGGAAGTGCGTGACCTCAGCGCAGGTTATGGCCCGCGCGGTAACGATGGTCATCCGAAAGTGCGCATTCTGGAGGAGATCAACCTCAAGCTCTGGAAGGGGCAGGCGATCGGCATTATCGGTGAATCAGGCTCGGGCAAAACGACGCTGGCCCATGCGATTGCCGGTCTCAACGCGCCAGGCCACGGGCATATCCTGTTTAACGGCCACTATATCGCCGGCGATATGCAGAAACGTCCTGACAACGAGCTGCGGCGCATTCAGTATGTATTCCAGATGGCAGATACCGCGCTGAATCCGGCTCATAGCGTTGAGCGCATTCTGTCGCGACCGCTGACGCTGTTTCATGGCCTGAGCGGGGCTGCCCGACAGCAGCGACTTTATCAGCTGCTGGATCTGGTGCAGCTGCCGCGCAGCGTGCTGTGGCGGCGTCCCTGGGCGCTCTCCGGCGGTCAGAAGCAGCGCGTCAATCTGGCGCGTGCGCTGGCAGCAGAGCCGGATCTGATTTTGTGTGATGAAGTGACCTCGGCGCTGGATACAGTGGTCGCCGCCGCCGTCCTCGACTTAATCAGCGAACTACGCCGCGAGCTGGGTCTCTCGGTGATCTTTATCAGCCACGACATGCATGCGGTGCGCGCGGTGTGCGACGAAATTGTGGTGATGAAAAGCGGTCGCATCGTCACCCAGCTGGCACGCAACGACTACGACAAGCCGACCAGCGAATTGTATTTCGAGCGGCTGAAACGCGCGGTGCCGGAGCTGCGGCAGGGCTGGCTGGATGAGCATGAAGAGATTTTAAAAGCGGAGTAAGTTGCCGCTGAGCCTTACGGGCTACTGAATTTATCCGTCTGCACAGCACAAATGCGCGAGGCAGGCGGCGTGGGTCAGCGTACAGCGGCGATGTCGCTCTGCGCCTGACCCGATACTGACAACAGAGGTCATCTTGTTATGCCCGCACCGATTCGTTATGTACAGGACAGTGCTGACTTTCCCGATTCCGCCGATGTGGTGGTGATTGGCGCCGGTATCGCCGGTGCCGCTGCCACCTGGGAGCTGGCGAAGCAGGGAGTTAAGGTGGTGCTGATTGAAAAAGGGCTGGTTGGCGCTGAGCAGTCGAGCCGCAACTGGGGCTGGTGCCGCCAGCAGAACCGCGATGAGCGTGAGTTGCCGTTGATTATCTATGCGCTGCAACGCTGGGGTGAACTAAGTGAAGAAACCGGTGAAGAGCTGGGTTTCCGCCGCAGCGGGCTGGTTTACGCCACACAGGAAGAGTCGGATATCGCGGCCTGGGATAAGTGGAACCAGATGGCGAAAGGCTATGGCATGCGCAGTTCGATTCTCACCGCAGAGCAGGCCAAAGCGATGACGCCCGGCAGCACCACAAACTGGCTGGGCGGCCTCTCGTCGCCTACCGATGGTCACGCCGAGCCGCGCCTGGCGGCGCCTGGGCTGGTGGCGGGTGCGCAGAAAAAGGGCGCACTGCTGTTTCAGCAGTGTGCAGTCCGCGGACTGGATATTGCCGCCGGACGGGTCAGCGGCGTCTGGACCGAGCGCGGTCTGATCAAAACCAGCCGGGTTATCTGTGCCGCCGGGGCCTGGACCTCCATGTTCTGCCGCCGTCACGGCATCGACCTGCCGCTGGGCAACGTGATTGGCACCGCTTTCCGCACTCAGCCCATTGAGCAGGCGATCGCCATGCCGCTCTACACGCCGGGCTTTGCCTGCCGCCCACAAATTGACGGCAGTTATACCGTGTCCGTCTCGGGTCGCGGACGTCTGGAGCCGGGCGCGCAGGGGCTGCGCTATGCCCGTCAGTTCTATCCGACCTTTAAAAGCCGCCGCAAGAATCTGACCCTGAATCTCGGCCTGTCGCCGTTCTTCAACGGCCCTGAAGCGATGGGGGGCTGGTCATTCGATCGCGAGTCGCCGTTTGAGCGGATGCGCATTCTTGATCCGGCAGCGGATGCAAAAATCGTAGAAGAAGGACTGGCGGCAATGCGGCGTGAATACCCGGCGCTGGCGAATCTGCGGCTGGCGCAGTCGTGGGGCGGCATGATTGACAGCACTCCGGACGCGATTCCGGTTATCTCAACCGTGGCGAAACTGCCGGGGCTGGTGCTCTCGGCGGGTTACAGCGCTCACGGCTTCGGTATCGGACCGGGTGCCGGGCGACTGGCCGCCGATCTGGCGACCGACGCCACACCCGTGGTTGATCCTGGGCCTTACCGCTACAGCCGTCTGGTTGACGGCAGCGGACTTGAAACGCCAGGCATGATGTAAGGAGAACGCTAATGAGCCTGATAATACGCGCAATGACGCCAGACGATCTCGACCCATGTTTCACTTTAACGCAGGCGCTGAAATGGCCGCACCGACGCGAAGACTGGCAGCTGGCGTTACAGCTGGGCGAGGGCACGGTCATTGAAGAGCAGGGTAAACTGATTGGCAGCGCCGTGCTCTGGCGCTGGGGCGACAGTGCCGCCACGCTGGGACTGATTATTGTTGATAACCAGCAGCAGGGGCGCGGCCTGGGCAAACAGCTGATGCTGGCGCAACTGGAAAAACTGTCTGATTACAATGTGCGTCTTCACGCGACCGAAATGGGCAAAGGCCTGTATGAGAAGCTCGGCTTTGTCAGCTGCGGTGAAATTCGTCAGCACCAGACCCGTGAAGTGACCACGCTGCCAGAAATTATCATCCCGGCAGGACTTCAGCTGCGACCCGCGACCCGGATCGATCACGACACATTGGTGACGCTGGATCAGCAGGCTAATGGTATGCATCGTCCGGCGCTGATTGAGCATTTACTGCGTGACTGCCAGACGGTGCTCACAGAGGACGCGGCACAGCGGATTCAGGGCTTCGCCAGCCTGCGCCGCTTTGGCCACGGCTGGGCGATTGGCCCGATCATTGCGGCGGATTTCCCGATGGCTCAGGCGCTGGTCGCCTCGCTGATGCAGTCGCTGCAGGGCGAATTTCTGCGTATCGACACCGACGCTGCCCTGCCGATGGCCGCCTGGCTGGAGAGTCTGGGTATCCCTCAGGTCGATGCGCCCACCACCATGGTGCGCGGCACGCCCTGGATGCCGCAGGGTATGCAGGCGTTTGGACTCATGACGCAGGCGATGGCCTGATGCATATCGTCTATAAATCGGAGCCGGAACGTGGCCGGATCTGGCAGCGCTGGCTGGCGGAGCATGCGCCTGACATTCAGCTGCATATCTGGCCGGAGACCGGTGATCCGGAGCAGGTTGAGGCGCTGGTCGCCTGGCAGCCACCCGAAGACATTCCGGCGCGGTTTCCCCGGCTGAAACTGCTGTTCTCGGTAGGAGCGGGTGCCGACCAGTTTGACTTCAGCGCGCTGCCGCCTGACCTGCCGGTGATAAGAATGATCGAGCCGGGCCTGACGCAGGGCATGGTGGAATATGTCACTTTCGCGGTGCTCGGTCTGCATCGCGACATGCCGCGCTATTTCCATCAGCAACGGCAGCAGCAGTGGCAGCCTCATGCAGCCATACCTGCCGGGCAGCGTCGGGTCGGCGTGATGGGGCCTGGCGAACTGGGACAGGCCGCGTTAGCGCAACTGGTGGCGCTGGGCTTTGACTGCGCAGGCTGGAGCCGCACACCGCGCGCGTGTCCCGGCGTGCGCTGCTGGCACGGCGCGGATCAACTCGCTGACTTCCTGGCGCACAGCGAGATTCTGATCTGCCTGCTGCCGCTGACCGACACCACCCTGGGGTTGCTGAATCAGTCGCTGTTCAGCCAGCTACCGCACGGCGCAGCGCTGGTACAGGTCGGGCGCGGCCCGCAGCTGAATCATGACGATCTGCTGCAGGCGCTGGAGAGCGGTCAGCTGCGTGCGGCCGTGATTGATGTTACGGACCCGGAGCCGTTACCGGCGGGTCATCCGTTCTGGCGCCATCCCGCCATCTGGCTCACCCCGCACATCGCCAGTCAGACGCAGAATGAGAGCGCCATTGCGGCCCTGCTGGAGAATCTGCGGCGCTACCAGCGTGGCGAGCCGCTGCACGGTGAGATTGACCGATCGCGAGGATATTAAGATGGTGGAACATTTAGTGGCACTGCGCCGCGACCTGCATGCGCACCCGGAGCTGGGTTTTCAGGAGCAGCGCACCAGCGACATCGTGGCGAACTTCCTGCACCAGCTGGGCATTGAGGTGCATCGCGGCATCGGTAAAACCGGCGTGGTCGGGATACTGAAAAAGGGCAGCAGTGAACGGATGATTGGCCTGCGCGCCGATATGGATGCGCTGCCGATGCAGGATCAAGGCGGCACGGAATGGCAAAGTCAGGCAGAGCAGGTGAGTCACGCCTGCGGCCACGATGGTCACACCGTGATGCTGCTGGGTGCCGCTGAAAAACTGGCACGAGACGTCAGCTTTGACGGCAGCGTCTGCTTTATCTTCCAGCCTGCCGAAGAGGGACTGGCGGGTGCAAAAGCCATGATCGACGACGGCCTCTTCAGCCGCTTTCCCTGTGAGGCGGTTTACGCCATTCATAACTGGCCGGAACTGCCGCTCGGCCAGGTTCAGACCCGGCCTGGCCCGATTATGGCTGCGGCCGACCGCTTTGATATCCGGGTACTGGGCGGCGGCGGTCACGCCGCGCAACCTCACCTGACGCATGACACCCTGCTGGCGGCCAGCGAGCTGGTGGTGCAGCTCAATACGCTGGTTTCACGCGCCCTGGATCCGTGTGAAACCGCGCTGCTTACCGTCACACGGATGCAGGGCGGCTTTTCACACAACATGATCCCAGCAGAGGCAAACATCACCGGCACGGTGCGTACTTTCAGCCCGGCGGCGCAGGATACGATTGAAGCGCGGTTGCGCCAGATGGCGGAGCACGTCACGGCGGCTCATGGCCTGCGCGCAGAAGTAAACTATCAGCGTTACTACCCGGCGACGATCAACAGCGCGACGGAAGCGCAGTTTTGCCTGGAGGCGCTGACGCAGGCGGGCATCCCGGCTGACACCGCGGCCAGACCCGCGCTCACCTCGGAAGATTTCGCTTTTATGCTACAGGCGCGTCCCGGTGCCTATCTGTGGCTGGGATCGGCACCCTGCAAGCCATTGCACCATGCCGCTTATGACTTCAACGATGCGCTGATCCCGCATGGCGTTAACGTTTTTGTCGCGCTGATACGCCAGGCGCTGACAGAGAAATTTCCCTGCTGAATGCAGCGGGATTTTGACAGGAAATGCCGCTGCCCGGGGAATTACGGCAGCGTGAGAAACCAGCGGGTTGCGATACTTGAGCCAACCGAACGTTACGTGGATGAGGGTTTAAAATGCAGAATGTCATGGCAGAGCAGCAAGCATACTCCGATAACAGCCTGTTACTGGATGCACGCGAGCAGAACGTGCCGCGCGGTGTAGTGACCGCCCATCCGCTGGTGATTGAACGCGCCAGAGGCAGTGAAGTGTGGGACGTTGAGGGCAATCGCTATCTCGACTTTGTTGGCGGCATCGGCGTGCTGAATGTCGGCCACAATCACCCGGCGGTAGTCAATGCGGTAACCCGCCAGCTTGGTCTGGTGTCACACGCCTGTTTTCAGGTGGTGGCCTATCCGGGCTACATTGAGCTGGCACAGCGGCTGAACAAACTGGTGGGCGGCGATGAGGCGTACAAAAGTGTCTTCTTCACCAGCGGTGCCGAAGCGGTGGAAAATGCGGTGAAGATTGCCCGCTCACACACCCAGCGCCCCGGCATTATCGCGTTTGATGGCGCGTTTCATGGCCGCACCCTGCTGGGCGTCACCCTGACCGGCATGTCCGCGCCATACAAACAGAACTTTGGTCCTTTCCCCGGCGACATCTATCGTCTTCCCTTCCCGAATCCACTGCACGGCGTGACGGAAGCGGACTGCCTGAAGGCGCTGGATCAGCTGTTCGCGGTGCAGATCCTGCCGGAGCGTGTGGCGGCGATTATCATCGAGCCCGTTCAGGGCGATGGCGGCTTCCTGCCCGCCGGGCCAGCCTTTATGCAGGCGCTGCGTCGCATTACCAGCCAGCACGGCATTCTGCTGATTTGTGATGAAGTGCAGTCCGGCTTCGGACGTACCGGCACGATGTTCGCCTTCCAGCAGCTGGGTATCAAACCGGATTTAATTACCCTTGCGAAAAGTCTGGGCGGTGGTCTGCCGATTTCCGGCGTGGTGGGACGCGCAGAGATTATGGATGCGCCCACGCCTGGCGGGTTAGGCGGCACCTACGGCGGCAACGCGCTGGGCTGTGCGGCGGCGCTGGCGGTGCTGGATCTGTTTGAGCATGAGAACCTGCTGCAGCGCTCCTGTCAGCTCGGCGAACAGCTCAATGCCCGTCTGCGACAGCTGGCGGATAAATATGCCTGCATCGGTGACGTGCGCGGTGTGGGCTTCATGCAGGCGGTGGAAATTCTTGATTTCGAAACCGGCCGTCCCGATGCAGCGCTGACCCAGAAGATCCTCGACAGCGCCTGTCAGGAAGGACTGCTGCTGATTAAATGCGGCCTGCATCGCAACACCATCCGTTTCCTGGCACCGCTGGTCACCACCGACTCACAGCTGGAAGAGGCGCTGCATATTTTCGATATTGCGCTGGCACGTGCCACTGGTCGCCTGGGTTAAACCGCATTCCTCATTGATTTTGTTAGAGTAATTGGAAAATCGCCCGCTGGTATAACCACTGCGAAGCGCTGGCGCGTTTACGGTAAAGCATGTTATATCTTCGGGAGGTTCTGAACATTTGATTGAGCGCCTGGCCCAACAGGCTCTGACAATGAGGGGGGTGCTATGAACGGCTTAATGAAACTCGACCGCATCGACATCAACATCCTGGTGCAACTCCAGAAAGATGGCCGTATCAGCAACGTTAACCTCGCCGACGCCGTAGGCCTTTCGCCCAGCCCCTGTCTGCAACGGGTCAAACGTCTGGAACAGGCCGGTTTTATCACCGGTTATGAAGCGCACATTAATCTCACCCGTATCACTGACTCAGTGACCGTCTTTACCGAAGTCACCCTGTCCGGCCATCGCCGCGAAGATTTTATGAAATTTGAAAGTGCGATGCGCGACGTTGATGAACTGATGGAGTGCCATCTGATCACCGGCGGCTATGACTATCTGCTGCGCTTTATTACCCGCAGCATTGAACATTACCAGGAAGTGATTGAGAAGATGCTCGACGCGCAGATCGGCATCGATAAGTACTTCAGCTATATCGTCATCAAATCCCCGATCATGAAAAGCAGCGTGCCGTTGCGCTCGCTCATCGGCAAACATAACTCAGTCGAATTCGGCGTATAACGGGCGGTCGTCCCTGGCCACCTCCCCGGTGGAAAGGGCGGCCACACGCATTATCTCGGTCTGCTGTTTGCCTCACCCGCCTTTGCTCCCAGACCGGCTTCCTTCTCCTTTAACCTTTGCGATTTTTCCCTCAGCATAAAATTTTTTCCCTGCCCAAAATTCAGTCGCTCTGTCCGGTTTTGTCACGTGCTACGGCCTCAATCGTTGAGCGAACCCTTTTACACTGAATTCAACCGATACAAGGAGTTGTCATGGACTCATTACAGATTGCTGACCAGCAGTGGCAGCGCGATGCGTTCACTGTCTCTACCGATCGCCAGCGGCTCGATCTGGCCTGGATCCACATCCAGCTGGCAGAGAAGTCGTACTGGGCCAAAGGCCAGCCGGAAGCGAAAACCCGGCGGGCGATTGCCGGTTCGCTGCCGTTTGGCCTCTATCACCAGCAGGCACAGATTGGTTTTGCCCGGCTGATCACCGACTACACCCGCTTTGGCTGGCTGTGCGACGTGATGATTGATGAAAACTGGCGCGGTCACGGGCTGGGCAGCTGGCTGGCGACCTGCGTTCGTGAACACCCGGAGCTGCAAACGGTGCATCGCTGGATGCTTTCGACCCAGGATGCGCATCAGGTCTACCAGCGGCTCGGCTGGCGTGTGGTGCAGCATCCCGAGACGCTGATGGAATTTCCCCCTTCCTGACACTGGAGTTAACCCGATATGCGATACCGCGTTGGCGTGGATATTGGTGGTTCCTTTACCGATTTCGCCGTGCTCGATCAGCAAACGAACCAGATCCACACCCTGAAGGTCCTGTCGCGACCGGACAAGCCCGGCAGCGAAATTTTAACCGGGCTGGCGCAGTTTCAGCAGCAGCAGGGCATTGATCCCGCTGAGATTGGCTACTTCACTCACGGCACCACGGTAGGCATCAACGCGGTGATCCAGCGGCGCGGCGTGCGGCTGGCGCTGTTTGCCACTGAGGGCTTCTGCGATGTGCTGGAGCTGGCCCGGCTGAAAATCCCGCATATCCATGACCTTTTCTCACGGCGTGCAGCGCCGCTGATTACCCGCGACAGGGTGTTTGGCATCCGCGAACGCAGCGACGCGCAGGGCAACATACTGCAACCCGTGGATCGCCAGAGCGTGCTCGACGCTATCGATCAGGCACGCGCCGCCGGCTGTCAGGGCATTGTGGTGTCGCTGCTGCACAGCTATCGCAACCGGCACAATGAAGCGGCGGTAAAAGCGATTATCGATGAGGTGGCACCTGAACTGCTGACCTCCTGTTCCGCCGATATCTGGCCGATCATCCGCGAATATGAACGCACCATAACCGCCACCATCAACGCCTACGTGCAGCCGATGGTCATTCACTACCTGGAATCCTTTGAGCAGGCCCTGCAACGGCTTGGCGTGAAGCCGCCGCCACGCATCACCAAATCCAACGGCGGGGTGATGGGCGTTGACCAGGCGAAGCGCGAATGTGTGCAGATGGTGCTCTCCGGCACCGCCTCCGGCGTGATTGGCGCCAGTTACCTCGCCAGCGCCTGCGGTTTTGACAAAATTCTCAGCCTGGATATCGGCGGCACCAGCGCCGACGTGGCGGTGATTATCGACGGCAAGGTGGCGCAGGGCAACGGCGAGATCATCGGGGATTTCCCAATCTTTATCCCTTCCGTCGCCGTGACCTCGGTGGGTCAGGGCGGCGGCTCGCTGGCGTGGATTGATGGGCAGGGCGTATTGCAGATGGGGCCGGACAGCGCCGGTTCGCTGCCGGGTCCGGTCTGCTTCCAGCGCGGCGGTACGCAGCCGACCGCTACCGATGCCTTTGCCGCCTGCGGCATGATGGGCCACGGCGCACTGGGTTATGACGCGGTGACGGTGGATGTCGCCGCCGCCTGTGTCGCCTGGCAGCCGCTGGCGGATGCGCTCGCTATTTCGGTTGAAGAAACTGCCGAAACCGCTATCCAGCTGGCGATCTCCAGCATGTACAGCGACACCAGCGGCCTGCTGTCGCGCTTTGGCCTCGATCCGCGTGAATTCTGGTTCCTCGCCTTTGGCGGCGCGGGGCCGATGATGGGCTGTTTTCTCGCCCGTGAGCTGAATATGAAAGGGGTGATCGTGCCGCCGACGCCGGGTGTGCTCTCCGCGCTGGGTGGGCTGGTGGCGGACATCCGCAACGATTTTATCCGCACGCTCTACGGCGATCTGACGCCTGTGCTGGCCGACACCTTAGCCAGTGAAGCCGAAGCCTTACAGCAGCGCGCCTGCGGCTGGCTGACGCAGGAGCACGGCAGCGACATGCCATACAGTCTGCAGTTCAGCGCGGATATGCGCTATCGCGGTCAGTCGTTTGAGATCGACGTGCCGCTGGAGGCGAGCTGGCTGACGCAGGCGAACTTCGCTGCGCTGCATGACGCCTTTGATCGTCAGCATCAGCAGTTGTTCGGTCACTGCGACCCGCAGGCACCGGTGCAGCTGATTAATCTGCGGCTGGTCATCGCTTCACCGACGCCGAAACCGGGGCTCATCACACTTCCCCCCGCCACAGCACCCGTGCCGGTGCTGAAACAGACCAGAGCCTGGATCGACGGCGGCTGGCATCAGGTCGATTTAGTGCTGCGCTCGGTGCTGCGCGCCGGACATCAGCTCAGCGGCCCGGTCATTATTGCCCAGGACGACTGCACCACCTGCGTGCCGCCCGGCATGGGTGTCACGGTCGATTCATTCGGTAATCTGCTCATCACGGCGAACGAGGCATAACATGGCGATTGACGGACGTAACTTACAGATTCTGGCGAACTACTGCGCCGCTGCGGCCGATGCGATGGCCTTCACCCTGATGCGCACCGCGCACTCCACCTTCGTCAAAGAGACGGAAGATTTCTCCTGTCAGATTGTCAGCCGCAGCGGCCTGGCGTTTGCCTCGCCGCGCAGCTTCGGCGCGCCCTGGTACAGCGGCATCGACTATGCGCCGGTGCTGGCGCTGATAGAGGAGTATGCCGAGGGCGATATCTGCATCACCAACGACGCCTACGCCGGAAATGTGGCGACTCACTCGCCTGATATCCACATCTGGAAGCCGGTATTCCATCAGGGCGAAATTGTCTGCTTCGTGGTGGGTCACATTCACAACACCGACGTCGGCGGCGCCGTGCCTGCCTCGCTGTCGCGCTCGCTGACCGATATCGTGCAGGAGGGGATCCGCATCCCGCCGCTGAAGATCATGCAACAGGGCCAGCTCAATGAAGAGGTCGCCAGCATTATGCGTCTCAATGTCCGCGTGCCGGACCAGAACTGGGGCGATTTCAAGGCGCAACTGGCGTCGGTGAACGTGGGCGAGCGCAAAATCCACGACATCATTGCCCGCTTTGGCATTGATGATTTTTTGCAGGGCATTGAGGGCATTCTCGATTATGCCGAAGCGCAGGCGCGCACGATTATCAGTACCATTCCCGACGGGGAATACTTTTATGCCGACTACGCCGATGAAGATGGCGAGGGCGGCTATCCCTGCCGCATCGCCATTACGCTGCGGGTGCAGGGCGATCGGCTGGAGCTGGACTACACCGGCAGCGACCCGCAGCTGGCCTCGTCGCTGAACATGCCGACCGGCGGGCGCGAGCGGCATCCGCTGGCGCTGGTAGGCGTCACCTATGTGCTTTCCACCCTCGATCGCTCACTGCTGCTCAACGCCGGTACGCTGCGGCCAACCCGGGCAATTCTGCCGCCAGGCACGGTGATGAACTGCGAAGCGCCTGCGGCAGTGGGAATGCGTTCGCTGACCTGTGCGCTGTCACAGATTGCCACTATCGGCGTCTTCTCGCTGGCGATGCCGGACCGACTGCCCGCGAACTCACCGGGCGGCAACTCGATCATGAACATCCGCACTCAGACGCAGAACCGCAGCGTGGTCGCCTCACTGGGGCCGGTGGGCGGCGGCGCGGGCGGCACGCCGCGTCACGACGGACCCGATGGTTCCGGCGGGCTTTCCGCCTTCCTGAAAAATACCCCGATTGAGATCAACGAAGCGGAAGTGCCGATTCGCTTCCATCGTTACGGACTGGCACAGGACAGCGCCGGTGCCGGTCGCTATCGCGGCGGCTTAGCCACCGAAATGGCGTTTGAAATATTCGCCCCCAATACCACTATTACCGCGCGTAACCGTAACCGGTCAGTGTTTGCCTCGGCGGGTGTAGTGGGCGGGCAGAGCGGCGCGCTGTCGACCTTCCGTACCCGGCGCAACGGTGAAGTTATTAATCACGGTAACACCGATGTGATCCACTGCCAGCCGGGTGATGTGGTCGACGTGCGCGGCCCCGGCGCAGGCGGATACGGTCTGCCGTCACAGCGCGATGTTGAGGCGGTCATGCAGGATGTGCGCTGTGGCTATCTCAGCGTCGCGGCGGCCAGAGCGCAGTATGGCGTGGTGGTAGTGGATAACCGCGTGGATCAGGCGGCGACAGAAAGGTTGCGCGCCGACATGCCGCAGTATCCAGCGCACCATTTTGAGTACGGCGAAGCGCGGAGTCGCTTCGAAACGATCTGGACGCCTCAGCGTTATCAGTTGCTGACCACTTTTCTGGCAAACGCGCCGGTGAGCTGGCGTCACTTCCTGAAAACCCAGGTATTCCGGGCGGTGGAGGAGACAGGCGAAACGGCGGATATGAATCAAATATTCAGTGATTTGCGTCAGCGATACCCGGCAATGGCGAACAGTTAACGGCGATGGCGCATCGTCTACTACGCTTTAAGTCTGTAAGGACAACGAGGGGAAACGCGACGATGAGCATGAAAACCAGTGATTTTTTTGTCCAGCGCCTGAAAGAGTGGGGCGTCACACGCATTTACGGCTACCCGGGAGACGGGATTAACGGCGTGCTGGGGGCGATTCAGCGCGCGAATGCCAAAGGCGACGGCATCGAATTTATTCAGGTGCGCCACGAAGAGATGGCGGCCTTTATGGCGGCCGGGCATGCGAAGTTCACCGGCGAACTGGGCGTCTGCCTCTCAACCGGCGGGCCGGGCGCGACCCATCTGCTGACCGGACTCTATGACGCCAAAATGGACCATGCGCCGGTGCTGGCGATTGCCGGACAGGCAGAAGCGACCGCGCGGGGTGCCAGTTACCAGCAGGAGATGAATCTGGATCGCATCTTCTCGGACGTTGCCAACTTCGTTCAGGAAGCCTCAACCACGACGCAGGTGCGCCATCTGCTTGACCGTGGCGTGCGCATCGCCAAAGCGCAGAATGGCGTGGCAGTGATCATCATCCCTAAAGATATTCAGGATGAAGAGTGGCAGCCGCCGCAGCATCTGCACGGCTTTACCCATTCCGGCAGCGGCTATCAGCGCCCTAAAGTCATTCCTTATGAAGCGGATCTGCAACGCGCCGCCGACGTGCTTAATGCCGGTAAGAAAGTGGCGATTCTGATTGGGGCAGGCGCACGCGACGCCGCTGTGGAAGTGGTTCAGGTCGCCAATGTGCTGGGTGCAGGCGTGGCAAAAGCGCTGCTCGGCAAAGATGTGCTGCCGGACGACGCGCCTTTTGTCACCGGCTCGATTGGCCTGCTCGGCACCAAACCTTCATCTGATTTAATGCAGAACTGCGACACCCTGCTGATGATCGGCAGCGGCTTCCCGTGGACGGAGTTCCTGCCGGAAGAGGGCAAGGCGCGTGCGGTGCAGATTGACATCGATCCGGCCATGCTGGGTCTGCGTTATCCCAGCGAAGTCAATCTGCATGGCGATGCGGCTGAAACGCTGCGCGCGCTGCTGCCGCTGCTGACCCACAAAGAGGATCGCAGCTGGCAGGAGGATATCGCGGTACAGGTGCGTGACTGGTGGACGCTGATGGAAGAGCGCGCCATGGCACCCGCTAATCCGGTCAATCCGCAGCGGGTGGTGTGGGAGATGTCGCCTCAGTTGCCGGACAACGCGATTGTCACGTCGGATTCCGGCTCCTGCGCCAACTGGTTTGCCCGCGACTATCGCGTGAAGCAGGGGCAGCGTGCCTCGCTCTCCGGCGGCCTGGCCTGTATGGGCGCGGCGGTGCCCTACGCCATTGCGGCGAAATTTGCTCACCCGGAGAAACCGGTGATAGCGCTGGTGGGTGATGGCGCGATGCAGATGAACAACATGGCGGAACTGATCACCATCCAGAAATACTGGCAGCAGTGGGCCGATCCGCGTCTGATCGTCTGCGTGTTCAACAATCAGGATCTCAATCAGGTCACCTGGGAGCAGCGCGTGATGGAGGGCAATCCGCGTTTTGACGCCTCGCAGCAGCTGCCGGATGTGAAGTATGCCGAGTTTGCGCAGTCGCTGGGGATGGTCGGTATTTATGTCGATAATCCTGACGATCTGGCCGGTGCCTGGCAGCGTGCGCTCAGTGCCGATCGCCCGGTCTTGCTGGAGGTGAAAACCGATCCCGAAGTCGCGCCGTTACCGCCGCACATCACCTTTAAACAGGCTAAAGCCTTCATGGCGTCGATGGTGAAGGGCGATCGCGGGGCGGCTCAGATCATCAGCGACACCGCCAGCCAGCTGTTCCATAAAAAGCATTAAGGGCTAAGTGAGGCGGTTGCGCCTCACTAACCTTGATCCCCGGATGCACTCGTGTCCGTTTCGTAAACCCCTTCATCACACTCAACGGGAGTCTTGTTATGACTGCTCATTCCAGCCCTGTCTGGTTAATCTCGGGATGTTCAACCGGTTTTGGTCGTGAACTGGCGCAGCAGACCATCGCGCGTGGCTTTAAGGTCGTCGTGACGGCGCGTGATACTTCGTCCATCGCCGATCTGGTTGAAGGACACGACAACGCACTGGCGGTGGCACTGGATGTGACCCGGCAGGCGAGCATTGATCAGGCCGTCAGCACGGCACTGGACGCGTTCGGCACCATTGATGTGCTGGTCAACAACGCCGGTTACGGCTACCAGAGTTCAGTGGAAGAGGGTGTGGAAAGTGAAATCCGCGCCCAGTTTGATGCCAACGTTTTTGGCCTGTTCGCCCTGACGCGCGCTGTGCTGCCTGCGATGCGCAAGGCGCGCAGCGGTCATGTTATCAACATCACCTCCGTGGCAGGCTTAATTGGCTTTGCCAGCTCAGGCTACTACTCTGCCAGCAAACATGCGGTGGAAGGCTGGTCCGATTCACTGGCGCTGGAAGCGGGGCCGCTGGGCATTCACGTGACCTGCGTCGAACCCGGTCCGTTCCGCACCGACTGGGCCGGACGCTCACTGCATCAGACGCCGAGTAAATTGCCTGAATATGCAGAGACCGCGGCTGCGCGGATGAAAGCCACCGCCGAATACAGCGGTACTCAGAAAGGCGATCCGGCGCGGGCCGCCACGGCGATGATCGCCATCACTGAACATGACAACCCGCCGCGCCATCTGGTGATGGGGGCCTGGGGCCATGAGGCTGTGACCAGCAAGCTCAAAGAGCGGCTGGCTGAGATCGAGGCGTGGAAAAAGACGTCGGTGGAGACGGATTTTCCGGAGTAAGAGACAGGGCACGGATGCCATTTTTGCAGGCAAACCACAAAAACAGGTTGAGCACAGACCATCCCTGAATGCCAACTGCGCTTTTTTGCCTGGCTCGGGGAGTCATTCCAATTCCGGGCAAAGCATTTCAGGACATTAAAACCCTGAAAGCAGAATCAGCGCCATCTCATTCGCCAGTGCGCTGAGTTCATGTTCCACATCTGCTGACTCTGAAGCGGACTGAGCATCAAGCGTAATGTCGAGATCTTCAGCACAGATACGATCGCCAAAAAGCATTAATGCTTTATCGCCATGCTGCCTCGAAGACCACTGAATCCCCTGTGCCTCCGGGTTAGAGTGATGTATCTGCTCAGCCCATTGCCGGGTTTCCGGGTAGTGATCGGCAGTTGATCCCAGCAGGTCGCCTTGCGTAATGCCATGTTTTTTCATAAATCGTGGATTAAGATCCACCAGCTTTATCTCTTCTTTAGGGGTGAGCTGACTGTGTGCGAGCTTTTTCAGCACCGTCAGGTCTACGGGCGCATTCTCACAGGGCACAGGAAGATCGTGTAATACCGTCTCCATCAGGGCAACAGCCAGCGTTTTACCGCCATAAAGCGTTGGTATGATGCGACCCGTACGATCAGCAATTGGGCTGAAACGCCCAACGCCTTTTCCCGGATTGAACTCCGCAGCGCCATACTGCGACCCAGTGAATGCGGTCAATCGTTTTACCTTTCGGCCAGGTGACCAGAGAGACCGATAAATCATCATCTTTGCCGGGCGTTTTGATCTTTTTAGCCATGAACCGGACCGTCCTTTGCCCGCTGTGCCGCCTCCAGTACTTTTGCCGGTTCCGACGTCATCAGATTCTTAGGTTTTTCATTACCGAGCCAGCTATTTGGCGTGCCAAACCAGACGGCCAGAGTCCATGGTGTTTTTGATTCTCCAAACAGCGCGATAATTTTTTTCATCAGCGGCAACGGTTGCCCGCCAACGTCCAGCCCATAGGCCGGATAGAGATCCCTGCCTTCGGAGGAAAGTGCAAAAATCTTACCGGCTCGCTTCCACCGGTTAGGTAATCCGCTGGGATTTTTCACACTGGCACTGCTACCAGCGCGGCGTGAAACTTCCTGCGCAGGCAACCACTCGCTGTCGTCCAGAATATGCTTCCTGAGTTGTTCCAGCTTTGTGGTGTTACTCACCGTAACCGGCGGCCCGGTCTGTTCTGCTGTCGCCATCTCGCCAGCGCTGAAAGGTGACTTGCTGTGACTGGCGAGCTGACTGATGCCTGATACCGCCCGGAACGCGGCATCCAGCGCGATTTTAAAGGCGGCTTCATCCACAGCGTCGGGACGCTTCACCACATAGTATTGCGCTGGCTCATCATGGCAGTGCGGGACTGACACTGTGATCTCTGCTTGTCCATCCTGGGAGCGGGAAGAGGAAATACTGCCTGCCGGCACGGGTATGACGTCGAAGCCAGTGGTTTTATCAGACCTGATCATGATTTTGCTCCTGCTGGCAAAATGCAAATATCGAATATCAACAATATATCGTATATAGCGAAAGTCCTCCACGTAAACTGATCAAAAACCACCCAGCGACAGACTGAGCTTTGGCATGACAAGCGCTGAGGAACTGCTCGCCCCCTTATCGCGCAGCTCTGCGCCATCATCGTGCTGAAAAAATAAACAGCCGCCCATCCCCGACATCATAAGAATTCGATCTTGTATCCCAGGCCGTATTCCATCTGGCATCCCTGTCTCAGACCGCTGGCATCACGGCTATCTGGCACGCTTCATGCACTCGCTGACAGGTACAATTCTGGCGAGGTTACTCATGTTTGACTCCTTATTAGACGAAGATGCCACCACGATGGCCGCACTGATCCGCAGCGGAGAAGTCTCGGCCTGCGAGCTGACCGGGGCGGCGCTGGCGCGGATGGAACGACGGGAACCCGCGATACAGGCTTTCTGTACGCCGACACCGGAACGGGCGCTGGCACAGGCCAGAGAAGTGGATGCCCGACGGACGCGTGGGGAAACGCTGGGCGCTTTAGCAGGCGTGCCGCTGGCAGTGAAAGATTTAATCTGTACTGCAAATGTCCGAACCACCTCCGGTTCGGCGGCGTATAAAGATTTCGTACCGGAAGATGACGACATTACGGTGGAACGCCTGCTGGCCGCCGATGCCATCCTGCTGGGCAAAACGACTGCGCCGGAGTTTGGTTACAGCGGCGTCGGACACAATCCGCTGTTCCCGTCACCACGCAATCCCTGGGATCTGACGATGACGCCAGGCGGTTCCAGCGCCGGCTCCGGCGCAGCGGTGGCGGCGCGGCTCTGCCCGATTGCACTGGGCAGCGACGGCGGCGGCTCGGTACGCATTCCGGCAGCGCACTGCGGCATTTTTGGCTTTAAGGCGTCAATGGGTAGGGTACCGTTGTGGCCCGGCTGTCGTGATGAACGTTATCCCGGCGTGTCGAGCTGGGAGTCACTGGAGCATATCGGGCCGATGACGCGCAGCGTGCGCGATGCCGCCCTGATGATGTCGCTGATGGCCGGGCCGGATATGCGTGACCGCCACTCGATCCCCTGCAGCGACGTTGACTGGCTGGGTGCACCAGAGCATCTGCCAGGCAAACTCCGCATCGCCTTCAGCGCGGACTTTGGTTATGTGGCCGTTGACCCGGAAGTGCGGGCGGTGGTCAGCGCAGCGGTGCGGCGCTTTGCCGCTGAAATCGGTGCGGAGCTGGAACTGGCCGATCCCGGCTTTTCCGATCCGGCTGCCGCCTTTGGCGCGCTGGTGGCGATGGAGAGCGATCTTACCGGCATGCGCCAGATGATGGCGGAGCAGGGCAGCGCGATGTCGCCGCATCTGGTCGCCATGCTGCAGCGCGACTGGCGAGCAGAAAACTTCACCGATGCCATCGCCACCCGCAAAGCGGTCAGCAACAACCTGTGGCGCTTTATGCAGCGCTTTGATCTGCTGATCACCCCTACGCTGGCGGTTCCTCCGTTTCCGCTGGGGATGCAGGGACCGGAGATCATTGATGGCCGTATGGTCCGCAACGATCACTGGCTCTCGTTCTGCTACCCGTTCAACTTCACCGGACAGCCCGCCGCGTCCGTGCCTGCTGGTTTCACCGCCAGCGGCCTGCCCGTCGGGATGCAGATTGTCGGACGTCATCTTGATGATGCGTTAGTGCTGGCTGCCAGTGCCGCTTTCGAGCGCATACAGCCGTGGAATCACCTTCAACCCGGAATCGCCCAATGAAAACATCTGATACACCTGCGCTGGAGCAGGAATTTGAACATGAGCCGGTGCCGCTGTCGCACCGTCATTCCACCCGCTCCGTCTCGGCGGTCTGGTTTGGATTCCCGATGATCCTCACCAACGCACTGTTTGGCGGCATCATCACCTGGCATCTGGGATTCTGGCCCGCACTGATTGCCATTCTGCTGGGCAACCTGGTGCTGTTCGCCTATGTCGGCGCGCTGAGCTGGTTCGCCGGTAACACCGGGATGAACTTTGCTTTACAGGCCAGACGCACTTTTGGCAGCAAAGGCTACATCCTGGTCTCCGGTTTTCTCTCGACGGTGGTGATCGGCTGGTATGCCTTCCAGACCGGTCTCACCGGCACAGTGATTAATCAGACCTTCGGCTGGAATGCGCTGGCGGTGACAGCCTTTGCCATGATCCTCTACACCGGTATCACATTTCTGGGCGTGCGGGCGCTATCGGTGCTGGGGATGATCGCCGCGCCGCTGTTTGTGGTGCTGGGGATAGTGGCGCTGTGGCTGATCGGCAAACAGCACGACTTCTCTATCGTGACGCAGTGGAAGGGCAGCGCCAGCGCCGCCGGTGCGATGAGTATGGGCACCGCTGTCACTATGGTCGTGGCCGGTTTTGCCGACTCCGGCACCATGACCGCTGACTTTACCCGCTGGTCGAAGAATGGCCGCTCGGCGGTGATCGCCGCGTTCTCTGCGTTCCCTGTCGCCAATGTGATCTCCTATCTTTTCGGCGTGGTGATTGTGGCAGTGGGCGCAGCGGTTGATCCGCTGACCAACGGCGGGAACTTCCTGCCGATGCTGATGGGACACAGCGCCTTCCTGTCGGTGGTGGCCTGTCTGTTTGTCTTTATCAATCTGGGGTCAGTCTGCACCCACTGTCTCTACAACGGCGCAGTGGGTTTCAGCCATCTGTTCAGCAGCAAAATGCGACTCTGGACGCTGATCCTCGGTGCCATTGGCGGCGTGCTGGCGCTGGCGGGCGTCTGGTCTTACTTCCTGGAGTGGCTCAGCCTGCTGGGGATTGTGGTGCCGCCGTTTGGTGCCGTGATGATTGTGGATTTGATTTTTATGGCGCGCATCAGCGAGCAGCGTCCGGCGCAGCGTTTTCGTGGCACCGCGTTTGCCGCCTGGGCGATTGGCAGCCTGTGTGCGGTGATCGCCCACATCGCTTTTCCGCAGTTCGGTGAAGCGGTGATCGGTCTGGTGACCGCCGCCATCAGCTACACCCTGATCAGTAAAATGCGCATGCCGCGCCCGGTAATGGAGAACAGCAATGCCCGACTACAGCGTTAATTCTACTCCCTACGCCTGGCCGTTTGACGGCCTCTTTACCCCGGCTGACACGGCGCTGATCGTGATTGATATGCAGACCGATTTCTGTGGCGTCGGCGGCTATGTCGACAGCATGGGCTATGACGTGAGCCTGACCCGCGCGCCTATTGCCCCGCTGCAACAGGTGCTGGCGGCGATGCGCGCCCGGCAGTTTCCCATTATCCATACCCGCGAAGGTCACCGGCCCGATCTCAGCGATCTGCCCGCCAACAAGCACTGGCGCTCGCGACGGATGAACGCCGGGATCGGCGATGTGGGACCCTGTGGCCGTATTCTGGTGCGCGGTGAACCGGGCTGGGAGATTATCCCGGAGCTGGCACCGTTGCCGGAGGAAGTGGTGATTGATAAACCGGGGAAGGGGTCATTTTACGCCACTGATCTGGAGCTGATATTGCGCAGTCGCGGTATCCGTAATCTGATCCTTACCGGCATTACCACCGACGTTTGCGTCCATACCACGCTGCGCGAAGCCAACGATCGCGGCTTTGAGTGCCTGGTGCTCGCCGATTGCTGTGCTGCGACCGAGCAGCGGCATCATGAGGCGGCGCTGAGTATGATCCATATGCAGGGCGGCATCTTTGGCGCGGTCGCTACGTCGGCTGCGCTGCTGGATAGCCTGGGCGCGTAGCGTTTTGCATCCCACAGTAAGAGGTACTGCCCTGATTCTCAGTGTGATTCCGCATAGCCTGAGCGCCGTTATGCGCTCAGACTATGCGCACTACACGCAGCACTATTCCCGCTGCGTATCCTCTGGCGCAGGTAATCTCATCAGCGCTTCAAGCTGATCGGCGGGTACCGCCTGACTGAACAGATAGCCCTGCAGCTGATTACAGCCTGCATCTGCCAGTGCAGACATCTGCCCGGCGGTCTCCACGCCTTCCGCCGTCACCATCAGCCCCATGGCGTGACCCAGTTTCACCACCGATTCAACAATCGCCACGGAATTTTCCGCCACGCCCAGCGACTGGGTGAATGAGCGGTCGATTTTGATTTTGTCCACCGGGAAGGTGCTGAGATAGTTGAGGCTGGAGTAGCCGGTGCCGAAGTCATCCAGCGCGATGCGGAAGCCCGCTTCCCGCAGCGACACAATAATCTCGCGTGCTTCGCGTTCATCCTCGATTAATACGCCTTCGGTGATCTCCAGTTCCAGCCGCTTTGGGTCACCGCCGTGCTGGCTGACAATCGCCATCACACGGTCAACGAAGCCGGTAGAGCGGAATTGCACAGGCGAGACATTAACCGCTACCAGCAAATCGGGAAAGCGCTGCTGAGTGGCACAGGCTTCAGCCAGGACCCATTCGCCCAGCGGGATAATCAGCCCGGTCTCTTCGGCAATCGCGATAAATTCACCGGGTGCGATCAGGCCGCGCGTCGGGTGATGCCAGCGCAGCAGCGCCTCGATGCCGACCATCTGCTGACCGCCTACGTCCATCAGTGGCTGATACCATACTTCCAGTCCCTGTCGGGTTTGCAGCGCTGTACGCAGGTCGGCGGCGATGGTCTGCCGGGTTTGCACTGACTCATCCATTGCCCGTTCAAACTGACGAAACCGGCCGCGCCCGCCACTTTTGGCTTCATACAGCGCGATATCGGCTTTGCGCATCAGCTCCAGCCGATCGATGCCATCTTTAGGTGCCAGCGCCAGTCCGATACTGGCCCCGCTCCAGACATCGCTGCCGAACAGGGTAAACGGCTTAGCCAGCTCGTCAATAATGCGCTGGGCCAGGCTATTCACCTGACCGATGTTCTCAGTCTCCGGCATCACGACAATAAACTCATCGCCCCCGATGCGTCCCACGGTATCGCTGGCCCGCACGATACGACTCAGGCGCTGCGCCACCGCGATGATCAGCTCATCGCCAGCATGATGACCATGAGTATCGTTGACGGCCTTAAAGCGGTCGAGATCGATCAGCAGCAGCGCCACCCGCTGATCGTTGCGCGTCGCCAGGGCCAGCGCCTGGGTTAAGCGGTCTTCAACCAGCGCGCGGTTCGGCAGGCCGGTCAGCACATCATGAAACGCCAGATGCTGCGCCTGCGCTTCTGATGCGCCCAGCCTGAGCATCGATTGGGAGAGGTTAACTGACGAGTTCCAGAGTCGCCGCACCATATACAGGCAAAGCAGGGATATCGCCAGTACCGCCAGCCCGGTAGACGGCCCGATGGTGCGCAGCATCTGCGCACCCGGACGGGAGGGGATCCAGTTGAGATAGCCGACCGGCTCGCCCGCCTGGGCGATCAGCAGATAGCGCGCGCTGGTGCCGGACTGAGATGTGCCATCAGAAAAGTGCAGTCCCTGCAGCTGATTGCGTTCCGCCAGGCTCGCCAGATAACCGTCATCGAGAAATTTCAGGCTCACCAGCCGGAAACGCGGCTGGTCGTCGCTATCCCGCTGGATATTACCCACCGCGAGGGCCGCAGCACGCTGGGTGATACGGGCATAATCGGCGTTATCCTGGCGCCTGGGATCCTGGATCAGCGTGTTTTGCAGTACCTCGGCGATCAGCGGACCGTTGTCCGCTTCCATAACCGGCTGGCCTTCACGCCAGACTCTGACGATCTGGTTTTGTGCATCCAGCACCATAATCAGCTGATGGCCGAACATCTCGAAGAGCCACTGCCCGATGTTCTCATCCAGCCACCTGTCGCTATTCCCCTCAGCCAGATGCTCCTCAAAGGGCCGCCAGCGTGACAGGCTGTGCAACTGGCGCAGATGCTCATTCAGACTCTGCGAAAAAGAGGCCTCAATCATCCGCTGCTGCTGATGCCGGGCCTCAGTATTGGTCAGTGACGTACCAATAAATAGTGCTGCGCCCGCACCGGCAAACGTCAGCACCAGGATAGCCACCAGCGGCACCAGCACTTCACGCAGGAAACTGTGGCGAAAATCAGAGGAAAGTTTAAGGGTGTTAATCATATTGTTGTTTTTCTCAGCAGCAGGGGAACAGCTTAAAAATTAGCAGATAGCAACAGATCGTCCATGAAAAGCGTGATGGATAGTGACAAGACGAGCGTTTTTCTGTTAACGGGTGGCCGGGGCAGGCTGACAGTCAGGGAAAGAAAGTGAGTATGTTTTATCAGTTATTTTAATGAGGATGGCCGTCATACTGAGGGCATTAAGGTCAGGATGATAAATCCTGACCTGATGCGGTAAAGCTGACAGGCTGAGTGCGTCAGCAATCCCATCACCGCGCATTTCCTGCCAACTTCGCTGCTATGGTTCATACTCATGAGCGCTGATTGTGTTACGAACGGATAACCGTGCAGACAACGGTTACTGAGTGGGTCACTTATCTGACAGCTTTAGCCTGTCAGCTAACAAAAAGGGAAAATAATGCCTTTGTTATTCGGTGAGTTATCTGGTTTCCCGTCATGGGTGCCTGTTGTATTACTCGTCTCGCTTTCTTTTATTCTGGGTTTTCTGGCCCGTCTTATCCTGCTCGCGTTTATCCGCTACTGGCAGGGACGTGACAGAAAGCTGTTCAAATCCCTGGAAAAGCACCTTAGCGGTTCGATGTTCTTTTTCGTGCCGTTATTGATGATCAATGTCGGGATTAACTACATCGATTTCCATCCTGAATCACTTGATCTCATCACTAATATCATCAACGTCTTTATCATCATGTCATTCTGCTCGGTCTTAATCCGGCTGACCAACGTGGCGCAGGATATGCTTTATATCCGCTACGACATCAATATTTCCAATAACCTGCGCGCGCGTAAAATCCGCACGCAGATTATCTATGTCAAGAAAGTCGTTATTGTCATCCTGGTGCTGTTCTGTGTTTCGCTGATTCTGCTGAGTTTTCCCGGCGTGCGTAAATTTGGCACCACGATTCTGGCCGGTGCGGGTGTGGCCGGTATCATTATTGGTTTTGCCTTACAGAAGTCGCTGGTTAACCTGTTCGCCGGTATTCAGATCGCTTTTACCCAGCCCATCAAGATTGATGATGCGGTGGTGGTGGAAAAAGAGTGGGGCTGGATTGAGGAGATTAACCTGACCTACGTGGTGGTGCGCATCTGGGATCTGCGTCGTCTGGTGCTGCCAATTACCTACTTCACCGAGAATCCGTTTCAGAACTGGACGCGCAACAACGCCCAGATTTTAGGCTCGGTGTTCCTCTATGTGGATTACTCGATGCCGCTGGAGCCATTGCGCAAGCATTTCGACAAAATCCTGAGTGAAACCAAACTCTGGGATCAGGAAACCTCTGTGCTTCAGGTGACCGACACCACCGAAAAAACCATGACCATCAGGATGCTGATGACCGCGCAGAACTCGCCGATCGCCTTTGATTTACGCTGTTATGTGCGTGAGAAGATGATCGAGTTTATTCAGCAGAACTACCCGGAAAGCCTGCCACAGGTGAGGGCGTCGCTGACGGAGAGTGGAGCGGAGAAGGTTGGGATAGCGGGGCTGGAGTAAAAGATCTTTAGTGAAACAGAAACGGCAGTTTACGTGAGCCTTTACGTTAACTCATGGCTGTCGTTTCTCTCTCCAGGTCAGAAAGTAATCCTGCGCGTTTGTGACTTTACCGGGCCGTGCAGACGTTAACGAGCCGTACAGAGGCAACAAATGCCCAAGGATTATATTGTAAAATTAGCTGGCAAAACATTCCGCACAACAATCAGGATTACCTTCTTTAAAACATTATTCTTTCTGTTAAAGAGAGCGGGTCCCGGGCTTCCTCTTTTTAAAGGCGCTCGGGTATAAAACACACTGAATTTTTATTTTCATTTGATTATCCACAGACAGTCAGTATTCGGTTTTTATTTGTGCCGTTTAAATGAAATGAACATCTCACCACGCCATTCTCATAGCGCCTGCCTTGAAATTTACCACTCAAAAATAAAAATTTTGCCCTTTTGTCAATTTATGCAAAGGCGGAGGTTGCTAAATCTCATAATGTCTGTTGACAAATAAATCAGTAGGTTAGGCGTTAATGGTTTTTTCATATGTCAAAAAATCTGGTAGGAAAGCGAAACGCTGAGAAACATAACTTTACATTGCTTTTTTTACCTGGCTCTCAAAAAGCTAATAAAAGGCATGGTTTTAAACAAAATATTTTAAATCAGGAAGTGTGATTTTATTGCAATGAGCAGATGACGAATATCGCCATATACTTTCAGCATATTCGTTGAATGAATATAAACCTGCTTTATTAACGATAATTTATCGCTGCATTGCTGGCGCGAGACCGGCGTTTTAGCACAGGAGAGAGAAAAATGGATCAAACCGCATTCATGATCGGGTTTTCGGTCATGGCCATCGCATCGCTGATTATTTACGCGACGGGCGACAAAAAATATCCTTTTGGTCACCATACACTGGTGCATGCATCCGTCCCGTTCATTGCGGCCACGGCCTATCTGGCCATGGCGTTTGGGTTTGGTAACCTCACGCTGGATAGTGGCACGGTAGTGTATCTGGCACGTTATGCAGACTGGTCTGTCACCACGCCTCTCTTACTGGCCGGGCTGGTCATGCTGGCTTTCCATGAACAGGGTAAGCCGGGCGAAATGGGCGGTTTTCTGACTGCCATCATTGTGCTGGATGTGATGATGATCGTCACCGGTCTGGTCTCTTCGCTGGCGGAAAATACTGTCGCTAAATGGGTCTGGTATCTCTGGTCATGCGCGGCATTTCTGGGCGTTGTTTATCTGCTCTGGGGACCGCTGCGTGCTATAGCCGCTACGCGGGGTAGTGCGCTGGCAGGTGCATATAACAAAAACGTGGCTATGCTGACCATCGTATGGTTTATCTATCCGATCATTTTTCTGGTCGGTCCGGAAGGGCTCAGAATCATTACTGATGCGACATCGGTCTGGGCATTCCTGATTCTGGATATTATCGCAAAAGTTTTCTATGCCTTCTACGCCGCGGCTAACATGAAGAAAGCCCTTTCTCATGCCGTGCCTGTTGGTGCAGTCAGGAGATGACAGGTCAGGTGCGGCTCGGCTGGGCAGGACTCTGGGGGGCCGCGCTGGCTGCCTCTTTCAGCCCTCTTGCCGGGCAGGTACTGTTTGCAATCGTCGCCATTGGCCTTATCGGCATGGCGCACGGTGCCAGCGATCTTGACGTGGTCCGACGCGAACGTCAGTTCCCGTTCCTTGCCGCCTATGGGCTGGTCATTGTGATTTGTCTGTTCTGGTGGCACGGTGCGCCGGCACTGGCGCTGCCCGGTTTTTTACTGGCCTCTGCCATACACTTTGCGCTAGAGGATGCCCCTCATGGATGCAGCATTGAACGTCTGGCGCGGGGGATAAGCATGATAGCGACGCCAGCCACACTCCATTTGCAGGCGTTCAGCACCATTCTTCACGTGGCGGGGCTGGGATTTCCGATGCCACACTCTTTTGCTGTGGGCATTGCCTTCACCGGGGGACTTTGTGCAGCAGGCCTTATTTTTGTGGGCCTGCTTCGCCGGGACAGGCGTATTCTGGCCGGCACACTGGCATTGTTAATTCTTCCCCCTTTCGTCGGATTTTCAATGGGTTTTCTGATTTTGCATGCGCTCCCACAAACCCGTCAGCGGCGCGATCGGCTGGGATGCAGAAGCACCATCCGCTACCTGCAGGCGACGTGGCCGGTACTGGCGGCAGCCATTCTGCTGGGGGCGGGAACCGTTGTGATGATGCAGCCCACAGATAAAGCGGGAATTCAGTCACTGTTTGCGGCACTGGCCGCACTGGCAATCCCGCATATGCTTATTACGCCCTGGTTTGAAACACGGCAAGAAGCGTAAAGCCATCGTGCTGCATCCTTAAAGCGGTCCCGGACAAACAGGGCAGAGGGTCCCAGGCCTGAGCACTATTCTTATAACTCCTCTTTGTCCTTAACTGGCTTCTATCCCGACTACCATATTCACCCCACCTTCACCCCCGCGTCACCGTTCTGTCATCTGCTTCCCTCAGGCTAACCCCATCCCGCAGCGTCTTATCACTGCGTTCCCACTCTGTAACCCGTGAGGATTTCATCGTGATGGAGTTATCCAGACATCCGACCACTGTCTATCAGGCTGTCGCCGCGCAACTGGAGCAGGCGCTGAAAGAGCGCTACCGCTGCGGCGACTATCTTCCTTCCGAACAACAGCTGGCCGATCACTATGAAGTGAACCGCCACACGCTTCGCCGTGCTGTCGATGAACTGGTGAACAAAGGGCTGCTGCAGCGCCGTCATGGCGTTGGCATCCTGGTGCTGATGCGCCCGTATGACTATCCGCTGCATGCCCAGGCGCGCTTCAGCCAGAACCTGATGGAGCAGGGCAGTCACCCGACCAGCGAACGGCTGCTGGCGGTGCTGCGTCCGGCCAGCAACGACGTCGCCAGTGCGCTGGGCGTAAAAGAGGGCGACAACGTTATTCATCTGCGCACCCTGCGCCGCGCCAACGGCGTGCCACTCTGCCTGATCAATCACTTCCTCGCCGACCTCAGCTGGTGGCCACAGCTGCAGCAATTTAACAGCGGATCGCTGCACGACTTCTTAGTGGAGCACACCGGCAAGCAGCTGGTGCGCACCCAGACGCGTATCAGCACCCGCCGGGCGCAGGCGAAGGAGTGTCGCCAGCTGGATATCGCGCTGCATGCGCCGCTGCTCTGCGTGCGGACCCTGAACAAAACCAGTGATGGCGCACTGGCGGAATACTCCGTCAGCCTGACGCGCGGCGACATGATTGAACTGACTCTGGAGCACTAATGGAACAGCAAACGGATCGTCAGCGCTGGCTGTCGGTGCTGGCGCACAGCAGCGCCGCCCTGCTTGAACAGCACTGGCAGGCGCTTAACCTCCAGCCTGAATTCACCCTGGTTCGTCCGGCGGAGATCGGGCTGACGCGGTTACAGGCGCGGATGGGGGCCACCGGCAAACGCTTTGTGATGGGCGATGCCACGGTGACGCGCGCAGTGGTACAGCTGGGCGATGGCACCCTGGGTTACAGCTATCTGCTGGGGCGCGACAAAGCCCATGCCGAGCGCTGTGCCCTGCTGGATGCATTGCTGCAGCAGCCGGAAACCCGGCCACTGCTGGAAGAGAAGATTATTACCCCGCTGGCGGCGTGGCGCGATGAGCAGCGACAGCTGCGCGCCCGTGAAATCGCCAGCAGCAAAGTGGATTTCTTTACGCTGGTTCGCGGAGATAACTGATGACTTTACTGGCAAGTTTTAACCATCCGGTCGCGGATGCACAGCGCGCGTTTCGCCGCATTCTTAAAGCGATGAGCGAGCCGGGCGTGATGGTCTCGCTGCCGCTGCAGCAGGGCTGGGGCGCGCTGTCGCCGGCGGCGACGGCGCTGCTGCTGACGCTGGTCGATCAGGAAAGCCCGGTCTGGCTGGATGCGCAAATCGACAACGAACAGCTGCGCAACAATCTGCGCTTCCACACCGGCGCACCCATTACCACGCAGCAGGATGCCCCGTTCGCGCTGAGCCATGCGGCGGCGCAGCCCGATCCGACGCAGTTCGCGGCAGGTGACAACCTATCGCCGGAAAAAAGTACCACGCTGATCATCGAAGTTCCGTCGCTGAATGGCGGATTAACGCTGCGTCTCTCCGGGCCTGGCCTGCGGGAAACCCGCGCCATCGCGCCACAGCTACCGGAAAGCGTTCTGGAATATCTGCGCACCCGTCCACATCCCTTCCCGCAGGGCGTGGATCTGATCTTCACCTGTGGCGAAGCGATCATGGCCGTGCCGCGCACCACCGTTGTGGAGGTGTGCTGATGTATGTCGCGGTGAAAGGGGGCGAAAAAGCCATCTCAAATGCCCACCAGCTGCAGGCCGATCTGCGACGCGGAGACAGGACAGTCGTCGAACTCGGCTGTGACCAGGTGGCGCAGCAGCTGGGCCTGGCGGTGGATCGGGTGATGACCGAAGGCGGAATCTACGATCCGGAACTGGCGGCGCTGGCGATTAAGCAGGCCAGCGGCGATCTGGTCGAGGCGATCTTTCTGCTGCGCGCTTATCGAACCACGCTGCCACGCCTGGCGGAGAGCACGCCGCTGGCGACGAGTGCGATGCGCATCGAACGCCGCATCTCGGCGGTCTATAAAGATCTGCCGGGCGGCCAGGTGCTGGGTCCAACCTATGACTACAGCCACCGGCTGCTCGACTTCACCCTGCTGGCTAACGGTGAAACGCCCGCTGCGCCGCGTGACGATCGATCGGTGCCTGACCAGTGTCCGCACATGTTCAGCATGATGAGCGAGGAAGGGCTGGCCGCGGGCGAGGTGGATGACGGCAGCGAGCCGGTTGATATCACCCGTGAACCAGTGAGCTTTCCCGCCTCACGCGCCGCGCGGCTGCAACAGCTGGTGCGCGGCGACGAAGGTTTTCTGCTGGCGCTGGGCTATTCGACCCAGCGCGGCTATGGCCGTACCCATCCGTTTGCCGGTGAGATCCGCACCGGCTCTCTCAGCGTCAGCATCTGTCCCGAAGAGCTGGGTTTTGAGCTGGAGATCGGGGAACTGCTGCTGACGGAGTGTGAAATGGTCAACGGCGTCGCCCACAGCGATGACGCTGCGCCGCAGTTTACCCGTGGCTACGGGCTGGTGTTTGGCCGCGCCGAGCGCAAAGCGATGGCGATGGCGCTGGTGGATCGGGCGCTGCAAAGCCGCGAGCAGAATGAGCGCGTGACCAGCCCGGCGCAGGACGAAGAGTTTGTGCTGTCGCACGCTGACAACGTCGAAGCCGCAGGCTTTGTCTCGCACCTCAAGCTGCCACACTACGTCGATTTCCAGGCCGAGCTGGAGCTGCTGAAACAGCTCCAGCACGATTATCAGGAGCGCAACCATGGCTGAACTCACCGGCTATAACAACGGCTATCTCGACGAGCAGACCAAACGCACCATCCGTCGCGCCATCCTTAAAGCAGTGGCGATCCCCGGCTATCAGGTGCCGTTTGCCGGACGCGAGATGCCGATGCCTTACGGCTGGGGCACCGGCGGCATTCAGATCACTGCCAGCGTGATTGGCGATCAGGATGTGCTCAAGGTGATCGATCAGGGTGCTGATGACACCACCAATGCGGTGTCGATCCGCCAGTTCTTTAAGCGGGTCAGCGGCGCGGCGACCACCGAGCGCACCGCTGATGCCACGCTGATCCAGACCCGGCACCGCATTCCGGAAACGCCGCTGGAAGAGGATCAGATCCTGATTTTCCAGGTACCGATCCCGGAGCCGCTGCGTTTTATCGAGCCACGCGAAACCGAGACCCGCACCATGCATGCGCTGGAGGAGTACGGCATCATGCAGGTGAAGCTGTATGAAGATATCGCCCGCTATGGCCATATCGCCACCACCTACGCCTATCCGGTGCGGGTCAACGATCGCTACGTGATGGATCCGTCGCCCATCCCCAAATTCGACAACCCGAAGATGCACATGATGCCCGCGCTGCAGCTGTTTGGTGCCGGGCGCGAAAAGCGCATCTACGCCTTGCCGCCTTACACCCGCGTGGAGAGTCTCGACTTCGACGATCACCCGTTCACGGTGCAGCAGTGGGAAGAACCCTGCGCGCTGTGTGGCTCGCGCCACAGCTATCTCGATGAGGTGGTGATGGACGATCAGGGAACGCGGATGTTTGTCTGCTCCGACACCGACTTTTGCCATCAGCAGCAGGAACAGCACCATGCACAGTGAACAGCCGCTGCTTGCGGTGAACCAGCTCACCCATCTTTATGCGCCGGGCAAAGGGTTTGAGCAGGTCAGTTTTGATCTCTGGCCCGGCGAAGTGCTGGGGATTGTCGGCGAGTCCGGCTCCGGTAAAACCACGCTGCTGCAGAGCCTGTCGGCGCGTCTGGCGCCGCAGCAGGGCAGTATTCACTATCAGAATCGCGACCTCTATCAGATGAGTGAAAGCGATCGCCGTCGTCTGCTGCGCACAGAGTGGGGCGTAGTACATCAGCATCCGATGGACGGGCTGCGTTCGCAGGTCAGCGCGGGCGGCAACATCGGCGAACGGCTGATGGCGACCGGGCAGCGTCACTACGGCGACATCCGCGCTGAGGCGAGCCGCTGGTTACAGGCGGTGGAGATAGACGCCGGGCGCATCGACGATCTGCCGACCACCTTTTCCGGCGGGATGCAGCAGCGTCTGCAGATTGCCCGCAATCTGGTAACGCAGCCGCAGCTGATGTTTATGGATGAGCCAACCGGCGGGCTGGATGTGTCGGTGCAGGCGCGACTGCTGGATCTGCTGCGAACGCTGGTGCGCGAGCTGAATCTGGCGGTGGTGATTGTCACCCACGATCTCGGCGTGGCGCGACTGCTGGCGCATCGCCTGCTGGTGATGAAACAGGGGCGGGTGGTGGAGAGCGGTCTGACTGACCGCGTGCTGGACGATCCTCATCATCCTTACACTCAACTGCTGGTCTCTTCGGTGCTCAATTAAATGACGAATCACACTCCGCGCCTGCGGGTCGAAAATCTGTGTAAAACCTTTGTGCTGCACAACCAGAACGGCGCGGCACTGCCGGTGCTGCACAACGCCAGCCTGACGGTGGGCGAAGGGGAATGTGTGGTGCTGCACGGTCACTCCGGCAGCGGCAAATCCACGCTACTGCGCGCGCTTTACGGCAACTATCAGCCCGACAGCGGCCACATCCGCGTCGCACATCAGGGCGAGTGGATCGATATGGCGCAGGCCGCCGCCCGGCAGATTATCGCCCTGCGTCGCGACACGCTGGGCTGGGTCAGCCAGTTTCTGCGGGTGATCCCGCGCGTGCCGACGCTGGAGATTGTGATGCAGCCGCTGCTGGAGCGCGGCGTGGATCGCGAAATCTGCGAAGCACGGGCCGCCGAACTGCTGGCCCGGCTGAATGTGCCGCAGCGTCTCTGGTCGCTGGCCCCGTCTACGTTTTCCGGCGGTGAGCAGCAGCGCGTGAACATCGCACGCGGCTTTATCGCCGACTATCCGGTGCTGCTGCTGGATGAACCCACCGCCTCGCTCGACAGCGTCAACAGCGCGGCGGTGGTGAGCCTGATTGAACAGGCGCGCGCCCGGGGTGCCGCCATCGTCGGTATTTTTCATGATCGGGCGGTGCGCGAGCGGGTAGCCGACCGGCTGCACCTGATGCATCCGATCGACACAGGAGTGCAGGCATGATCATCAATAACGTCAGACTGGTGCTGGAAAACGAAGTGGTGAGCGGGTCGCTGGAGTTTCGCGACGAGCGCATCAGCAGCTTCAGCGAAACCACCAGCCAGCAGCCGGGTGCGCTGGATGGCGAAGGTGCCTGGCTGCTGCCGGGGCTGGTGGAACTGCATACCGATAACCTCGACAAGTTTTTTACCCCGCGCCCGAAGGTGGACTGGCCCGCGCACTCGGCGATGAGCAGCCACGATGCGCTGATGGTCTCAAGTGGGATTACGACGGTGCTGGACGCGATTGGCGTCGGCGATGTCCGCGACGGCGGGCACCGGCTGGATAACCTCAGCAAGATGATCGACGCCATCCGCGACAGCAACCGCAAAGGGCTGAACCGCGCCGAGCATCTGCTGCATCTGCGCTGTGAACTGCCGCATCCGACTACCGCGCCGTTGTTTGAAGCGTTGATGGGCACGCCGGAGCTGGCGCTGGTGTCGCTGATGGACCATTCGCCGGGCCAGCGTCAGTACGCCTCGCTGACCAAATATCGCGAATATTATCAGGGCAAATATCAGCTTAACGACGCCGAGATGGACCAGTTCGAGCACGACCAGCTCACCCTGGCAGCAGCGTGGTCGCAGCCCAATCGTCAGGCGATTGCCGGATTGTGCCGGGAACATGGCATCGCTATCGCCAGTCACGATGACGCCACGGCGGCGCACGTGGAGGAGTCCCATGCGGCAGGCAGCCGCATCGCGGAGTTTCCGACCACGCTGGAGGCAGCGCGCGCCTCACGCTATCGCAACATGCAGGTGCTGATGGGCGCGCCCAACATCGTGCGCGGCGGCTCGCACTCCGGCAACGTCGCCGCCTGGGAACTGGCGTCACACGGCCTGCTGAATATTATGTCGTCCGATTACTACCCGGCCAGCCTGCTGGATGCGGCGTTCCGGCTGGCGGCTGATGAGCGCAATAGTCTGGGCATGGCGCAGGCGATCGCGCTGGTAACCTGTAACCCGGCCCGCGCGTTAGGTCTGGAGGATCGCGGTGTTATCGCCGAGGGCTGCCGCGCCGACCTGGTGCTGGCGCACACTGCACACGGCTACCCGCATGTGCGGCATGTCTGGAGCAAAGGCCGGCAGGTGTACTGATGGCGCGGCTGATCTGGCTTACCGGTCCCTCCGGTTCGGGCAAGGATAGCCTGCTGGATGCGCTGCGGGCGTCACCGCCGCCCCGGCTGCTGATCGCCCATCGCTACATCACCCGCGCCGCCGATGCGGGCGGTGAAAACCATGTGGCGCTGACTGAGGCGGAGTTTGACCGTCGCGCCGCACTCGGTCTGTTTGCGGTGAGCTGGGAGGCGCACGGTTTCCGCTACGGCATTGGTTGTGAGACTGAGCAGTGGCTGCTGCGCGGGCAGAATGTGGTGGTGAACGGTTCGCGGCTGCATCTGGCTCAGGCGCAGGCCCGTTTTGGTTCACAGCTGCTGCCGGTCTGTCTGCAGGTGTCGCCCGCCGTGCTGGCGGCGCGGCTGCGCCAGCGCGGACGGGAAGATGAGGCGGAGATCGCCCGGCGGCTGGCGCGCGCTGCCCAGCCACAGCCCGATGGCTGCCTTATCCTCAACAACGACGGCGCGCTGGCAGAAACCGTCTGCCAGCTGCGCCAGATACTGGAGGCGCATCAATGAAACTCACCTTTCTGGGCACCGGCGGGGTGACGGCGGCACCGCTGCCGGGCTGTAACTGCCGCGCCTGCCAGCGGGCGCAGCGTAACAGCGCCCATGCGCGTGCACCCTGCAGTGCGCTGATTGAGTTCGGCCACGAACGCATCCTGCTGGATGCCGGTCTGCCGCTGCTGGCGTCGCGCTTTCCGCCCGGCACGCTGACGCGCATTCTGCTGACCCATTACCACATGGATCATGTGCAGGGCCTTTTTGCGCTGCGCTGGGGCGTGGGCGCACCGATTCCGGTCTGGGGGCCGCCCGATCCGCGCGGCTGTGACGACCTCTACAAACATCCCGGCCTGCTCGATTTCCGTCCCGCCTTAACGCCGTTTGTGGCGCACGCCTTTGGTGAACTGCAGGTGACGCCGCTGCCGCTGCAGCACTCGAAACTGACGCACGGCTATCTGTTTGACTGGCATGACACCCGGCTCGCCTGGCTGTGCGACACCTGCGGACTGCCGTCCGATACCGCCGACTTCCTGCGCGGCCAGCCGCTGGATCAACTGGTGATTGACTGCAACGATCCGCCGCGTGCCGAACCGCGTAATCACAATGATGTGACCCGGGCGCTGGCAATTGCGGCGCTGCTTCAGCCGCGTCAGACCTGGCTGACCCATCTCAGTCATGAGATGGATAACTGGTTAGCGGAAAATCCGTTGCCGGAGGGTGTGCAGCCTGCCCGTGACGGTCAGACATTGCTGTGTGGTGCGCACTGGCCTGTCACGGTTTGATCATCTCGCTGTCATCCCGCGTTCATCGCGTCACGCCTTAATAACCGGCAGACGCAATCAGCGATGACGGAGAACAGCATGGCACAGGCACTTCTGAAAACGGTGGTCGATAACGATGCACCACCGGCCAGCCTCAGCGGACAAAAAGTGTTGTCGGTGCAGAAACTGAGCAAAGCCTATGGCGACACCCAGGTGCTGGATCAGGTCAGTTTCGACCTGCACGCCGGTGAGCTGGTGGCGGTGATTGGCCGCTCGGGCGCGGGTAAATCGACCCTGCTGCATATGCTCAACGGCACGATTAACGCCACATCCGGCGCGATTATCAGCCTGCATGAAGGCGAAGCCGATCGTAACGTGGTCACCCTCAGCAGCCGCCAGATGCGCGAATGGCGCAGCCAGTGCGGCATGATCTTTCAGGACTTCTGTCTGGTGCCGCGCCTCGACGTGCTCACCAACGTGCTGCTGGGCCGTCTGAGCCAGACCGGGACGCTGAAGTCCTTCTTTAAAATCTTCTCTGACGAGGACCGGGCGCACGCCATCGAACTGCTGCAGTGGATGAACATGCTGCCGCAGGCGCTGCAGCGAGCGGAAAACCTCTCTGGCGGACAGATGCAGCGCGTGGCGATCTGCCGCGCCCTGATGCAGAACCCGAAAATCCTGCTGGCCGATGAGCCGGTGGCGTCACTCGACCCTAAAAATACCAAACGCATCATGGATGTGCTGCGTCAGGTCAGCGAGCAGGGCATCAGTGTGATGGTCAACCTGCACTCGATTGAGCTGGTGAAAAGCTACTGCACCCGGGTGATTGGCATTCAGCGCGGCGTGGTGCTGTTTGACGGCCATCCTTCCCGACTCACCGACAGCCTGCTGCATCAGCTGTACGGCGATGAACTTAACCAAATCCATTAACGTCCACAGCAAGAGAATAATTCCGAATGAAACTGACTTCTTTAGCACTTCTGACCCCTGTTATGGCGTTTGGTGTCAGCGCAGCGGATGCGCCGAAACAGCTTAATCTGGGGATTATGGGTGGGCAGAACGCCACCCAGCAGATCGGCGATAATCAGTGTGTAAAGACCTTTTTTGATAAAGAGCTGGGTGTCGATACCAGGATGCGCAACGCCTCAGACTATTCGGGCGTGATTCAGGGCCTGCTGGGCGGCAAGATCGATATGGTGCTGAGTATGTCACCGGCTTCGTTTGCCTCGGTTTACCTTCAGGACCCGAAAGCCGTGGATGTGGTCGGCATTGTGGTGGATGACAAAGATCAGTCACGCGGCTACCACTCTGTTGTCATCGTTAAAGCCGACAGCCCGTATAAAAAGCTGGAAGACCTGAAGGGCAAATCATTCGGGATGGCCGATCCCGACTCGACATCCGGCTTCCTGATGCCCAACCAGGCGTTTAAGAAGATGTTCGGCGGCTCGGTGGATGACAAATATAACAACACCTTCTCCAGTGTCACCTTCTCCGGCGGCCATGAGCAGGACATTCTCGGTGTGCTCAACAACCAGTTTGATGGCGCGGTCACCTGGACCTCGCTGGTCGGTGACTACAACAGCGGCTACACCTCTGGCGCGTTTGGCCGTCTGATCCGCATGGATCATCCAGACCTGATGAAGCAGATTCGCATCATCTGGCAGTCGCCGCTGATCCCCAACGGGCCGGTGCTGGTCAGTAACAAGCTGCCCGCTGACTTTAAAGCGAAAGTGGTGTCGGCAATTAAAAAGCTGGATAAGGAAGATCACGCCTGCTTCGTGAAAGCGGTGGGCGGCCAGCAGCATATCGGTGAGGCGACGGTCGCTGATTACAAAAATATCATCAATATGAAGCGTGACCTGATGAAAGGCAGTCGCGGCTAAGGCCGGACTTCCTGACTTTCCCCGCCCAGGCGGGGAAGGCGGGACGCGGCAACCCCGCCTGCGTCCCGCTGCTTTAGCGCCGGAGAACCCCCTTTGACCGACTTCGAACACTATTACCAACGCATCCGCCGTCAGCAGAAGCGTGACACGCTGCTCTGGTCACTGCTGCTGGTGGCGCTCTATCTGGCGGCGGGCAGGGTGGCAGAATTTAATCTGCTCACCGTCTGGCAGTCGCTGCCGCACTTCTTCGACTATCTGCATGAAATCCTGCCGGTGCTGCATCTGCCGCTGCTGTTTGCCGACGGTAAGACCGAAGGCTCGCTGGCTTACTGGGGCTACCGTCTGCCGATTCAGCTGCCGCTGATCTGGGAGACGCTGCAACTGGCGCTGGCCTCGACGCTGGTGGCGGTGGCACTGGCGGCGGTGCTGGCCTTTTTCGCCGCCGATAATACCCAGACGCCGGTCAGCGTGCGGATGACGATTCGCGCCTTTGTTGCCTTTCTGCGCACCATGCCAGAGCTGGCATGGGCGGTGATGTTTGTCATGGCCTTTGGCATCGGCGCGATCCCCGGCTTTCTGGCGCTGGCGCTGCACACCGTGGGCAGCCTGACCAAGCTGTTTTACGAGGCGATTGAGTCGGCGTCGGATAAGCCGGTGCGTGGCCTGGCCGCCTGCGGTGCCAGTAAGCTGCAGCGGATGCGCTTCGCCTTCTGGCCGCAGGTGAAACCGGTTTTTCTCTCCTACAGCTTTATGCGCCTGGAGATCAACTTCCGCTCCTCCACTATCCTCGGGCTGGTTGGGGCAGGCGGCATCGGCCAGGAGCTGATGACCAATATCAAACTGGACCGCTACGATCAGGTCAGTATCACGCTGCTGCTGATTCTGATTGTGGTGTCGCTGCTGGATACGCTATCCGGCCAGCTTCGTCGCCGTGTCACAGGAGATCGGACATGATAAGCCACGTACCGGATATCGCCCTGCTGAAGCAGCAGCATCGTGAACTGTTTGCCGCGCAGCCGCGCTATCTGCGCCGCATCGGGCTGATGGCGCTGGCGGTGCTGCTTTACTACCTCTTTTTCTTCTCGGTATTTGGCCTGGAGTGGTCGCGCCTGCTGATGGGCTGCCAGCAACTGGGGCGCTATTTCCTGCGAATGTTTGTCTGGCACGACTTCCTCAACTGGCCATTTGGCTACTATCTGTCTCAGGTCGGGATCACCTTAGGGATTGTGTTTGCCGGGACTCTCACCGCTTCGCTGCTGGCACTGCCGCTGTCGTTTCTGGCGGCGCGCAACGTGATGCACGATCGCGCCGCGAAGCCGCTCGCGTTTCTGGTACGGCGTCTGTTCGATGTGTTACGCGGCATCGATATGGCGATTTGGGGGCTGATATTCGTGCGGGCGGTGGGGATGGGGCCGCTGGCCGGGGTGCTGGCGATTATCCTGCAGGATGTGGGACTGCTCGGCAAACTCTACGCCGAAGGGCACGAAGCGGTGGAGCGCTCGCCCGGTCGCGGGCTGGGCGCGGTCGGGGCCAACAGTCTGCAGAAACATCGGTTCGGCATCTTTACCCAGTCATTCCCGCAGTTTCTGGCGCTGAGCCTTTACCAGATTGAGTCTAATACCCGCTCGGCGGCAGTGCTGGGCTTTGTCGGCGCGGGTGGCGTCGGCCTGGTCTACGCCGAGAACATGCGGCTGTGGAACTGGGATGTGGTGATGTTCCTGACGCTGATCCTGGTGGTGGTAGTGATGGTGATGGATGTCATCTCCAGCCGCCTGCGTAAGCGCTACATCAGTGGCAAGCCGGTGCCGTTGTGGCAGCCTGCTGCGCGCGATTAAGCCGCTCACTGCGCTGCCAGGCGCGCTGCAGCGCCTGCACCAGCTGGGCCTGCTGCCAGGGCTTCGCCAGTCGCTCACACAGCGGCAGCGTCACCGGCTGGTGGCGCAGATCCTGACCGCTGATGAGCAGCGTCGCCAGCTGTGGCCAGTTCTGCTGCGCCTGGCGGATCACTTCCGCGCCATTGATCTCGCCGGGCAGCATCAGGTCGCTGATCAGCAGGTCGATATCGGGGGTCTGGCGCAGCAGCGCCAGCGCCGCTTCACCGTCACCACACTCCAGCGTCAGATACCCCAGCTGATGCAGATGCTCGCACAGCGTCTGGCGCACCGCCGGTTCATCATCCAGCACCAGTATCAGCCGGTTGTTCGCTGCCTCTGCCTCCGCAGGCTTTGGCGGTGGCGGGGCGATCGTGGCAGTGGCAGCGGCTTCCGAAGCGCGTGGCAACAGCAGCCGCACTGTGGTGCCCTGGCCCGGCGCGGTTTCCAGTTCGATCTGCCCGCCTGACTGTCGCACAAAGCCGTAAACCATCGACAGCCCCAGTCCGCTGCCGCTGCCGGTGGCTTTGGTGGTGAAGAAGGGCTCGAAAACCTGCTCGCGAACCCCGGCCGACATGCCACAGCCGCGATCGATGACCTCTATTGTGACCCTGTCACCTTTTTCGCCTTCTTCCGGACAATGCTGGTTCCGGATGCGCAGCCGGATTTCGCCGCTTTGCTGATGCATCGCATCGCGCGCGTTGACCACCAGGTTCATCAGCGCATTCTCCAGCTGGCTGGCATCAATCCAGGCCAGCCAGCCGGGATGCTGCGCATCAATGATCAGCTGCTGTCCCGGCAGCAGCGAGTGCTGCAGCAGCCCCTGCAGGTTATCCACCAGCGTCACCACCGACACCGCACGCGGATAGAGCGCCTGCTTGCGTGAAAACGCCAGCAGCCGCTGCGTCAGCTGGGCGGCGCGATCGGCGGCCTGCCGCGCCCGCTCAATCCGGGTCGCCAGCGGGCCGGGCATCAGCTGGCCTTCGGTCAGCGCCAGACTGCCGATTATCACCGCCAGCAGATTGTTGAAGTCGTGCGCCAGTCCGCCGGTCAGCTGACCGACCGCCTTCATCTTCTGGCTGTGCTGCAGCGCCTCCTCCAGCGTTTTGCGCGAAGTCCGATCCAGCACGGTATTGACCATGCCGCGCCGGGGGATCGGGCTGAAGCGCAGCTCCAGCGTCCGGCCATCTGCCAGCCGGATCTCCTGTGGTTCGCCGGGATCGTGCAGATCCACCGCCAGCGGGGCCAGCAGTTGCTGATAGTGGACGCCACGATGCAGCTCACGCGGCGCAATGCCGAGCAGCTCGGCATACTGGGCGTTCCACACCACCAGCTGACCATGGTGATCGAACAGCGCAAAGCCGTCGCGCATCGCCAGGAATGTGGACTCCAGCTGATTGCTCTTCTCTTTCAGCAGACGTGAGGTATGCGCCAGCGAGGCGGTATTGCGGGCAAAGACGTTAAAGGCGCGCGCCAGCTCGCCCAGCTCGTCGCGCCGCTGCAATCCCGGCACGCTGACGTTCTGCTCGCCCTGCGCCAGCCGCGTCATCGCCCCGGCAATCGCCGTCAGGCTCGATCCAAGATTGCGGTAGATATAGATCCCGGCGTACCCGGTGATCGCCAGCGCCAGCAGCACAAACAGCGCGATAAAGCCGATGATGGAGTCGAGTTCGTGATGGGTGGCCTGGGTGCGCGCCTCGCTCTGCAACGCGACCTGCTGCACCGACGCATTGATATCGTCGTTCAGCATCGCCACCAGCGCTTTAATCCGGTAGGTGGCGTAGGCGATCGCCAGGTCACTCTGCTCCAGCGCCTCCGCCAGCGGCAGCAGGCGCTGCTGAGTGGCGATCAGCCGCTGAACGTTCTCGCCGGTGACGCCGGTCAGCGGCACCGTGCGCCACTGGGTCATGATCTGCTGAAGCTGCTCAATCACGGCGATGGGCGAGGGTGTACGGATGGCGATGGTGATCAGCCGTTCGGTCTGCTCGCGCAATGCGGCATCCGGTTGCGTCCGCTGTTCCCGCTGCACTAACTGGTCGATATGGCTGAGCAGGATCTGCGTCTGCCACAGATCGCTCAGCATGTTATTGCGCTGCAGATGCCGCTGATGGCCGTTCAGCAGCAGGCTGTTAATCGTCTGTTCCAGCATCAGGCTGCGGGCGCGGATCCGGGCGATACGCTCCGGCTGACGGGCCGCCAGCGGCGCACTGGCCAGCAGGCTCAGCGACTGCTGTAACGCCTGCTGATTCTGCTGCAGCCGCTGTGATTCGCTCTGATACTCCAGCGCCCCGACCACCTGCGACAGCCGCACCGCTGCTGTCGCCACATTGGCGGTGTCACGTGCCAGCGCCAGGCTGCCGTTCATATCTGCCAGCGTCTGCGCCTGCGCCTGCTCCTGAATCGCCCCGGCATGACGAAAGCCGATAATCGCCACCACGCTCACCATCAGCGTGACCGACACCACCAGCAGATTGAACATCAACAGGCGTCCACGCGCCCCGGCCTGCCACGGATAACTGTGCTGCATCCCACGACCTCTTCTTCACGGCAACCGTGGGCCGAGTATAGGAGCGTGATGTCGGGCATTTATGACAAATATGAATGGCGGCTGACATTTTCCGTTTATCTGGCGTTGCTTAACTGGCGGCTATCCACAGTCCGCAGGAGCAGGGCGATGACAGCCACACCGATACTGGAAATGCGGGGCATTACCCGGCGCTTCGGCAATTTTTATGCCCTGAAGGGCGTTGATCTCACGGTGTATCCTGGTGAGGTTCATGCACTGATGGGGGAGAACGGCGCGGGTAAAAGCACACTGATGAAGATTCTGGCCGGTGCCTATACCGCCAGCAGCGGGGAAATTCTCATTGAAGGCAGGCCCTGTACGATTAAGGGTCCAAAAGAGGCGCTGGCTGCCGGGATCACCCTGATTTATCAGGAGATCAACCTGGCACCCAATCTGACAGTGGCGGAGAACATTTTTCTCGGCAGCGAAATCGCACCTGGCGGGCTGGTGAAGCGGCGGCAGATGGCCGAAGAGGCGCAGCGGGTGATTGACCGGCTCGGCGCGCAGTTCAGCGCCTGGGATCTGGTGAGTCGATTGAGCATCGCCGAGCAGCAGCAGGTGGAGATCGCCCGTGCGCTGCAACGCAACAGCCGCATTCTGGTGATGGATGAGCCGACGGCCGCGCTCTCTAACCGCGAAACCGAACAGCTTTTTGCGCTGATTAAACGGCTGCGCAGCGAAGGCATGGCCATTATCTACATCAGTCACCGCATGGCCGAGGTCTATGAGCTGTCCGATCGCGTCAGCGTGCTGCGTGACGGGGAATATGTGGGCAGCCTGACGCGTAACCAGCTTAACGCCAGCGAACTGGTGCGGATGATGGTCGGACGGCCGCTCAGCGACCTGTTTAACAAAGACCGCGGGATCCCGCTGGGCGACATCCGGCTGGCGGTGAATCACCTCGCCGATGGCGGCAAAGTGCATCCCAGCAGTCTGGCAGTGCGGGCCGGGGAAATAGTCGGCCTGGCCGGTCTGGTGGGCGCAGGCCGCAGTGAACTGGCACAGCTGATCTTTGGCGTACACAAGCCGAAACAGGGTGAGATCTGGATCGACGGCGAGAAGGTCACGATTCATTCGCCGCGTGATGCGATTGCGCGCGGTATCGGCTTCCTCACCGAAAACCGCAAAGAGCAGGGACTGTTTCTGGAGATGGCAGCGCAGGAGAACATCGTGATGGCGACGCTGGAGCGCGATTCGAGTTACGGCATGCTTAACCGCCGCAAAGGACAGACCATCGCGACGGAGGCGATCGCCTCACTCAATATACGTGTACCGCACGCTCAGGTCCGGGCGGGCGGCCTGTCAGGCGGCAACCAGCAGAAGCTGCTGATCTCGCGATGGGTGGCGATTGGCCCGCGCATCCTGATCCTGGATGAGCCGACGCGCGGCGTCGATGTCGGCGCAAAAAGCGAGATCTACCGCATGATGCAGGAGATGGCGCGGCAGGGCGTGGCGATTTTAATGATCTCCAGCGAACTGCCGGAAGTGGTCGGGATGAGCGACCGCGTTTACGTGATGCACGAAGGCACCATCGTCGGTGAGCTTGAGGGCAGCCACATCAGTCAGGAAAACATTATGACGCTGGCAACCGGTGCGCACAGCACGTCAGCAGGCGAAATCTGAGGAGACCATCATGTCACAACTGGCCCGCACCAAAGCGCCGACGCTGAAACGCGCCCTGATGGGCGATCTGCTGCAAACGGTAGGTATCCTGCCGATTCTTATCCTGATCGTGGCGGTATTTGGGTTCGTTACGCCCAACTTCTTTACCGAAGCGAACCTGCTCAATATCACCCGTCAGGCGTCGATCAACATCGTGCTGGCGGCGGGGATGACCTTTGTCATCCTGACCGGCGGCATCGACCTGTCAGTGGGATCGATGCTGGGCACTACGGCGGTGGTCGCGCTGGTGGCGTCGCTGGATCCGATGCTCGCCTCCCTGACCATTCCGATGGCGCTGGGCGCGGGTCTGGTGATGGGGCTGTTCAACGGCATCCTGGTCGCATGGGCCGGATTGCCGCCCTTTATCGTCACGCTCGGCACTTACACTGCGCTGCGCGGGGCGGCCTATCTGCTGGCGAACGGCACCACGGTGATTAACTCCGATATTAACTTTGAGTGGATCGGCAACGGCTATCTCGGGCCGGTGCCGTGGCTGATTGTGATTGCCTTTGCGGTGATCGCTATCTGCTGGTTCATCCTGCGCCGCACCACGCTGGGCGTTCATATCTACGCGGTCGGCGGCAACATCCAGGCGGCGCGTCTGACCGGCATCAAGGTTAGCGTGGTGCTGCTGTTTGTTTACGGCATGAGCGGCCTGCTATCGGGGCTGGGCGGCTTAATGAGCGCCTCGCGGCTCTACAGCGCCAATGGCAATCTTGGCGTCGGCTATGAGCTGGATGCGATTGCGGCGGTGATCCTCGGCGGTACCAGCTTTGTCGGCGGCATCGGCACCATCACCGGCACCCTGATTGGCGCACTGATTATCGCTACGCTGAACAACGGCATGACGCTGATGGGCGTCTCCTATTTCTGGCAACTGGTGATTAAAGGCGCGGTGATCATCATCGCGGTTCTGATCGACAAATACCGTACCCGTCATCATGTGAGCTGAGGCTCTAAAAGGCGGATGCACGATGTCGCCTCCGCCACCTAAAAAACGCCATTAAGTGGTTGGCACCTAAAAACAGCAGGAGAAGGTCTATGCGTTTTAATCCGATTGTAACCGGGCTGCTGGCGGCGACGCTGCTCAGCACCGGCCTGGCTCAGGCAAAAGAACTCAAATCTATCGGCGTCACGGTCGGCGACCTGGCTAACCCCTTCTTCGTGCAGATCACCAAAGGCGCAGAGATGAAGGCGCGTCAGCTGGCGGGCGACAAAGTCAACGTCACGCTGGTCTCCAGCGGCTACGATCTCGGTCAGCAGGTCGGCCAGATTGATAACTTTATTGCGGCTAAAGTCGACATGATTATCCTCAATGCCGCCGACTCCAAAGGGATCGCTCCGGCGGTGAAGCGGGCGCGTGACGCCGGTATCGTGGTGGTGGCGGTCGACGTGGCCGCCGATGGCGCGAATGCGACCATCACCTCCGATAACACCGAGGCGGGCGCGATGGCCTGTAAATATATTTCTGACCGCCTGAAGAACAAAGGCAACGTGGTGATCATCAACGGACCACCGGTTTCAGCCGTACAGAACCGTGTTGAAGGCTGCATGAATGAGCTGAAAACCCATCCGGACATCAAGCTGCTCTCATACAACCAGAACGCCAAAGGCAGTCGTGAAGGCGGACTGGAGGTCATGACCGGCCTGCTCTCGGCTAACCCGAAAATTGATGCCGTGTTCGCCATCAACGACCCGACTGCGATTGGCGCGGACTTAGCCGCGAAACAGGCTCAGCGCAGCGAATTCTTTATCGTGGGCGTCGATGGATCGCCGGACGGGGAAGAGGCGCTCAAACGCAAAAACTCGCTGTTTGTCGCCACGCCAGCTCAGGACCCGCAGGTCATGGCAGCCAAAGCGGTGGAGATTGGCTATGACATCCTGCAGGGCAAACCCGCGCCGGATAAGCCAGTGCTGATCCCGGTGAAACTGATCGATCGTAATAATATCGGCAGCTATCAGGGCTGGACGGTGAAATAGGCTTTAATGCGGCACCTCCGGGTGCCGCCCTCAGGAGGCCACCATGCAACGTTCAGCGGTTAATTACTACCTGCAACATACCCGCGAGTTTTTCCGGCAGCAGGATGTGCATCTGCCGCCGTGGGCCGATTACAGCGTCAGTCAGTGGCGCGCCCAGGATCGGGAAGTGGTACAGGAGATTCTGGCGCTGCGGCTGGGCTGGGATCTCACCAGTTTTGGCGCGGCAGATTTTATGCAGACCGGCCTGACGCTGTTTACTCTGCGCAACGGCTCGCCGGGCGGGCAGCCGTGGCATAAACCCTACGCAGAGAAGATTATGCACGTGCGTGAAGGGCAGCTGACGCCGATGCACTATCATCCGCGCAAGATGGAAGACATTATCAATCGCGGCGGCGGCAACCTGATTGTCGAACTGCATAACCGCGAGGGTGACGGGCTGGCAGACTCGCCGGTGGCGGTGTCGCTGGATGGCCTGCGCCAGATCCATGCCGCCGGTTCACAGCTACGGCTCTCTCCGGGTGAAAGCGTGACGCTGGAGGCGGGCGTCTGGCACAGTTTCTGGGGAGAAAGCGGCTTCGGCGACGTGCTGGTGGGTGAGGTGTCGATGCCCAACGATGATGAAAACGACAACGTGTTCCTGACGCCGCTGGCCCGTTTTAATCCGCTGAATGAAGATGAAGCGCCGCGCTGGCTGCTGTGTAATGACTATTCAAACGGCTTTCTCTGAAGCTTAGTGCAGCCCCGCCGCCATCACAGCGGCAGGCCGCATTAATCCCGCGCTGCGGTCCCCTGTAAGGGTTCAGCACCGGTCAGCCTGAGTTTTCTGATGCTGCGTGCGGGCGGTTCACCGAACAGGCGCGCATATTCGCGGGTAAACTGCGTCAGACTTTCATAGCCCACATCCGCCGCGACGGCAGCCACATTTCCAGGCCGCAGCGCCAGCGCGTTGCGCGCCTCATAAAGCCGCAGATGTTTCTGATACTGCAGCGGCGAGAGTCCGGTGCAGGCCCGGAAGCCACGATGAAAAGCCGACAGACTCATGCCCGCCATCGCCGCCAGCGCCTCAATGCGAAACGCGGTGGCATAGTGGGTACGCAACCAGACCAGCGCCTTTCTGATCTTCGCAAAATGCCCGTTTACCTCTGCCGCCTGACGCAGCACGCCGCCCTGCGGACCCTGCAACAGCCGGTAAAGGATCTCGCGCTCCACCAGCGGCGCCATCACTGCGATCTCCTCCGGTTTTGCCAGCAGGCGCACCATCCGCAGCCAGGCGTCCGCCAGCGCATCATCCATCCGGTTAACCGAAATGCCTTTGTTCGTAGCGGGAAGAACGGTCACAGGCATCTGATGCAGCAGATCGCTGATGGCGGCGAAGTCGAGCGTCAGGCGAACGGCGAGATAGGGCGAGGCTTCGCTGGCTTCGGCGATATCGCCAGTGGCAGGCAGATCGAACGACGCGGTAAACATCTCACCTGCGGAATAGCGGATGGATTGTGCACCCACCTGCAGCCTTTTTTCTCCCTGCAGGATCAGGCTGACGAACGGCGGATAGATTTCCGGCGGCAGGGCCATCGGCTGGCTGACGCGATAGAGGTCCACGCGCGGAATCGCCGTCGCGCTGAGGTCGCGGGCCGCGCACGCCAGCACTTCATCTCTTAACGCTTCAAGACCTTTCATATTGCGTGACTCCGGCGGGTTTAGCGCCTGACAGGAGAAAAGCAGGAATGGGCAAATATTAGGCAGGATTGCAGCCGCCGCGCAACTGGCTGAGTTTTATTCTCATTCTCTGGTCTTTGAGCAGGATGAGATGAAATGAAAATTGAAGATGCCGTGATCATGATTACCGGCGCATCGTCGGGGATCGGTGAAGCCACGGCGCGTGCAGCGCTGCAGGCAGGTGCGCAGGTTATCTTACTGGCACGACGCAAAGACCGCCTGGATGCTCTCGCGGATGAATCAGGCAAAGCGCTGGCAGTAGCCTGCGATGTGACGCAGCCTGACCAGATCGAAAATGCTGTCAGACAGGGGCTGGCACGCTTTGGCCGGATTAATGTACTCATCAACAATGCCGGGCAGGGGTTGTACGCGGCGGTTGAGGAAATAGAGGCGGCGGAATTCAGGGCGCTGCTTGAGCTGAACCTGATTGCCCCGCTGCTGATGATGCAGGCGGTGATCCCACCAATGCGGCGGCAGGGCGCAGGGCGCATTATCAACGTCAGTTCCGGGGCGACGCTGGCGACGTATCCCGGGTCAGCGGCCTACACCAGTTCCAAAGCGGGACTGAATATGCTCTCCGGCGTGGCGCGGCTGGAACTGGCTGAGGCCGGGATTACGGTTTCCGTCATTCACCCATTTATGACTGCCTCGGAATTTTATCAGTCGGTGAAATCGGGACAGGAAGCCGCAATTGAGCAGGCTGAGCAGAGCGCCGCATTCGCACACGCGCCTGAGCGCGTGGCGGAAAAGATTCTGTCAATGGTTGAAAGCGGAGAGGCACAGGGGGATCTTGTGCCGCGAGCGTATGGCGGAACGTATGATCAGTCATAACCGGCCTGCTGAACCGGGCATTCAGGCGATCTGGCTGGCGCGCGGCGCGGTTTCCGGTTTCATTACGTCAGCCGAAAAGACGTAACCCAGCCCGCGAATAGTGCGGATCAGGTCAGGCTGATGCGGGTTGGTTTCAATTTTACGGCGCAGTCGCATGATCAGCACGTCGATGGTGCGGTCAAACACATCGAGACTTTCGCTATGGGTCAGCTCCAGTAGCTGATCGCGGGTCAGCACTTTACGGGCGTGACGCACCAGCGCGCGCAGCAGACTGTATTCTCCCTGGGTCAGCGGCACCAGCTCGCGCTGAGGATTAAACAGCTGGCAGCGGCCATCGTCCAGTTGCCAGCCGCCAAAACGCCAGCCCGCCTGTTCAGGATCGGCCTGTGCGATACGCCCGCTGCGCCGCAGGGCTGCACGGGCGCGGGCCACTACCACGCGGGGATTAAAGGGTTTGGCGATGTAGTCGTCTGCGCCCATCTCCAGACCCACCACCATCTCCGCTTCGGACCCCATCCCGGTCAGCATAATCACCAGCACCTCGGGTCGCTGACGCTGGAGCTGCTGTAACACCAGCAGCCCGTTGGTATCGGGCAGCATCATATCCAGCATCACCAGCGAAATCTCCGGGTGCTCACTGAGCATCGATAGCGCCTCGCGTCCCTGATGACAGCGGTAGACCGTTAACAGATGTTCACTTAACGCATCCTGCAGGACGTCGCAGACAGCAGGATCATCATCCACCACCAAAATCGCTGGCTTCATGGCGCGGCCTCAATGTTACGAAAGAGTTAATTCTGGAGTCTACACAGGCCAGAAAAGGTTGCTGAGGCAGCGTGCTGAAACGTGACCAGCTTCGCCTGTGAGAGTAAGGAAGCGTGCGCTGGCGCAGAGATTTTAGGGGGGCCTGATTTGCAGCAGGAAAACGATTGCGCAGGATCGGTGCATTGCACCATAATCGCGCCCTGTTTTGATTCGGAATCTTCTTAGGTAAGTCCGGCTCTGCCAGGTAATCGATTGCGTCAGCAGATGGCATGGCAATTGCTTTGGGCAGTGGGTAACGCAGGGATTTCAGGCGGTTCTGGCACGCAAGTATGCAGCGGCCGGCATCCATGTCCCGGAAACAGAATAATCAGCATACAAACCCCTTTGGCAAGAGAGACAAGTGTCTCCTGTATCGAGAGATGATGATGTTAGAAAAACTATTCAAACTCAAAGCGCATAACACCACGGTTCGTACCGAGATTATCGCCGGGATCACCACCTTCCTGGCGATGGCCTATATTCTGTTTGTGAACCCGAGCATTCTGGGCGCAACCGGCATGGATAAAGGCGCGGTGTTTGTCGCGACCTGTCTGGCGGCGGCGATTGGCTGCGTGCTGATGGGGCTGATTGCCAACTACCCGATTGCGCTGGCTCCGGGTATGGGGCTGAACGCCTTCTTCACCTACACCGTGGTGCTGCACATGGGCTACACGTGGCAGGTTGCGCTGGGCGCGGTGTTTCTCTCGGCGGTGATTTTCTTCGCGATGTCGCTGTTTAAAATCCGCGAGTGGATTATTGCCAGTATCCCGCTGCCGCTGCGCGCCGGGATTGGTGCCGGTATCGGTCTGTTCCTGGCGATTATTGCGCTGGAAGGAGCGGGCATCGTGGTCGATAACCCGGCGACGCTGGTGGGCATTGGCGATCTGACCAAACCGGGCCCGCTGCTGGCGATGCTTGGTTTTGTGGTGATCGTGGTACTGGAAGCGCGTCGCGTGACCGGTGCGGTGCTGATCGGCATTCTGCTGGTGACCTTTATCTCGATGGGCATCGGTCTGTCGCCGTTTGCCGGGGTCTTTTCTGCGCCGCCGTCGATCGCACCGACCTTCCTGCAGCTGGATATCGCCGGGGCATTTAACGTCGGCCTGATCAGCGTGATTTTTGCCTTCCTGTTTGTTGATGTGTTTGATAACACCGGCACGCTGCTGGGCGTGACTAAACGTGCCGGTCTGGCGGATGAGCAGGGCAACGTGCCGAAGATGGGCCGTGCGCTGATTGCCGACAGTGCGGCTGCACTGTTTGGCTCGCTGCTGGGCACCTCGACCACCACCAGTTATGTGGAATCGGCGGCAGGCGTGAGTGCCGGTGGCCGTACCGGACTGACCGCGATCGTGGTGGGTGTGCTGTTCCTGCTGGCACTGTTCTTCTCGCCGCTGGCCTCCAGCGTGCCGGTATACGCTACTGCGCCTGCGCTGCTGTTTGTGGCGGTATTGATGGCATCGGGACTGGCAGATATTGACTGGAAAGATATCACCACCGCCGCACCAGTTACCGTGACCGCGCTGACCATGCCGCTGACCTATTCCATCGCTAACGGCATCGCGTTTGGTTTCATTACCTGGACGCTGGTGAAGCTGCTGAGTGGTCGCGCGAAAGAGGTGAATGCGGCGCTGGTGATTCTGTCGATTTTGTTTGTGATTAAGCTTGGGTGGTTGAGTGCCTGATTTACCGCGTTGCGGTTAAGGAACGCTTTGCAGCGGGCTTGCTCTGGGTGGGTTACGCGTTGCAGCGGGCTTACTCTGAGCGGGTTACGCCCGCCAGGCGGTGAGGAGTTTCAGGTTGCCTGTGCAGGCGGACGCGTCAAGGGGCGGACGCCCGCCCCTTAACAATCCCGGCGTCCGGCAGCCTGCGCGCCCCGCTGTGCGGGGTGCCTTCGTCACGCCCTGCGGCGGACGGACCGTCCGGACGCGCCATCCCTGGCGCGAACCGTCCTCTCGCCGACGTCCTGTCGGCTCATCCTGGCCTCCGGTTGTTCCTCAGCGCTTCGGATGCCTCTCCCAAACCCCCGCCTGTGATTTCTTTGTGTTAACTGTGGGTGCTGTGTTTTCTGCTGAATTGAAAGCCAAAGCCAATCCCGGAAACGTAAAGCGATAAAGTACCCAACATAAGAAGCAGAAATAACAGCGAGGGGTCAGGGAGGCCGTCAGAACCGCTGAGCGGATGAGGGATTTCAGGACGAGCGACAGGGATGTCGCGAAGAGGCGGGTTCGCGCCAGGGATGGCGCGTCCCGGCGGTCCGTGAGAAATCCGGAAGAAGCGAAGGGACCGCGAAGCGGCGGTGAAGCAGGCCGGAGCCGGGGGTCAAGGGGCGCGGCGACTGGCGCCCCTTGTCGGTCGCCTGCAGAGGCGTGTCTGAAACTGCCCAGCTGATCAGGCGAACGAAACCCCTCTCAGCGCCCGTTCGCGCAGCGAACATCCCAGCATCCGCTCTTCTGCCAGCCCGTTCGCGCAGCGGACAATCTCTAGCCTCAGCGCCACAGCAGCCCCGTTCGCGCAGCGAACAAACCTCCCCGAGCCAGCGGCGATACACCTACCGGAAAGGCGGCTCATTAAACGTCCGCAGCTTACGCGAATGCAGCTTATCGCCCTCGGCGCGCAGCAGCTCAACCGCATGAATACCAATCTGCAGATGCTCTGAAATCGCCCCCTCATAGAAGCGGTTTGCCTGACCGGGCAACTTGATCTCGCCGTGAAGCGGCTTGTCGGAGACGCACAGCAGCGTGCCGTACGGCACACGGAAGCGATAACCCTGCGCGGCAATGGTGGCGCTCTCCATATCGACTGCCACCGCGCGGCTGAGGTTAAAGCGCAGGGCCGACGCGGAGTAGCGCAGCTCCCAGTTGCGATCGTCGGTGGTCACTACGGTGCCGGTGCGCAGTCGCTGCTTCACCTCTTCACCTGGCATACCGCTTACCGATTTGGTGGCGTCATACAGTGCGCGCTGCACTTCGGCAATGCTTGGCACCGGGATGTCCGGCGGAAGCACGCTGTCGAGTACGTGATCGTCACGCAGATAGGCGTGGGCCAGCACATAGTCGCCGATCCGCTGGCTCTCGCGCAGACCGCCGCAGTGACCAATCATCAGCCAGGCGTGCGGACGCATCACCGCCAGATGATCGCAGATGGTTTTGGCATTCGACGGGCCGACACCGATATTAATCAGCGTAATGCCACGGCGATTGGGTGAAGTGAGATGCCAGGCAGGCATCTGATGCTTCTTCCACGCCAGATCAGAAAGCATCGACTCGCTGTTGGCGGTGTCGGCCGTCAGCACCACGTCACCCGCACAGGCCAGGCTGTCGTAAGGGGTGTTGGGATCGCGCACCTGCTCAATTGCCCAGCGCACGAACTCATCCACATAACGGGTGTAGTTGGTGAACAGCACAAACGGCTGGAAGTGCTCTACGCTGGTGCCGGTGTAGTGACGCAGGCGGGCCAGGGAAAAGTCGGTGCGCAGCGCATCGAAGTGCGACAGCGGGAATTTGGCGTCGGCGTGGAACAGACCGTCGGTGGTCTCATCGCCAATCTGTGACAGCTCGGTAGTCGGGAAGTGGCGAGCAATACCGGCGCTCATGGTGCGATCCAGCGACAGATCGGAACCGTCGATCACGTAAGGATAGGGGATCTCCTGGCTGGAGGGTACCACGTCGATCTCCAGCTGATACTCCTTCTCCAGCATTGCCAGCTGTTCCGAAATATAGTGGCGCAGTAACGCCGGACGGGTAACGGTAGTGCTGTAACTGCCGGTATGGGTAAAGCGGCCCCAGGCACGCGTGCGGTTCTGCTGCGGACCTTCACCGTGCCAGGTGATGCGCAGCTCCGGGTAAACAAAGAGTCCCTTTTCCCGTTCCGCGGCATCGGGCAGTGTTCCGTTTTCGGTAAATACTTTAATTGCCGCACGTAGCGCATCAACGGCACCGTCGTAAAGGCGTTCGAGTTCATCCAGCGCCTGCTGGCTGGTCAGGTTTTTCCGTAGTGTCGGCATGGTTTCTCCTTCCATTTTTTTCCGCAATTTGTCCCAAGCTTAGCGGGTTTGTTGCAGAGATTGGTGAAGAATCTGTGATCGCCTTTTTTTTGCGCTAACGAAGCGCGTAATCTGACCAGTGCGGCATTGAGCCGGAACGCACACCACGAAAATCTGTTAAGAAAATCTTTATTATCGTAACAGGCTATGCCGCCGTGTCTGTTGCACTGCATATGATAAGAGAGCGGCAGCACAGCCAGCAGTACCGCGCTGACAGGCGATCGTAACGTCCCGGAAATAATCAGGTTTGCTACAGCGGATGACCCGGCGAGGCAGAATCTGCCGAATCTGAACTAAAAAGTTTGTAACCATGATTAATTTGTCCCGGAAAGACTTTGCATATTTCTCTGCCCACAATCATCATTAGATCTCGTCAGTCTCTTCTGATTTGGTAATCCTTTGCAAAATCCCGGCGTAGCAGTGATGCAGGCGATTAAGCGCACGGCGTGGTACCCGAAACGCCGCTCTTATCGCACGCTCTACTGGCGTGAAATATCGCCATTAGCAGTGCCTATCTTCTTCGAGAACGCCTGTGTGCTGTTGATGGGCGTACTGAGCACCTTCCTGGTCAGCTGGCTGGGCAAAGAGGCAATGGCGGGCGTTGGCCTGGCCGACAGCTTCAATATGGTGATCATCTCGTTCTTTGCGGCTATCGATCTCGGCACCACGGTGGTGGTGGCGTTCAGTCTGGCAAAACGCAATGGCAAGCGCGCCCGTGCCGCCACGCGTCAGTCGCTGGCCATGATGACAATACTCGCCTTTGTACTGGTGATCGCCATTGAGTTCTGGGGCCACCTCATCGTCGATGCGATAGCCGGTGCCGCCGACCCCAAAGTTAAAGCGCTGGCGCTGAGCTATCTGCAGACCTCCGCCTGGAGCTACCCGGCAGCGGCCATCACGCTGATCGGCAGCGGGGCGCTGCGTGGCGCGGGTAACACTAAAATCCCGATGCTGATTAACGGCGGCATGAACATCCTGAACATCATCATCAGTAGCGTGCTGATCTATGGCTGCTTCTCGTGGGACGGTTTAGGGTTTGTCGGTGCCGGACTCGGGCTGACCATCACCCGTTATATCGGTGCGATCGCGGTGATTTACGTGCTGATGATTGGCTTTAACGCCTCGCTGAAAATCACGCTGTCGAGCTATTTCCGGCGCTGGAACAGCAGCATTCTGATGGAAGTTTTAGGTATAGGCGTGCCTGCCAGTATCGAGTCGGTGCTGTTCAACGGCGGTAAATTGCTGACGCAGGTGTTTGTGGCAGGCATGGGCACCAGTGAGATTGCGGGTAACTTTATCGCGTTCTCGGTCGCCTCACTAATCAACCTGCCGGGCAATGCGCTGGGTTCAGCATCAACCATCATCACCGGTACCCGTCTGGGCAAAAATCAGGTCTTCCAGGCGGAGCGACAGGTGCGGCATGTTTTCTGGCTGGCAACGGCGTGCCTGAGCGCGATAGCGTTGCTGACGGTGCCGCTGGCCGGGTTGCTGGCGCGTTTCTATACCAGTGACCCGGAAGTCATCAACGTAACGAAACATCTGCTCTGGCTGAATGCGCTGTTTATGCCGCTCTGGGCCGCGTCATGGGTCCTGCCTGCCGGACTTAAGGGCGCACGTGATGCGCGCTACACCATGTATGTGTCGATGTTCAGCATGTGGTGCGCGCGCGTGGTGGTCGGTTATCTGCTGGGTATTCAGCTGGGGATGGGCGTCACCGGCGTCTGGCTGGGGATGTTCCTCGACTGGACGGTGCGTGGCATCTTCTTCTGGTGGCGGCTTAACAGCGGCAAGTGGCTTAACCGCTACTATAAAATGATCGCGAAAACCGGGTAGCAACATGCATATGCCTTCTCCTGGCTCCGGGGGAAGGCAACACCTCTCAGGCCCCGCTTTTAAAAATAACATCTTCGTCACATATCCAGACTTTCAGGTATAATTTCAGTCAGTTGCACAAAGCCAGTCTCATCAGACAGGGTTAGCGTAATTCCTGCTGCGCACCGACGCAGACACTACTTATCAAGGTGACCCTATGATCCGTCTGAAAACGACGCTGGCACTTCTGCCGCTGCTGTGTAGCCCCCCGCTGTGGGCGACAACCTTTGTTTATGTGTCGAATGCCGAATCCGGCACGGTTTCCCGCTATCAGCTCAGCGAGGCGAATGGCAGCCTGCAATGGCGGGGCGATACGCCCGCCGGGAAAAAGATTATGCCGCTGGCGGCCAGCCCGGATGGTAAACATCTCTATGGTGCGCTGCGCTCGCCGCCTTACGCCATCATCAGCTGGCGTGTCACCCGTCCACACGGTGATCTGCAGAAACTGGCTGTGACGCCGGTTACGGCCAGCTTTCCCTGGATCACCACCGATAAGCGCGGGCGCTACCTGCTGGCCGCGTCCTATGACAGCGATATCGTCACCAGCAACCGGATTGATGACAAAGGCATTGTGACGACCCAGGTTACGGGCGAAGTGAAAACCGGGCCGCATGCTCATTCGGTGATCACCGACGTCAGTAATCATTCGCTCTACGTTGGCAACCTTGGCGCGGATCGGGTGCTGCAATATGCCTTCGCCAGTGACGGTGCTATTACTCCGCTGGGTCCGGGGTTTGTGCAGGGCGAGAAGAACAGCGGCGCACGGCATTCCGTGATTTCGCCAGATAATCGCTTCCTCTATAACCTCGCGGAGATGAGCGGCACCATTACGCAGTTCCGGCGCGCAGCCGATGGCACGCTGACGCCATTAAAAACCTGGCCCAATGCGGTGGCAAAGAAATATAACCTGCAGCATGGCGAGCAGCGCCCGGCGGGTTACAGCGATCCGACGCCGCGCATCTGGGCGGCAGACATTAAAATCACGCCGGATGGGCAATTTATCTATGTTACTGAGCGCACCTCCAGCACCGTCAGCGGTTACCGGGTCGATAAGCAGTCCGGTGAGTTAACACTCGTCGGCAGCTGGCCGGTGGAAAAACAGCCGCGCAGTATCGCGATTGATGCACAGGGCAAATGGCTGATCGTCAGCGGAGAGAAGAGCGCCGTGATTGGCAGCTACGCCATCGATCCCGCCAGCGGCGAACTGAAACGCGTCGCTGAAGCGCCAGCTGGCAAAGGGGCAAACTGGGTGACGCTGATAACGCAGTAAATGTTTTGAGCAGCCGGTGTCTCGCGGCGTCTGATGATGGGCCAGGCAAGGCGCGTTATGCCATTTTCGGCATAAGCAGCGCAGAAATTTTTGGTTCTGATCGGGCGCATAAGCGGGTTTACTCAGGGCATCAACTGATGCGGAGAACCTGAGATGAAACAGAAACTGATAGCCTGGTTTGAACAGCTGCTGAGCGGCCCTGTAGCGAGTGAGCGTGTACATGATATTAACGTCGAACTGCTGCTGCCACTGAGCCAGCTGTATGGACTGGAATATTATCCGGCAGTGCATCGCTACCATGAAAAATAATGGTTATTGTGTTTTGTCTGGTTAAAGGCCCGCTACTATGCGGGCCTTTTTGCGTTCAGGGCAGAGTGTCATTTGAACCCCCATGTCTGATCACGAAGATATCGCCATTACTGCTTTTAAACCTGTTAATACCTGCGTACTGCTATAAGAAACAACAATCCTGCGCGAATAAATATTTATGCATGCAGGACAATACTTTCATTCCCTTAACAATCAAAAAGAGCTGCATCGTGCGAAAGTTGCAAGGAAACTGTGAATTTGATTTAAGGATTAATTATTTACCGATAATTTCACTTTTTCTGAAATTACATCTTTTTTTCAAGTCAATAAGGAACTTCTGATTGTTAAGGTGTTAGTCTGCACGCCTGTCCTTACACAAAACTTACAATAAGTGCCGTTAATACTTCGATGAAAATGCCTCAGACAGGGAAGTGGCTGGTTTTCGGAGCCAGTTTGTTTATCAGCAATCTCATGGCTGCGCCGGTTACGCCCGGTGACCTTGACCTTATTCAGAATCAACAGCAGCAGCGTCTGCAACAGGATCAGCAGCAGCGCGACGCGTTAACGCAGGCGCATCAGGTTGAGCTGCAACAATCAGTGCCGGTTCCTGCTCATGGTCCCTGCTTCAATATCCGCCAGATTATCCTGCAACAGGCGACGTTAATTACGCCAGATAAGCAGGCGAAACTGGTCGCGCCTTATATCAATCAGTGTCTGAGTCTGGCGCGCATTAATCAGCTGGTACGCGTGATATTTGAATGGTATGTCCAGCGCGGCTATATCACCAGCCGGGCCTTCCTGACAGAACAGAACCTGTCTCACGGAATTTTAACGATTACCGTGCTTGAGGGAAGGCTGGAAGAGATTCGGTTGCAGGGTGCCCGTTCATATCAGTTGAAAATGGCATTCCCGACCGGTGCCGGTCGCATTTTGAATTTACGCGACATTGAACAGGGTATGGAGCAGATAAACCGGCTGCGTACCACGCCGGTTCAGATTGAAATCATCCCGTCAGCTAAGCCCGGTTATTCCATTGTCAATCTGACCAGCACCCCTGAATTCCCGCTGACGCTGGGGCTGAATATAGACAACAGCGGCCAGCGAACGACAGGCACTGGTCAGCTTTCCGCCTCGCTGGTGGGTAATGACCTGCTGGGCATTGCCGATCGCTGGTTTGTCAGCGGTGGTCGCAGCAGTGCGTTCAGCGACTGGCGTGACGCGCAAAATTTCCAGGCGGGCGTCAGCGTGCCTTATGGCTATGGGCTGCTGGATTACAGCTATAGCTGGAGTAATTATCACAGCCGCTTTAACGCCAATAATTTCGACTGGTATAGCAACGGCGATAACATCTCTAACCGCCTGAGCGGCTCGTGGGTGCTGTTCCGCAACGGGCAAATCAAAACCGGCGTTCAGCTCGGGCTGAACCACTATGTCAGCCATAACTGGCTGAACCAGACGCTGTTGCAAAGCAGCAGCCGCAAACTGACCAGTCTGCAGATCGGTTTTAACCATACGCAGAAAGTCGCAGGCGGGGTGGCCACGCTTAACCCGATGCTGAGTCGCGGGATGCGCTGGTTTGATGCCGAAAGCGACAGCGGTAAAAATGACGATCTCCCTAAAGCTCAATTCCGCAAATGGAGTGTCAGCAGCAGCTATCAGCGGCCGGTGACGCAGAAAATGTGGTGGCTGAGTAGTCTGTACGCCCAGTGGTCGCCCGATCGGCTTTATGGCAGCGAACGGCTGACGATCGGTGGTGAGAACTCGGTTCGTGGTTACAAAGAACAATATCTTTCCGGCGATGTTGGCGGCTACCTGCGCAACGAACTCAACTACACGCTGTTTACCCTGCCAGCCATTGGCGAGGTCAGTACCACGCTGGCACTTGATGGTGGATGGCTGCAGAGCGACAGACAGGATCGCTACGCTGCTGGCACCTTGTGGGGCAGCTCGCTCGGACTGGGTACCCGAAATGCGCACGTCTCGACTCAGCTGTCGCTGGGCATTCCTGTCAGCTATCCCGATTACCTTGCGCCTGATCGCCTCAGTGTTTACGCGCGTATTGGACTCGTTTTTTAAATAAAGGCCCCGATTATGGATGATCAATTAACGCTTTCACTGCCGCGTCGTCTGCTGAGCTACCTCATCTGCTCACTAATCGCTTTTCAGCCCCTTTTGCCTGCCTTTTCGGCCGTGATAACGCCTGCAACACAGGGGACTCAGGTCGATGCTGCCGGTAATGGTGTGCCGGTTATCAACATCGCGACGCCAAATGCGTCAGGTCTGTCGCACAACCAGTATCAGAATTACAACGTCGGCCAGGAAGGGTTGATCCTGAATAACGCGACCGACCGGTTAACGCAGACACAACTCGGTGGACTCATCCAGAACAACCCGAATCTGAAAGCAGGGCAGGAAGCCCGGGCAATCATCAACGAGGTTGTCGGAGCCAACCGTTCGCAGCTTCAGGGCTACACCGAAGTGGGGGGTAAAGCGGCCAACGTTATGGTCGCTAACCCTTATGGCATCACCTGTAACGGCTGCGGCTTTATTAATACGCCAAACGTGACGCTGACCACGGGTAAGCCGCAACTGGATGCGCAGGGCAATCTGCAGTCGCTGGAGGTGACCAAAGGTGCCATCAGTATTGAGGGTAAAGGGCTGGATGGCAGCCAGGCCGATGCGGTTTCCATCATCGCGCGCGCAACAGAAATCAACGCGGGCATTCATGCCAGGGATCTCAATGTCACGCTGGGCGCAAACCGGGTCGGTGCTGATGGCAGCGTGACACCCATTGCGGGCGAGGGTGCTGCGCCCTCCGTCGCTGTCGATACCGGTGCGCTGGGCGGCATGTACGCCAACCGCATCCATCTGGTCTCCAGCGAAAACGGCGTTGGCGTCAATCTCGGCAACCTGAATGCCCGCCAGGGCGATATGGTGCTGGATGCGCAGGGTCGCTTAAGCATCAACAACAGCCTGACCAGTGGCACGCTGAATGCCAAAGGCAGCAGCATCGCCCTGCAGGGAGAACATAAAGCCGGGGGCAATGTCGCGCTGACTGCGCAGCAGGATATTGCTTTAACGGGCGCAAAGCTGGGTAGCGACGCGGCGCTCGACCTGAACAGTCAGGGCCAGATAACGCTTAAAGGCAGCAGCCTGATGGCAGGCCAGACTGCACGTATTAACAGCAATTCCCTGGATATTGATAACAGCAGCAGCGGCAGTGCGGCAGACGCGATGCAGCTCTCTGCCACCGCGCAGCTACAGAATAGCGGTCAGATGACAGCTGGAAAGAAACTTGATCTTCAGGCCGCGCAGATCGTCAACAGTGGCAGCCTGACTAGTCAGGGTGACCTGCAGGTTCGCACCAGCACGCTGCAGCAGCAGGGTATGTTACTGGCTCAGGGTAATAACAGCGTCGTTGCCGGACAGCTCAGCAATGACGGTGAGATCAGTGGCAGCAGCCTGAACATCCAAAGTGAGGCAATCAGTAACGGGGGCAAGCTGTTAAGCCGCGGCGATGCGCTGATCACCGCAGATAGCGTGCAGCAGCGCGGCACCCTTTCAGCCAGCAACATTAATCAGCTTAACGTTTCCGGCACGCTGAACAACAGCGGTGAAGTGAGCGGGAGCAGTCTGAATATCCACACTGGATCGCTGCTTAACAGCGGGAATCTGCTGGGCAGTCAGCAGACAGTCATCACCTCTGGCATTCTGCAGCAGGATGGAACGCTCTCAACCCAGGGCAGACTGCAGCTGAAAGTCGCCGATCGGTTAAGTAACAGCGGTGAACTGAGCGGAAATAGCCTGGATATAACCAGCGGCACGCTCGACAACAGCGGAAAAATGATCAGCAGCGGCGATGCCCTGTTCACCGCTAATCGTCTGAATCAGGGCGGCACGCTCTCCGCGCAGGGGAATGCAGCGCTTAACATTGCTGACACCTTCAGCAACAGCGGCATTATGGTCAGTCAGCGTCTGCAAATTGATGCCCCGACACTGATTAACAGCGGCGAGATGGTGAGTCATGGCGATGCTGTGATGAACGCCGATGCGCTGCAGCAAAACGGCTCGCTCACGGCCCGGGGTGATGCGCAGCTGACCGCCCGTGGCTGGCTGGAAAATCAGGGCGCCATCAGCAGTCAGAACGCCCTCATTCTGAACAGCGCGCAGCTGCGCAATACAGGTTCATTAACTGCACCTAATCTGACTCTCACCGCCGGGCAAATCACTAATAGCGGCCTGCTGCAGGGCACTAAGCTGCTCTCCTTCCATACCGGGCAGCTGGATAACCTGGCTGCGGGTACGATCAGCTCTGACAACGACTTTGCCCTCGCGCTGCCACAGCTCAATAACAGCGGATTGATCACCAGCAGCAAAATACTGACTGTCACAGGCGACCAGCTGAACAACAGCGGAGAGATCAACGCTGCCAGCCTGAGCACCACACTCAAAAACTTACATAATCAGCAGGCCGGTAAATTGCTGGCAGATGATCAGCTCCGGTTGCAGGGCGAGGCGCTGATCAATCAGGGAACGATGGCTGCCGGCACGCTGAACAGTGATGTCAGTCAGATCACTAACAGCGGGACGGTCCAGGGCGACAAGGCATTGTCGTTGCAGGGCAACGCGTTAACCAACAACGGCACGTTACTCAGCGCAGGCCAGCTCGGTGTGCAACAACAGACGCTGGATAACAGCGGACTGATGCAGGGTAAACAGCTGACAGTGAAGGCTGACCACTGGCAGAACAGCGGCAATGCCCTGAGCGAAACTGACGCCGATCTGCACAGCAACACACTGGTTAACAGCGGCAAAATTCTGGGGCAGCAGGGTATCGCGCTGAAATCCGACCACACCGATAACAGCGGCTGGCTGATTGCACAGGCGCTGACGTTGCGCGGCGATATGATCAACAGCGGCCTGATTCAGGGAAATCAGCAGATTACGCTGCAGGGCAACCAGCTGGACAATCAGCAGGGCGGCCAGTTGCTCAGTGACGGCACGCTGGACGGTGACTTTGTTGCTTTAAATAACCACGGTGCAATGCAGGCCGGGGAGATGACATTTAACGCGGGGACGTTGCAGAACGACGGTACCGTTCTTAGCGGAAAAGCATTCACCGCTGTGATTAACGGTGCGCTGACCAACAGCGGCAGTCTGCTCAGCCAGCAGCAGATGAATCTGCATGCAGCAGAGATTGATAATCAGGGCACACTGGCGGCGGATAAGCTCAGCCTGCATGCGCCAGTGCTCAGTAATGCCGGTCTGCTACAGGGCAACAGCACCTTGATGCTGGATCATCAGCAGCTGCATAACCTCAATGGCGGGCAGTTGATCGCCGGAGGACCGCTGACGCTGACCTTAGATCAGCTGCATAACGCCGGGCTGATGCAGGTTAACGGTGCGCTTGCGGTAAACGGCAACCGTCTTAACAACAGCGGACGCCTGTTGAGTGACAACCTTGATCTTAAGATTAGCGATACGCTGACGAACAGCGGGACGGGTCAGATCGTGACCGGTCAGCAGGCCGATCTGCACGTACAAACACTCAGTAACAGCGGTCAGATTGCGGCACAGCAACTCAGCGCCAGCGGCAATACGCTGGAAAACGGCGGGCTGCTACAGGGCGACGCGCTGCTGGATCTCGGATTTGCTCAGACCCTCAATCACAACAATGGGCAACTGCTGAGCGGCGATCGGCTGATCGTCAGGGGTGGCAGTGCGACCAATGATGGCAGCTGGCAGGGTCAGCAACTCGACGTCACGCTGGATTCGCTTACCAATCACGGCAGCATCAATGGCATCAGCGCCTTGCGCGCTGACATCACCAGCGATCTGATCAACAGTGGCTCGCTGGTCAGTCTGGGAGAAAGCGACCTGAACGCCAGCACGCTAAGCAACAGCGGCAAAGTGATGGCGAACCGGCTGGGGCTTCAGACCACCAGCCTGAACAACGACGGTCTGTTACAGGGCAATACGGCGCTGACTGCTCAGGCCGATAACATCACCCAATCAGCCGGTGGCAAAACGCTGAGCGGCGGAACACTGACGCTCAATGCAGGCCAGATTAACACTCAGGGGCTGCTGCAGGGCGAGCAGACAACGGTTATTGCGGATAACTGGCTGCATCAGGGATCGCTGCTGGGCAGCAAAGATCTGAACGTCAGCATCAGCAATGAGCTGCATAACATCGGCTCTCTGATGAGTCAGGACAAAGCCCAGGTTGCGGCTGGCATGCTGAACAACAGCGGCTCACTGCTCAGTGAAGGGGCAATGACGCTGAACGGTGCCGCGCTGAATAACAGCGGATCGGTGCAGGGTAAAACCCTGACTATCACACCCGCCAGCGTCATTAATCAGGGCAGCCTGATTGGGTTGCAGGCATTAACGTTTGCGGCGATGCCACAGGTGAGCGGACGAATGCTGCTCAGGGCGCTGGCCGCGCCAGCACGTCAACTGATGAATAATCAGGGTGGATCGCTGCTGACGCAGGGCACGCTGAACATCAACGGCGGTGACGTTGTGAATAACGGCAGCTGGCAGGGTCAGCAGATCCTGCTGAATGCCCGGCAACTGACCAATAATGGCGCGATCCAGAGTGCTGATGCGCTGCAACTGATTCTGGCGGACCGCCTTGATGCGGGCGCGGGCAGCAAGATTTCGGCGAATGGTTCGGCGGCACTGCAGGCACTGTCACTGACCAATCAGGGCGAATGGATAGCCAGAAACCTGACGCTGCGGGGCGACACGTTAAATAATAACGGCGCCGTGACCGGTGTCGAGGCGTTGACGGTGGGCCTTAACGGTGCTCTGACCCAGCAGCAGGATAAAACGCTGCTCAGCGCGGGCAGGCTGACGCTTCAGTCATCCTCACTCAATAATGCCGGACGCGTGCAGGGCGGCGACCTGCAGATCACCAGTGGCGCGGTGGATAACAACGGGCGCTTACAGGGTGACAACAGCCTGCTGATCAATGCCGGTGGGCGCATCACTAACGGCGGTAACGGTGCCGTGATCACCCAAAACGCCCTGACGCTGACCGCGCCGGAACTGTTCAACTATGGCCTGATTCAGGGCAGTGGCAACGGTGTCGCGACGATTACCGGCTTAACCCAGAATGATGGCCGATGGCTCTCGGGCGGCGCGCAGACGCTGAATACGCCGCAGCTGAATAACAACGGATGGTTACAGGCGTCGCAGCTGATACTCAATGCGACCGATGCCAGCAATAACGGTACATTGCTGGCCGACGGCCAGGGTACGCTGACCGGCAATGGCTTCAGCAACCAGGGCACAGCCCAGGGCGGCAATCTTGAGGTTAATTATCAGCAGGTAAACAACAGCGGCACGCTGCTGGGTAATAACCGGCTAAGTGTGATGGCCGCTCAGGTCGGTCAGCAAGGTAGTGGTCGTCTGTTCAGCGGCGGCGACCTGCTGGTTCACAGCAATGGCTTTGACCAGAGCGGTCAGGTGGTGGCGCTGGGTAACGCCACGCTGGAGATCGCGAATGGTTTTACCGGTCGCGATGTGCTGGCTGCGGGCGGGCGACTCACCGTCAGCAGCAATGGCGCGATAGATAACCAGGGCACGATGCAGGGCGGGGCCCTGACGCTGAGTGCAGGCGGCGACCTCACCAATAATGGTCACCTCACGACCGGTTCGGGTGACAGTGCCTTAAGCGGCAACCGCATCGCCATGAACGGAAATGGCAGCCTGCAGGGTGGCGGTAATATTAACTTAGCCAGCGGCAGCGATATCACTGTTGATGGTTTTACGGGTACGTTGGGCAATCTGACTCTCAGCGCACCGGGCAGTATCGTTAACACCGCGCTGCTCTATGCGGGCAGCAATCTCTCACTGTTTGCTAACAGCATTCGTAACCAGCGTGCCGATATGCTTGCAGGCGGCAGTATGTGGCTTCAGGGCGATGCCGCGGGTAATGCCAACGGCGAGGTAATTAATAACTCCGGCACCATCGAAACGCAGAACGGCGATATCACAATTAATACGGGGCATCTGCTGAATACGCGGGATGGGTTGCATGTAACTCAGACAAGCACGTCCTCACCAACCCGTGCAGGTGTTGGTGATGCAACGATGAAGATCACCATCTGGCAGTTAGCCGTGGGGGACTATGGTTACTACAACGTCACGACCACCACGCCAAGTACAGGTGGCGGTGGCAACCACTCTGGTTGTGGTTGTTCAGGCGGATCCACTGTTTCCAAAGATTATTATGCCCCTACTAAAGAGGCAGCTACCCAAAAGTTTGCACTTTCAAGTACTACGGTAGATGTTGTCAGTAATGGCGGTGCAGCGCGAATTGCGTCAGGTAGCAACCTTAATATCAACGCAGGGACACTGGATAACCAGGCCAGCAACTTACTCGCTAATGGTAATGTCTCGCTTTCTGGCGGCCAGCTTAATAATCAGAGCTGGCAGTCAGGAACTCAAAATGACAATGTTGTTTACGAATATAAAGGAGCGATAGCAACCGGAAAAATTGGTGCTGAAAGAACCAGGAATGGCACAAAAGGGAGTGAATTCACTTACACGCTGACCGGCCATGAAACTACCTTTACACCTGGCCAACTCTACCGCGCCGTTATTCAGGCCGGTGGCAACGTCTCTGCTAACTTCAGCGGCGATATCAGTAATACCAACACCACCGCGAATGCCGGCTGGAGTGGTAATACGCTTTCAGCCCCGGCTTTACGCGGCTTAAGCGCTACAGGCACCGCTGGCGCGCAGTCTCATCAGCAACTGGTAACTACTGACAAAGCCCCAATCAATACGCCGCAATGGCGCGACCAACTCCAGAATGCGCTGCAGCAGGTCAATGGCGCAGGGGCGCTGGAGAGTGCTTCACAGGGTAGTGCACAGCTCACGCAATATTCTCCGGCGGGTAAGAACAACGCAGCACTGGGTAAAGCCGTCAACCTGACAAATGCTCCTCAGGGGCCTGCGTCACTGCATAACTATAAGGCCGCTGAGGTCGATATCAGCGCCTATCCATTACCTTCAGGTGAGAACGGCTACTTTGTCGCGTCGAACAACAATAGCCGCTATCTGATTACTGTTAACCCTAAACTCAATGACCTGGGCCAGCTGGATCAGAGCCTGTTCGGCGAGCTGAATGCAAAACTCGGCAAACAGCCTGCCACCACGCCATTACAGGAAACACGTCCTCAGTATACCGACGAGAAGGCTTTCCTTGGCTCCTCGTACATGCTCGATCGCCTGAACCTGAAGCCAGATTATGACTATCGTTTTCTCGGCGATGCGGCATTTGATACCCGCTACGTCAGTAATGCGGTACTGAATCAGACCGGCAATCGCTACATCAATGGCCTGGGATCCGATCTTGCCCAGATGCGCTATCTGATGGACAACGCAGCGGCGGCGCAGAAGTCGCTGGGACTGGAGTTTGGTGTCTCACTCTCTGCTGAGCAACTCGCCTCTTTAGACAAGAGCATGGTCTGGTGGGAAGCCACCACGATTAACGGTGAAATGGTGATGGTGCCGAAGCTCTATCTGTCGACAAAAGATGTGGAAGTGCGCGATGGCAGCGTGATTGCCGGGAACAACGTAACGCTGAACGGCGGGAACGTCACCAACACCGGCAGTAGCGTGATGGCCAAAAACGATCTGACCATCGACAGCCAGAATACGCTCAGTAACCTCAACGCTGGTCTGCTCCATGCGGGTGGCGATCTGCAACTCAGCGCGTTGAACGATATCAACAACGTCAGCGCGACTATCAGCGGTAAAAAGGTTGAGCTTGAGAGTCTTAACGGTGATATCAACAACCTGACCACGTCACAGCTCTGGCATCTGGATACAGGCAACGGCAAAGGCGTACAAAAATCCTTTACCGAAACCCTGAGCGGGCCAGTGGCGAGCATCACGTCACTGGATTCACTGAGCCTCAAGGCGGGCAATAATATTGCTGTCACAGGCGCGAACCTCAAAGCGGGTGGCGATCTGCTGCTGAACGCATGGAATGATATTGCAATCACCGGCAATCAGAACGTGACTGGCAGCGCGCAGTCCGGTTCCGGAAATCGCTGGCAAAAAGTTGATGCGACCAGCACTAAGACCGTCAATACCGTCGGCAGCCAGATCGCCGCAGGCGGCAACATGGCGATGCAGGCGGGCCACGATCTGACGGTTACCGCCAGCAGCATCAACGCCGGTAAAAACGCGGCGCTGGCAGCCGGTAACGATCTTAATCTCAACAGCGCGACGACCAGCAAGAGTGATGTGAAGGGGAAACGTGAAACCCATTCAACCGGTCTGGATCGTACGACGCTGACCAGCGGCGGCGATTTAGCCCTTCAGGCCGGACGCGATATTAATAGCCAGGCGGCAGGCATTGCCGCAGACAAAGACGTCACTTTACAGGCAGGGCGTGACGTCAATCTGCTGGCGGCTGAAACGAGTTCCGGTGATAGCTACAAATCCGGGAAGAAGGTTGAGATTAATGAGTCAGTACGCCAGCAGGGCACTGAAATTGCCAGCGGCGGCAGTACGACGGTTAAAGCTGATAGGGATGTTAACAGTGAAGCGGCTCAGGTTACCGCCAGCGGTGATATCGCGGTGGGTGCCGGACGTGACATCAACCTGACCACCGCAACTGAAAGCGATTATGCCTACAAAGAAGAGACCAAAACCAAAAAAGGATTCTTAAGTAAAAAGACCACCCATACCATCAGCGAAGACAGTAATACCCGTGAAAATGGCACCCTGCTGAGCGGCGACAATATCACACTTAATGCGGGCAACAATTTACTGGTCCAGGGTTCACAGGTCGCAGGCGATGGCACCGTAGCGCTCAAAGCCGGTAACAACGTGGATATCGTTGCTGCGACTAATACAGACTCAACCTGGCGTTTTTCAGAAACTAAAAAAAGCGGCCTGATGGGAACCGGCGGCATCGGCATCACTGTGGGCAGCAGTAAGTCGGTCCATGACTTACGTGACAAGGGCACTACTCAAAGCCAGAGCGCCAGCACTGTAGGCAGCACGGGCGGTAATGTCAGTATTGTTGCGGGTGGACAAGCTCACGTCAGCGGCTCAGATCTGGTTGCAGGGCGTGATCTTGGCATTACTGGCGACAGCGTGATCATCGATCCGGGCCATGATAAACGGACTCATGATGAACTGTTTGAGCAGAAGAAGAGCGGGCTGACACTGGCGTTATCCGGTGCCGTAGGTGATGCCATCAATAATGCCGTTGCCGCCGCACAATCCTCGAAAAAAGAGAGTGATGGTCGTCTGGCTGCTCTGCAGGCAACAAAGGCTGCGCTCTCCGGCGTTCAGGCGGCCCAGGCCAGCCAGCTGGCGGAAGTGAGTGCCGATCCCAGCAATGGAATTGGCGTCAGTCTTTCACTGAATACGCAGAAATCCAAATCGCAGCAGCATCAGAGCACGGACAGCGTTTCGGGATCTACGATCAATGCCGGCAATAATCTCGCGATCACTGCCACAGGAAAAAATAACAGTGCGCACAGTGGTGATATTCAGATTGCCGGAAGTCAGCTGAAAGCAGCAGGAGACAGCAGTCTGAATGCGGCTAATGATATTTTACTGACCGGCGCAGCGAATACTCAGGAGAGCAGCGGTAAGAACAGCAGCAGCGGCGGCGGTGTGGGCGTCAGTATTGGTGTCGGACAGGGCAGTGCAGGCATCAGTATTTTTGCCAGCATCAATGGTGCTAAAGGCAAAGAGAGCGGCAACGGCACGCGATGGACTGAGACCACACTGGACAGTGGCGGCAGACTTAACCTCACCAGCGGGCGCGACACCACACTGGAGGGCGCACAGGTCAGTGCTGACAAGGTAATCGCAAACGCAGGCCGCGATTTAACCCTGACCAGCCAGCAGGACAGCGATCGTTACGATTCAAAACAGACCAGCTACGGCGCGGGTGGCAGCTTTACCATTGGTTCGATGACGGCTTCCGGGTATGCCAGCATCAATCAGGATAAAATGCACAGCAACTACGACAGTGTGCAGGAGCAAAGCGGTATCTATGCCGGTAAAGGCGGCTTCGATATCACCGTCGGCAATCACACGCAGCTTAACGGTGCAGTGATCGCCAGCCAGGGTGATGCCGCAGACAACCGTCTGGATACCGGCACGCTGGGCTTCAGCGACATCGGTAACTCTGCTGATTATAAAGTCAGTCACAGCGGCGGCAGCATTGCGCTGTCGAATGGCGCCGGCATGGGTAAACAGATGCTTGCCAATGCCGCCTCCAACAGTGCCAGCACGCTGTTATCGGGTCTGAATAATAAAGGGCACGCCGAAGGCACCACCCAGGCCGCCGTGGCAAATGGCACAATCATTGTCCGCGATCAGAACAGGCAGACCCAGGACGTATCGGCGCTCAGCCGTGATACCGAACATGCCAACGACAGCATCAGCGCGATCTTTGACAAAGAGAAAGAGCAGAAGCGGCTTCAGACCGCTCAGTTAGCCGGTGAAATCAGCGGCCAGATGACAAATATCGTCACGACCATGGGCGATATCAAAGGCCTTGAGAAAGCGCAGAGTGCGATGAACGCCGAGACGCTGCCCGCCGGTGCATCGGAAAAAAGACGGGGAGAATGGCTGGAGAAAATGCGTGATTCGCCAGAGTATCAGGCGGAGATGAAGCAGTGGGGTATCGGCAGCACGTCGCAGAAGGTCGCACAGACGGTCGGCAGTATCCTGACGGGGCTGGTGACCGGCAATGCAGGTCAGGCGGTCGCGGGCGGCCTTAATCCGTGGGCAGCGCAACTGATTAAGAAGGAAACGACTGATGCTTCCGGCAACGTTGACGTGGCAACCAATGCCATGGCGCATGCGGTGTGGGGTGCGGTATCATCGCAGATGTCCGGGGGAAGTGCGGCGGCGGGTGCGGCGGGAGCGTTCAGCGGCGAGCTTGCCACCCGCTACATCGCAGAGAAATTCTGGGGCGCGGATACGCCGGAGAAGATAGCGGCGCTGGGGCAGGAAGACCGTGAGCAACTGAGCCTGCTGGGCACGCTGGCGGCAGGACTGGCGGGCGGCATGGCGGGTAACAGCAGTGCTGCGGCGACGAGCGGCGCGATTGCCGGGAAGAATGCGGTTGATAATAACTATCTGAGCAGTACGGAGAAGAGTCGGCAGACATATCTCAACAACAAACAGAACCTGACGCCAGAAGAGCAGAAAGATAAGGAGAGGTTAAATCGTAAGGATCTGGAAAGCGATCTGGCTGTTTACGCGGCCTGTAGTGGCACAGGTGCTGACTGTCAGGCAGAAAGAGCGAAAGCGAAGGCCGCGCAGGATACCTACTTCAACCAGACTTATCAGAACCCAAAAGAGGCTCAGGCGGGTTATCAGCAGATAGTGAACTTGCTGAACTCTACAGATCCGAATGCGAAGGAAGTATTCAATATTCTGGAAGGGTATACTCAGGCATTCATCTCGTTTGGGTACACGCCGGATGAGGCCAAAGCGAGAGCAGGAGCCTATGTTGGTTCCATGTACATCGCAAATGGAGTGAGTGCTGTAGTCGCGTCTGGTGCACTGGCGAAGCAGTTTGGAAAGGATGTAGCGCTCAACAATAAAGCTTCGGCTTCAGGGGCAGCAAGTTCACTTCTTAAGAATGCAGATGGAATTTACGAAGTAAAAATAAATTCAACGCCTCTGGAAGGTCACGATCGCTTAAATACACCTGACCTTGGGGGTAATGGTAAATTAAAACCGGCCGAAGCAGCTGCGGCCGCACAACTAGAGTCAGCAATGGGCACTATGGAACGTTACGCTCCATCGTCTGGAGCAAAATCGGGAGCATCGCCTGACTTTGTGATTACATCAGGGCCAAATAAAGGTAAAACTGTCGATGCTATGTATACGACTGATAAATTATCGCAAAAAGAAATCGATGGTTTAAACAAGTTTTATGTGAAAAATATGGATTCTGGAAATGGTAAAATAGTCATCCAAGAACACTTAAAAAAAGCTGACTTCGTTCCTGTTGACTTTAGGGTTTTAACCCCTGAAAATCAGAAGATCTTTATGAGTTATGTAAGTACGTTACCAAAGGCACAGCAAGAAAAAATTATTATTATGAGGCCATAATATGGGTGCAGTCATAATTTTTAGCCGAAATGATGCTATAGATAAAATTGAGGATAAATTTAAATCCACATATGTTAATGGTAGCTATTGGGATGCTTTTGGCGACCTGTTGGATGATGTTTTTTTACCCAACCATCCCGAACTGCATGAAATAATAAAGTCAGAAGAAGGTGAATATTTAAAATTTTATTCATTTGTTGAGTTAGATAAGGCGGGTTTTAATCAGGCTGTTAAGCTAATCAGGGATTATATTGCAAAGCAGAAAAACCCGACTGAATGGCAAAAGATGGCGAAGGTCGTGTGGGAAGATGTCGCAGAACCTTACATTATTCAGGATGCACGTCATGACGTTAATCCTGAGTAAAATAATGGTCAGCCAAACTGATATTCAGTATGAAATAGATTAGCCCGCTGCTTTTTAGTTGGGGCTGTATGTCCTGCTATTATTACTTTCAGACAAGATTTTTTTGGAGTATTGCTTTATGTAGGGCCTCTAAAACGCCTTGATCAGAGTGACGCCCCAACACCCAAACACGTAGATTATCCGTAAATTTTTTTTACATTTTCTGCTACTGTTTCTCATGACGAAAAAATAGATCTTAACGGTGACTCCACTAAGGAAATATATCACTATGATTTCAAATGATATTATTTTTAATGCATCATCACTTATGTTATTGTTTTTTTTATTTTTATGGGGTGGTTGTTTTTTTGTTTTTGTTTATAAGAATCTTGGTGACGCTAAGGTAGGTAAGGATTCCTTGCTCTATTTTAATTATATGTTTTTTAAACGAGATTTTTTATCAAATTGCGCATTGCTTTTTCTTGTTCTTGGGTATATGGCGGCAGCGATAGCTGAATATAGAAGGGAGTCCGATAACTTATTATTAATATCTAATTTTTTCGGAGGAATTTCATTTTTTCTCTTTGCACTGTATGGAAAGTATTTTCACCAAGGATTAACTGATGATGAAAAACCATTTTATTTTATTAAGGTTTTCTTGACAAAGTTAGATATTTCCTTTGGCTCGATTTTTCTTTGGCTATCAAGGTTGGCATATATATCTTGGTTAATTGCATTTATTTTTAATTAAAAAATGTAATAGATAAATAAAATGAGTAATAGAAACATACTTAAATACAGATATTGAAAGGTCGATAAAAATCACCTGGTGCCACTCAGGCTTATCAAAAAAGTATCTGGAGAGCGTTTTGATAAATTCATTCAGGTTTTCGAACGGATAAGTCAAAAGGATAAGAGCTCAACCTGGGAAGATAAATTTTAATACTGGATTAAATAACCTCTTCTTAATATTTAGTCTATGTGTTGAACAAATTTACTCAATTCTCCTGAATCTAAAAGATAAAAGCCCAAACCTTAACCGCAGGCTTTTATCTTCCCCTTGCATCATACTCAGTGCATTAACTGACTGACCAGCCCGGTAAGATCGGCTTTTTTATCAATCACACCTGCAGAAGACGCCTTATCCACCAGCTGTGGCAGATATTTGACCAGCAGATTCAGTGCATCGCTGGTGTTGATACCCGTCCGCGCAGCCAGTTGCTCAATCGCTTCAGAGTTAATCATTTTCTGCACCAGATCGCTGCTCAGGGCAACGTTCTGCTGGTCGCCCAGCCAGGAGTTAACCACCTCACTGTACTCACCGCTCTGAAGATGACTTACGATAGTGTGTAAACCGCCTTGCTGCTCCACCCACTCCAGCACACCTTTCTCTTCCTGACTGGTCTGAGTATTCAGGCCGCACATCGCCAGCACTGTTTCCAGTAAACTCATTTTATTTCCCCTGAATAGTCATTGCTTAAGACTGTTTACATGCTCTGATTTTATGAATAACAAACAGCACAATAATTGAACCCAGGGTTGCAATCGCAATGCTGTAAATATTGAAACCACTGACCTTGCCAAAGCCCAGGGCTGTACTGGCGACACCGCCAATCAGCGCGCCGATAATACCCAGAATCATGGTCATGAAAATGCCCATATGTTCTTTACCTGGCATAATACATCTGGCGATAATACCGGCGAGCAGACCAAATACAACCCATGACAATATACCCATCATTAATATCCTTCTTTTTATATAAATTACTGTACGTTTAGCAGTGGTTTAATCCACGAAATAAAAGCAGGTGTATCGGACGCCGCGCAGTATTTGTCGGCAATACTGTTTTTTTAATTAAACTAAACGTATCGGAAACGATAGGAGAGTAATTATGAGCATTCTGGATAATATTAAAAATATTGGCGATGAGTTGTTACATAGCGTTGATAAAAATGTTGAGAATAAGACGGATGCCTCAGCAGCAGGTGTTCGCACTTATACGGTGAAATCCGGAGACACGCTTAGCGCAATCGCTAAGCAGTTTTATAATGACGCTTCAGAATATATGAAAATCTTTGAGGCGAATAAAAAAATCCTCAGCAACCCGGATAAAATTGCGCCCGGTCAGGTACTGACTATTCCTGAGTAATAATTCGCCGTGAGTACGAGCCAGCCTGAGCAGGGATTGCCCGGCTGGTTTTGCCATGTATAACCGCCGGATTTACCAGGAATATGCAGGTAACAGCAGGCGGGTCCGGATGGTAATCAGAAAGGAAGAGAAATGGATGTCACTGAAAAGCAAAAATCCCGCTCAGGTTTCCCTGAGCGGGATTTTCTAATTCTGGCTCCTCTGACTGGACTCGAACCAGTGACATACGGATTAACAGTCCGCCGTTCTACCGACTGAACTACAGAGGAATCGTTTGAACGAGGCGAATATTAGCGGCGTCGCACTGAGGTGTCAACAGCAAAAAATACATTATCATTCAACTGGCTAGCTTTAGCGCAATGCGATCGGGATTTAAGCAGTTTGAGCCGTGTCAGAAGCTATCCGGCTCAGGGGATCCTGCTGGTAGAACTGGCGCAGATGCTGATACATAGCGGGAAAGCGTTCGGCCAGCAGAACCGGAGCCGTAAAGAAATATTCAGAGAGTACGGCGAAGCATTCCGCCGGATCGCTGGCCGCGTAGGGATCGACTGTCGCAGCCTGTTCACCTGCCAGTTCCACCTCACTCTCAATCTCTGCCATCGCGGCTCGCAAATCCTTTTCCCACTGGGCTACGTCACGCAGCGGTATGACCGGAACACCGCTGGTATATCCGCTGCCGCGTGCATCCAGCTTGTGTGCCACCTCATGGATCACCAGATTAAAGCCGGAGAGATCGAAGGAGTCCTGAATATCGAGCCAGTTGAGGACGACCGGACCCTGGGTCCAGCTCTGTCCGGCGTGAACGGCAGGCGCGCTGTGAACCAGCCCATCTTCATCCTGCCACTGATCGTCAACCTCAAACGGCTCGGGATAGATCAGCACCTCATGAAAACCGTCCAGCCACTCCAGACCCAGCTTCAGCACCGGCAGAGAGAAGAGCAGGGCAATCCGCACGCTGCGCAGTTCATCAAGCTGAACGCCCCCGAGAGGCACCAGTTTTTTCTGTTGCAGAAAGCGCTTTGCCAGCTCCACCAGCGCCTGCTGTTCAGACTCATCCAGCGGGCTGAAGACAGGCTGTGACAGCCCCTGTTGCCACGGCAGGGTCGCCAGCATGGTGTCGTTATGCGTTTTCCAGGGCCATTTAAACATCGCAACTCCTGCACAGAACCGGGCTATGTCGCTATCCTGACGTGACAGACATAAAAATGCCAGCATCGAATGCTGGCATCTTCTGTCGCGCTTCAGGACTGAAGGCTGTCTATTCAACCCGTTAGCGTGGCCGTTGTCTGTGATTCAACCCGCAAAGCGCAGGGTTAAGGCATTACCTGCGTTCAACGCGCTGAAATTCAATGACCCAGACCCAGGGATTCACTTCCCAGCTGGTCGCGCCGTACTGTTTTTCCCAGGCTTTGCGATACGCCTCTTTAGGCGACTCAGAATTAACGTTCATCGTGAAGAAGTTATTAAGGAAATGCGAGTCGGTCTGTACGCCCTCCGCCATAATGTCATCTTCACTGATATCCTGAATCTTCTCCGCACGCACGCCGGTAATTTCGAGGTTGATACGACTGGCCCAGCGCGGCATGTGGATGGCGGTCTGCCAGCCAAACTCTTCGGCTTCCGGGGTGCTCATCGCATGCTGACCCAGCTCATTGCTGTCGGCACGATACTGGCAATATTCCGGCAGGCGAAACGGCGTCGGATCACGTTCATATTCGGCCAGATCGCTCTCTGGCACCATCGGGCCACGCCAGGTTTCACGCACCCAGAGGATATCACCCGGTTTGCCGTAGGGGCACTGATAGCTGATGTCGGCCATCGACATCATCTTGTAGCCATGCAGATGGTTGGCACTCACATCGAAAGCGTGTACACCCTCGTGATGATCCTGTCCCGGCCCGAAAGCCTGAGTTTTCATAATGCGCCGGGTTTGTGTTTGCTGGCCAACCAACAGGGCACGAACACGCTGTTCGGAAAAAAGAATCGGCCGTTCTTTCATGGATTACCTCTTTTTATTAGTAGAACCCGGTTACTGCTGTAAACGTCCATTTGCTTCACATCTGAGAATTATCATAAAAGCTTTAAATCATTTTGCTTAATAATTTGTCGCCTGACAGTCACTTCAAAATTGTCACGTTGGGTGTTAAAAACCAGCAAAATGCAAAAAGCGCACCAAAGCTTATCACGCAATCGGCAGAACGCGACGAACAGCCCGGATACAGTACGTTATAACGGTAAAAATAGGAACCTTTTCAGATTTTTTCACCTGCTATTGCCCACACTTTTACAATTAAATGCGTGACAAAAAAAGGTTAAGCACAACCGGTTTAGCGGGTTCAGAATGAATCAAACATTACTGCTGTTAAACTAATTTTCTTAGCAGCAATTCACTGAGGAAAGGCTGAAAACCGCCGAAATTGCGGTATTTATGTAACAGAGATGCTATACAGATGATCCAGATCTCATTTTTCTGCCCGAAATCGCTGGCAGCGCCGCTCTTTTCAACAGCACTGTAAAAAAAGTGTCATTAGCCAGTCGCTATGATGGCTTGCCGTTTGCGCACTGACGCGACGAATCCGCTGTCGATCACTACAGGGAGATAGATTATGTCACTCACACTCTGGCAATCCCGCTATGAAAGCTGGTTTCAGGCGAACTGGATCCACGACGACGGCGCGCACGATATCGCCCATCTGCGACGCGTCTGGATGAGCGCGCAGCGAATTATGACCGGCACGAAGGCCGACCCGCTGGTGGTGCTCACCGCCTGCTATTTTCATGATGTAGTGAATCTTCCAAAGAATCATCCTGAACGGCATCTCGCCTCAACGTATGCAGCCGCGGAAACGCAGCGCATTCTGCAGGAGGATTTTCTCGATTTCCCGGCAGAAAAAATGGATGCCGTGATGCATGCGGTTAAAACCCATAGTTTCAGCGCCGGTATCCCGCCAGAGACGCTCGAAGCCAGAATCGTGCAGGATGCAGACCGGCTCGAGTCGCTGGGCGCAATCGGTCTGGCGCGGGTCTTTTACACGGCCGGTGCACTGAATCGCCCGTTATTCGACAGTCAGGATCCGCTGGGTAAAGATCGCGAGCTGAATGATGTTAAGTGGACGCTGGACCATTTCCAGAAGAAGTTGCTGCGTCTGCCGGAAACTATGCATACTGAAACCGGCCGTATGCTGGCTGAGCATAACGCCGATTTCCTGGTGCGCTACATGGCGAAGCTTTATGCCGAGCTTCAGGGCAATCTGGTGGGGATGGATGAGGGCGTACTGCGGGATTTCACTCCATTGAAAAACGAATATTAAATTTTTATGACAGTATGTTAATCGAAACGGTCATCCGGTAGCGTGTGAGCAATAACAAAAAGGAGCTGCCCGATGACCGAAACTGTTAATTTAACGATTAAAATTGATCCCGAGCTGAAAGAAACGATTAAACAGCTGGCGCTGGAAAACCAGATTTCAATGAGCCAGGAAATTGTGCAGCGTTTGCAGGCCAGTCTGGAAACGCATCCGCATCCGGCCATTGATAATCAGGACATCACTGAAGAGGGCGCCGATGAATCGGGTACCGCTGACGTAAAAGCCGATGGACTGAGCGCCAGCGAGTTGAAGCAGATTCGCCTGCTGCTGAAGAAGCAGAGCAAGAAGAAGAAATAAAACGGAAACCCGTCGTAAGACGGGTTTTTACTTTGGAGAAAGGCTGGACCGTTTCGCTATGAGACTGTGCCTGCTCAGGGAACACGGTCAGATCGGAAAGACGCAAAAGCCGCCATCCATGGCATGCTCGGCCCGCGCGATTACGCACCTCATCCCTGAGGTGCGCCCGTTGCCGGGCCAACGCTTTGCGTTGTTCAAAAACGCTCCCGGCGTTTTTGTCCATGGCGCGGGACGCTTTCCTCTTCTGACCGTGTTCCCTTCGAGTTGAGCCTATTTGTTGCTGTAAGTATCGTCAGATATAAGTTCTTCATCAGCCTGAAATCCGTTGCAAAACGGGTTTTTTCATTTCAGAACGATGACGACTTCAGCTGACGAATATGCGGCAGCAGCAGCTGCGCCACTGCTGCAAACACCGGCACGACGACCGAGTTACCAAACTGTTTGTAAGCCTGGGTATCTGAAACCGGAATGCGGAACGGTTCGCGGCCCGGCACATCAAAGCCCATCAGGCGGGCGCATTCGCGCGGAGAAAGACGACGCGGACGTCGCGCCATATTATCCGCATCCTGAAACTCCGCTTCACCCAGCGCGCTGTCCCAGCCGCGGTCGATCAGAATCTCTGAACCATCTTTATAGTAACGAGCTGACAGCGTACGCACGCAGCAGTCAGGATTGCGCGGATCGTTAAGGCCAAAACCGAAGCCGTTACCTTTCGCTTTATGCTTTTTTGCATACTGATAGAGATAACGCCACAGCACCGGCGACAGAATATATTTGTCGTCTGGCGCGCGCTCCAGCAGGCTCTGCAGGCTGGGCACCTGCGCCGGATAGAAACGACGGATATCGCGTAGTGTAAAGTCCTGCTTTTTCAGGTCACGGCGAATCCCCACCAGCACAATGCGTTCGCGATGCTGGGGCAGGAAGTGGCGCGCATCGATCACTTTGGCATCCGGGCTGCTGGCTCCGGCATCGGCCACGTCATAGCCCAGCTCATCCAGCGTCTCCATGATAATGGCGAAGGTGCGGCCCTTATCGTGGCTCTTGAGGTTTTTCACATTCTCCAGCACAAAAAATGGCGGCTTCTTGGCAGCCAGAATGCGCGCAACATCGAAAAACAGCGTGCCCTGCACCTGACACTCAAATCCGTGGGCGCGGCCCAGCGCATTTTTCTTGCTGACGCCCGCCAGCGAAAAGGGCTGGCAGGGAAAACCGGCCAGCAGCACCTGATGATCGGGGATTGCCGCATCGATTGCGCGGTAAATCGCTTCATCGTCGGTCAGACCTTCTGGCTGGGTCACCTGCCGGATATCGGTATTGAAATGATGCTCCAGCGGATCGCTGTAGTGATTGGCTTTATAAGTGCGAACGGCCTCTTTATTCCATTCACTGGTGAAGACGCACTTGCCGCCGATTGCCTCGAATCCTTTACGGATGCCGCCAATCCCGGCAAAGAGATCGATAAAACGAAACTCAGGATTATCATAATGGGCGGGTCGGGACGGTAGCAGACTCTGCAACAGAGACAGCTCCGCCTCACACAATGGTGGCAGGGCACTTTTACCCTGACGGATCCGGTTCAGCAGGGCCGGTGTCCAGCAGGAAAATCCCGCCTGCTGCAGTCGGGCCGTGAGATCACGAACCGAATAGATGTCCAGCACCTGTCCAAAGAGTTCAGACGCATCAGCAGATGAAAGTGCAGCAGAGAGTGGTTCAGCGAGGGCGGCGGGATGCATGCGTTTTTCCTTAACAGTAAGGAGCCTATGCTAACACTCCAGAGGCTGCGAGGAAATTGCCGGGATGTGCCCTGTGTCAGACCGCCGGAAAGTTCTGTTTATGCGGCGTAATATCCGAAGTCGTCCGGCGACAGCTTTCGCTTTTCGCGGCGCAGGCTAAAGTTACAGAACCAGCAAAAAAGGAGACGTTATGGCTGATGTTCACTCCAGCGAAACACGCAGCAAAAATATGCGTGCCATTCGCGCTCAGGATACGGCCATTGAGCAACGTATTGCGCTGCTGCTGAAAGATCGGGGATTCAGTTTTCGCGTGCAGGATAAAAATCTGCCGGGACGGCCTGATTTTGTTCTGGCCGAACAGCAGGCGATTATTTTTGTTCATGGCTGCTTCTGGCATCGTCATCACTGCTATCTGTTTAAGCTGCCGGCGACGCGCACAGAATTCTGGACCGGAAAAATTAACAGCAATGTTGAACGTGACCGGCGTTATGTGCGCCAGCTGCAGGAAAGCGGCTGGAAAGTGCTGATCATCTGGGAGTGCGCGCTACGTGGCAAACTGCGCCTGGCGGATCAGGATTTGCTGGAGCGGCTGGAGGAGTGGCTGCTGGCGATGTCGGAGAGTGCCGAAATCGACCATCAGGGCATTCATCATTACAACGCGGATTGCTAATCAGGGACATAATTGGTTAGATCTGCGCTTTCTCCGTGGCCAGGAGCCTGACATGAGCAGCATAAAACTGACGGTTAAACGCCTTTACCAGATTCGTGACGAGCGGATGGTGAACACCAAAGCCACTGCGCGGGTCTATTACGGCGACAGGCTTATCGCTACGGAGGAGATCACCGGCATGACCGAAAGCCCGGTCAGCAAATACCTGCACGCTGAAGGCGCAGAAGGTGATGCGGTGCGGGTGGAGTGGGATTGTGAGGGCATCGCTGAGATGACCGTTACGGAAATTAAGCGCTGCCCATGTTGTCAACATAACGAACCAGACTAAGGATAAGATTTTGGCAGGCACCAGTTTACTGACTTTACTTGATGATATTGCAACACTTCTGGACGATATTTCCGTCATGGGGAAAGTGGCGGCAAAAAAGACCGCTGGCGTACTCGGCGATGATTTGTCGCTGAATGCACAGCAGGTTACCGGCGTAAAAGCCAACCGTGAGTTGCCCGTGGTCTGGGGCGTGGCGAAAGGATCGTTTCTTAACAAACTCATTCTGGTGCCGCTGGCGCTGATTATTTCCGCCTTTGCGCCCTGGCTGATCACGCCATTGCTGATGATTGGTGGTGCCTATCTCTGCTACGAAGGCGTGGAAAAGGTAATGCACAGTCTGCAGCACGACAAGCAGAGCAAATCACCGGAAGCACGTCAGCAGCGCCTCGATTCGCTGGCGAATCAGAACGCGGCAGAGTATGAGAAGAAAAAAATCAAAGGTGCGGTGCGTACCGATTTCATTCTCTCGGCGGAAATTGTCGCGATTACCCTGGGGATAGTGTCGGAGGCGCCGCTGCTCAACCAGGTGATCATCCTGGCGGGCATCGCCATTCTGGTCACTATTGGCGTCTACGGCATCGTGGCGGGTATCGTGAAAATTGATGACCTCGGTTTCTGGCTGCGTGAGAAACCGTCGCGTGTTGCGCAGGGTATCGGCAGTGTTCTTCTGACCGCCGCGCCCTGGCTGATGAAGATTCTTTCGGTGGTCGGCACCCTTGCGATGTTCCTGGTCGGTGGTGGCATCGTGGTGCATGGCATCACGCCGCTGCATCATCTGATTGAGGAAGTCAGCGGCGGTTTCAGCGGCTGGATCGCGATGCTGCTCAGTAACGGCGCAAACCTGGTGCTGGGCTTTATCATTGGGTCGATCGTGCTGTTAGTGGTCAACCTTATTGCCAGAGTGCGCGGAAAATCGGTATAAAGCGCACTGTGATTTACGGTCAGGAGAATGACGATGAACGACGACATGTTTGAATTTGATATCGACGCACAGCTGGAGCAGGCTGAAGCGAAAGCAGAGAAAAAAGCCAGCGAAGTGCCGGATGATCTTGGTGACGAAGCCGATTGCGAAGGCTGTAAAATCTGACCTCAGCGTCAATACCTCATCAAAGCGGATAAGTTTTATCCGCTTTTTTTATATTCCGCATAACCAGCTGCTTAATTCTGAATTTGCCCTTTTTTTGCGTGCCTTAACAGGCAAGGGTCGGCTTTGCCTGCTATAAAGAAAATAATCACTCAGGTTAATAACACGCATGAAAGGAGCGCAACATGGTTTTCGCAATCAGTGAAGAAGTGCAGCACAAGGAACAGGGACAGACGATGGTGGTGACCGGCTACGCCAGTGGCATGGTGGAATGCCGCTGGTATGACGGCTATGCCGTGCGCAGCGAGGCTTTTCGCAGTGATGAACTCTGCGCCCTGAATCCTGCGCAACAACTGGCAAGCTGAGACTCAGGCCTGAGGGTCGGATGACCCGACAGGCCCGGTTTGTGGCTGCCTGTGGCCCGGCACGCTCCCTGTGCCGCCCTGTTTCAGACGTTTCCGTCGTTATCCTCTTCAACTGCCTGATAGATGCGCTGTAATACATCCGGGAACGCCGACTGAACCCGGCTCCAGCTCGGTATAAACGGCTTATCGTTAGGACGTTCAATAAACGCCTGTCCCGCTTCCAGAATCGACTGAGTGAACATTTCCACCGCGGCCTCTTCGACATGCTGATCGAACTTCAGTCCGTTCATTGCCGCTTCGTGGTTATAGGTCTCCATCATATCCAGCGCATTACGGTAATAGGTTGCCTTCAGCACCCGGAATGAATCGCTGGTCAGCGGCACACCCATTGTCGCGAGTTTACGCAGCAGGGACTGAACGATGTCGCTGCTCATACGCTTGAGGCCGCCGGTGCCATCATCTTCTGCCAGCGGCTGATGCTTGTGATCGTAGTTATCGGCGATCTCAACCTGGCACGACTGGCGGGTGGTGTAGTTACGATAAATCTCCGACAGCACGCCAATCTCCAGACCCCAGTCGCCGGGGATCTTGATGCCGTTCAGCACATGCGTTCGCATGGCGAACTCGCCAGAGAGCGGATAGCGGAAGCTTGTCAGGTAATCCAGATATTCCGAATGACCATAGACTTTCTGTAATGAGCGCAGCAGCGGCCCGACCAGCAGACGGCCGACGCGGCCATTCAGCTTGCCATCCGCGACGCGCGCGTAGAAGCCCTTACAGAACTCATACTGAAACGCCGGGTTGGCCAGCGGGTAGAGCAGGCGGGCCAGCATGCCGCGTTCATAAGTGACGATATCGCAGTCATGTAGCGCCACACAGCTGGTGCGGTCCGACGCCAGCGTATAACCGGTGCAAAACCAGACGTTACGGCCTTTACCGGGATTGGTAGGCGACAGACCCTCTTTATCCAGTTCCGCATCAATGGCCTTCAGACGCGGGCCATCGTTCCACAGAATGCGATGCCGTTGCGGCAGGCGGGAGAAGAACTCGCGGGCAAATAGGAACTGATCGCGGTCAGCACGATCCAGACCAATGACAATTTCATCCAGATAGGGCACTTTGGCCAGCTCATCAACGATTTTCGTCAGCGCCGGACCTTCAAGTTCGGAAAACAGCGATGGCAGGATCAGCCCCATTTTGCGTTTGCGGGCAAAGCGAACCATCTCTTTTTCCAGCGACTCCACGCTGCGGTGGGTAAGATTGTGGAAGTTGGTGATTACGCCATTCTGATAAAAGTCACTCATCGCATCATCCTTTTAATGCCCGTGGGCAGCTTATTGAGGTTGAGTCAAAAAATAGTCCAGTCCTTCACGCCAGCCTTCGGGGCCGTGTTGAGCGGTGTGATAAACCTGCTGCTGATCGGTCCGGTTGAGTGTTACCGGTGTTTTACTGTAGCCTTTAATCACTACGGCATAATCAACTGCATCCAGCATCGGCGCATCATTCGGCCCGTCACCGAGGCCAATTGTGATGGGCGCTTCACCGGGGACGTGATCCAGCAGCCAGCGCAGCGCTTCACCTTTGCCGCAGCCTGCTGGCATCACATGCCAGAAACGGCCGCCCTGCGTGAGTGCCAGCCCTTCAGCACCCAGTGCCGCCTGAAAGCTATCGAAAGCCTCGTCACTGTCGCGCCAGACAATCACTTCAGACGCGTCGCGCTGGCGAGCCAGCGCGGCATCTCCTTCACTCAGTCCGGTCATTGAGGCCACTTCCGGATCGGAGAAATCATGAAAGCCGGTAAAGCGGTAGGCTGTTTTCAATGCGGCCAGCCGCTGGCAGAGTGCGTCATATGTCAGCATGTTATCAGGCAGACGGATACGCTGCTGATCGTGCGTCTGGACCACAGCACCGTTCTCGGCAATAAAGGGTGAACCACTGATCCCAAGTTTTTTTTGCAGCGGGATGATTTCGGCTGCCGTCTTACTGGAACAAATCACCAGCGGAATAGCGGACTGTTTTAGCGTGGTGAGCCACTCCGTGGCCGCATCCCAGCGATAGGTATGGTGGTCCAGTAGCGAACCATCGAGATCGGTAATAATCATTAACGGTTGTTGAAGATCGGGCATTAACAGGCTCCTTTCATCACGTTCGCGGCTAAAGCAGCGATTTTTCAATATTATAGTTGAATATGGCCCACACTTTTTTTCCTGCCACGCTGACTGTAAATCCAGGATAAATCTTAAAAAGGAAGTAGGGGAAAAAGAGGAATGCATGAAGTGTGCAGGCGCTAAGTCACTGGCTGACACGGTGTTTTCGGTGACTATTGCCTCATAATGACCCGGTCCGTTGCAGAAACGTGCATATCTGATACTTGTTTCGGTGACGCGATCGCGTAATCTGCAGAGGTGTTAAGAATTCCCTGGTGTAACGAATTGAATTTTTACCCGGCCTTCCCGCCGGGTATTTTTTTGAAATCGATTTCAGCGGTTAGCTTCATAAGCGCGATAGTCACAGATGTCGATTTCAAACGCTTCTGCCAGTTCGGTATACGAGTGGAAAATCTGCCCTTCAACTTCAAGCCGTGGCATCTGGCCCTGCTCCCTGTATTCCCGTATCTCTCCTGACGTTTTCGCCTGAATCGCCGCCAGTAAACCCTCAACATCAACCTTCAGATCGGACGCCGGCATATCGGTGTGCTGCTTTTCGTCTGTCATTTTCTGACTCCTGGGAGCAAACAGAATAATCAGTATAGAACGCCGGGCAGAAAGAAAGGATCGGGCAGATCGCAGGCAAAAAAAAGCCCGCGCTGCGCGGGCAAAATCCTTGTTACTTTAGGTTGTGGCTGCACCTATGGGGGTGGTGCAGTAGAGGAAGTGTAAAGGCCAGGCGCGTAAGAAGTCTTGCGGTGAAATGTTAAGAAATTGCAAAAATGGTCCTTACTCAGATTTACCTGACTTTGCCCCTGAACAGAGCAGATTCAGCTATAGTTGACGATAAAGCTGATTTTTTTCAATACCTAAAGGAATGGTTATGGATATCTTGAGAATTATTATCGCAATTCTGCTGCCACCGCTGGGCGTGTTTATGCAGGTCGGTTTTGGTGGTGCTTTCTGGCTGAATATTCTGCTGACGATCTGTGGTTATATCCCTGGTATCGTTCATGCCGTCTGGGTCATTGCTCGCCGCTAACGCGCTGCATCGCCGCGGTTCTTCGTTTAGACTGTACGCAGTAAATAATCAGGAGAACCAAAATGAAGGTAAATGACCGCGTCAGCGTCAAAACCGATGGCGGCCCGCGTCGCGTTGGCACCATTCTGGCTATGGAGCCGTTTAATGAAGGCACCATGTTTCTGGTCGCGCTGGAAGACTATCCACTAGGCATCTGGTTTTTTAATGAAACGCAGCAGCCGGATGGCATTTTCGTCGAGCCTTACCACGACGCCTGAGCCTGACGTGCATAAAAAAGCCCCGCTACGCATAGCGTAATGGGGCTTTTTGCGTTCTGCGCCGCTGCCGTTAACGACAGCCGCTGATGCTTACCAGCATGGCGTCAGAAGGTTTCCCAGTTATCACTACCGGTGGCCAGCGCCGGACGCGGTGCCAGAGCCGGTGTTCTGGCTGGTGAAGTGACGCGCGCGGCCACACTTTTCGTGGCAGTCGAATCCTGCAGACGGAATGCCGCCACCGCCTGAGTCAGTTTGCCTGCCTGATCCTCCAGCGAAGCCGCTGCCGCTGAGGCTTCTTCCACCAGCGAGGCGTTCTGCTGAGTGACGTTATCCATCTCAGTAACCGCCTGACTCACCTGTTGGATGCCCCGGCTCTGCTCGTCCGATGCTGCTGCGATCTCCGACATAATATCGGTAACGCGACGTACCGCCTCGACAATCTCACCCATGGTGCTGCCCGCTGCGCCCACCTGATGCGAACCGTCATTAATCAGCGTGACCGACTCAGCAATCAGGGATTCAATCTCTTTGGCCGCCTGCGCACTGCGCTGAGCCAGACTCCGCACTTCGCTGGCCACCACCGCAAAGCCACGACCCTGTTCACCGGCACGCGCCGCTTCTACCGCTGCGTTCAGCGCCAGGATGTTAGTCTGGAAGGCAATGCTGTTAATGACGTTGGTGATCTCAGCGATTTTCTTCGAGCTGCCGGAAATGTTGGTCATGGTTTTCACCACGCTATTGACCAGGTCGCCACCACTGCGCGCTTTGCCAGAGGCATCTGCGGCCAGCTGGCTGGCGTGATGGGCATTCTCGGCATTCTGTTTTACCGTGGCGGTAAGCTGTTCCATGCTGGCAGCGGTCTGCTCCAGTGCTGCCGCCTGCTGCTCGGTGCGTGAAGAGAGATCGGTGTTACCGGCGGAGATTTCGCTGGAGCCCTGATAAATCGCGACGGCTCCTTCACGTACTGTCCCGACGGTGGTCACCAGCGCCTGCTGCATCAGTTGCAGATTGTGGATCAATGTACCAATCTCACTGCGGCCAAAGGGCAGGGGAGCAGAGGTCAGATCGCCCTGCGCAATGCGTTCAATACGCAGCACTGACTGACGCAGCGGGTTAATTACCACGCGACGCAGGAAGACAAAGGTCAGCAGCACCAGCACCAGTGCGGCGCTGAACGCCACGGCCATCGAGATAAAACCGATGCGCGACTGATGATCGGCTTCTGCGGTAATGGCATTGGCGCGGTCAGTACGGATTTTGATCGCCTTCAGTAACACCGCGTTATAGTCATCATCCAGCCTGCGGGTAACGTCCGTCTCCTGGGCGATAATGCCCTCAAAGCTACCCTGTTTACCGGCATTGATCATCGGTATCAGGCCTTTGTTAATGTAATCATTGAAGCGTGTCTGCAGCGTGGCGTCCAGTTCAGTGTCAGCGGGGGTCTTCACTTCACGTGCCTGATAGACCGCAAAGCCCTCTTTAGCCTGCTGAATACGTTTTTCGGCAGCAGCCAGGTTGGCACGAAACTCGTCCATTTCACCAATACGCGCGGCGGCACCGGCCTGAATAATGGTCAGCCGTGCCGTACGCAGGTGATTAGAACTGTTAGAGAGGCCCATACGAACCTGGATTTCGTCCGTGGCATCAGTGAGGGAGTGGTTGCTTAAAATAAGAAAGTAACTGGCGATACCAATACAGAGTGCGAACAGCAGCAATATGCCGCCGAAGATCAGGCTAAACAGCGGTACCAGGCGGAGATTCTGCCAGATACCAGCGCTCTTCTGTCCATCATTATCTAATGCAGTGTTCATATCCTTGCTCTCTTGAGACTGATGTTATAAGGCTTAACATCGGCAGAAGAGCGTAAAGGCTTAGCGGCAAGAGTGAGACCTGGCTCCCAATTCAGCGCAAAAAAAAACCGGCCATTAAGGCCGGTTCTTCAGTTTTGACGATCAGCGAATATTAACGTAAATACCCGAGGTCACATTATCGGTTAAACGCACCACATGATAAATAACCTGTTTATTATGGGTTTTGATTTTGCGTTTAATATTACCTTTGTGTGACGATACCGTTTTGGCCTTAATTTGCATTTTATCTGAGATCTGAATGGTGTCATGACCTGACATCCACATCTTCAGCATGTTTGACTCAGTCTGGCTCAGCGTCAGCGGATGAACATCCATGCCCGAAGAGATGCGCGCAGACTGGTTAAGCTTCTTCTGCAAATAGGTGCTGAGTAAGGAATCCAGGGTCGATGTCTTCATCGATTTTGATGTAATAATCAGGTTCTTACGAACGTAGAGGTATTCCTCAAAATGGATATTGCTAATCGCCATGAATATAAAGAACAGCGTGTCAGGATGCTGCGTAATAATACTGCGGATACGTTCACTGGAATCTGACTCATGAATGAAACAATCTTCATTAATAAAGACGACACCAGGATTTAATTGCTCACATTTTTGCTGTAGTTGCTCAATATCGGAGACAGAAGAGATATTTTTCTTCTTAACTCCTTTTAAAGACATGTAGTCTGATAATCCCAGGCGTGTGTAGTTGCAGGAATCCATAATAATAGTTGGCATAATAGCGACCCTCACCAATTTGTTATCCGTTTAAATCAACGATGAATACGCGTTGCGGTACGAGAGAGATTTCTTAGATACTTTTTTATTCTGCTCGTGCAGTGTGGCAACAGGCAAACGCCCGTAAAAGTCTTCATCCCTGACCCGTTCTGCAAAAAATTTGTGCTGCCATGACGTCACACATTCTCCGGCAATGGCGGGGAATGCCAGTGAAGTGCCGGAGATTCAGTAAAGCTCAATTTTTGAGAGCTGTGTCACTATCCCTGAAAACAGGAAGTTTTCTGATAGGACAATTCTCAAAAACATTTGTTTTACGAAAGTGTGAAGTCTCAGCGTGCGATGACAATGCCGGAAAAAACATTTTTTAACAAGAAAAATCACTTAAAGTTTTTTTTCTTGTAAATTCAGTGTATTGCCAGTTTTGCATGCACATTCACAGTCTGACCGCTTCTGTGAACCACCCAACTAAAATACGCGAAGCCCGGTTTAATAAGAATTATTTTCAGACTCTCAGCACATTTATCAGAATTTCCTTAGTTGCATTCTGGAAAACATGGTTCGGAAAATGCAGGGATGGTTTTGCGATACTTAAGTGTTGCTGAGCAAAGGTAGTTAGAAACTTAATGTTCAGGGGCGGGATAGTTCTGTCAGGAACAGGGCCAGTAAATCAAATATTTCACTGAACAAATGCTCACAGAACGGGGCCAGCAGGGGCATCAGCAGGCTGATGGTTAAAATTCCGACTGATAAGGTAATCGGGAAGCCAATTGCGAAGATTGATAACTGTGGTGAAACACGGTTTAACAAACCCAGTACCAGATTTACCATGAGTAACAAAACGATTAAGGGCAGCGCTAACATCATGCCATTAAGGAAAATTAATCCGCCGGATTTCACCAGCGCCATAAATGCGTTGGCATTTAGCGGGTGGCCGCCAATCGGGAGCGTGTGAAAACTGTCCGCCAGCAGTGAGATCAGCCACAGATGTCCGTTAAAGGTCAGAAACAGCAGCATGGCCAGCATGTCGAGAAAACGGGCCAGCACCGGCATGTTAAGACGGCTGCCAGGATCAAAAAAGGTGGCGAACGAAATGCCCATCTGCAAACCAATCACTTCCCCGGCAAGGCGCACCGCCGCAAACGCAAACTGCATGGTAAAGCCCAGCGCGATACCAATCAGCATCTGCTGGATCAGCAGCCAGAAACCGGCAGGGGAAAACAGGGTGACGTTGACAGCAGGTAACATCGGCATCAGCAGCCAGGTGATCATCACCGCCAGTCCGATTTTGACACGTTTGCTGACGGATCGTTCACTGAGGATCGGCGCAGTGGCGAACAACGCCATGATGCGCACCAGTGGCCAGAAGAACTGGCTGACCCACTGAACCAGCTGGCTGCTGTCGAGAGTAATCATCAGCCGATGATATAAGGCAGGTTGGTAAAGACGGTGCGGATATAATCCAGCAGCAGATTCAGCATCCACGGGCCGGCAATGATACCGGTGGTGGCAACCGCCAGGATCTTAGGAATAAAGGACAAGGTCTGTTCGTTGACCTGGGTCGCCGCCTGGATCAGGCTGATCAGCAGACCGCTGACCAGGGCTGCCAGCAGCAGCGGGGCGGCCAGCATCAGGGCGACGCGCATCGCTTCCTGTCCCATTACCATTACTGATTCGGGTGTCATGTATTGCTCCGGTAAAAAGGGGGGATCAGGAGTAGAAGCTTTGCGCCAGTGAACCGACCAGCAGTTGCCAGCCATCAACCAGAACAAACAGCATCAGTTTAAACGGCAGCGCAATGGACGCTGGCGGGACCATCATCATCCCCAGCGCCATCAGCACGCTGGCGACTACCAGGTCGATGATCAGGAACGGGATAAATACGGTAAAGCCAATCTGGAATGCGGTTTTCAGCTCGCTGGTCACATAGGCGGGCAGCAGGATGCGCATAGGTACGGCTTCAGGACCGGCAATCGGCGCGGTATTGGCCAGACGGGCAAACAGGGCTAAATCCGCTTCACGTGTCTGACGCAGCATAAACTCGCGCAGTGGCTGGGCTCCTTTATCAATCGCCACCTCCATGCTGATCTTGTCCTGGCTGAACGGCAGATAGGCATCCTGATAAATTTTGTCGAAGGTCGGCGCCATAATAAAGAAAGTCAGAAACAGCGACAGCCCGAGCAGAACCTGGTTAGGCGGTGCCGACGGTGTGCCCAGGGCGTTGCGCAGCAGACCAAACACAATGATGATACGGGTGAAGCTGGTCATCATCAGCAGCACGGCCGGAATAAAGGTCAGCGCAGTGATAAAGACCAGGGTCTGAACCGGCAGTGACCAGCTCTGACCGCCGTTAGGCAGCGAGTGACTCACCAGGCCCGGCAGCTGGGCATGGGCAACCGGTGCCAGTAACAGCAGTGGCAGTAAAGGAAGCAGTCGACGCATCATTGTGGTTTTCCGGGACGTTTAACCAGATTCTGTAACAGCTGACGAAAATCCTGTGGCGCACTGTTTACTGGCGTCACAGAGACCGGTTCACCCGGCGGCAGCGTATGCAGATGAGTAATCTGCTGGGCAGTGACGCCCAGCACCAGACGCGCATCGGCAGTATCGACAATCACCACCCGCTCACGCTGGCCCACTGAGACGCTGGCCGTGAGTTTCAGCTCCTGACCACTGACCTTTTTCGGCGCAAAGCCGGCACGGCGTGCCAGCCAGGCGCAGGCCAGAATCAATAAAATAATCACTGCTAACACGCTGCTGACCTGTGCCAGCATAGAACCGGTCGAAATCGCCTGTGCGTGCGGTGCAGCCGGTTGCAGCGTTTGATTCTGGCTATTCATAATGTGACTCTTAGCGACTCAGACGACGCATACGTTCAGACGGGGTGATGATGTCAGTGATACGAACGCCATATTTGTCGTTCACAACCACTACTTCACCCTGTGCAATCAGGTAACCGTTGATCAGGATATCCAGCGGCTCACCTGCCAGGCCGTCCAGTGCTACCACCGAACCCTGCGCCAGGCGCAGCAGCTCTTTGATGGTCATCTTGGTGCGACCCAGTTCGACGGTGAGTTTCACCGGGATATCCATAATCAGATCGATATCCTGCAGCGATCCCGCAACGTTGCCGCTGTCGAATGACTTAAAGACGTCATCGGTCTGCGGTGCACTGCTGCTGCCGACCTGCTCGTTCATTGCTTCAGCCCACAGATCGTCCGCAGAGATATCGTCAGACGGTTTATTACTGTCAGTCATGGGGCTGTTCCTCGTTAAGCGAATTCAGAATCGGGTTAATCAGGTGTTCGACACGGAGCGCATATTGCCCATTCATCGTGCCATATTGGCTGGTTAAGACCGGCACGCTATCGACATGGGCGATAATGCGTTCCGGCTTCTCAATCGGCAGCACATCACCGGGTTTCAGCTGCAGAATCCGTGAGAGACGCAGTGACGTTTCGGCAAAGTGAGCAATCAGTTCCAGCTCAGAGTGCTGCACCTGTTTGACCAGGTTATCGCGCCAGTGGTTATCTTCCTGACGGGAGTTTTCGAGCGGTGGGTTCACCAGCAGCTCGCGCAGCGGTTCAATCATTGAAAACGGGATGCAGATATTAAACTCACCCACCAGGTTGCCAATCTCCACCTGGAACGGCGTGTTAACCACGATGTCGTTCGGTGAAGTGGTGATGTTAGTGAATTTCACCTGCATCTCTGAACGTACATACTCGACGTCCAGTGGATAAATGGCCTTCCATGCGTCGCTGTAACCATCCAGCGCCAGCTTCAGCATGCGGCGGATAACGCGCTGCTCGGTATGGGTAAACTCACGGCCTTCGACTTTCGTCGGAAAACGTCCGTCACCACCAAACAGGTTGTCGACGGCGATAAACACCAGGCTGGGTGAGAACACTACCAGCGCAGTACCGCGCAGCGGTTTCAGGTGGATCAGATTCAGGTTGGTTGGCACCGGCAGATTGCGGGCAAACTCGTGGTACGGCTGAATCTTGATCGCCCCGACGCTGATGTCCGGGCTACGGCGCAGCAGGTTAAACAGCGTCATACGGAAACTACGGGCAAAACGCTCGTTGATAATTTCCAGCGCCTGCAAACGCTCGCGCACCACGCGGCGCTGGGTATTCGGGTCGTAAGGACGAATATCGCCTTCCGGCCCGTTTTGTTTCTTTTCTTCTTCCGCGCTGCCACTGTCACCGTTTAAAAGGGCGTCAATTTCAGCCTGGGAGAGAATGCTATCGCCCATTGATTCACCTCAAAATGAAGGCAGTAAACAGTACGTCGTTTACGGCCTGCGGAGGTTGACCTTTTACCAGCGGAGGTGTCAGCGCCTGTTTGATTTGTTCAACAAGCGCCTGTTTTCCTTGCTCTGTCGCCAGCGCCGCAGCACTCTGACGCGAGAGCAGCAGCAGCAGACGGCTGCGCACCTCAGGCAGATAGTCATTCATCCGACTCCGGGACTCCTCATCGGCCAGACGCAGGGTAAAGCCTACGTAAAGCACGCGGTCAGGATCGTTATCGGGATTGACCAGGTTAACCGTAAATGTATCAAGTGCAAAAAAGACCGGAGCGGGAGGCGGTTCAACTTTCGCCACCTCAGGCTTATCGCCCTCGTGTTTATTCATCATTCGCCAGACTGCATAGCCTGCCACGCTGCAAGCGGCCAGCGTCAGAATGATCAACACTGGTATTAAGAGTTTACGTTTGCTGCCTTTTGCTTTCGCGTTATCAGACATGGTGCAGTTACTTCCTGTGAATTATGGGCAAGCCTCTCGGCTCACGAGACAGATTATCCGCGTCTTAAGTCAAACCAATGGGTAGAAAAGACGCGGGTTTTACGCTTACCTTCAGCGTTTGCCGCTGTCAGGCGAAAGTGTCGACGGCGCTGTTGCCGCTAACGCGAGCCTGAAGGGCAGCGGGAACGGCGATCGGCGTAATGTCGGTGTCACTGTCCTGGGTGAGGGAGAAGCGGCCATGCTGTCCATCGCGGCGCGCCTCCTGTTGTTGCTGGAATTGCTGGCCCTGCGCGGAACTGTCACTGCTCACCTGACTCTCGCCCAGGTTGATACCGCTCTCTGCCAGCGCGCTGCGCAGCTGCGGTATCGCGGCTTCCAGTGCCGATCTGACGTGGCTATGGCTGGAAACCAGACTGATTTGTGCCTGGTCGTTGTCCAGCTTCAGGCTGATCTGGATAGCGCCAAGGTCTTCCGGATGTAAACGCAACTCCGCGTTCTGCTGGCCGTTGCGGCTGAACATCACAATCTGCTGACTCAGCGCCTGCT
>Ga0209461_10000027_pt1 | contig 165443 bp, 138 predicted proteins | sample AgamicAsMarz_FD_187162 | JGI IMG/M metagenome (GOLD analysis project Ga0209461, IMG submission 187162) | Agave microbial communities from Guanajuato, Mexico - As.Ma.rz (SPAdes) (version 2) | ecosystem: Host-associated > Plants > Phyllosphere > Phylloplane/Leaf | place: Guanajuato, Mexico... | reverse complement strand
ATGCAGCCATGCAGGCTGGCCAGGCCCTTGAACTCTATGAGTACGATGCCGCCGAACTGGCAGCCGAAGAAGTCGAAGTCCAGGTCGAATATTGTGGCGTCTGCCACTCAGATCTGTCGATGATCGATAACGAGTGGGGCATCTCTCAGTTCCCGGTGATTGCAGGACATGAAGTGATTGGCCGGGTTTCAGCCCTGGGCGAAGCGGCTAAAAGCAAAGGTCTCTCAATCGGCCAGCGTGTAGGAATTGGCTGGACAGCCAAAAGCTGTCAGCACTGCGATGCCTGTATCAACGGCGAGCAGGTTAACTGTCAGCAGGGCAGCATCCCGACCATCATGAACAAGGGTGGTTTTGCCGAGAAGCTGCGCGCCGACTGGCAATGGGTTATCCCGCTGCCGGAAAAACTGGATGCGGCCAGCGCCGGTCCGCTTCTGTGCGGCGGCATTACCGTATTTAAACCCCTGCTGATGAGCAACATCACTGCGACCAGCCGTGTTGGCGTGATCGGTATCGGCGGTCTGGGCCATATTGCTATTAAACTCCTGCACGCAATGGGTGCCGAAGTCGTGGCATTCAGCTCAACGCCGGATAAGAAGCAGTCGATTCTGGATATGGGTGCGGATGAAGTGGTTAACAGCCGTGATCCTGAAGCCCTGAAAAAGCAGGCGGGTCGTTTTGATCTGATCCTGAGTACCGTGGCAGTCGACCTGGACTGGAAACCTTATTTCGCCGCGCTGGCACCTCAGGGTAAATTCCACACCGTGGGTGCCGTAATGAAGCCGATTGAAGTCAGTGCTTTTGATCTGATTCTGGGCGACAAAGCGGTAACCGGTTCATCAACCGGCTCACCAGGCCAGCTGCGCTCGCTGCTGCGACTCGCTTCGCGTGCGGATATTGCGCCTCAGGTTGAGTTCTTCCCGATGTCAGACATCAATAAAGCGCTGGATCATGTCCGCGCCGGTAAAGCCAATTACCGCGTGGTTCTTAAAGCCGATTTCTGATGCGAATCTGAAATGAATATGCCGCAGCCTGCTGCGGCATTTTTTTTGTCCTCATGTTGTCAGCCCCGATCCTGATAATTCGTTTCACAATCAGGTCATGCCCTTTCTTCCATCAGGCTCAGACCCCAGTCAGCGTTACCTTCAATAACTGGCCCGAATCCATCGAACACTGTCCTGTGAGCCTGTCACGTGCAGGTCAGAGCGTGCGGTAAAGTGAACTTATCGCAGCCTGTAAGCCTGGCTGATATCAAAACAGACCGTTTATGGAGCACAAAATGAAGCTGACCCAGATTCGTAATGCCACACTGCTGCTGGAGTATGCAGGTAACAAATTCCTGATCGATCCGATGCTGGCTGATAAAGAAGCGTGGCCAGGCTTTGCCGGTAATGCCCGTCCTCATCTGCGCAATCCCATGGTTGAACTGCCTCTCCCGGTTGAGGCGCTGCTGGCGGTAGATGCAGTGATTGTCACCCACACACACATGGACCATTGGGACGAGGCCGCGCAACAGCTGATACCGAAAACGACGGTGATCTATAGCCAGAACGAACGTGATGCAGCACTTATTCGTTCGCAGGGTTTTGCACACGTTCGGGTGCTGCGGGATGAAAATTCCTTTGTCGACGGCCTGACAATCCATAAAACAGAGGGCCAGCATGGCAGCAATGCGTTGTACGCCGACAAAACAATGGGCGATATTCTGGGTGATGCCTGTGGTCTGGTGTTTACCCATCCGTCAGAAAAAACGCTCTATATTGCCGGGGATACCGTCTGGGTTAAGCCTTATGTCAGAACGCTGCAACGTTTTCAGCCGCAGGTCGTGGTGATCAATGCCGGCAATGCGACTAACGATCTCTATGGCCCGATTATCATGGGAAAAGAGGATACGCTGCGCACACTCAATATTCTGCCTGAAGCGACACTGGTGACTTCGCACATGGAGGCGATCAACCATTGTCTGCTGACACGTGCTGAACTGCGTGCTTACACCCAGGAACAGGGTATTGCTGACCAGGTGGTGATCCCGGAAGATGGTGAAACGATGACGTTCTGAGAGTCGTGGCATTAAACCGGCCCCATTGCGCGGTTCATTCTTAATCATACATTTTCACACAATAAGGGGGGAAGATGGCTGCTCTGAGAGTTGCAGTGCTGGCAACGGCCGGTTTTAGTCCGTTTCATTTTTCAGTTCCCTGCATTCTGTTCGGCTCTGCTCTGCCGCAGCAGGATCTGTTTCAGATTGATATCTGCGCAGAAAAATCAGGCCCGGTGCTCTCAGAGATGGGGCTGTCAATCATGGTGGCGCATGGGCTAACCCTGCTTGATCGGGCTGATATCGTTATCGTGCCATACTGGCACAATCCGGACGAAAAACCGTCACAGGCGCTGCTTGATAAGCTGGTGGCGGCCTGGCAGCGTGGCGCGGAGATCGTCGGACTTTGTCTGGGGACTTATGTACTGGCTTATGCAGGCCTGCTTGATCAGCATCGTGCTGCTACCCACTGGGAGTTTGAGCGTGACTTCAGCGAACGCTTTCCGCGGGTTCTGCTCGACAGCAATGCCCTCTATACCCGGGACGATCGTCTTATCACCTCTGCCGGCACCGCGGCGGGTATCGACTGCTGTCTGGACATCATCCGTCAGCACTATGGCAGCGCCGTGGCGAATCGGGTGGCCAGACGTATGGTGGTGCCGCCTTACCGTGAAGGCGGACAGGCGCAGTTTATAGAGCGGCCGGTTCCGGAATCCACGCGAGACGGTAAGATCAATACACTGCTGGCATCCCTGCGAGAGAATCTGCATCAGCCGCAGGATCTTGACACCCTCTCACAGGCGCTCAGTATGAGCAGGCGAACGCTGACGCGCCATTTTCATAAGGCGACGGGGATGTCACTGGGCGAGTGGCTCACAGCTGAGCGTCTGCAGCGTAGCCAGCAGTTACTGGAAACCACCGGCATCAGCATTGAATGTGTAGCAGCAAAGGCAGGTTTTGATTCACCTGTCTCATTCCGGCAGCGTTTCAAATCCCGGTTTGGCGTCTCTCCCAGCGAGTGGCGCCGGACATTTCGTGGTCCACAGAAGAGGGTGAACGACGAGAAAGTGGCAAAAGATAACGCATGATCAAGTGGGGATGGCTATCGGCATTACGGGATTTCAATGCCGGAACAGTGTCACACAGTAGCGGTCACTATTCCGACAGGAACGTTGCGATTAAAGCAGGAAATCATCCAGGGACTGGCCATTTTCAATCGCCGATTTAATGACAGAGGGCGTTCGACCCTGACCGGTCCAGTAACGGACCTGGCCATTTTCATCGGTGTAACGGTATTTGGCCGGACGTTTCGCGCGTTTTTTTGTACCGGTTGCGAAAGGAGATGTGCTATTCACCAGCTCCGCTGGGTTAATGCCTTCTTCCAGCAACAACTCCTGGTAAAACGCCAGTTTCTCCGCTTTTTCACGGGCTTCTGCTGCCCGCGCATTTTCCTCATCACGACGCTCATTTACCACTGTCTCTAATTTCTGGCGCAACTCTTCGAGCATATCCAGAGCCATATTGCGCGCCTCTGCACGAAGCGTGCGGATATTATTCAGGCTGCTCAGGTTCTTATTCATAAATTTCCTCAAATATCCAGGTTAATCAATAAAGTGCAAATTATTCAGCTGGCAAGGGTAACATTTACGTACCTGAGAATTGAAGCTTAAATGTGGATTTATTCGCTAGTAATGCCGCACTATGAACACTGATTAAGCCAGTTAAGGATAGGATTTAAGCGAATTCTGCTGGTTTAATGCAGATTGTCATTATCGAAGCGGGATTGCGGGATTTGCATTTTTGCTTTTGATTAACTGTGCTTAAATCAGTCAACCGGGTTTATTAAGGACAGGCATGAAGTTTCGCCGTAAAAACGAGGGTCCTGCACCACAAATTTCGCCGCTGCTGAGAAGCATTATGCTTTCAGGTGCATTACTCACTGTGGCGGTAATTGGATTAAATATGTGGACGCTGCGGGAAGACTGGAATGAAACCGTCCGTAAAGCTGAAGATACGGCCGTGAATCTCTCACTGTCGCAGGCGCGGCAGGCTGACGATACGTTTCTGCAAACTGAACTTTCATTGCGCGAAGTACAACGTGAGCTTGAAAAGCAGCTCGCCACCACCGGTGCAGAGGGGAAGGCGTTGAGTCAGACGATGCATCTCTTGCAGAGCCGTCTGCCGCAACTTCACGGTCTGTTCTACTATGATGAGCGGGGCCGTTGGATAGCGACCTCAATGAGCAGGATACCGCCAGGCATTGATAATTCCGATCGTGAGTATTTCGATTATCATCGCGCCAGTCCGCGCAATAACCTGCATATCGGCCCGGTCATTCGCAGCCGCACCACGCACGAACTGGTGATTCCGGTTACCCTGCGAGTCAACGATGCTTACAACGGTTTTAAGGGTGTATTGCTCGCCACCATTAAAGTTGACTACTTTCGCCGTTTCTACAGCTACTACGAACTCAGTGATGGCGAGGTGCTGGTGCTGATGCTGGCAGACAGTACGGTGCTTTACGCCCGGCCGATGCCCGATAGCTACATCGGCAAAAATCTTTCAGTAAGTCCGCTGTTCCTGAAGATCCTGGCCAATTCGGATAAAGGCAGCGGTCAGTGGACGGCTGCGCTTGATGGTAAAAAGCGCATCTTCGGCTTTGTCCGCTCACAGCGATATCCGCTGGTTGTAGCCGCGGGCTACGATAAGCGTGCCCTGTTTAACCACTGGCTTAAGAGCTGGGTACAGGATCTGATTCTGAGCCTGGCTCTGCTACTTGTTATTCTTTTACTGGGTGCGTTTGTGCTGCGTCAGGCGCGCCATACGCTGCGTTATCAGCGTGAGCTGACACGATTACGCGATGAACTGACTGCTGCGAATCGCTCCCTGGAAAATCAGGCACAGAGTGACGGGCTGACAGGGGTTGCTAACCGTCGCCATTTCGACCACATGCTGACAGAAAGCCTGCTGAATGCGGAGCTGAGCGGCCTGCCCGTGTCACTGATTCTGTTTGATATCGACTATTTTAAACGTTACAACGACACTTACGGTCATGTAGCCGGTGACGACTGTCTGAAAAAAGTGGCCACCATTCTGAAACACGCCGCCCGACGCAAAAACGAACTCACCGCCCGTTATGGCGGCGAAGAATTTGCCATCATTTTGTCTGAACAACCGCTGTCCGCTGCGCTGGACCTGGCGGAGTCCATCATCGCAGCCATTAATCAGCTCGCTATTCCGCATATGACCACTGAGCTGCCACAAAAGCACGTAACCCTGAGTGCAGGCTGTGCCATGTATCTTGCTAGTGACTTACAGCAGGAGAAACAGGCGCTGATAGAGCGCGCGGATGAGGCCTTGTATCGTGCGAAACGGGCAGGGCGCAACCGGGTGATGTGTGAAAAGCGTCCGGCTAAGCACGCGTGATCAAATTCTGAACTGCACCTGTGGCACGGTGATCGCTCAACCTCAACAGGGAGCGATCATGTCAGACGATACCGGTTTCACTCATCTTGCTTTACAGGTACGTGATTTAGAAAAAAGCATAGATTTTTATCGTCGTTATGCGGGGATGCAGGTAATACATCAGCGAGCACAGGGTATTGCGGAAGCGCAAAAAGTCGCATGGCTGTCAGACCTGATCCGACCTTTTGCTCGGGTACTGGTGCAATCTGATAACAATAACGATACGCCACTGGGGCCTTTTGGTCATATTGGCGTAGCCTGCGGCAGTCGCGAAGAGATAGATGAAAAAGTGGCGATTGCGCGGCGCGAAGGTGTATTACGACGCGATGCGCAGCAATCTGAAATACCCGTTGGTTACCGGGCATTTTTTGCCGATCCTGATGGTAATACGCCTGAACTTTCATTTGGTCAGCAGATCGGATTGGAAATCATCAGGGCCCGTAAGTCCCGGTCTGTTGTGAAGTGATAAAACAGCTCAGGTAAGTGAATCAAACCTTTTATCTGCAATGCGATTGCGCAGAGCTTTCGGTTATTACATTCAGGATATGTCTGTGCATGATTGTGTACGAAGGAGGATAAGCGGCGCATGAAGAGGCAGGATGAGCAGGAGTTGGGGATTGATATGTTTATCTCTGTTGCTGATAAAAAACCGCCTGAGCAACGCCAGGCGGTTATCATCCAGGCATTCTGAATTAGATCAGAAAATCGTCCAGCGATTTACCTGCATCGATGGCTGATTTAATAGCCGATGGGGTACGGCCCTGACCTGTCCACTGCTTAACGTCACCATTCTCGTCGGTATACTGATATTTAGCCGGGCGAGGCGCACGTTTTTTCTTCTCAGTGGGCGCAGTTGGCATACCATTTAACAGTTCGTTAGGATCGATACCTTCCTGCAACAGTAATTCACGATATTTTGCCAGTTTCTCAGCTTTTTCACGATTAGCCGCTTCAGAAGCCTGAGCTTCTTCACGTCGCTCACTGACCACAACAGACAGTTTTTCCAGCATTTCTTCCAGGGCAGCAAGGTCAAGCTCGCGAGCATTTGCGCGGAGGGTACGGATATTATTCAAGCTGTTGAGAGTGTCACTCATCAAAGTCACCATAGTCATGTTCAGATAATAAAAATACAGAGCGGGTTCACGCTGATGCTTTTCGTCAGACCTGCTTTTTTAAAATGCTTGCCTTCGAAGAATCATAATACAGAACCAATAGTTCAACTTTAACATATTAATCTGTTTCTGAGAGAGTTGAAACTCTATTGAACGCATGCTCGTTAAACAAAAGTAAATTTACGCCATTTTTTTACTCACTTCACTCAAAATGGCTAAAACCCGTATCATCTGAGAAGCAGAGTAATTTAGTGGGGCTATGGATTAATCGTGCTGATTTTTCTGTAGTGGCAGCGGAAGCGCTTCGCTATTCGCATGCTTGTCCTGATAACGAGGATAACGTTAGCTGCAAAGCACACATGAAGTTACCGTACAGGGCAATGATGCTGTGCATAACTTCGCTATAAAAATCCCGCCATAAATTATTTCGCTAATTTATTTACTGGAAAGCTGAATCAGGCACAGAGTGGTAAGTTCATGATAATAATTTAATTTCACAATAAATGTCTCTGTTTTCATGAACGTAACATAACGCATAACAGCGCTGCAAAATTGTCTGCCGGTTGGTTTAAATATGCGTGAATTGTTCAGTTCACTCAGACACTTGGATAGCGGTTAAGCAAAATCATCGCCTGCCCGTACCATTAAACTGATTATTTACGGTAATAATTACCCTTTGTTCATTCAGAGCCTGCAACTAATAAGCCCATGACATACTGTGGATTCAGGCCTGGGTGCCATTTTCTCGAGGATTATCGCTTAAGGCGCATTAAACTTAGCGCTTAGTTGCACAACTTCGACCAGGACTGATAAGTGGTCTGACAACGTCTTCTCGTCTCTTTCCACCACGTAACGTATAGCAGAGCAGAGTAATAACCGGCCCGGTGAGTGCGGGTATGAACGACGCTGGACTGTTGCCTGGTGTAATTAACCCTGTGGATTCTCATTTAAGCAGGGTTCATTCTCAGGTTACAGAGAGCAAAGCAAGTTTAAATAGTTGCTAATGATAAATTCGCACTATAAAACCGTTCCGGGGCGGAGCGGGTAAGGTCAGGCATCAGCATCATCTGATCCGAACCCGGTGTACATGTTGCTAATGCAAACATGGGGAGGAATAACTTCAGGCTAAGCTACACTGAACAACAGATGCGTTAACGTCAGCGCGATGATTACTTCTGCAGAGGTCTGAAGTGTTTAAGGGCAATAAAAAATCATTACCGGTTCGTTACTGTAAAACCTGTAACAAACCGATGTCATGGCGTAAAAAGTGGGAGAAGTGCTGGAATGAGGTTTTGTATTGCTCAGAGCGTTGCCGGCGTCAGCGTTCTGCACAGCATAAAGATGATGCAGAAATAAACGCTGAGCGGAACAAGTAAAACTCACACGAACAGGCCAGGTTTTGACCTGGCCTCACAGACCGCTATTGCTGAACCTCAATCTGCTGCCAGCCTTTTTTAAACATGCAATCTTTCACCAGTATCTCACGCTGACTTTCATTGGCGTCACTGGTTGAGTAGTCGGTATCAGTCGTTTTATATTTACTGTCTTTCGAGGTGTATTTACCACTGACGATATTATCGGGCGGTAAATCCCGCAGCGCCTGAGCCTGACAGGCTGTTTCTGCGATGGTTTCCTGCTGCTCAGATGCATCGGGTTTGACCCATTTATATTGCACGCATCCGGTCAGACAAAGAGTGAACAACATCAGCATCAAAGGTTTCATCATCTGTTCCTCAGAGACACCCGCCAGCCTTGAGGCGAGTTATTCAGTAAGGAAGCCAGTCTGGTCAACTGAATGGGCTTCCTCACCTGCAAAATAAATGTTCGGCCGACATTAAAATGTCAGACCGCCACCAATGTAGGGTCCATCGATCAGCGTATGGCCTGGACGTCCATCTTTGCCATCGACACCCGCGTAGCGGTAGCCCACTTTTAAGACCAGTGGGCCCAGAGGTGACCAGCTGACGCCGGCGTTTGCTTCCACAAAATTCTTGACGCTGTTGGTCAGCTGTTCCGGCGCGGAATACCCCTCACCATAAATTGCAAAATCGGCAGGCAGATTGATTTTCACACCGCCGCCGACAGGAAATGCGACGCCGTTATCCCCTTTTTTGCCACCGATGTACGTAGCTTTAACGCCTGCGGTCAGCATGACCGGGCCGATTTCCAGGTTATAGCCGGTACCCGCCTGACCAATCTGCACACCATCTGCCGTATTTTTGATCCACTGGCTGTCAAGATAGAGTCCGCCGGAAGAACGGCCAATTTCAGCATCCAGCGCAGAAGTGTTTTTACCTTGTTCAGCATTCAGGCCAATGGCTATTGCAGACGAAGAGACACACAGCAGCAAGCCAAGGCTAATTAAGGAAATTTTCATTGCTCATTTCTTCCACATCAGGAGTTTTCAGGGAATTAATCAATATCGTTGTTAAAAGCGATTTACTTTTGCACCATTTCTTTAACATCGTGCTGCTGCAACTGATGCATGTTTCCGTCGGCATCTTTATAGGAGAGCATACCCGTTTCTTTATCTCTGACGGGTTTACCATGCGTTGTTATCATGTGGCCATCATTGGTAGAGATGACATAATTGCCTGAGCAGGCGGAAATGGACATAACTGAAGCCATCATCACGAAAGCGAAGGCGAATTTTCTGCCATGATTGAAAGATGTCATTTTACTTTCCACTCGTTGTTCTTTAAGAAGATGCGGCATTATTAGCTGTGTTTGTTAAACGACATGATAACAATCAGAGAGTACCGACCCGAATGCTTAAAAAAATGATCTGGATCATTTTAAGAGATTGTTCAGAAGAGGGTTGAGTATTACGAATTTTTCTAAAAATCAATATCTTAAAATACACTCATTGCACTTTTTGGGTTTCCAGAATTGATATGCATGAAGGATGTTATCAAGTGCTAACTAATAATTTAACAACAGCTCCTTAATGACAAGATAATTTGATGTTTCAAATTTTATGTTGTGGCTGTCTTCCTTTTCGCTATATTGAGCCGGCAATATCATTCTGAATGGTGTAATTTAACAAGGATTTAATATGGCTATGAAAAACACAGTTATCGCTTTTATTTTTTTTGCTTCACCATTAACCCTGTTCGCTGCAACTGATTCCTGCAAAGATCAACTGGCAGATATTTCAGCTAAAAGCGAAATGGCTAAAATCCATGGAAATAGTGCAGAACTTGCACGGCTAAATATTGCGCGTAACAAAATTGAAACTTATTGTACTGATGAGCGCCAGGCAATGCGTGCCTCTCATGATGTCAGTAAACGTGAGATGAAAGTTAAAAAAGCGGAACTTGAACTTCAGGAAGCACAGCAGGAACTGGCTGAAGCCAAAGCCGATGGACGTAGTGATAAAATCAGGAAAAAAACGACAAGGGTAGAAGAGAAGAAGCTGAAGCTTGAATCTGCAAAAATGGATTTAAAAGAAGCTGAGGCAGATGCTCAGAGACTGAACTGATATTCCACTATTTTCAGGCTCACTATGTGAGCCTGAGAACGTTTTGATGATCTCTGCCTCTTTCTTTATTAGCCACACCACCATTTTTAAAAGTATTGCAATGTTATAAATGACAGTTAGCTGCTTGCTCAGATGAGCAGTCTCTACCTGTCGCCACTCCCTATCCCCGTTGTGCCAGAAAATCCCTCCCTGCAATCGGGGCATGTATAATCAACGTAACAGGTTTAAGTTAGCTAGCAGAAAGCACGCATAAAAAAAACCACTCAATCGAGTGGTTATAAACATTGCAAAATACTTCATGAGCAAAGCTGCGATACAGAATAATTTAATACTGGGATATATCTATGCCAGAAAATGATAGCTATCAACATGCAGGTGAGCTAAGTAATTTGTGCGGAAACAGGTAGGTTTTAATTATGTGTATTGCCATATTTCAAGCAGTGTTAAATAGGTTACTTCCAATAAGAAGGTTTTAAATTATTGTTATACTTTGTTAGTGGTTAACATAGATTCAACTTTGATTATTATTTTGATGGTTCTATGGTGTGTGCGCCTTACAGATGACATTTTCAAAACACGTGCAGACAATAAAACTTCTTAAGATCCCGTTAAGATCTGGGATGTAAATTACCCTGGAAATTTAACGGAGATAAAAATATGAAAAAGATTATGTTGGCGGTGTTATTAGCAGGTATGAGTCTGGGTGTTTCTGCGCAGGAAGGATTTATTAATCCGGCAGGGGAGGGATCTTCACAGGGCGGTTTTAAAGGCCCGACACCGGGTGTCGCTTCAGTGGCTCAGGCTAAAACACTACGTGACGATGCATGGGTCGTTCTTGAAGGCAATATCATCCGACAGGTTGGTCATGAACTTTATGAATTTAAAGATGCCACTGGAACGATTTACGTCGATATCGACGACAAGCGCTGGATGGGACAATCATTGTCACCGGCTGACAAAGTCCGCATAGAAGGCGAAGTCGATAAAGACTGGAACAGCGTTGAAATTGATGTAAAAACTGTTCGTGTTCTGAAGTAACCTGTCTTTACCACTGATATGGCAGTAACCTGAAGCCGGGCTACTGCCATTTTTATAGGTACGTTCCCGATTAAGTATTGCAGGGTAAGCAATAAATATTCACGAAGCCTGTCCGGCAAGATAGCGATGGCATAAACGTCAAGGCTTAACATCGGATGAGACAGTGCATTCACAACTTATAAAAATGGTGCGGAATCAGCCCTGTGACTGATATAAATTAGTTACAACACACTTATGTGCGGGTATCTGAACAGGAGATCTTCCTATGAAATGTGCACATTTTTGGCCAAATCTAACCGAGCCGTTCTGAAAATCCGAGTGCTCATTGACAAGCCGCCCGACACGGCCCGAAGGGCCGTAATAGTTCTTTTAAGCAAAATTGAATGATGTAACTAAAAAGCCCGTTATCTTCTTCTCGGATTTTAAAAATGCGGGATCGTAACGCCTGGAATAAATAAGAAGCAGATACTTTGCACCTGGGTTTCGCTCAGGCAGGTATGGCTATTGTGCGCAATTTCGTTATGACATATTCGTCATACCTGAACTCTGAGACCGGTCTGTAAACTGAGGCATGTTTTACATGACAACCAGCGGGTCTGATAACCCCTCGCAAGTGAGTATTAAAGATAAAAAAGGTTTCTGAATCAGGATAGTTTCAGAAACCTTTTATCGATCACAGTTACGTCTGGCTAAGTAACCGTATTAGCTGCTTCACATCAGCCGATCTGGAAAGCCATAAAAACACCGTTGTTGAACCATGTTACTTTTTCGCCCGCGCCATTAAGCATCCAGCCAGCCTCACCAATGGATGAGTTATTCCAGTCTTTATTCTCTGTTGCGCTGGCGAAACCCAGTGCATTAATACTTTTAGCGGCACGGTCATAGTTAAAGTAGCCCTGCGAGTTCAGACCCGCATCATTCCACAATCCAGGAAGTTTCGAGTAACCAATGTCGGCGCCACTTACGGTAATCATTTCTGATATATTCAATTCACGCATTTTAACATCCTTTTATGTCTGTATAAATTAATCGGTAATGCAGGGCGATTTTAGCAAAAAGCACTGGGTTGTAGCTGCTCTGAATGTCAATTATCATTATCAAAAGAAAGTTAAAATAAATAGTAAATGGATTTTGTTTGATTGACTTGATAAGAGTGAGGACGGATTCATGCAAAACTCGTCAGCAGTGGCATACAAAAAAGGTTTATTTTTCACCTCATAAAAATAAGATCTTTTTTTATACAATTGCTGGTTAAGTAAAATAAATTATACTGCGCATCGTGATCACCCTATTAATTCTTCACCTCAGTAACGAAGCCAGTGATTACTTTTCTATAAGACTCAGAACGTTTAACGCCTGATGTGCCTTCAGGCGGGCCTGGAGGGTAATCCTTTATAATGAGTCAATATTTCACTTTTTTAATACGGATAGTTTTGATGTAATAGCGGCATTTATCCATGTTGGTATTAACAGAACTCCTCAAGTATTAATCTTTTTTTACGGCAGAAACCCTGCATTTTTGAAAACTCTTTACTCATTAAACAGTGTACGCCGCCACACCAAAGTTCGAGCAAAGAGACATCAGGAAAGCTATCCAGTCTGGCCGGGATAAGGCGGCAGAGCAGCATCGCTAGCGATACCGTCTACGCTGCGTAAAACAATAATTATCGGATAAAAGAATCCCCTATTTGTGCCCGAGCATACCATTCCATTAGCTCCCCCGCACCCGGCTCATTTTCGGCGGGTGCCCATGGCGCTGAGTCTTGTTCAGTCACAGGCTGGTAACCCCCGTATTTAACCTCAAAAATAACGCCACCTTTATCCATCGATAACACTGCATGCCAGGTGCCTGCTTTCGTCTCCATGACCTTGCACCCATCTCCTAACACCACCCGTTGGGTCACATACCCGTTTTCATCAAAATGTAATACCTGAAACCGCCCACAGAGCGAGGTCAGCAATTCAAAAGTATGCGGATGTCGGTGAGGGCGGACATAAGTGCCCGGCTCCATAGCGATGGCCAGCCGCTGTACCGGATCGCTCAATTCAGGGTGTAAATTACGATTGGCTCGCAAGCGAGGGGATTTCGCAGCCTCCTCGCTGAGTTGCTGGAGGTCAGTAACAGTAATTTGTTTCATATAAGCCTTCTGGATTTTGGACAACTTACGACAATCAGGTTGCCGTAAGGCTTGTTGTCATTTTCAACGGATAAATAACCTCTGCATTCGCGTAACAAATCACTGTCCGGATTATCGCTGTCCAGAGCCAAAAACTGACGATGGGAGACATCACAAACATCGCCTGTATCGCGTGATACCAGGTTACAGAAAGATGTTCTCTGTTTCCTAAACGAAAGCCATTCAGAGCGCTTTTCCACTGTCTGCCTGAAGCCAGATCAAAAACCGAAACGCTTATCATTTATAGAATGAGTGCTTCTTACTCAGAGGCAGAGCGTGGTATGGCAATTAACATGGGTAGCACTTACCGGATTCTTGGTTATCAGCCATCGGTAAATTTCGCCTGGCGGCAGAAATTACTGACAATGGGCATGCTGCCTGGGGCAGTGGTGGAGGTTATTCGCGTGGCACCTATGGGCGATCCGGTTCATATTCGTACCCGCCGTGTCAGCCTGGCGGTGCGACAGCGTGATCTGGCCGACATCATTCTGGAGGAAATTGTCTGATGAAAAAGATTACCATCGGATTGATTGGTAACCCCAATACCGGCAAAACCACGCTGTTTAATCAGCTGACCGGTGCCCGCCAGCGGGTCGGTAACTGGGCGGGTGTCACGGTTGAACGTAAAGAAGGACAGTTTTTTACTGCGCAGTCTGACGTCCGGCTCATCGATCTGCCCGGCACGCGCTCGCTGACTACGCTATCCGCTGAAAGCTCGATTGATGAGAGCATCGCCTGTCAGTATCTCTATCAGGATCACGCCGATGTCGTGATTAACGTCGTCGATGCTTCCAGTCTGGAAAGTAACCTGTTCCTGACCTTTCAACTGCTTGAGCTCGGCGTACCCTGTATTGTCGCCCTGAACATGCAGGATATTGCCGCAAGCCAGAACATCACTATTGATACCGCAGGACTGTCAGCCCGCCTGGGATGTCCGGTGGTTTCACTGACCTCAACCAAGGGCGACGGTATCGCTCAGCTAAAAGCACTGATTGACCAGCCACATATTTATCGCGCCCCGGAAAAGGTGCTATATCCGGTCGCGATTGAAACCGCGATTGAACAGCTCAGCCTGCAGATGTCCGGATCTCTGACCCCGCAGAAAAGGTACTGGCTGGCATTGCAGTTACTTGAAGGCGACATCAACAGCCAGAAGCTTTGCCCGGAACTGCTTCCAGCCTTGCCTGAGATTATGGAGCGGGCGGGTGGCGATACAGGCGTGCAGATTGCCGATTATCGCTATCGTGCCATTAACGCGGTTTGCGCAGCCGTCAGTAACATTCACCAGGCCATCCCGGCCAGCCTTACCCGCAAGATTGATAACATTGTGCTGGACCGCTGGCTGGGCATTCCGATATTCCTGGCCGTGATGTATGTGATGTTTGTGCTCTCAATTAATATCGGCGCGGCACTGCAGCCGCTGTTCGACGGCAGTTCGGTGGCGATATTCATTCATGGCGCACAATGGCTGGGATATGTCTGCCACTTCCCGGCCTGGCTGACTGTTTTTCTGGCGCAGGGTCTCGGCGCCGGAATCAATACCGTGCTGCCAATCATTCCACAGATTGGCCTGATGTTCCTGTTCCTCTCTTTACTGGAGGATTCAGGCTATATGGCGCGCGCAGCCTTTGTGATGGATCGGCTGATGCAATCACTGGGCCTGCCGGGTAAATCTTTTGTGCCGCTGATTGTCGGCTTTGGCTGCAATGTGCCGGCGGTGATGGGTACAAGGACGCTGGATACGCCGCGTGAGCGTCTGCTTACAGTTCTGATTGCGCCTTTTATGTCCTGCGGCGCACGGCTCGCAATCTTTGCGGTGTTCGCCGCAGCATTCTTCAATGCTCACAGTTCCAGCCTGGTATTTTCACTCTATCTGCTGGGCATTGTAGTGGCGATTGCGACCGGACTGGTGCTCAGGCATACCCTGCTGGGTGGCGAAGCTTCGCCGTTTATCATGGAGTTGCCGGTCTATCACCGGCCTCATCTTAAAAGCCTGCTGCTGCAGACCTGGCAACGGCTGAAAATGTTTGTGGTGCGTGCCGGTCAGGTTATTATCCTGGTGAGTATGCTGATTGGTGTGCTGAGCAGCTTTGCATTCAATGGCCAGCTGGTTGATGACATAAACCACTCTGCGCTGGCGACGACCAGCAAAGCCATCACGCCCGTGCTTTTGCCAATTGGGGTGACGCAGGATAACTGGCAGGCGACAGTAGGGCTGGTGAGCGGCATTATGGCTAAAGAGGTCGTGGTCGGTACGCTTAACAGTCTTTACACCACGGAGGCGATTCAGCGCAGCGTGTTTGATCCGCAGGCTTATAACCTGGCAGATGAACTAAAAGAGGCGCTCACGGAGACCATGGCAGGCCTGACGGCTGCATTCAGAATTGATGCGCTGGCCCATCCCATCGATGCCAGTAAAGGCGATGGTGAGATGGCATCCGGTTCGATGGGCGTGATGGCTACCAAATTTGGCAGCGGCTTTGCCGCTTACAGCTACTTAATCTTTGTCCTCCTCTATGTTCCCTGCGTCTCAGTCATGGGCGCGATCGCGCGTGAGGCCGGGAAAAAATGGATGATTTTCTCATTCTTCTGGGGGATTAACATCGCCTATACCATAGCGACTCTCTTTTATCAGACCGTCACGTTTAACGAGCATCCTGCATTCAGTGCAGTCTGCCTGATAAGCGTTCTGTTGCTGAATGGAATCATTCTGCTGACACTGCGTAAAGCGGGAAACAGAGTGCAGGCAATACCAGTTAGGCCTGGAGAGGAAAAGAGAGGATGTCGCGGCTGCCACGGAAACTGTGATAAACAGAAAGGCTACGCGCAGTAAAGATACGCACCTATGCTATCCGTTGCGATGCTGATTTCTCAGCACCACAGCGGATAGAGGCTCGCTCGTCCTTTCGCTGACAGTGAGAAGTCAGAAACATCAATGAAGAGTGCTGGTTGACATCGCCTGGCGCACCGCAAGTTCTGGCCATTCCTTTTAACTGGCGGCGGTTGTCTCAGAGACAGATTCACAGCAGGTGGTATGGCAGCACGAAGAAACTAATGAAATCAGCCGCATGAACCCGCCATGCTCCTGCAATAGTGATAAACCGTACCGGCTTACACACAGGCTGTCCACTTTTTCTGTGGATAACTCAGGCCTGAAAACCGATTAAATTCGCGCTTCATGACGCCATCAGCCTGGAATATCGGGTTCAGCATATTGTTCCATGAACTCCACCATAGCGCCCTTATGCGCATCCACATGACGGATATAGCGCATCAGTGTCTCCGGTTTTTTCCAGGTGCCTTCCTGCATGATCCGGGCGACAGGATAGCCTTTATCAGCCATATCCTGTGCTGCGCCCACCCGTGCACTGTGACCACTCCAGCCGGTGTAGCGATTTTTATTGGCCTTTATTGCGCCTGCTTTTCCGGCCGTTCGCCAGGCACGATTAAAAATCTGTTCCAGTGCCCGGGTACTCATTGGTTTTTGTGTAATGAGTACCCGGCCAGAGCGATGTACTGCATTGAACAGCCAGGCATCAGGCTGACTGGAAAGGCCGGATGCTTCGATCCACTCTTCAAGCCGCCGGGTTGAATGGGCGCTGAGCGCCTTGATTAATCCGCCGGTCTGCACAATTGTTTTTGTCCACGCCACATCCAGAATGATACGACCGTCACCGGCACGCATTACATCACGGACCCGCAATCGTGATAATTCACTGATACGCAGTAGCGTTGAATAAGCGACATGCAAAAAAGCCAGGTCACGAAGCACCTGGAGCGTGTCAGAACCTGACCACTGTTTATCCAATGCCATCAGGTCTGTGAGCCTGAAGGGTACGGCCTGACCCGCGCGCTCGCCGCTTACGACAGCAACCCGGTTAATTTTCTTCATCGTGCGGAAAACGAGTGGAGACGCATTAGGCACGGGCAATCCGGCGTTACGGTGTAACATCGAGATTAACGCAGCATGTGAGGTGACAGTTGAGGAAGCCCGACCGCTTTCAGCCAGAAAAGAGAGATAGTCGCGCAAATCCTCTGCACTCATCGGTAGGAAAGTACGCTGATTCTCTTCTGACCACTGACTGCAGATTCGCATGACGCTAAGCAGCTGTCGCCAGGTATTGGGTGAAAATGCCTCTTTGTCCTGAACGAACTGCCTGAGTCGTTCGGTGATATCACTGCTCCGGGTCACCGTCAGAGGGGTTAACGGCACTATCTCGCTCATTTTTGCTCACTTATCAGTCAGAAACCGCGATGATCGCGCTACGTGAATTCTGAGAATTTATCAGGGGGATTGCCGGTCAGAATTTACGTAGCGTTGCCATTTTGCAGAATGCTTTTTGCTGCTCTTTATCATAACCCGACGAGTTCCCTGTGTCATAACTTCGTATAAGAACAATTATACGAAGCCAGGTTAAAGCGCCGGATTCAGCCCGGTTTTGACCTGATTGAAAGACTCTCAAACGGGCAGAGCAGGGAGACGGTCGGAACATCAACCCACCCAGGGTTGATGATGAAGCGGTTATTTCTGGCAAGGCATAAAGTCAATAACAGAAGAGGAGTCTGAATAAGGATTCAGTGAAATCGTGAAATAGTAACCTGATAAATAGAATTTGAATAAAGTCAGCGCTCCCAGTGCGCAGAGTGAGGCGTAAACGAAAGAACGTGAAGTGCAATTAACAGACCATTGAAGCTTGTAACTTTTATTATGTAAGCAGCCAGTTTAATTTATAGATAATTGAAGGACCCTGAATGAAACCACTGTCCGCCAGATCCGTTTGAAATCGCTCTGTTTACTGAATTTCTGGAATGGAACCTCCCCATACTATTCCGGCCATCATCATATAAACACGCCTCATTCACGCTCTCCAGGAGCATATCTGAATCCTAAATCAGAATAAAAATCTAAAAACTGACTTCGCAGAGATTTAAATATCAACTCCTGGCGATTATACGTTACCTTTCAGCCTGAAATAAAAAGCAATATTGATGCTTTATGCCAGATAATTCATCAAATGAGACTGACAATTAATTTACCGCCGAAAGTTAACTTCTGGCAAGGTAACGGAAATTTCTTCCTGATGCGTTATTAAATTTTCATGACTGCGTCTGAGTTAAGTCAAACAACGTTGTCATCACCAGGGTAAAAAGAGGATATCTTATGAAAAAAACTTTATTGTCGCTGTGCCTGTTAGGCCTGTCCGGCGCACCGGCTATCACGCTGGCTCAACAGCCAGTGACCTGTGTTAAAGCATCTGAACAGGATATTGCCAGCCTGTTTGATACCTGGAATAATACGCTGGCAACCGGCGATGCCACTAAAGTCTCTGAATTATATGTCAGCGATGCCGTGCTGCTGCCAACTATTTCAAATCATGTGCGCCTGACAGACCAGGAACGCATTGACTATTTCAAAGACTTCCTGAAAAAAGGTCCGAGCGGTAAAATTGATTCCCGCACCATCCGAATCGGCTGTAATAAAGCGATTGATGCCGGCGTTTATACTTTTACCTTCAAAGATAATTCGCACGTCACAGCACGTTATACCTTCACCTATGTCTGGGATGGCAAGGGCTGGAAGATCTCCACTCACCACTCTTCAGCTATGCCAGAGCCAGTAAGCCAGCCCTAACAGCCGGTGTGGCAGGATAAAAACCAGCTTCGCAATGCGAAGCTGGTTTTATTAATCCCGGCATTTCAGAATTTTAGATAACTGCCGATTTTTCCTGGCAAAAAATTATTTTATGGTGCAATCCCTAAAAAATTTTCACACCTGAATTCCTGTGATTACCTTATAAGGCCCATTGGCACTAAAACGCTAACCCCATGATCATGGTTCGATTAACATTAATAAATATTATCGCCTGACGGCACTCGACTGCATTATCAGCCTGAACGCAGCCGCTGCGTTATATTCATCTATCATCAATATGCTTAATCACCATTGCCGATCTGCCAGATAAACGTCGGATCGTTGCCGTTTACCTCCCAGTCACCCACATTGCGGATTTTGTAGATCACCGGGTTGTGTGATGACACCGTGCGGGCATTGCGCCAGTGTCGGTCCAGCGCCTTGCTGACGCGGGTATCGGACGCGCCCAGCGCATTGAAGAACTCCATGGCGGCACGCGTCACTAACTCAACCGCGACCACCTGCGCCCGGGCAGACTCCACCTCTGCCTGAACGTTCGCCGCGTGAAGCTCCGCTTCATTGGCACTACTCAGTTGCAGTTCAAATGCCCGTTGCAGTGAGTGAGTCGCCCGATCAACGGCGGCTTCAGTGGCCCAGGCCCAGCTGCTGACCTGACCGACCACCTGCAACACCTGCACATCCTGCTTAACCTGTGGCGCATTGCCGTGGCTGTAAATCCGTTTACGCTGCGCCACCCCCTGTGCCGCATCACGCACCACCGCGCGTCCGATACCCGCCAGCGTGGCTAATAACAAGTGCTGATAAAACGCTGTCTGATAGCGAAACCGCTCACTGAAATCATAAACATGTGGCTGCTCCACACGGGCATGATGAAAGCGTGTGGTGCCACTGCCGGTCAGCCGCTGCCCGAAACCATCCCAGTCATCATCACGTTCCACTTCTTTCTGATGCGTGTTCACCAGCGCGATGACGTCGCGACCGTTGTCAGTGCGCTGTGCATAGACATCAATCCAGTCCGCATAGAGCGTGCCGGTGCTGTAAAACTTTTCACCGCTGATCCGCCATTCTCCCTCAACGGGCGAGACCTGGGTGTTGACCTCACCCAGCTTAACTGCCCCGATTTCACTCCAGCCACTGCCCACCAGCTCGCCATCTACGAAACGTCGGAACCAACGCCGTCGATCCTCACTCTCCGGCTGGTTCAGGCGATCTTCGATAAAGGCAAAGTGCGCGCGCAGTGCCTGCGGCAGATTCGAATCTGCTTCGGCCAGCGCAGTCAGCAGGGAAAAAAGCTGCGGCAGCGAGACGCCGAAGCCGCCTTCTTCTTTGGGGATGCGCAGGGTGCCGAAGCGCGCATCTTTCAGCCAGCGGATCGGCTCATGCAGCAGAGTACGGTTGATTTCACGCGCGGCGGCACCTTCAGCAATACGGTTAAAGAGTGGCCGGAAATGTTCGGTCAGCGCGGCAAATTCAGTACGGGTTAATTCAGACATGTTCTTCTCCTGTTGCAGGTTGTTCATCAATGTCCTGTCGTGTCGGTTCAAACCGGATAATCAACAGGAAAATAATGGGGATAAGGGCGGCGAGAGAGACAATCCAGAACATGTTAGTGCCATAACGGGCCTGCAGAATGGGCAGGATAAACAGCGCCAGCGCACTGCCGATGCCGGAGAGCGAGCGACTGAAGCCGACGCCGGTTGCACGAATGTGAGTCGGATAGGAGAGTGCCGGATAGATCATCAACTGCGCGCCTGGTCCAAAACCTTCGGCAAACAGCCAGAGTCCCAGCATCAGCACGGCAAATACCACGCCGATAGTCGCCTGCGGATGACCGATCAGCGCCAGCGAGATCAGCGCGATAAACTGCAGCGCAAAACCCGCAATCGCCACATGCCTGGATGGAAACTTCCATGCCAGACGCATCCCCAGCAGACCGCCGGTAAAGGCAAACAGCGCGTTCAGCCCCAGCGAGGCGGAGATGGTTTCAAAGACGCCCGCGCCCAGGAACTGCGCCAGGATAGAAGGCAGGAAGAAAGCAATGGCGGTGTACTCAAAGGCGATACAGACGTTCATTACTGCGCTGACGATGGTGCGTTCAAGGTAAGGCTTCTGAAACAGCACGCGGAAACTCACTTTCGGAGCCGCTTTCACGGTTTCGGTTTTTTCGGACTGCTCTTCATGCGCAATAATGCCGTAGGAGTCGCGCAGGATACGAACTGCTCCGCTCAGGTCTCCCTGATTGGCTGCCCACAGCGGTGACTCATTCATAAACTTGCTGCGCACCGCGATAATAAGCAGGGCCGGTACCGCGCCAAACAGCAGCGAGGCGCGCCACAACCAGTCGATGTGTTCGGCGGGTAGCAGAAAATAGAGCGCAAAAATAATAAAGAAGCAGGCAGATGACGCGGCATACCACATCGGGCACCAGGCCGCGAGGCGCGATGCTTTATTGCCTTTGCCGGAGAATTTAGAGAACTCCGCCAGGTAAGCCATGGCAACCGGCAGATCGATCCCAACCCCGATTCCCATCAGAAAACGCGCGCCAATCAATACCCAGACGTTGGGCGCCAGACCCGCAGCTATCGCAGAGACCACAAAGAACAGCATGTCCGCCATAAACACCGAGTAGCGGCCATATTTATCGGTGAGCCAGCCACCGACCAGATTACCGACGATGGTGCCGATCATAATTGAAGAGGTGACCAGTCCGGTCAGCACCGGGGTTAAACCGAACTCTTTCACCACATCGTCAATGCCATAAGAGAGCGTGGTGAGATCATAGGCATCAAGAAATACACCGCCCAGCGCCAGGAACACAATCCAGCGGGCGTAGCTATTTTTCTCTGTATTACTGTTGATCAGTCGGGCCACATCACTCACCGAACGAACCGGCGTGGAGTGTGGCGGCGGGGCGGTCAGGGTGTTGTCAATCTCTAATGTACTCATCTTATCCTCGTTATTATATTCAGCAGGTAACGAGGTTTTTATAGGCATTTAACGCCCAGTTAACAACCAACAAATAACGATAACTATTTCATGATATTCAATAAGTTAATCATTAAAACATGACCACGACAGAAGCCGGATGAATAGCAGGATTCATCCGGTACGAATTAAAGCATTTTTCTTTACCTGGCCTGAAACCGGCGCGTTTTTTCAGCCGTTAATAAATCGGTTAATCGATCACTGAGACTATTAACCGGCAGATTTCATCCCGATATTTCAGCCCTATCTACCCGAGTTCCTGTGTTAGCGTGGCGGCGATAACCGGCACCCGGATGCGGCACTGCCAGCCGTGGTCCCTGTCCGAACAACTTTTCACGCAGCGTGCCGGGTTGATAGTCCTGCTTGTAAACGCCGCGTTTTTGCAGTTCCGGCACCAGCAGTTCCACCACGTCAGTGAAGGTTTCATGCGTCACGGCGTAGGCGAGGTTAAAGCCGTCAACGTCGGTTTCTTCAACCCAGCTCTGCAGTTCATCCGCTACGGTTTCGGCGCTGCCCACCAGCAACGGGCCAAATCCGCCAATGCCTACCCAGTCAGCCAGACCCTGCACCGTCCACTGACGATTGGGATCGGCGGTGGAGAAGGTCTCAACCGCCGACTGAATGGCGTTGGTATGCAGATGCTTCAGTATCTGTTCCGGCTGATACTGGCCGAAATCGATACCGGTCCAGCCCGAGATGAGCGCCAGCGCGCCTTCGTAACTGACATAGCTTTTGTACTCCTGCCATCTGGCCTGTGCCGCCAGGTCGGTTTCACCCACAATTACCGTCTGCAGATTGAAGATCAGTATGGATCGCGGGTCACGTCCTGCTTCAGCGGCCCTGCGGCGAATATCTGCCACAGTTTTCTTCAGTAGTACTTTCGACGGTGCCGCGACAAATACACATTCAGCATGTTCCGCTGCAAACGCTTTACCGCGGCTGGAAGCACCTGCCTGATAAAGTACCGGCGTGCGCTGCGGTGACGGCTCGCAAAGATGAATGCCCGGCACCTGGAAAAACGTTCCCTGATGGTTAATCGGATGGATTTTACTGGGGTCGCTGAAAATATGACGTTCACGATCGCGCAGGACAGCGTCGTCTTCCCAGCTTCCTTCAAGCAGCTTGTAGATAACCTGCAGATACTCATCGGCGTAGTCGTAGCGTGCATCGTGGTCGGTCTGGGTCTGCTGGCCAATATTGCGTGCGCCACTTTCCAGGTAGGAGGTGACAATATTCCAGCCAATACGGCCTTTGGTCAGATGATCCAGGGTCGAGATCCGCCGCGCAAACGGGTAGGGGTGTTCAAACGACAGCGAGGCGGTCAGGCCAAAGCCCAGGTGTTCCGTCACCATGGCCATCGGCGTGATTAATGCCAGCGGATCGTTTACCGGCACCTGTGTAGCCTGACGGATAGCGGCATGGTTATTACCGTTGAGCACATCATAGACACCCAGCACGTCAGCAATAAACAGCCCGTCAAACTTACCGCGCTCCAGCAGCCGCGCTAAATCGGTCCAGTACGCCAGGTCTTTGTACTGCCATGAGCGGTCGCGGGGATGCGCCCACAAGCCGGGTGACTGATGACCGACACAGTTCATATCAAAAGCATTCAGGCGAATTTCACGTTGCGATGACATAGCGACTCCTGAGCAGATGCGGCAATCGCTTGCCGTCCACTTTTTAATAATGTGTTTTAAGGTCGGGGATTTAGTACGTCAGTGAGCCGGGACATCGCTCGCTGACAGGCAGCGACAGGGCATTCAGCAGTTGCCGTGCAACAGACTCAGCATGTTCCGCCACCTGCGGTAATCCCATCAGCTCGCCAAAGCGACCCCGTGCAGCAGGCCCGGCGACATACAGTCCGGGATTCGCTTCACCGTTCACATTCAGCGTCTGAGACAGCGCATTCACCTCGATCCCCAGCGCCAGCGGGTCAGGCTGGATAACGCCATCGCCATGGAGCTGACGCAGCAGCGCATTGCTGTTAAGCAGCGCGTTGTGCGCAGGGCCGGTGGTGACAATGACTTTCTCCACCTCCAGCCTGTGTGATTGCCCAACACGCAGGCGCAGCGTCAGCCGGAGCGTTGCGCCATCCGATTCAGCGGCGATAAGGCGCGCCGCCAGCAGAGTCAGCTGACCGCTGGCCTGCTGCTGGCTGAGAACCTGACTCACCTGCGGCGCAATCCGGTAGCGGTGAACATCCCACCAGGGGCGCAGATGATGCAGAAAGCGCTGCTGCTCGTGCAGCGACAGACTCTGCCAGATACGCTGACCGTTACGGCGAATATCATCCAGCACCAGCTGCCAGGGCAGATTCAGCGCCGCCGCCTGTTTAACCTCCTGTCGCACCCGATGTAGCCAGCCGCGCGCGGTGACGGATTGCGGCTGACTGTAATCCAGGGCGTAGGTCTCATTGTTGCCACTCAGGTTGGCACGCGGCAGCTGGCCACGACGTGAGAAGACGATAATCTTTCCACGGTGTTGCTGACGATGCAGCGATGCCACGACATCGGACATGGTCAGGCCTGAACCGATAATCGCGATCCGATCGTCAGGAGCGACCTGCGCCAGCGCGTCGCGCTGCCAGGGATTGGCAATCAACCCCGGATGGCCCTGTAGCGGCTTCAGCAGAGCAGGCAGATCCGGTGGAGGATGGCTGATCGCCAGCACCACCTGATCGGCATGAATCTGCTGCCCGGAGGCCGTGGTCACCACGCCATTCTTAAAGGCAACCGCACTGTCACGCAGATGGCTCAGTTTCACCGGTGAGTGCTGCTGCTGATGAACAAACTGCGCATTGACCCAGCGTCCGAACTCACCGCGTTGCGGGTAGACGTTGCCGTCATGCCACAGCGCTTCCGGATCGGCTCTGAAGCCGGCAGAGGCGCGATAATCGCGATCGAAAACACCCTCTTCATCACCGGCAAGCTGCATTCTGCCGGCAGGCACATTAATGCGGTGGGCCGGATCGGTGGTGCCGTATGCCACGCCCTGCGCCAGCTGTTCGCGAGGTTCAATCACCGTCACCTGCAACCCCGCCTGGCCAGCGCGGGCCAGATGGATCGCCAGCGCGGTGCCGGTGAACCCGCCGCCGATAATGACAATCTGCTGTTGTGACATAAGCGAACCTTTTTTCTGTTAACGGACTAACTGGCGCTGGCCTGTTTAGCCGGGCGACGGTCGCCGCCGATGGTTTCACCAAACGGACCGGTGTTGACGCTGCGCTGTTTCTTTTCGGCGTTGGCGGCCAGCGGCAACAACGGCATTACCAGCTCAGCAAAGCGGTGTGCCTCTTCAAGATGCGGATAGCCGGAGAAGATAAAGTTCTCAATGCCCAGTGCCTGATACTCCCGGATGCGATCGGCAACCTGCTGCGGATTACCAACCAGCGCCGTTCCTGCGCCGCCGCGCACCAGGCCGACGCCTGCCCAGAGATTGGGACCAATACGCAGGCTCTCCCGCGACCCCTGATGCAGGGCACTCATTCGCGCCTGACCGGCGGAGTCCATACGGGCAAAGATCTTCTGCGCAGCGGCGATAGTCTCTTCATCCAGATGAGAAATCAGTCGATCGGCGGCCGCCCAGGCTTCTTCTTCTGTTTCACGTACAATGACATGTAAGCGGATGCCATAAGAGAGCGTACGGCCATTTTCCTGCGCCCGCTGACGAACCACCGCCAGCTTCTCCGCGACCTGTTCAACCGGCTCGCCCCACGTCAGATAGGTGTCGATCTGATTCGCCGCAACGTCGATAGCGGCCTCCGACGAGCCACCGAAATAGAGTGGCGGCCCCTCTTCCTGCACCGGCGGGAAGAGAATCTCAGCCCCTTCCACACGAATATGTTCGCCTTCAAAGTCTACCTTCTCGCCTTTCAGCAGGCGGGAGTAAACCTCAAGAAATTCTTTAGTCACCTGATAGCGCTCTTCATGACTCAGGAAGATGCCGTCACCTTTGTTCTCTACCGGATCACCACCCGTGACCACGTTGATCAGCAACCGGCCGCCGGAGAGACGGTCCAGCGTCGCCGCCATCCGCGCCGCCAGGCTGGGCGGTTGCAGGCCGGGACGCACGGCCACTAAATAGCGCAGCTTTTTGGTGATCGGTGCCAGTGCCGAAGCGACCAGCCATGAATCCTCGCAGCTTTTACCGGTCGGGATTAACACACCGTAGTAGCCCAGATTATCTGCCGCCAGCGCAACCTGCTGTAAATAGGGTAAATCGACTGCTCTGCCGCCTTCGGTGGTACCCAGATAGCGTCCGTCGCCGTGGGTAGGCAGAAACCAGAAGAGGTTGAGGTTTTCCTGTGTCGCATGACTCATTAGCAGATTCCTTTATAACGATATTAAAATTTATTACATAGGGTTAATCCCTTTGGTTATATAGCCTCTAGCAGGATGCGTGCCACTGCGATGAAACATTTTTATTATAAAAATTCAATAACTTATCGTTTTGGTGGCAGACGCTAATCTGCTGCATTCGCAACAGGCATAGTTGCAGCCTGCTGCATCGGCAACAATCTGACTCGTTCCGCCTCTCGTTTCGGCGTCAGCGGCGCGGTATGGTCATGACTTTCCTGCTCACCCGGTAAAAGAGATGCAGATAGCCAGCCCTGAGTTAATTGACCCCGCATCACGCGCCTTTAAAAGCGTGCTGGATCAGCTCGCGCCCACCGATGCAACCGTATTAATTATTGGCGAAACCGGCACCGGCAAAGAGGTGATGGCGCGCTATCTGCATCACCACAGCGCCCGCAGCCGACAGCCTTTTCTGGCGGTTAACTGCGGCGCGCTTACCGAGAGCCTGGCGGAGTCGGAGCTGTTTGGTCATGAGAAAGGCGCCTTTACCGGCGCACAGGATAAACATCGTGGCTGGTTTGAGGCGGCTGAGGGCGGTACCCTGCTGCTGGATGAGATTGGTGAGCTAAGCCCATCGCTGCAGGTAAAGCTGCTACGCGTGCTGCAGGAGCGTGAGATCACCCGCGTGGGATCGTCCAGGCCAGTAAAAGTGAATGTGCGGGTCATTGCCGCAACCAACCGGGATCTGGTGGTGGCAATTCGTGAGCGGCGATTCCGGGAAGACCTCTACTACCGGCTGAATGTGGCCAGCGTCACACTGCCGCCGCTGCGTCAGCGCTGCGAAGATATTCCGGTGCTGGCCAGTCACTTCCTGCAACTCTATGCGCGCCGTCTTGGTCGTCCTCAGCTTCGCCTCAGTGATGAAGCCATGACGATATTGATGAACTACAGCTGGCCGGGCAACATCCGTGAACTTGAGAACACGCTGCACAACGCCGTGCTGCTCAGCCAAACCTCACTGGTCACGCCGCAGCAGCTGCGGCTAAGCCCTCTTGCGGGAAGCGACCTGCCGCAGGGAGAGGAGGCACTGGATCAGTTTTTACGTCAGCAGATGCAGCAGAGTGATACGCCGCTCTATCCGCGGGTCATTGCTGCGCTGGTGAAAAATGCGCTGGAACTCACCCAGGGTAATCAGTTACAGGCGGCCGCACTGCTGGGTATCAGCCGACACACATTGCGCACGCAACTGGGGCATCTGGGGGTGATTAAACCGCGCCGTGGTTCAGTGCGTCAGCGCGATGTTTCTCCTGGTCAGCAGCCTGAGCGGGAGCGGGAACTGCGTATTGGTTATCAGAAATTTGGCAACCTTGGCATTCTGAAAGCCCGCCAGTCGCTGGAACAGCAGCTGGCCGGGCAGGGTGTCAGCGTCATGTGGAGTGAATTTCCTGCGGGTCCCCAGCTTCTGCATGCGCTGAGCAATAAGGAGATCGATTTCGGGACTACCGGTGAAGTCCCCCCCTTGTTTGCGCAGGCCAGCAACAGTCCGATGGTCTATGTCGCCTGGGAACCTGCCGCCCCGCAAAGCGTGGCGCTGCTGGTGCCGAACAGCAGCCCGGTTCAGCAGATTGGCGATCTCAGAGGCAAACGCATCGCTGTGAATCGCGGCTCCAACGTTCACTATCTGTTGTTGCAGATTCTGGATGAGGCGGGTTTAGCGCTGGATGATGTGCGCATTGTCTATGCACCACCTAAATATCCGCTGACACCCAGCGATCTCAACGCGGTGGATGCCTGGATGATGTGGGATCCATTACTCAGCGATGCGGAGAACAGCGGAGAGTTCAGGGTGATTGCGGATGGTACTGGCCGGGTCAATAACCATCAGTTTTACCTGGCTGAGCGGGGATTTGCGACGCACTCAGGCGCTCTGTTACAGGTTCTGCTTAGCGCGCTGGAGCAGACCGGCCGCTACATTGATGCGCATCGTGCTGAAGCTGCCGGGCTGCTCTCCACGGAACTTGGCATCTCTGCCACCTCACTGATGCACGCCTTAGCCCGGCGCAGCCATCAGACCCAGAGAATGAACCTGGCCATTATTCGGGAGCAGCAGACCATCGCGGACCGCTTCTATGCGCTGGGGTTATTCAGTCGTGCCATTCGCGTACGCGAGTCGGTCTGGCATCCATAGCGTTTTTTTAGCTAAGCATCGAACATTTCATCGCTAAGCGCTTCAACCCGCGTTTGTTATGTTGCGCAGACAACAACCAGACTCAGGAATGAGAGATGAAAAAATTTTTACTCAGCGCTTTGATTATTGCCGCCCAGGCGGGTTTCGCGTTCAACACCCAGGCAGCAGAGAAACCCGAGACAGTGAACATCGGTTTTCAGAAAGCCAATATCTTCGCGCTGCTGAAGTATCGCGGCACGCTGGATCAGGAATTTAAAAAGCAGGGTATTGCGGTGCACTGGATTGAGTTCCCGGCCGGACCGCAGATGCTGGAAGGCTTAAACATCGGCAGTATCGATCTGGCCGCTACCGGCGACGCGCCACCGACGTTCGCGCAGGCCGCACAGGCCGATCTGGTTTATCTGGGACACTCGCCTGCTAACCCTAAAACCGAAGCGATTGTGGTGCCCGCTGACTCCCCGATCAAAAGCGTGGCGGATCTCAAAGGCAAGCGTGTGGCGCTGAACAAAGGCTCTGACGTTAACTATCTGCTGGTCACCGCGCTGGAGCAGGCAGGGCTGACCTATAAAGACATTACGCCGGTCTATCTGCCACCTGCCGATGCGCGCGCCGCTTTCCAGCGCGGCGCGGTGGATGCCTGGGTCATCTGGGATCCCTACTACGCTGAAGTGGAAACTAATGCCCACGCGCGGCTGATTAAAAATGCCGAAGGGCTGGTGCCACACTACACCTTCTATCTTGCCAGTCGTAAGTTCGCGGAGCGCTATCCACAAATCGCTTCTGAGGTGGTGGATGAGCTGGGTTCACTGAGTCAGTGGGCTAATCAACATCAGGAAGAGGCCGCAAAAATCATGTCCACCTCAACCGGCCTGCCGCAGCCGATCTGGCAGCGCGCGCTGGCAAGAATGCCGTATGGCGCGGAGCGGATGACGCCAGAAGTCTTCACCCAGCAGCAGGCGCTGGCAGATACCTTTACCCGGATTGGTCTGTTGCCGGTGAAAGTCGATATCCGCAGCGCGACGTGGTCGCAGGATAAGAAGTAGGGAAGAACACAACCCCAAAATGCCCTTTACGTCAGTAAAGGGCAGGGATTAACGGACAGACGTGGAATGGCACTGTTAAAATAACCGTGCGTTCTATTCCCTGTTTCAGAAAGACCGCTTCGTTATTTACTCTTTTTTCTTGTAAACGTCAGCGGTGCCTTTGATTTTGTTATTCGTATTACCTGAGGTAAGGACGAAAACATCCCCGCCTTTTTCATCGGCCATTTTTGATAATTCCGCTTTTGCATCTGAAGGGCTGGTTTCACCCATTGTAGAGATATTGCCTATTTTTTCGTACTGATCTTTCACTTTCGAGAAATCATTCTTTGACATCATTTCAGCGGCCAGTGAGCCAAACGACAAGGAGCAAATAACCACACCAAAAATTAACTTTTTCATATAAGCACCCTCGGAATGTTATACAACACCATTGGAAATAGCGACTACATTCAGAACAAAGCACGGAGAAATAAACATCCATTTTAAGGTTCATCACTGACCCGTCTTTGTGATTACCAACCAATAATTTAACTTAATAAGATCCGCATTTACATTATTCAGCGCTAACAACTGCAGGCGTTCATTATCTCGCCTCCTGCCCATGACCAATTATATTTCTCTGAAGAAAGCCGGCATTGACGTTATTGAAATGAACAGTGTATTCATCAGTGATCCAGATAAAGATAATGAACCCAGCTGGTCATTCTCAGCAAAATTTTGCGCATCACCGAAACATGCGTGAAGTGATCAGAATAAACAGCGACCTGCGCAAATATGCCATCTGGCAGGGCATCGACATCCTGATTTGGGGCTAACTCTATAACAGCTAATACGCCATCTGATGCTGAGGCCTGACTCAGTGACTGAATGGTTCCCTGAGCCTGGTAGGTTCCGCCGGGTACCACAGGCAGAACTCGGAGGAGTTTCCCGGCGAATACCTGTCCCGGCAGGGCATTGAAAACAACTTCCGCTTCATCACCCGCAGCCAGACGAAGCAGAGAGTTTTGTCTGAACTGCGCAACGATCTGACGTTTTTGTGCAGGAATAAATATCATGACCGGCCGCAGCGGCAGGGCGGCGGCATAACTTCCGGGCCGTATCAGGACCTGCGTGACATAACCATCACTGGGTGCGCGGACAACCGTCTGCTCCAGGTTATAGCGGGCTTCAGCTAATTGCGCTCGCAGGCTGGCAATCTGGGATTGCTCTCCCCCTGAAACACTGTTCAGCTGGCTGCGGAGCTGCTCCTGTTCCGCCAGTGACCCTTTTACCAGAGCATCCTGCGCCAGAAAGGCCTGTCTGGCATTATCAATATCACGTTCGGAGAACGGATTGACTTTGGCCTTACTGCCTTTGAGATAACGCTGATAGTCCTGGAATAATCTATCCCGCTCGGCGGTCACATGTGTTGTATAGGCAACGGCTTCACTTAACTGCCCTTTCATCGCTTCGATATTATTGATGGCTGTAGCCAGATCGGCTTGCAGCCTTTCAACCCGGACCTTGTAACGCGTTTGATCAAGGGAAAATAGCATTTCACCCTTTTTAATAAGCACTTCTTTTTTGTCTGTGACTTCATTAACCACACCGGTGACCTGCGGCGTAACAGGGATCGCGACAACCGCTTTTTGTGCCAGAGAAGTATAGGGATGGTTATAATTCATCAGCAGGATGAGGGCGCTCACTAAAAAAACGCCGCCCAGAGCCGCGGTAGGTACTGTCCATTTGTTTACCGGTATTCGGAATATTTTAAAAACAGCCCAGGCTATCGCAACGTAACTTAAAATAATGAGCAGATCCATATCAACGCTCCGCCCGCGGCGCTCTGGAATCAGCCTGCAAGCGCTCGAGCTCCGCTACCCGCTGTTTTAATTCCGGTAAGGACGTGGGCTGATTCTGCATACCCCAGCCGCGCTCCGGACGATAAAGCGTGGCCCAGATCCAGAGGAACGGCCATATGACATGCAGTGTAAACAGACTGACCCATCCTGCGACGTGAATGGCGTCGGCATGAGGATGATTACGGGATTTGGCGATTAAATAAGGAATGTCATGGAGAATGATAATTCCATAAAAATAATGATGAAAACAAAAATGAGCATACCTAAAGCAAAATAGTTAAGGAACATAATTGCCTCTGCCAGAATGGAATGCGATTTAAAAATAGATCGATGCTAATGATGTGTCAATTTGTAATAGACAAAAACTGACACTACCCGCGCATAATGCGCCCACCAGAAAGTGTGGCATTCATAAATTAATTCGCTTTGCTCTGACTGAACTGACTGGAGGATCCCCTTGATTAATGACGGTTTTAGATTATTTATTACACGCTGAGCTTACGCATATTCACTACTCTTAAAGAAAGATGACGCCAGATATATTTATGCTAATGCTTTGTTTTTTAATGACTATTAAATTCTGAAGCCTGCATCACATTTTCCTGTTTTTGTAGTTATCTTTGACCATAAATATTTATACTTTCGACATTGTCCACGCTGCGCCAATGATCTATTTTCGAGCCAGTTATTTTTATTGAATATGATATGTACGCCTCCCGACCAGGATAATTAGCACCCAAATAATCAGGCGGCAAATATTATCAGCTTTTTTTAGACGCAGTATGATAATTTCGATAAATAAATGATTGACATACCTTTTTATTCTGTCCGTCTGAAGCAATATGGAAATTAACGTTTACCTTTCTTTCAGAGACGCTGAATAAATAAGGGACGACAAACCAGATGTTGTCATCACTGATTAAAAAAAATTGGGCCTGTATCTGGATTTTCAGCTTGTCACCCGATTGATGGGGAGATTGATTTGTTATCAACACATCATGATTCTGGTCACCTGATTATCAACCTTTTTCCATTTTTTGATGTTATCTATTGGCCTGAACGGCTGTTTATCTCACGTCTATTAAACGCAGGATAAAAATATGTTTGAACTGATTAAAGCTGTGGGTTTAGGTCTGGTTGTGCTGCTTCCGCTTGCTAATCCTCTGACCACGGTGGTGCTCTTTTTAGCGCTCGGCAGCCGCTTCAGCCATGCCGAACGTAACCGGGTTTCACTGAGAACCTCGCTGTGTGTATTCATTATTCTTGTGGTCGCCTGGTACGGTGGTCAGCTGGTGATGAATACTTTCGGTATCTCTATACCTGGATTACGCATCGCGGGGGGGCTGATTGTGGCTTTTATTGGCTTCAGAATGCTTTTTCCTGCAGCGCAACAGGACACTGTTTCAGACGATGAAAATCAGTCTGAAGAGCCTGCAGGAAAGCATAATACCAGCATCGCTTTTATCCCTCTCGCCATGCCATGTACTGCCGGGCCGGGTACCATCGCCATGGTCATCAGCTCTGCATCGACATTAAAACACGGTATCAGCTTTCCGGAATGGGTCGTGACTGTCGCGCCGCCGCTCATTTTTCTGATGGTTAGCCTGATTACGTGGATCTGTCTCCGGAGCGCGGGAGCGATCATGCGGATAGTGGGAACCAGCGGAATAGACGCGATATCGCGTCTGATGGGTTTTCTGCTGGTGTGCATGGGCGTCCAGTTTGTTATCAATGGCATTCTGGAGATAGTTTCTAAGTACTCAACCTGATATTTGCATCAGGGATAACCGGTACGGATGCTTGTCAGGGGGGTACTACCGTCTGATGCGCATACGTTGAACCTATGGGAACACTGACAGAGGTGTTTATCAGGTTTAAGGGCGATCAAAATATCTGTCAGGCAAGAAAACAGGGAAGCTGAATCAGAGTGTTGAGGCGTCGAAAAGTAGAGCGGCTAAACGGATTTTTAGCGAAGCGGTTTTATATTTCATAGAGTTACACGATGTTAATTTTAGCAGTCTGCGCCATAAGCTGTTCTACACTGACACTTTCAGTCACGCCTTTCGATTGAAAAAGCAGCATCACGAAGAGGGTAGCGACAGTCAAGCGTCGCTACCCTCAAAACTGATCATGCACGTGAGGAGAACACTATGAAAGCAGTTGTCTATAACGGACCGTTTGACGTTTCAGTCAAAGATGTCCCGGATCCGAAAATCGTTCGTCCCACCGATGTGATTGTCCGTATTACCACCACCAATATCTGCGGTTCTGACTTACATATGTACGAAGGGCGAACCAGCTTCGAGCAGGGTCGCATCTTCGGCCATGAGAATCTGGGCCAGGTTGTTGAAATTGGTAGCGGTGTAGAGCGGATTAAAGTCGGTGATTATGTCTGCCTGCCCTTTAATGTCGGCTGCGGCTTCTGTGAAAACTGCGAGAAGGGGTTAACCGGTTACTGTCTCACGGCAAATCCGGGTACAGCCGGTGCCGCCTATGGTTTTGCGGAGATGGGCGAATGGGAGGGTGGACAGGCGGAGTTACTTCGTGTTCCCTTTGCTGACTTTAACTGCCTGGTACTACCGCCGGATGCGGCAGAAAAGGAGGAAGACTACGTTATGCTGTCCGACATCTTCCCCACCGGCTGGCATGCCACTGAGCTGGCAGGCTTGCGCTCTGGCGAGAGTGTTGCCATTTATGGCGCTGGCCCGGTCGGCTTAATGGCAGCACATTCGGCCATGATTAAAGGCGCATCGCAGGTCTTTGTGGTCGATACCCATCCGGACAGACTGGCGTTAGCCGAACAGATTGGTGCAGTGGCAATCAATGGCGTGGGCGATGACGCGGTAAATAAAATCCTCGAACTCACCGATGGGCGCGGCACGGATTGCGGTTGCGAGTGCGTGGGTTATCAGTGCTGCAATAAACATGGCCACGAAGATAACTCCGCCACGCTGAACAGCCTTGTTGCATCAACTAAGGCCACGGGCGGGATTGGTACGGTAGGCGTTTTTGTTCCTCAGGATCCCGGCGGTGCAACTGAGCTGGCTAAAGAGGGTAAAGTGCCATTCGACTTTGGTACGTTCTGGTTTAAAGGTCAGTCGATGAAGACCGGCCAGTGTAACGTGAAAGCCTACAACCGCCAGCTCGCCAGGCTTATCCATCAGGGCAGAGCCAATCCGGCACAGATCATCTCACATCGTCTTGCACTGGCAGACGCTCCCGAAGGCTATAAGCATTTTGACGACCGGGATAATGGCTGGACAAAAGTCATCCTGAAACCCTGAATCGTGACGCACAGGATATAAGCCACATTCAGGCGGAGGTGAGCGGGAGAACCAATGCTGCCTGTCTGTGGTTTGAGGCTTTGCATCCTGTGTGATGAACGTTTTGGGTGAGGTGACAGTGCGGTTGCGTCCCGCGGATCAGCCTCATCCTTGCTTCGTTAACACAAACAGCGTCTGCCGTTCTGGCTCGCTGCTCACACGTTCCTGTTCATTCAATTTTTCCCGGACAGGTTTTCCCTGAGAGATGCCGAAATCAGTGAAATCTCTCGCCGTTAGCAGTGTATTTTCAACCTTGTTACTCTGCACAAAGGTGCCTTTTCCCTGCCAGCGAATTACACGCCTGTTAACATCAGAAAGGCAGCGAACTGCCTCCTGAATTTAGTTCAGCTCAACGTTGAGTGCGGGCGCACCAAAGCTGATAAGTTCGGCGTGAGACGCAGTGAAGTAACCCCGCCAGAATGCTTCCAGTTGCTGAAGCACTTTACCCGACCGATAGTTATTTTTTGTATCTGTATCGATAAGTCCGGCTCCGGCAATGAAGACTTTTGCTCCCTTAAAATCTGTCAGCAGATTTTGCTGATTTAGCTGCTGTAATGTCTTCTCAGGAGAAAGTAATCGCATCGTATTATTACGATAGAAGCTATCGAAGGCGCTATTTTCCAGCATATCGGAGATGAGAAAAATTGTGCGCGATGCCGCTTTATCCTGTGTCAGATCGTCACTGATGCGTTTCAGGCTATCCAGAATCTCACTCTTTGCAATGTTGTCCCCTTGCTCGGCAAAACTCTTTGCCATCAGGCCACCAATGGTTTTCCCAAAGTAGATTTTTTGCTGAACGAGGCACTTATCAAGACTTTTCAGGCTCTCCATACCCAGGCCATCACGAAGATTTTTGTCGGTCAGCAAGGGCTCGAGTTGTCCATCGAACAGCCGCTGCATAAAGTTATTCTGAAGCAGGGCAGAAAACTGATAGAGAACTACCCGATCGCCCGGCTTTGTAAAGCGAAGGATCTGCTGCCAGCTGGCATTTTTTATTTCATGCGGTACTTTTACGGTTTGATCAATAACAATTACCAGTTCGCGTCCGCTATCTGCCGGACGATAGTGACTCAACTTCGCAAAGTCATAACAGCCGGGAATATCATTACGAGTGGCGGCCTGAGACAGGGCGCCAATTCCAGCTAAGAACAACAAAAACCATCTGTTGATTTTCATCACTTAGCTCCGTGCTTTGTTGAGTAACAACTGCACTTTGCGTCGGCTTAGCAATGCAGAGAGTGGCAGATCGAGATCCTCAGCGATCAGAACCAGCTCCTCATCATCAAACAATGTGAGATCGCCTAAAGCCGCTACCCGCGCTTTAGCGTCATTGTTGTCTGACACTGACGCTGGCGTGTTAACAGCGTCCAGTGCGACCCGTGCCGACTCTGGAGCAACGGAATCACGCACACTGACAGGTACTGACTGAGGCTGAGCATTATCGATCGCAGAAGCGCGGCTGACGGAAAACTGCTGATGTTCATCATCCGCCAATGCCTTATCACGTTGCTTACCGCGCACATAATCATCAAAAGTGCGCAAATCACTGTGTGTCGCGCTGGCGCTACTGGCACGCTGCATCGCCATGCGGTTCTGCAGGCTGGCGAGCTTATCCTGTGCATCCCGCTCAACGCGCTCGCGCTGCATTGCATACCAGGCCGCAAACTCGTCTGAGCTGCTGAAATTACCGATATATTTTGCTGCCAGTCGCGATTCAATCCCCACAAGCGAACGAGAATAGCCAATCAGAATACCAATAATCTGCACACCAATAAAAATCACTGACAGAATAATAAAGGTCAGCTTCGAAGCAAATACGCGGTTTTCACGGACTTCGCTGACTGCCTTCTTATCCGCCTGCTGGTTATCCTCCATAGCCTGTTGCGGTAGATCGAATGGCGACGCATTAACAGGTGAGGTTTGATTGAATGGCGTGCCATTGACCGCTTCCGTCTCAGCGGCATTGATAGTCGCCGCACGAATAAAATAAGCGCCCACCGCGAAGGTAATAATCAATAACAGTGTCACCACCGTCTGGACATACTGAGGTTTAGCCCCAATCCCGTGCTGCACACGATTTAACATCTGCAGATAGCTGGGTTCATCATCGTCAACACGGCTATTTTCCAGCGAAACTTCCGTGTTTTTCACCAACGCCTTTGCATTACCTTCAAGCCTGGCCTCTTTATGCCAGTAACGAATTTTACTGAGCAACGTGTTTTTATGCAGCTGGGTCCCCATTAAATGCGTTGCAGGAACCAGAATGACGCCAATAAGCACCGAGACCACAATTGCTGAGAGTTCTGCCTGGTTCGCCGAAATATTGTTGGCAATGAACGGAGACAGGACTAACGCAAAAATAAAGGCTTCAAGGATCACTAACGCAATGCTACAGAGCCATAGCACCAGACTTGTCGGCCTGCGCCCGCGTTCATCCACTTTGTTCAGATAATTTACGCAGCGTTTATAAAAATCGGCGTCGCGGTTCGAAGTACTGTGATGCTGATAAAATTTACCACACAGTGCTTCTTCAGCCGGATGCCATATTAATCCGCCAGTCCCTTTTCGGCGTGCTTCATGGCTGCGAGACAAACGCGCAACGTGTCCTATCAGCGGCATTGAACAGAAAAAGTTGAGGGTGAAATAACGTACTTCTTCCCACCACTTGATTACAGCTAACGTCAGCGCCAGCAAACCAAACAGTGGCCAGAATATATAGCGATAATTCGCAATGGCCTGCATTAAACTATTTAAGATTTCCATAAATGATATCCGTTATCCACGCTGAGGAGCGTAATCGGCCAGCCATGGCTGACGGTGATTTGTATAAAAAAGCTGGCCTTGCTGAGCTTTTGCACCACTTTTTGGCAGCAGCAGATCCACGCAGGAAAGCGGCTCATGCGCCGCGTTCTCGATGTATACCCGATAAAGAATGCTATCTTCGCCTTCCCAGCTATTGGCAATCCCCGCCATTGTCTTAACGGTGGCACGATTGCCTTGCGCATAGTTGGGGGTAATAAGCACGCGTGGATTACGGGTGATTTCGGCGCCATTCTTCAGAACGTAAACCGGCGTTAGTGTGACCAGATTACCGTTAACCAGACCTGCCCAGGCCCGGCCATTCATGCCAGGCAGATAATCACTGGTCTCATGACCTCCGATCGGTTGACCGCTGGCAAGATTTTTCGCCAGGCCACTAATGCGTGGCAGATCGCTCATACAACTGCCCGTAACGCTGCTGGCCTGCGCCTGATTAATCAGGCTAAAGCCGCGGGACATCGGTTTAAGATTGCTGGCCAGCCCCATTGCATTGAGTGAGGCAGGCTTGCCACCAAAATCGACAAAGTTTGAAGGATTACTCTCAACTGACGATGAATGTTTATCTGGCCTGCGAGGATTCGCTGCGACAGCGCCGGTTGCTGATGGAATAGCGTGACTTTTCAGGCGGTCAGAAGAGGCTTTTGTGTTCGCGTCGCGTCGCGCTAAGGGTGCTTTAGTTAAATTGCTGTCAGCGGCGGAACTGTGACGCAAATAGAGCGGATTATTATTTTCCAGCGCCAGGCGCTGCAGGAGCAATGTTTTATTTGTCAGAGCAACGATCTCCACACGTCGATTCTGGGCGCGGCCACCCACGGAGTCATTGTCTGCAAGCGGACGGGCAGAACCGACGCCCTGAAAATAGAGCTGGTCCGCTTTAATACCGCTCTGCTTCAGGACCAGCCCAACATTATGCGCACGCGCCTCTGACAATTGCTGATTGTATTCAGCATTTCCTGTGGCATCGGTGTGTCCGACAACCAGCAACACGCCTGTATCATTCTGTTGGCCGCTGTTCATCGCCGCTGCAATCTTTTGTACCTGACGGAAGCCGCTATCCGTCAATTCCGCACTACCGGTGTTAAACATCGCGCTGTCATCAACCTGGGCAACTATCCCAACCTGCGCCGCATGACTTTTCTCCTGTTCGCTTAGGGTTTGTGTCGTGATCCGTATCCGCTCTTCCTGCGCGATTTTTGCCAAAGCTTGTTCACGTTTTTGCCAGACATTACCCACCACACAACCGGCCATGCCGCCAGCTAACCCGCCCACCAATGCTTTTTTAGCATCGTGAGTCACGAGATAAGTGATGCCACCACCTAAGGCGGCACCGCCAATACAACCCGCTGCGGTGCCATAGTCTCGGGCAAAATCATGCATTGATGAGCAACTTGACGTAAGTGAAACGGCGACAGCTAAGCAGGCAGTTTTCCTGAGAAAAAGTAAATTCACATCTGTTCCTTGATTTAACAATCTGTACGGCTAATGAATTTTTAGAATTGGAATGATAATTACGAACTTCATCGGCTTATCGGCAGGCTGGAAAATAACTTTACGATTTTATTTTGCAGCGTTCATACGTACCTGAAATGCTGAGACAAAGAGAGTGAAGGTTAATTACTGCAGAGGTAATTCAGGTGTCGGTAATGGTTAACGATAAATAACGATAAAATGTCATTGATGAAGCAGCCGGGCAAGGCTAAAAGAATTATCATTGGCTTAATAACCTCAGAATCATTATCCGGCTACGACTGTTTAGGGCGGCTGGCAGGATTGATGAGTTCGGGTGACAGGCATGATGGCAGCGGTTTACTGACAGACAATGCGGTCAGGGTTTAAAGGGCTGCCAGCGGTGAGACTGATGAAGGTCAGGACGGCAGGGAACAGAAACACGGGGGAGAAACAGGCATCCAGATATCAAATTTAACATAATTAGTATTGTGCGCCTTGCTTTCAGGCTTGGGTTAGATCTGGTTTTGCCAATCTACCTTCAGCCATATCGCTGCCTCCGTACCTTGAGTAATCCTCCTCAGTGTCCTACCTTCAGACAGCGTCTGACAAAGCCTCACAATCACACCCAATACATCAGCCGGAGGCCCCATGACCAGCATTCATCATCCCGACTCCTGTAGCGGCACCCTGTTTTTCGATGTCAACGAAACCCTTCTGGACACCAAAAAACTGAACCAGGTTGTCACACAGCGGCTTGGTAACAGGCCGGAGCGCGCCGAGGCCTGGTTTACCTCGCTGTTGCATCATTCACTGGTCGGGTCAGTGACCGGCAGCTGGCACAACTTTGGTGATATAGCCGAAGCGGTACTGAAGATGACCGCTGCGCGTTACGGCGTCACTCTGCCAGCTGACGCGACGCCGCTGGCTGACATTATCGCCGCCATGCCAGCACATCCTGACGTTGCCGCAGGACTGACTGCCCTGAAGCAACAAGGATTTACGCTGGTTGCGCTGACCAACTCCTCAGCCGCGCTGGCTGAAAAACAACTCAGCTCAGCCGGACTGGGACCGCTGTTCACTCGCATTTTCAGCGTGGAGGAGGTTCAGATTTATAAGCCCGATCTCAGAGTTTATCAGTGGGCAATGAAAGAGATGGGCAAGCCCGCCGCAGAGTGCATGATGGTGGCCGCGCATGGCTGGGATGTGGGCGGCGCAAAATGTGCAGGGATGAAGACCGCCTTCGTCAGCCGTCAGGGGCAGGCACTTTATCCGCTGGCACCTGCACCTGATTTGATTGTCAGCGATATCCAGGCGCTGGCCGCACAGATTAAGCCGCTCGGCTGAGCATAGTGCGCAGTGATTGCCGGTGAAACCCAGGCATTCAGTCTTCCTGGGTTTCAAACGCCGATCTGACCGCTTCCACGATGCGCCCGGACAGCGTCGTATCGTCCAGCACCGGAAACGTTTTTTTAAGCTTGCCGGAGATCTGCCAGCCATTTTCCTTCAGCGAACGAATAATGCGACTCGCGTCCTGATCGGGCATTTCAATGACTTCCTTCAGACGCTGCTGTGCACGCTGAAATATCACCAATACGCGCGCTTCATCAGCCATCTCTTTTCGGACGGTGTGCTCTATTACTTTGCAGGTATAAAGCACATGCTCGGTTAAGTCGGGATAGCGCCAGGCGAACCGGGCATCTTCATAGTCGCTGAAACTGAAGTTGCTCAGCGTGCCATCTTCATAGGTTTTCAGTTCGCCAAACCGATAACAGCCCGCATAGCGGCGCATTAGCCGTTTCGAGAACACGTCCAGCGTGCGATCGTAGCCTACCCGAAAATCCATCGAGCTGGTGATGGTGGCTGAGACCGGCAGGATGACCCCATCCGGTATCGCGCCGTCACGAATCAGCGTGTCATTGATTAAAAATCGATGGATGCGGCCATTGCCATCACGCATCGGGTGGATATAGACGAAGCCAAACGCAATAACAGCGGCACGGGCCAGTGGCGCGGCACCCCGCGTCGCCAGGTCAAAGGCTTTCAGGCCCTGCATGAAGCGAGGAACATCATCATAGTGTGGCGCAATATAGTGGACGATATCTTCGCGCATTGTCGACTGCCCGACAAACACCGGTGAGCGGCGCAGGCCCAGTCCCAGTGCGTCCTGGCCAAGAATGCCCTGCTGTATGGTATGCAGGCTGGTATCACTGAGCGGATCGTCAAGCTGTCCGCAGTACTGCGCAATAACGTGAGCAAAACGCTGAATGCGGTCGCCCTGATCCGACTCTTTCTCAATCAGAAAACTGGCGCGCGACTCTTTAAATGTCAGCCAGCTGGCAGTGCGCATCAGAATGTCTGCGCCAAAGGCGTTATCCAGATCGTTTAAGGCATCATTGAGATCGAACGTAAGCGCCTGCTCAACGGCCGCGGTTCTGCGCACCAGCGGGCAGAAATCCACCGTTCCCGGCAGGTTATCATTGATGCGCCAGCGTCTGACGCGCTTTACTGTTGTTCGGGTCAGACAGGCTTTGGATGAAATGGCCTCAATATAACCTCCATTGGTGACATCCGGTACCTGCAGCGTGTTGCCGGTCAGCCATTCATAGAAAAAGCCAGCGCGTCGCGCATACTGTCCGAACGGCTCCTGACGGCACCACACCTCCAGAGGCTCCGGGCCGACAGCGGTAAACAGGCGGGCAAAAAACTCCAGGTGAATCTCTTCGTATTTGAGACCAAAGGCAAAGTGACCGGCAAAATCATCTTCCGGCTGATAGCCAGGGGGATAATGATTTTCCACCTGCCCCTGACTCTCATGATGAGAGCGTACCGTTCCGATAGCTGACTTAACGCGTAATGGCTGCGCCAGTCTGATAGCATAACGTTCGCGCAGTGCGCTGAAGCCGACCAGCATAGTGAATCCTTTATCCGTTGCCCGAAAACGATAACAAAAAGGATATTTAACACTAAAACACTAATATTCCTATCATGGCGGCATTAATTTTTTCCCGAAAACGTTAATAACCAGGATTTATGATGCGGAAACGCTAACTATGTTATTCAGGGCTTAACCACGATGCACAGTAGCCCGATAACAATAATCGCCACGCCTGCCAGACTATGCCAGCTGAACGCCTCATGAAATACCGGCACGCAGACCGCCACCAGCCAGACCAGCACGTAACTCAGGCTGAGCAGCGGATAGACCCGATTCAGCGGAAAATAGTGCAACGCGCGAATCCAGCAAAGCATTGAGACACCATACGCGCCCAGGCCGGCCACCAACAGCAAGGCAGGGAGTATCGCAACCGCAGGCAGCGACAGGATGCTGCTGGCATCGGGCAGCCGCGCCATCGCCCAGCGCATCATCAGCTGTGCCGCTGAGACCAGCAGCACGCTGCACGCAACCCATCCATATCCTTTCATAGCTGACTCGCCATCAGCGCCACACCCGTCACCACCAGCAGCGTGCCGGCAATCTGGCGCAGCGTTAACCGCTCACGCCAGAGGATGCGGCCGGCCAGCGCAACGAAAATGAAGTTCAGGCTCAGCATGGGATAAGCCTGACTCACCGGCACCCGCTGCAGTACCCGCAGCCAGATGAGCATCGCAACGCCTAACAGCAGCACGCTCATGCCAATCCAGCTTAAGCGAATCCGGCGCGAAGTCACGTGGGTCGCCTGTTTCTGGCACAGCTGCGCGCTGCAGCTGAGCAGACTCACCAGCACAATCAGCAGCAGCATTATTTCATCTGACCGTAATAGAGGCAGACCAGCCTGCCCTGACGATAGACTGCGTCCGGCACCGGCACATCCTCACCGATATCGCTGTGCACCGAGTCGACCAGCAACAGTAGCGACACGCTTCCGATACGGCGATGGTCGGCAAGCCAGCGGCCGAAGTCAGCCTGAGAGACAAAACGGGACTGCGCATCCGGGTAGCTCAGCCCATACTCCAGCTCGCCTTTAGTGTCGTAGAAGCCAATATCGCTGCGCTGCAGATGCCAGGCAGCGGCAGACGCCACGCCGGGATTGTCCGCCAGGATAAAGCGGCTGGAGGCCAGACGCGCGCTGATCGTGGCAACAAAGTGTTGTGGCTGTTTAGCGTCGCGGATTTTATCCGGGATCGCAGCGCCAATAAGCAGTGCGACACCCAGCGGGCAAAGCGCGGCCGCCAGCCAGCGGCGCTGTGAAGATCGGCAGCTGTATGCGCCCACCAGCCCCCAGATGAGAAATGCCAGCGCGCCCAGTACCAGCTTCAGCATCTCGTGCGTGGCGAACAGCGGATGATGCGTCACGCTCCAGGGCGCCAGCACCAGCAGCACCGTTGCCAGGGTAAGAATGCCGAAAATCAGGTTAAGCCAGCCATTAACGGTTAATGCGTGCCCTGCCCGCTGCGCGGCGTTCAGCCCATAGTGCGCCATCAGCAATGACAGCGGCACAAAACAGGGCAGGATATAAGTCGGCAGCTTGCCTTTTGCCAGGCTGAAAAACAGCAGCGGCATGACTGTCCAGCTCAGCAGATAGAGCGCGCCCGGATGCTGCTGACGCTCGCGCCAGGCGGTCATTAATGCACCCGGTAACAGCGCCAGCCACGGCAGCGTGCCCAGCAGCAGAACCGGCAGGTAATACCAGAACGGTGCCTTATGCTGTGCATTCTCTTCCGCAAAGCGCTGGATATGCTCAACCCAGAAGAAGTAGTGCCAGAAATCGGGAGCCTGATGAGAGATCGCCAGCGCCCAGGGCGCGCTGATCGCTGCGGCTGAAAGCACCGCCAGCGGCCCGAAGCAGAGCAGCTCCGGAAGTCTCTTGCGCCAGATCGCCCACGGCAGAATCGCCAGCACCGGAACCGCCAGTGCCAGAAAACCTTTGGTCATAAATCCCATGCCGCAGGCAAAACCCAGCAGCAGATAACCGCCCGCGCGCCCTGTACGCCCGCTGGCCTCCGTCGCCAGCCAGAAACTGCACATCGCCGCCACCAGCCAGAGCATCAGCATGGGATCGAGCACCGCATAGGTGCCGACGCCATAAACCAGCAGCGAACTGAGGAAAATCAGGCTACTGACAGCGGCGGTGCGCGCCGAACCAAATATCCGCCTGCCGAGCCAGAAGATCAGCGCGGCAGTCATCGCCGTTGAGAATAGCGATCCTGCCCGCACGCCAAAGTTGTTATGACCGAACAGCCACTGACCCAGTGAATTGACCCAGTAGCCCGCAATCGGTTTTTCAAAATAACGCAGGCCGAAGAAGTGTGGCGTGACCCAGTTACCCGTGGCCAGCATCTCCCGGCTGATCTCCGCATAACGGGTTTCATCCGGTTGCCAGAGGTCGCGGAACATCGGTGGGATCAGGTAATAGAGAACAACAAAGCCGAAAAAAAGTAGCCACTTCGTGTTGTTATGTATCCGCACTAGTTCGCCTCTTCAGTCAGTTGCTGGCAACCCAGCCACCCTTCCCGTCCGGGGATTTCGCCTCTGACGACCCTGCCCACCGGTAACGTGCTGAGATCGTCGGGCAGCAGCTCGCCTAACGGACAGAACTGGATGCCGTTACGTTCTGCAGCATCCAGCAGCCGGTCAAAGTCCGGGTAGCCGATGATCCCCTCGACTTCGGCATGTATGGTGTAAACCGAGCCCTCATCAGACGCGAGCATCTTCGCCAGAATGTAGTCGTTATAGCCTGCTGCGCTGACCTCGCGGCCAACCACTTCATCCCATGTGGGCAGCGTCACCGGAATCTGTACTGTGCCAATCTGCCCATCCGGCAGCAGAGGCCGGAACGGGCCGCTGCCCCGACAGTCGCTGTTGTAGTGAAAACTGAAGTCCTGTTTGGCAGCGAGCACCCGGCCATCAGCGCGCCAGCCTGCAACGGCCGAGCAGCTGACCGGGTGACCGAGGATCTCACTCAGCGTTTCGGTGCCACGGGCTATCTGCTCAACCAGCTTGTCCTGCGGCCAGACGCCCGCCCAGGTCTGCCAGGCAAAGTGGTCCCAGGCGTGCAGGCCGACCTCATGCTGACGGGTGGCGTCCTGCATGATTTGCCGCAGGCCGCGCCCCATCTGCTTTCCCGGCCAGGCCGTACCCGCGAGCAGAATGTCCCAGCCATAGAGCGATGCAGCGTGGGAACGCAGCATCTTCATGAGAAACGCCGGTTTTATCAGCCGCCAGAGATGGCGGCCCATATTGTCTGGCCCCACGCTGAAGAAAAAGCTGCCCCGCACCGCATGACGCCGGAACAGCTCAAGCAGCGCCGGTACACCCTGCTTCGTGCCGCGCCAGGTATCTACGTCAATCCGCAGACCGATCTTCTTCATCACTTATAAGCCTGTTGCTCGACGGTGCGCAGGAAGAAATCGAGCGTGTTGTCGATAGTGACATCCATCGTGACGGTCGGCGTCCAGCCCAGCAAACGACGCGCATTGCGGATAGCGGGTTTGCGGTGCTCCACATCCTGATAGCCTTTGCCGTAGTAGCTGCTGCTTTCCACTTCCCGGAAACCGGCAAACGGCGGGAACTGGCTGCGCAGCGGATGACGCTCGAAACTTTCCAGCAGCTGCTCGGCCAGCTCTTTGATACTGGCTTCGTTATCCGGGTTACCGATATTGATGATCTGCCCATCACAATTCTGCTGCCTGTTTTCGATGATGCGGAACAGCGCTTCCACGCCATCCTGAATATCGGTAAAGCAGCGCTTCTGTTTGCCGCCGTCGATCAGCTTAATCGGCGAACCTTCTACCAGGTTGAGAATCAGCTGAGTGATCGCACGGGAGCTGCCGATGCGTGCCGCATTGAGGTTATCCAGACGCGGTCCCATCCAGTTGAAGGGACGGAACAGGGTAAAACGCAGCCCCTCTTTTTCGCCATATGCCCAGATCACGCGGTCCAGCAGCTGTTTGGATACGGAGTAGATCCAGCGCTGTTTGTTAATTGGCCCGACCACCAGGTTTGAGCAATCCTCATCGAAGCTGGCATCGGTACACATGCCGTAGACCTCAGAGGTAGACGGGAAAATGATGCGCTTCTGATACTTCACACAGTCGCGAATGATTTTCAGGTTCTCTTCGAAATCGAGTTCAAACACGCGCAGTGGGTTGCGGGTGTACTCAATCGGCGTCGCGATCGCCACCAGCGGCAGGATGACGTCACATTTTTTGATGTGATACTCGATCCATTCGGAGTGAATAGCGATATCCCCTTCAACGAAATGGAAGCGCGGATGTTCCAGGAAGCGGCTGATAGCGTCTGAACTGATATCCAGGCCGTAGACGTCGAAATGTTCATCCTGTAACAAACGCTCAGTGAGATGGTTACCGATAAAGCCGTTAACACCGAGGATCAGCACGCGGGTACGGCGTTGCAGCGTCGACTGCGGCTGTGAATAGAGCAGTGCACCTGGCACCATGCCCAGGCTCTGCGCCAGCTGGCTGCCGTTCATATAGACGCCATGCTCAGACTGTCCGGTCTGGATTTCCAGTGCGCCTTCGCCACAGGCGATCAGGAATGGCTGTTTAGAGATGACAGTGCCCGGTTTCGCCTGCTGCTGCTGCGGATGAACCCTGCTCTTCCAGACGATAAATTTAACCGAACCGGCGAAGGCGAATGCCCCAGGCCAGGGATCGGTGACCGCTCTGACCAGGTTGTGAATCGTCTCAGCAGGCTGGTTCCAGTCAATGCGGCCATCTTCGGCCGTGCGACTGCCCACGCGGGTTGCCTGGCTCTCATCCTGTGGCCACTCACTGACCTCACCCTGACGCAGGCGAGGCAATACGTCGCTCAGCAACTGCTCTGCGGCCTGGGTCAGCTTGCGATGCAGCGTCAGCGCGTTGTCCTGATCGTCAATGGCCACTTTCTGCTGCGCCAGAATATTACCGGCATCTGCGCGCTTCACCATGCGATGCAGCGTGACGCCGGTTTCTCGCTCGCCATTGACCAGCGCCCAGTTCAGCGGTGCCCGGCCGCGGTATTTAGGCAGCAGGGAGCCATGCAGGTTAAAGGCCCCCTTCTGAGCGCATTGCAGGATCTCATCACTCAGCAGATGGCGATAGTAGAAGGAGAAGATCATCTCTGGTGCCATGGTACGGATGCGGTCAAGCCAGATCGGATGATTCGCCTCGTCCGGCGCATAGACCGGAATGCCGTGCTCTGCCGCCAGGCGGGCTACTGAGCCGAAAAAGTTATTTTCGGTCGCCACGTCGTTATGCGTAAAAATGGCGGTGATCTCATAGCCTGCATTCAGCAGGGCATTGATGCCGACACAGCCCATGTCGTGATAGGCGAAAACAACGGTCTTCATGATTGAGTATCCTGTACTGAAGGCTCTTCAGGAGCCTGAACAATGCGTTGAACGAAATATCGCGGACGCGCGCGAACGTCGTTATAAATGCGCCCGATGTACTCTCCGAGCAGTCCCATACCCACAAACTGGGCGCCGATAAACATGAACAGCACGGCGAACAACACAAAGACGCCGTCACCCGCCCAGGCCGCACCAAAAAAGAGTCGCAGGATGATCAGCACCAGTGAGAAAGCAAAGCCGGAGAGCGCAATCAGGCTGCCGACCACGCTGAGCAGTCGCAGTGGCGTGGTGGTCAGGCAGGTCACCAGGTCGTACATCAGGTTGATCAGCCGCATAAAGCTGTATTTCGAATCGCCGAAAGCCCGTTCGGCATGGATCACCGGCAGCTCGATGGTGTGACGGGCAAAAGTGTTGGCCAGAATCGGAATGAAAGTGCTGCGTTCGTGGCAGTTGAGCATCGCTTCGACGATGTGGCGGCGATAGGCGCGCAGCATGCAGCCATAATCTCCCATCGCTTTGCCGGTCACCCGCTGAATCAGGTGATTGAGCGTGCGCGACGCCTTGCGACGGAACCAGGTGTCCTGGCGCTGCTGCCGGACGGTGCCCACCACGTCATAACCCTGGCGCGCAGCCTCGACCAGCCGCGGGATCTCTTCCGGCGGGTTCTGCAGATCGGCATCAAGGGTAACAATCAGATCGCCGCGAACCTGGCTGAATCCGGCCATGATGGCGGAGTGCTGCCCGTAATTGCGGTTGAGCAGCACGCCGGTTATCCGGCTGCCGGGAACGGTGGCGGCCTGTTCAATCAGTTCGGCAGAGCGGTCACTGCTGCCGTCATCCACCAGAAGAATTTCATATTCAAGGTTGATTGCGTCGCAGGCGGCGCTGGTGCGCTGCAGCAGCTCCGGCAAACTCTCCTGCTCGTTATAGACCGGGATCACCACGGACAGCATATTGATCGGTTTGATATCGCGCATCTCAGGCTCCGGCAATGTCATGTAAAGCCTGAATCACGCGTTCTACATCCTGATCCGTCATGGACGGAAACAGCGGAATTGAACACATCTGCTGGCTGTTACGTTCACTGGCGGGCAGACGCAGATTGGGATAGCGCTCGCGGTAATATTTGTGGGTATGCGCTGCACGGAAATGCAGGCCGCTGCCGATGTCCCGCGTCTTCAGCGCCTGCATAAAGGCATCACGGGACAGCCCGCAGCGTTGTTCATCAATGCGGATAATAAACAGGTGCCACGCATGCTGATGTGGCCACTCTGGCCGTGAAAGTGGTGTAAAGGGCAGCGAGCGCAGCGCCTCAAGATAGCGTTCGGCAATCGCACGGCGGCGTGCGATAAAGCCCGGCAGTTTCTGTAACTGCACCAGCGCAATGGCTGCGCTGATATCGGGCAGATTGTATTTGAAGCCCGGCATCATCACTTCCGCCTGCGGCAGACGCCCCTGGGTCTGGCGATCGAATGCATCCACAGCAAGGCCATGAAACTTCAGGCTGCGGATACGATCGGCGAGAGCAGCGTCATCGGTTACCACCAGACCGCCTTCCGCGCAGGTGATGTTTTTGATGGCATGGAACGAGAAGATTGCCGTGCCGCGATGCCCGACCGGTCTGTTGTGATAAGTCGTGCCCACCGCGTGAGCCGCATCTTCAATAATGGCAATGCCATGCTGCTCAGCCAGCTGATAGATCGGTGCAATATCGGCAGGCGCACCGGCGTAATGCACCGGAATAATGGCGCGGGTGCGTGACGTAATAGCCTGAGCTATCCGTTCCGGCGTCACCATCAGGTTATCCGGATCGACATCAATCATGACGGGCGTGGCACCCAGCAGCGTAATCAGGTTAAGGGTTGAAACCCAGGTCATGGACGGCGTGATCACCTCATCGCCAGGCCCGATCCCCATCGCCATCAGCGTGATATGCATTCCGGCCGTGGCAGAGCTCACTGCAATGGCGTGCTTGTTGCCGGTTAGCTGAATAAAGGCCTGCTCCAGTTCGGCGCATTTCGCCCCGGTTGTTATCCATCCGGAGTCGAATACTGCTTTAACAGCAGTCAGCTCCTCATCGCCGAATGAAGGGCGGGAAAATGGCAAAAAATCCATGCTAAAACTCCTGCAAATCAAACCCATAAACTGTCGCGCGTTGTTAATCGGATACAACGCCGGAAAAGAACTGAAATAGCGATTTATCAACGCCCGGCAGGCGGATAAGCCATAACAGGTTTCCCGTTATGGAATTAAGGTTACCGGACTGCTAATACAAGCTAACGGATGAAAGTTAACTGAACATTAAATGAAGAGGTTTAATTACAATAAAAACAACGAGGATTGAGTTTATAGATTCCTGAAAAGTTCACTATTAGTTCAATAATACTTCCCCGGCACTCAACTCTTTTTGAGTTATTGATATTTTGTTTAAAAAACAGCAACTCTGACCTCATATCAGCGCAGGCGTAGCTCGCCTGACAGACATTCTCTTTAACGAAAAAACCCTAAGCTACTGATTACGATAAGCTAATCTCATATCGCAAATTGCCGCCTCAACGGCGTCAAATACCCTCACTCAGAATTTCAGCAAAATGACAGTTTAATAAAGTCGGCTTAATGTATTCTTAATATTCTCTGTTGTTGATGCTCTGCACCCGGAATAATCATTACATTCTGGTGAATCTGAGGTGACAGTCAGTTAATATCGTTAAGATTATCTGTGTCTTTGTGGTAAAAGCAGTGCTAATAAAAGCGAATAAGATCGCGGTTTCAGGCGTTAATGTTTGGTCTTTCTGAAAGAGAAAAAGTGATGATACGTGCCGCCTGTTTATGCACTCTGTTTGCCCTGATAAGCCCGGTAATCTGTGCCGCGCCGGTAACCTATGCCATTACTCCCGATAAAACGTCGATTGGCCTTTCGTGGCGTGCCTTTGGACATGACTTTTCGCAGGCCAGACTGCAGGGCGTAACCGGCACGGTTACGCTTAATCAGGATGAGGATCGTGACGATCGTATTGAAGTGAATATTCCGGTGGAAACGCTGGTCGCCTCGAACAGCCTGTTAACCTGGCAACTGAAAAGTGATCTGTTTTTTGATGCAGAGCATTACCCGCAGATTCATTTCGTCAGCAGTCGCGTGGCTGCGTTGGGTGACGGTAATTACCGGATTTTTGGCACGCTGACGGTTAAAGCTGTCAGCCGGCCTGTGGTGATGCTGGCCTCGCTGGACAGCGGGAAGACCCTCGATCCGGCTTCACGCTTGCTGGCGCTGCATGCCTCCACCGCCATCTCCCGCTCCGCCTTCGGTATGGATCGGCTGGTCGGGGTGGTGGACGACCGGGTAAATATTGCGCTAAAGATTGCAGCGCAGGTCAGAGAGCCGCGCTGACCGTTACCCCTGCGCATGCCGCCGGATTACGTAAGCGCAGCCTGTAATGTTTCAGCGGTGGACGCCAGCTGCGCTGAGGGGTTGCGGCCAATCAGTACATATTGATAACCGTCGCGCGTCCACCAGGCCAGCTGCATGCCGTGGCGCTGTTCGCGGACAATCGGGTTCGTGTCGTGCGGTGCGGGCGAGATACAAAGCGCCATCGGACCATAATCTGCGTGCAGCCAGGCGATCTGCGCAATTGACGTCCGTTCGTAGCGCAGGATACGCACCATTTTCAGTTCAGCCCCCGCTACACGCAGTTGCTGCGGGTGCAGCTGCAATCCTAAATCGAGTCGGGTGCGGTCCAGCCCTTTTTTCAGCGAAAGAGCATCACCGGGCATGTCGGCAAGCGTTTCAGCACTGTAGAGCGACATATAACGTGCTTCAAGATCGCGGATGGCCTGGCTTTCATCCTGCTCATCATCTGACGGTCTTGCGAGGAAACCGATACTGCTGCCCACCAGCAAAAAGCTGACTGACGCGGCAATCAGTGCCCGACGGCTATATCCTTTGGCCGGCAGGGACTCGGGTGCTGTGATGGCCGCCAGTTGCTGTGCCATTCTGGCCTGTGGCGCCTGTTCCAGCAGCGGTGCAAAAGCCTGTTCAAAATCGAGACTGCTTTGCCGGAAATGCGCGGCCCTTGCGGCCAGTTCGGGGTCTTCAGCCATCGCCTGCTCAAACTGTGCGGCTTCCTGTGGCAGCATCTCACCATCCAGCCAGGCCACAATCGCCTCATCGCGCCACGGTGGCGTAAAATTTTCTCTGTTCATTTCCGATTCTCCTGCGGTACGGGCGAGACCGCTGTCTGCCTGGCCAGCGTGGCACGCGCTGCGGCCAGACGGCTCATAATGGTGCCAATCGGAACAGCCAGCGTTACTGCCGCTTCCTGGTAGGTCAGTCCTTCGACATAAACCAGAAACAGCGCATTACGCTGCGCCTCGGGCAAGGCGTTAACCTGTTGCATAATGCGCTGGTAGTGCCGCTTGTCGTCGCTGGAGGCATGGTTATCTGCGGCCAGTAGTGCATCGGGATCCACGAATCCCTGGCCCTGTCTCACCTTTCGCGCCCGTAAGTCGCTGATCCAGATGGAGTGGAGGATCGAGAAAAGCCATCGGTCAATGCGTGTGCCCGGCGTGAACTGTGCGCTGCGTTCCAGCGCACGCACGCAGGTCGACTGCACCAGCTCTTCGGCCATGTCACGGTTGTGCGACAGCACATAGCCGTAACGCCAGAGGCGCGTCAGGTGTTCTGCAAGGTGCTGACGGATGTCACTGTAAGTGATTTTTCGCTCCTCCGTGCCGCATCAGACCTCGGGATGACCAGTAATTGCGGCCTGCAGATCGCGGAACTCCTCGCAATCGGTGCCACAAATCCCGGCAATGGTTTTTAGCTGTTCGTGCGCCAGATCGGGTCGCCCTTTGATCATCCAGGCTTCACCAAGATATTCACGCACTTTAGCGTAACGGGGATCGAGCGCAATGGCGCGCTGATAATAGCCAATACCCTCATCTGTGCGGCCCAGCTTGCGGGTCGCGTAACCACGATAATTCCAGGCTTCGCGGGTATCCGGGTTTTTCAGCGTATCCAGCAGGTTCAGCGCTGCCTGATACTCACCTTTTTTCGCCAGATGATAGGCGTAGCGCGTTTTGTCTTCGTCACTCAGCCTGCTGGTCTTCTCCGGTACACAGCTTTTGGTCTGACTGTCATAGACCTGGCCTTTTGGGCAGTCAGGCGTCTTTTTCTCACTGTCATTGTCACCCATCGCCATACTCAGTGGCGAGTGCAGCAACAGTAACAGGGCCGGAACGGCAAGCAGAGGAATACCAGAACGTGTTGTCATCATTTATCCTTATCGGGTCGGGGAGGCAGTTGATCAAACCTGCCAGAGGCACTCCGCCAGCGCGGCGCTATACGGTAAACAGCTCAGCACCGGTTTCTATTCGATAAAAATAAACTTATTTTTTGGCCGCCTGTCAGGCCAAATCAGATCAGCACGTTTTCCACCTGACAAAAGCGCCTTTCTGCCAGAGAGATTACCGCAGCTTCCGCAATCGCCTGTGCCCTGAGGCCATCATCAAGGCCAGGCAGATCGCCAACCGGCTCCCCGTTCAGCGCTCGGATAAATGCATCCAGATGAGCATAATAGGTTGGCTGCACCCGGCTTAACCAGTCTGGCAACAGCCCAGGCTGCACAATCTGCGCACCCTGATAACAGCTGACACCGCGCTGCGGCTGGGAGGCCGATTCCAGCATGCCGTCTGACCCCATTACACTGATACGCTCGTCATAGCCATAGCCGGTGCGGCGCGCATTATCGAGCTGTGCCAGCGCCCCGCTCTGTAGCCGCAACAGCAGCGTGCTGGTGTCCACGTCGGCGAATTCGCTGATCGAAGGCAGAGCCAGCGCTGCGCCCATCACTGCCACTTCCGTCACTTCCTGTTCAGTCAGCCAGCGCAGCAGGTCGAAAAAGTGGATAGCCTGATCGCGCATCTGGCCACCGGACGCCTGAAGATAAGCCAGCGGCGGCATGGCCGAAGAACGACAGACCATCTGAATCAGTTCCGCCGCGCCAATCCGCCCCTGACGGAGTTGCTGCTTAAGCTGCTGATGGCTGACATCGAAACGGCGATTAAACCCCACCGTGACCGGCACGTTGTAAGGGAGAACGTTAGCCACGGCCTTACGGGCACGTTCAAGAGAGAGATCGACCGGCTTTTCACAGTAGATTGCTTTACCGGCGCGGGCAGCGGCTTCCAGCAAATCCGCATGTGTCGGCGTCGCGCTGGCGATAAGCACCATGTCAATTTGCGAATCGTTTATCGCTTCTGTGACAGACGCGACCCGGGCATCAAAGCGTGTCGCAAACGCGGCCGCGCGTGCGGGCTCCGCATCCGCCACCCACACCAGCTCTACTCCGGGATGCGCCTGAAGATTAACCGCATGAACTTCGCCAATAAAGCCACATCCGAGCAGGGCAACGCGTTGCTTTTTATTCATTATTTGAACTCCATCATAGTCCGGCAGAAAGCTGCACCGTCAGGATAACGCGGCGTTTTACACTGACAGCATGGTGTTTTGAGGTGTTTACCTCAGAGGAGAACGGCATGTCGCTGAAAGAGGTCGCCCTGCGGGCAGGCGTAGGGCTGGCAACCGTGGATCGGGTGCTTAATGAACGGGGTGGCGTTGCAACGGAAACGGTTCACAGGGTATTGCAGGCGGCACGGGAAGTCGGACTCAGGCGAATTTTGCCTGAGGCGCATCGTCATCCATGGCAGATCGAACTGCTGCTGAGCAGCAACGATTCGTTTTTCTTTAAGCAACTGGCGCAGGATTTTACGGAGGTCGCATCCCATCTGGGCTATCGCCGGTTAACACTGCATCGCACTTTTGTCCCGGAGGCGCAGCCTGAACGGCTGGCAAAGCTTATCAGACAAGGCTGTGAATCGCGGGATGGATTCATCGTCTTTGCCCATGAACATCCTGCGATTTATGAGGCGCTGGAACATTGCCAGGTGCGTGGTGTACCGGTGATCTCGCTGGTCACCGATTTGCCCGGAGCCGCCCGGCTCTGTCATGTCGGGATCAACCAGTTGCAGGCAGGACGCACCGCCGCTCAGCTTATGGGTAAAATGCTGCATCAGCCCGGTGAGGTATTGATGGTCAGTGGTCACAGGGATTACAGCGCGCATCGTCAGCGCATTGAAGGATTTTGCACGCTGATGACTGAACGATATCCCCATCTTCAGCTGCGTGAAATTCTGGCTGCTCAGGAAAATCGCGACATAATCAGTAAGTTGCTGGAGAAACAGCTGGTCCGGAGCGGAAATCTGTCAGGAATCTATAATACCGGCCCGGGGAACACTGAGATCGGACAGGCGCTGGCACGTCATCGTCGGCTGAATCAGTGCGTCTGGATCACCCATGAGCTTTACGCCACTACACGCACGCTGATGGCGCAGCAGAGCGTTGCGCTGACACTGGATCAGAATACCCGGCAGCATGCTCAGCTTGCGGTACAGCTGATGCTGAATTATCTGGCGCAGAAAGTGAAACCCGATGAGTATGCCAGCGGTAAAGTGGACTTCATGATTTATACAGCCGAGAACGCGATATGAAGCAAATCATCACGTCATACTCTCCACCGGGGGCCGCATTCTCGTTATAGATGCCAGCCGTTGAATCTGTTCAGGCTATTGATAATGGCACAGCGGACAAACCACTTTTATCCTCATGCAGCCTCACTTTTACTCGGCACTTCTGAATCGCAATCGCTTCAGAACGACAAATAACGCCGACATACAGTTTTTAAAACTGCTTATTGTCTAAATATTAAAATATAAATCTATATATACTCAATTTGTTATTTTAATATTCCACTCCATTTCAGAGTTGCTATCATCGCCTCGAATCCGACAGACCATTACAGCATGCAGTGAGAAACTTTCCAGATTAACCATTCTGGAACCGGGTCGTTGAACAGAAAGAGTAATTCAGGAGCTGGTATGCTAAGGCGCATCACTGATAAAGCACGTTTTGTATAAGGTTTGATAAATATCAAGCCTGCCTGGATTTTTATTGGTAGTTTCCCGTTACGCTTTCACTTTATGACAATGCGATGCTAAATTCTCATCGGTTTGAGGCAGGGAAACGTCCAGCGCTTTGAATATAAGCGGGCTGAGCTGTAAGTTACCCTGAATTTTATCTCCACCGGTAACGGTGTCTGGCGGATTAATGAGAGTGTGGTTTGGAACAGTGTTTATCTCCGGTGCGCACCACCGCAGAAAGAGTGCTGCACGCAGTTATTTTCGAAGTCGTTGCTAATGTCCTGGTATTCATCATTCTGATTATTTTTGCCTCGGCAGCACCTTCGCAGTCGGCACTGTTGACTATTGTTTCATCAACGCTGGCGATGGGATGGAACTATCTGTTCAACCTGATGTTTGACAGCGTTCAGCTGCGAACCGGATTTAAAAAAGACTGGCGAATAAGATGTCTCCATGCCGTTTTATTTGAGGCAGGTCTGTTATTCGTATTGATACCTTTTGCAGCCTGGTGGCTGGATATTACGCTACTCGCAGCGCTGAAACTGGAATGTGGGTTAGTACTGTTTTTTCTGGTTTATGCTTATCTGTTCAATCTGATATGGGATTACGGCAGGGCTGCAATAAAAAACAAGATTAAAAACAATAAATTATAAACTCATTAAGGTGAAAACTGATTTTTAACCTTCTGCTTAGCTTGGTCACTGAAGCGTCAGAGGCGACACTGCGCATCTGAACGCATCCAGTGCGTAAGGACACACGTATATCTGTTGTCAGGTTTTTATTTATTTTCCTGGCAGCATTGATAGCACAGCGAGTCAGCTTAGATAAAGTTAAGACCGCGCATAAGCTCATTTTTACAGGTTAACTTCAGCAAAAAATTATGAACAAAGTCTACTATCTGAATAAGTTAAGAAACTGCCCGTCAACCGATATCCTGGACATCGTGACAAGCTATATGCGGAAAAAACTTCCTTCTGACGATCTCTCTTCTTTTGAGGGCGCATACGATCATCGTAAAGCCGAACTAATAATGAATGAGACTTACAACGAAGTGCCTGCGGAAGTATGGCGATTAGTTTGCTGAAGCTGGAATAAGGAGAAAAAATTAACATTAACACATTGTCCGCTGAAATTTACTGCCCTGCAGATTATCCCTTTTCGTCTTACAGGTACGTCCGCAGACTGATATTTTCCAGCAGGGATAATGTATCCATAAATCAGAGCATCACCCCTTCATGCAGTGATGCTCTGATATTATTCAGACATGGATATCAGAAGTGATATGACAGGCCGATCAAACCACTGTAATCCGTTTTAAATTCACCACCAAAACTGCTCTCTACTTTCGCATTCAGTGAAAGGCCAGGCGCGACAATGCCTTCCAGCCCTACACTGCCACGATAACGGTTATCTGACCAGGCGCTGTATTGCCGGTTTGACTGACGATCGGAGAGCGTGGTTGTGGACCCATTTTTACCAGGTGAATACTGATAGGCCAGACTGGCGCTGACGTTAATATTCGGCATTAATGCGCCAAGACCGCGTTTCTGCACCATAAACCCGCTGCTGGTGAAGTAAGGTGTGGATGAACTTAACGAAACTGACGCATCCTCCCCTTTCAGAGTATAGCCGGACATAACACCTGCGGTCACACCAACAAACGGTGAGATAAACAGAGTATCGTCAGCCAGCGCAAACTCATAGCCAGTGCGCAGGCTGCCTGCCAGCATATGGCTGTCCTTTTTCATGCCATTAATATTTAAAGCAGGATCCAGCGTTATCTCCTGATTCAGATACATATAACGACTGGCCGCATCAAAGAACCATCCGGCATCAGCCTGCCAGGAATAAAATGCACCGACAGTAGCCAGTCGATGTTTTTCATGTCCCTCCCCTTTTACCTCACCTTGCGTATAACTGGCGCTGATACCGGCTGTTTGCTTGTCGCTGCGGGCATCCCAGCCCACATTCAGTGTTTGCTGGTTGACGTCGAGTCCAAGAAAATGCCCTTTTTTCTGCTCTATTGTTGCCCATGATCCGCTGGTTTCTGGCGAAGCGCGCAGACTGTCAGTGCGGTTATGCAACTGGCTGACCGCTTCACTGAAAATGTACTGCCGTGAGGCGATTAAGGCACGCGTGCGCTGGATCAGTGGCATGTTGTCGTAAACTGAGAACCAGTCATCCGGATTGAACGCCGGTTTTTTGGCTTCCTCTTCTGCTTTTGCGGCTTCCTCTTTCGCTTTTTCTTCAGCTTCGGCTTTCGCTTGTGCCTCGGCTTCTGCTTTGGATTTAGCGTCTTCCTCTGCTTTCGCTTTCTCCACAGCAGCTTGCTCAGCAGTAGCGTTATCCGCTGATGAAGCGTCTGAAGCAGAGGCTGGCTCTGGAGTGACTTCCGGCGCTGGCGTCGGCTCCGGCTCAGGGGTAACTTCCGGCGCTGGCGTCGGTTCCGGCTCAGGGGTAACTTCAGGTGCTGGCGTCGGTTCCGGCTCAGGCGTGACTTCCGGCGCTGGCGTCGGTTCCGGCTCAGGGGTAACTTCCGGCGCTGGCGTCGGTTCCGGCTCAGGGGTAACTTCCGGCGCTGGCGTCGGTTCCGGCTCAGGGGTAACTTCCGGCGCTGGCGTCGGTTCCGGCGCTGGGGTGACTTCCGGCTCAGCCGACTTGTTACTTTCCAGCACCCACAAAACACGGCCGTTATCGTCTTTCACCTGATAATTGGGGGTGTAAACGCTAAATCCGCTGTAGCTGTCTGCAAATGAGAAATAGCTGTGCGACGTGCCAGCAGGTGCATCAACCATCACCAGATCCTGGGTCAGCGCAACTTCCTCTTCACTTCCGATTAGCAGACTTACGTCCAGCAGGTTGTCGCCACCACTCACCGAGTTTTTCACAACCAGTTTGTCGCTTTCCAGTGTGGAGGGTTTAACGCCTAACATCAGATTTAACCCGGTCGCATTCAGCGCATCGACATTCAGTGTTTTGGCACTCCAGTTGCCTGACGGCACCATTGAAAGTGTCGAACCACGTTTCGCCAGAAGTGAACTGACATTACTGTTGCCGGTCATCGTCCAGCTCGCATTGCCATCCAGCGTCATAAGGCTGCTGCCTGTTGATGTCACGGCCCCCTGATAGTTAACCTTACCAAGATAAAGTGAGGTGTTGTTCGCCAGCTGAACATCGCCTTCCACTTCACTGGCCGGCAGCAGTGCCAGTGCATCCGCGCTTCGTACTGTCTGATTGCAGGAAACATCATCAGAATAGATGGCAGAATAGCAACGCCAGCTTTTCTCGCCTGCCAGCTCGCTATCGTTGTAGCCAAAAGAGAGTGTTGACGAATCAGCAGCAACAATGTTGGCTTTCACACCAGCGTATTCTCCTACCTGGAGATGCGCACCAGTGCCTACCTTGATCTGATCGGCTTTAAAAAGTGAAGTGTTCCAGTCGTCATCAACGACAACGCCTCCCGCATGTGGAACCGGCTGACCAGAGAGCACTACCGTGCCATTCTCAACATTGAGATTGCCATTCAGGTTCATGCCACCCGTCAGTGCAGTAATGGCCGAAGCATTGTGCGGCAGGATATTCACGTTCATCACGCCGTTCAGCGTCTTCTCCAGCGTTTCTCCCAGAAAGCCTCGGAATACCTGAACATTAAGCTGTGTGAGGCGATGGTTGATCGCTTCATCCGCATCGGTACCCAGATAGGTCCAGGTCGACGTCGAAGATTTATCCGTAGGAAAATATCCGTATGAGGTGGTGTTTAACTGAAAATACTCAGTATCTTTTGTATAGGGATTTTTATACACATAGATCGAACCCGGTGTCCCTTTCGGGTTTTTACCCGTGTAGGTGTAAAAAGGAACGTCGGCAGCGGTGTACCCCGTGATGTTGAGTGTTGCATCTTTATCACTATGGTTAACCAGCGTTGCGCCGCTGTCGGTATGGTTGATCTTTTTAAAACTTAACGTATTGCCATTTAAATCTAAACGACCACCGCGGTAGCCAAAGAAGATCTGATCAGTCGCAACCTGACTTTCATCATTCAGTACAACGGTTGGCCGACCGCTGACCAGGGTGACTGAAGAGAAAGCCTGTTTGTTGCCTGAGCTATCAGCTTGCTGATCAAGGATGACGGTACCCTCTCCCACATTCAGCGAGCCCGGGTTTTTACCCACGGCGTTGATATGCAGTGTACCTGCGCCGATTTTATGCAGCGCATCGCTTGCCAGGCCATTAACCTGCCACAGGACCTCTTTGTCCGCGTCAACTTCAATACCACCGCCAGCCCAGGTCGCATTGACGCCGTCGGCAGACGCGACAGTGTAGTTATTGGAAAACTGAAGTTTGCCTGCGCCCATGTTGATCGGCGTATTTAGCGTGATCAGCCCGCCAGCACCGTTGAAGCGAAGATCTTTGGTGGCATCAAGTTCTGCATTGGTGGCGGTAGAGGGCGCCGCTGACGCATAGGCCGAATCCAGGCCTGCCCATGACCAGGAGGAACCGTATTGTGTTATCGCGGTGTTGTCCCAGAAAACCGTGCCGTTACCTGCTACATCGACTACATCGGGTGAGGTGTTAGCTGTAATAATGTTCTGAATATAACCATCCGGAATATATTCCCAGAGACTTTGAGTACCGTAAGCCTGATCATTGACAAACGCACCGTGTAACACCCCAGCAATCTTCCAGACCTTATCTGTTTCGTCATAGACCATGATTGGGCTGCCACTGTCACCAGCCATAGTCCCGATCGCCAATGGTGAAGTCAGGGGATTATCCGGACCATAGTCGATGGCACGTAAAGTCCCGGATGGTGTAGTAACCGTACCGGCATTGATCGTTCCTCCACTTACCCAGTTATAAGCACCACTCAGGGTAATCTGCTGTGTCTGATCTTCGCTGACCTGGCTTTGTGTACCGCCGCCAATACGGGTATACCAGGAGTAGCGCGAAGTGTTCCCTTTACGGATCTCAGACTTCTCTACGGTTTCAATTGGTCCGGCATCGGTAACCACTTTATTCAGACGTGGCAAATGAAAATCGACGTCTGAATCAGATGGCGTTTCATTACGATTAATCAGCTTGTAAGTTGCGCCATATTGCGCACCTTTACCAAAAGCCACAGACTGATAACCAGTATTATGACGTGCACTGGCGACATAAGAGGGCGCGACCAGAGTACTGTAACCATAATTAGCTACCATACCGAAATCGGGCATAGCAAAGTCAAGATAACCCGATAATGTACCATCCATTTTATAGACCGGTATATTCGTTAAACCAACCGAATAATTCCCCAGATTTTCAGCAAAATCACGATATTCCTGCACATCAACATCGTGTCGCATTATGCCCGCATAAGATTTGGTGCAGATAAAGAAGGTGCAACATAACGCTGCGCTTCCAAAATGTTTCAATGGATTATCCTCATGAGGCTATTATTATTTAAGAAAAATACCTTAATTAATGAAATAGTATCATTATGACAATCGGCAACAGAATCTGAGTTTTATATAGATATTGACTTAGATCAAATAAATGAGCCAGATTAGCGTAAAATTAACGATAACTCATTGTATTGAAAGGCTATAAAAATTCATTATCAAAATGGATTAAGAATTTATTATTTAATAAAATTCTTAAAAATAGTGTCGCAGGGATTGCCAAATGAGATCAGGATAAATATAAAAAAACACCTCCTGATAAAAAATAATTTATTATTTAAGAACCAATCTTTCCATGTATCATGAAATTAATTTTTATCTAAAAAAAGCCCATTTTCACCTTGTTGAAATAATGTTCAACATGATTAGAAGGATTAACTAATCCCGAGCAGGCTCACCTAAAACACGCGGTTAACCCCACTCCTGGAGTAAGCCCGAAGTAAGAAAGGCACCAGAAATCCGTAGCAGTCCAGAAAAAAGGACTGCGATAAATGATCGGGTGTCTTGTAAAGATTTAGCCAGCATTAAGGTAAGACAGAGCATCAGATGAATTATCGTGATATTTCAATGGCGTTTGATAATCCTGCTGGCAGGAAATTGAAAAGTGATTATTGCGGGTGATCGCGATGATACAACGCCCACTCCTCAATCCTTTCTCCTGAAGGTAACAGACAGTAGAGTGTGCTGGTGTTCGATGATTCATTCTTTACCTGCTGTCCGCCACGCTGCAGGCACCATTGACTTGCAGGATTCCGCATTACCAGGCGCTGTGGCCCGGCTTGATGGGGCGTGCAGGCACTAACTTGTAGCGTGGCCAGCATCAGGGAGCAGACTGTTATTCTGTTTATGATTTTCATATAACCCTCTCTCAGCATCAATTTCAGGTTGGTGAGACTTCGTTTCTCATGCTCACAACACCTATGGCACAAAGCGCAATAACGATTAACGCATTAATTAATTCGCTCTCCGTCATACGTTTTTCACAGGCCATCACTTCAGATTCTTTTCTGGTCAGTTTATGGAAAAATCTGGTGTGTATCTGAGCATGTAATAATGATAGCACCCACGCGCTAAACCTTCTCTTAACAACACCTATTGCTACCAGCACTCTCATTACTGACCTGCGGAAACAAATAAACAAACCTCAAATGAGAATGACTGTAATAAAAATAACAAGACTTCCTGAGTGACAGTTAACACATAAGCTTAATTTTCAATGAAAATTCCTTCATCCCACTTCGATTCTTTTAACCTGTCGTCAAAAGATGCATGCTTTCACTCTCTTTACATAATTAACGCCTGACCTGCATAATCCTGCCGCCCTTAGTAAACATGCTGTTATTAATGGATTTAATTAACAAGACGTTTAATTAGTATCGGGCCCAAAAAGCATATGAAGTGCGAAATGGCATGCCTGTTTAACACTTTCAGAGCCCCCCGGCCCTTTAATAAAACCTTAAGGAAGAGTCACAGATATGAATAATAATACTGACTTAAATAAACGCGTAAAAGCGATGGTACTGGCCGGTGGAATGGGTATGTTGCCTCTGGTCAGTTCAGCTGCAGTTGTCGGAAGCCAGAGAGGCGGGGATATTACGCTGGCAGATGGCACCACATTAATCGCCGATCAGTCATCTGGCGATGGCTATTATGGCATTCTTGTAACAGGTGCAACCGCTGCTGAAGTAACAGCCGGTTCGGGCAGCACAGTTACGGTGAAAGACCCAGAGCATTACGCCAAGGGAATTTTCATCCAGGCTGCAAACAGTAAATTTACAGCTGATAAATTAATTCTCAATGCTTCAGGCATATCCGCAGTGGCGATGGAGCTCAGTGGAAAGCAGGTTACTGCCAATCTGGGATCCGGTAGCTCCGTCACATCGATCGGTTCAGGTATTGCTTACGCAGAGGGCGTAGTTGTAAGCAATCAATCCTCGTTGCAAGCCGAAGCATCGAGTATCATTACCCAGGGCACCAACGGTATTGCACTGCGCGTCAGCGGTTACGGCTCAAACGTTAATTTAGGCAGTGACAGTAGCATACAGACCAACGGGACCAACAGTCATGGTGTCCAGGTGGATACACTGACCGGTGATGCGATTAATGGTGCCGCAACGTTTAAAGCGGAAGCGCTGACCATTAATACGCTGGGCGACACCTCGCAGGGCATCAATATTCAGGATAATGGCTCGGTTGATCTGGGCAGCCACTCTACCATTATCACCACAGGTAAGACTTCTGCAGGCATCTGGAGCCTGGGTGAACTGACTGCCGATCATCTGACAATCAGTACATCTGGTACGACTTCTCCTGGCATTTCAGCCAGAGAAAATAGCCTGATAAATGTCGGCGCAGGCAGCGTGATCTCTTCAGCGCAGACTGGCGGCCTGGTTGCGATGGATAATAATGTCATCCTCAACTTTTCAGGTAGTGAAGAGGAACGCAACACCATTCAGTCGGGTGGATATGGCGCATCCGCCCAATCGACAGGTGCAGTGATCAACCTGGCAAACACAGACATTGTTCTTAAAGAATCAGATATGGTCGGCAGAGGCCTTTGGTCTCTGGGGGGAGGCGTGATTAATGGCGAAGACATCAGCATCACCGGCCCTGATACAGGAATAGGTGTTGTCGCCTGGAATGGTGGCCAGATCAATCTGACAGGCGATCTCTCTATCGATATGGCCTCTCCGGACGGAGTAGCAATAGCAACCCTTTACGCCGAAGGCTTTGCACCGGGCGTTATTACTTCTCAGGGTAAAGCGGAAATCACCGGCAGCGTGGTATCGCTGGGGGGCCTGATTGATATTAATTTAGAGCGGGATTCACTGTGGTCCGGTAGTGCTACCAGCGATAATGTGAATGGCGGTCATTTAAATGTCAGCCTCACCAATAGCACATGGAACGTTAGTCAAACTTCTAATCTTGATAACCTGACATTAAATAACTCACTGGCAGACCTTTCTGCAGCAACAGACGATGCGACCTACTCCACTCTGACCATTGCTAACCTGAGCGGTAGCGGCAACTTTACCCTTCGTACCAATCTGGTGGGCGATGGTGAAGGAGTAAATAATACTGGCGACAAAATCGTAGTAACCGGAAGCAGCGCAGGTGAGTACGGTCTGAATATTCTGAACCGCGGCAGTGCCATCACTACAGGTAATGAAGTACTGACTGTTGTTGAGACTACCGATGGTATCGCGACTTTCAGCGGCAACACCGACGTTGAACTGGGCGGCTATGTCTATTCGGTCAACAAACAGGGTACTAACTGGGTTCTCTCATCGCCAAAAGCACCTGAAACACCCGCAGCAGACGATCAGGCTGTAATACCAGCAGAGAATCCCACTGTTCAGCCCGCCTCCGCTTCAGATACCGCGATACCCACGACGCCATCAGGACAAAATAATTCAACCATCACCAGCACAGCGAATGCAGGTGCCAACTTCCTTAACATCGGTTATCTGATGAATTATGCCGAAATGCAGACTCTGATGCAGCGTATGGGTGATGTGCGCCAGGGAAAAACGGGCGGCAATGTCTGGCTGCGCGGAATGGATGGGCGTTTCAGTGGTTTTGCCAATGGCAAGCTGAGCAACTTCAGCATGAATTATACAGGCTATCAGTTTGGGGTAGATAAACGCCTGTCCGATGATCTGCCGATCTATCTGGGCTTGTTCATGGGAGCAACAGAAGGCTCGCCTCATTATCGCGCTGGCGATGGCACTACCAAATCTGAACATTTTGGTATCTACAGCACATGGCTGAATGACGCGGGCTTCTACGTGGATGGCGTACTGAAATTCAACCGCCTGAGAAATCAATTCGATGTCAGCGATACACAGAATAATCGCGTATCCGGACATGGTGTCTCATCAGGCCTGAGTGGATCACTCGAAGCCGGGAAGAAGTTCAGCTTCTCTGACGAACTTACTGGCTTTTACCTGGAACCACAGCTTCAGCTGACTGCCGGTCATCAGGATGGAACCTCTGTAAAGGCGTCGAATGGCCTCAACATTAATCTCTCAAGTTACAAATCGATGATGGGAAGAGCCAGCGTACTGGCAGGTTATGAAGTCAATCAGAACAACTACAAACTCAATACTTATGTCAAAACAGGTGTTTTGCGCGAGTTTGACGGGGATGCTGCTTATACTCTGAATGGTTCAGATGAGCGTCTCTCGTTTAAAGGTAAAGGCTGGAATAACGGTATCGGTGTCAGTGCGCAAATCAGTAACCATACCCTTTTTATCGAAGGAGATATGGTGAATGGAAATCACTTCAACCAGCGCCAGGTCAACGCCGGCTATCGTTTTAGTTTTTAATAAATAAACCGACAAGGATGGGTGTTAAAGGAGACGTGTAAATGAAGAAAATATTATGGATGATACTGGCCCTTATCAGCTCAGGTCCGGTATATGCCCGGCAGGAAGTCACGGTTGCAGAGGCGAAAACCCTGCGCGACGATCGTCAGGTTACGCTCACGGGAACGATCACTGGCAGGGCCGATGATGATCACTACTGGTTAAAAGACCCGACTGGCCGCATCCGTGTCGATATAGACGATGATGATGACGATGATGATCGCTATCTGATTGGTAAAAAGGTACGGGTCAGCGGTGAAGTTGATAGGGATGATGGCTACAGCGAAATCAACGTAGATAGTGTTTATATTCTGAAATAAACATCTGTAAAAGTATAAACAAGCCAGCGATGACGCTGGCTTTTTGCTTGTCTTAACGTATCGGGAAGATGAAGTACGGATGCAGCAACCGCAGAGTTACTGTAAATATAAATAACCCTCCCTGACATGATTGCCGTTACCCTTTTAAAGGGGATGGCCAGGGATTGATTATTTTCGTGATTCTTTTCTTAACATAAACTTCTCAACCCTTAACGGCCAGAAGGCTACCTGTGAATGCCGTTATGCATCACAGAAAATCCGGACATCAGAATTAACTCTGTAATTTGCAGGTTCACGGACATATGAGATGCATAAGGAGTTAAAATTTTGCAGACTCAATAACACCCTTATAAAGCTCTAGCAGAGTCAGATCATTGATGAAGGCGTTAAAGGCCATATCACCACTTAGCGAAAACTTCTTCATGACATTGTATTTATGTGCATAAATTGTTTTAGCGGAGAGATTCAGGCGCTTAGCTGTCTGCCCCACGCTATACCCTTTCTTCAGAAAACTTAGCACCTGCAGCTGGACTACTGTAATACGCGCGAAATCGCACTGCGAGCAATCCGTGGGTACAAATCCTCTGGCGCTCCCCTGATTTCCCAGCCAGAACCGGATGATTTTGTCAGCAATATCGCGAACAGAATCCCTGCGAGAAATAATAATCAAAGAACGATAGCAGAGAGGCAAATGCTCAGTAATGATGTCTTCAATATCATCAACAAAGACTATTAAAATGCTACCGGGCTTCCGATCCCGGTAGGCAGGCTGACACATATAAAGGCGCCACTGTGCAACACTAATGAGTATAAAGTCCGCCTGACACAAATTTTTCGCGTCATAGGCGGGTAAGAATTCTACTGGCGTATCTGATAACAGTGTCTCCTCGATAATTTTGGAGATGCCCAGCCGAAAGAAGTAATTCTCATTTGTACAAACGACTTTAAAATCCATTTTTCCCTTAAGCATCCCAAATGATAAATAAAAATAGACTCAGGTAAACTTGCCATTGATCAGGGTCAGTTCACCTTTCTCTTTTAATTCTTTCAAAACTCTGCAAATGGAGCTTTTTGAAAGATGAGAACTGTTTTCAATCAGGTAAAGTGCTGAAAAGCGCTTCTTAAGATGCGGTGGTAATTTTTCCCAGCGGCCAATTAAAGAAATCACTTCATCATGTGAGTTATTCTTGGGCAGCTGAATGTAGTTCATCAGATCTGAGTACTGGCCAGAAAGAATAGACATGGCATCGTTAAAGAGGTCTTTCTCAAATACCAGTCGCCAGAAAACATCGTAATCGATGAAACTGACTTTCCCATAATCGATTCTTTCCAGGTAGACAGGAGGTTCATCGAGTGCCGGTGTGACACCGACAACAAAGGGAGCAGACAGGATATTTAAAACCTTATTTTCGCTCTTTAATTTCAGTAAGAAGTCACCATCAAGAATGAACATTACCCGGCGTACATTATCTTTAGTGAGATGATAACGACGCTTACCGCGTGAAATCTCATCTGGATTAGCAACCTGGGTGTACCCGGCTAGCGCATCGATGATCCGCTCATGATTCTCAGTCACTCTATACATAATAATTAACTCAATCTAACTAACACGAAGTTAGTGATTAGTAGAAAAATTAGTAAAAATCCGTTTGTTATAGTCTCTTTTTTTCGCCTGGTGTATTTCTGATCTCTGGCCTGCCCCCAAATATAAGCCATAGAAGAGTTCGTTATTGGTTTCACTATAGTAAAACCATTGCGATAAAATTCAACACCACAAACATGCAAAAAGGAAGAGGATTAAGCCAGCAAATGGCATCACAACCAGATATTTCACCGCTTAAAAGCCATTTAATCAGTAGTTCAAACTAACAAGTAGAGACTTACTGATAGGGTTATAACTTTTTTCTTAAAAAAGGAATGAATCATAACCATATGAATATTAATGTTATAAAACCACTGTATTAAAGCAAAAAAGTACGTAATAGGATTTTAAAAAAACGTAATAATCTTTACATGGTTACTCATAATATGATCATTGTTAATTCCCCCATAAAAATAAAAAAAACAACACAGCACCTGATGGCATAAATTAAACCATATCATTCTCATAACAGACATTTAAATCAATAAATCATAGATATATAGATTTATATTCTGTTTTTTTATAATATATAAGAACTTTAATCCAAAGAAGATCATGAATCTAAGCGCCCGGATTTTACCTTACACTTCATATGAAGCTGACTTACTCCGACCCAGACTGTTTTAAGAAACGCTTATAGATTATTTCCAAAGCATTTACATAGCAGAATGCGTACCATTCCCACTATCAGAAAGTGATAGTGCCGCCTCAACGCAAGACAACCCAAAAATATGAAAATAAATAACTCATCCATAATGTTAACAACCTAACTTAACCAACCTAAATTATAATGCATGTAAACAAAATGTAATGGATTCATAATTCATATAGCCAGTAAGAACCGCACCAAATATCAATTATGGATATTTTACTATTTTATTTTTTATGGCCTCCGAATCTAATAGCGCCGTTCGCTTGAAGCGGAATTTTAAAAAATTCATTACTGAATAATTGAATAACTGATTAATCCTGGAGATATAAATGAGAGAGTTAACATCTGTTGAAATGCAGACCGTTTCAGGCGCAGGTTTTTTTGATTTCATCGGTTCAGTCGTTGTAGGTGCAGCTGCAGGTATTACTGCTTTCGGTCTCAAATGGGCCATGAGCGGTGGTAGCGCGGGCGGCGTTCTGGGCGTTGGTATTATCTCTGGCGGTGTTGGTCTGATCGTGGGCGCCGTTGTAGGTCTGGTCGATGGCGCACTTTATGGCGCGATGAATGGCTGGGAAACAACTGCAGGCTGGTTCAATAATATTGTTGAAAACCAGCTTGACCTGGGAACAGGTGTAATTACTGCATAAGGAAAAATCATGCGTGAATTGAAAAGTAATGAAATTGACGGCGTTAGTGGCGGCTCATTAACTTCCGTAATTTTAGATTTCTTCAAACAGATTGGCGGAAGCTCTAAAGAAAAAACTGAGTGGGTACGTCCGGAATCAATACCAGAAGCTAACCCGGTTAGCGGTACTGCTTTTGGCATGGGTATTGTCGGTGTTGCTGCGGCCGTAGTTTTCGGCCTGCTGATGTTCTGATTTACCAGGAAGGCGATAAGCTTCCGGGAAGGAATGAGCGCTTGTCATAAAACTCAATCGCTCATAATTAAATGTTGTTCACTATTTTATACAAAGGAAAGTATATGAAAAAGGTATCTATGGTTGTTATGGGTCTGCTGCTGGCAGCGGCGCAGGTTAATGCAGCAGAAGCTTCAGATGGCACCATTAATTTCACCGGCACCATTGCATCTCAGACCTGTACCGTAAGTGTTAACGGCGGAGGCAGTACTGCCACCGTTACCCTGCCGAAAGTAGCAGCCGGTGTATTAAATGCTGCAGGTGCCGTGGCGGGTAACACTCGCTTTACTCTGGCACTGAGCGACTGCTCCGCAAAAACTGGCGATGTCTACGCTTACTTTGAGCAGGGCGCGGGTGTGAACGCCAATGGTCGCCTGACTAACACCGGTACTGCGACAGGTGTTGATCTGCAACTGCTGGACAGCGCTAACAAAGCCATCAATGCAGGCAGCACTGAACAGTCTACCTCTCCTGCAACTGTCGCTCTGACAGCAGGAGCTGGCACCCTGTCTTACTCAGCTCAGTACTATGCAACTGCTGCTGCAGAAGCAGGTACCGTTGCATCAACAGTAAACTATTCAATCAATTACCTGTAATTGATTTTGGTGAGGGCAATGCCCTCACCACTCTTCTCCTTTCATCACTTCAGTTAATATCATGAAAAAAAAAAGTTTTAAATTTCTAATATCCTGTTTGCTCACTTGCGCAATGACTTCGTCTGCCTTTGCCAGTGTGACCATTATTGGTACCCGGGTAATCTACCCTGCCTCCGAAAAAGAGGTTACCGTTCGTCTGGATAACCGCGGCGATCATCCCGCGCTTGTTCAGGCATGGGTTGATAACGGAAATCCTGACGAAGCAGTAGATAAAATAAATGTTCCTTTCGTTATATTACCTCCGGTTTTCCGTATGGAGGCGAATAAAGGGCAAACGTTACGTATTGTTTTTACGGGCGCCAATTTGCCCACCGATAAAGAATCTATCTTCTGGCTTAATGTCCTTGATATACCTCCTCGTGATAAAAGTCTGGCTAACCAGAACCAGTTGCAAATGGCGATCCGGAGTCGCATCAAGATTTTTTATCGTCCAGTTCAGTTTGATACAGCTCAGGCCAATAAAGCCGCATCAGGACTGGTATGGCGTCACGGTCAAAAACCTAATTTTCTTTCCGCAACTAACAACTCACCTTTCTACGTTAACGTCTCACAGATTAATGCAGAAGATAACGCAGGTCATAAATTAGTTAGTGAAAAAGGGGAAATGCTGGCACCAGGCGAAACAAAAGAGTTCCCTCTGAAAGGCATGAGCACGAGCCAAATAAAAACAACATTTAATTATCAGTATCTGGACGACTTTGGTGCAGCACGTAAGGTTGAAAGCAAAATAAACGAGTAGCTTTTGGTAATTATCCAGGGGAAATGATGATGGCAAGGACGGTATTTTTTAATAAACCAACTGGCAAAGTTTTTTATCGCTCTTTTTTGGCGCTGTTTCTGACCGCAGCAACTCAGTCAGCGCTTGCTGAAACTGCTTATGATTTCGATGAATCATTTGTAAAAAATTTAGCTGGTGTAAAAGTAGATGTTTCCCGCTACGCAACAGGTAACCCCATTGATCCCGGCGTCTACACGCTGGATATCTTTTTGAATGGCCGTCAGATTAGCCGGGAGAATGTTCAGGTTGTACGTGAGGGAGCAGGTACTAAGGCCTGTCTTTCCTATGATCTGGTTAAAAGCCTTTCCATTAAAGATACGGTATTCAGCTCTGAGCAAGCTGAAGAGTTACGTTCAGGTAAGCAATGTATAGCACTGGAAGATGTGGTTAAGGAGAGTCATGCCGCAATCAACTCCGCTGATATGCAGATGGACATATCAATTCCACAGATTTATCTGCTGCGTTCAGCACGTGGCTATGTCGCTCCAGAATTCTGGGATAAGGGCGAAACGGCGTTAACACTTAACTATGACACCAACTATTACCGCTCTGTTAACGACGGACGTGAATATGACTCTTTTTATGGCAGGGCGCTGGCAGGTTTTAACCTTGGCGGTTGGATGTTTCGTCATGATGGCTCATTAAGCTGGCGACGCCAGCAAGGTAAGGAGTCTCATCATTATAATGCCATCAACACTTATGTTCAGCGTGATATCCCGCAACTGAAATCACGCTTACTGTTAGGTGAAGGTAATACGAGTGGTGAGCTCTTTGATACCCTCTCATTCCGCGGTGCACAGATATCGACTGTCGATCAAATGTGGCCTGATTCACAACGTGGTTACGCACCAGAAATTCGGGGCGTTGCGCGTACTAATGCTCAGGTAACTGTATCGCAAAACGGCAGTAAAATTTATGAGACAACAGTTTCGCCAGGCCCCTTTAACATCTCTGACCTCTACCCTACCGGCTACGGTGGCGACTTAGATGTCACTGTCAAAGAAGCTGACGGCAGCGAAACGCGTTTTTCAGTACCTTATGCAGCTATGACAAGACTGAAGCGCCCGGGTATGACGTTCTACTCTGTGACGGGAGGTGTGTCGCGTAAAGACAACATGGCTTATACGCCTTCTGTTTATCAGGGCACCATTCAGCATGGCTTTACCAATAGCCTGACCGGTTATACCGGTATTCTGGGATCAGATAACTATATCTCAGCGCTGTTAGGCGGTGCATTTGGGTTACCGATCGGCGCTATCTCTCTTGATATCACCGGTGCTCAGACAAAATATGGCGATGTGAAAAAGCAAGGTGTGAGCTATCGTGCAACCTACAGTAAAAAAGTTTCTCAGACTGACACCAACTTTACCCTCGCAGCGTATAGATTTTCGTCATCAGGCTATTACAGCTATGACAATGCACTGCAAATTAATAACTATTATAAAAAGAATAAAACTAACGGAGCACATTATCTCTCCCGGCCTAAACAACGCTTTTCACTGACTGCCAGCCAAAATTTTGGAGAGTCATATGGGAATATCTATCTTACTGGTTTCGTTCAAAATTACTGGAACAGCACCGGTACAAACACCCAATTTCAGTTAGGCTATAATAATAGAATTGGTCGCGTGTCCTATACATTATCAGCAAACCGATTATTATATTCAACCGGTGGGCATGACACGCAGCTTTCACTCGACTTCTCAATACCACTTGGTAGTGAAAGTAAAAATTATGTAACTGGAAGCGCCACACATAATAAAGAGGGTGTAACTGCTCAAACTGCAGTTAATGGCGTGCTAGGTGAAAATGATCAATATAGCTATAACGTAGGTGCTGCACGCGACATCGATAATAAAAAATCAGGTTCGATCGGTGGCCAATATCGTTCCCCCTACAGCATGCTGACAGCGTCATATACTAAGGGAGAGGACTATTATTCAGCCTCAGCAGGTGCCAGCGGAACTGTGGTTGCCTTGCCTGATAGCATTAACTTTAGTGCCTATCAGTCAACTACGTATGCTGTAGTAAGTGCCGCTGATGCGGAAGGTGCTCGGGTGCTTGGTTATCCAAATATAGTATTAAACGGAAGCGGCAGGGCAATAGTACCTAATCTTAACCCGTACAGGATAAATGAACTGGCGATTGATCCGAAAGGTATTCCGCTTGATGTTGAGCTGGAGTCAACTCAACAGCGCGTTATTCCTGTTGAAGGTGCCGTAGTGAGACTGGACTATAAAACCAGTAAGGGAAAACCACTTTTAATAAGGGCAAATCAGCCTAATGGCAATGCCTTACCTTTTGGTGCATCAGTTAATGATGAAAATGGCAATCTGGTAACTACTGTTTCACAGGGTGGTCAGATTTACGTCAGGCTGAATAAAGATGTCAGCCGTCTGCATGTTTCATGGGGAAAAACGGCAAATGACAATTGCCTGGTTAACCTTGAATCCGGTGCCGTTCAGTCCAGTGAGAACCAAACACTGGCGAGACTGACGACAACCTGCAGTAGCGATCAAATGCAGCCGGTACGGTACGCTTCTAATACTGACAATAAAGACACACAGGGTTAATGAGGTAACATCATGTTTTTAATTTCAGGAAAGAAAATAATGCGCCTCATTGGCTCAGTTTCATTAATTTTAAGTTTGATGCTGATGGCTACTTTTAATGTTACTGCAGCGAATTCATCAGCCGATGTGACATTAACATGCAAAATAACATCAACATCAAGTACAACGTTAGTTGATGTGAGCTCATTAGGCATTAATATTTCAGCTGCTGTGCCAGTGGGTACGATCGTTTATAGCGGCACGGCAACCGCTAACTTTAAATGCGCCCTGGATAATCTGCAGCAGTATGCAGATGGATTAAGCGGTGAAGTCTATTTTAAGCGCAAGGCAATTGACGCGGGTGCCCTGGGTTATGGATTGACGTTATATACTGGCTATGGCGGAGAGATGAGTACCGATGTCGCAAGTATTGCAACCGGTATCATGATTAGTACTTATGCCTTAACCAGCGGCGGAACCGTGGGCGCCTATACAAATGTCTCAATCAACGTACCCTATCAGATTGTAAAGACCTCCAACTCTATGTCAGCGTCTACTTCTCTTAAGAGCTATGTAAACGCTTTTGATGTTGGTTCGTTAGTATCAGGTAAAAAAGATGTATCATTCAACTTCACTAATATTAAAACAGGTATCACAGTTAAAGATCAGACTTGCTCAGTTGCCGGTGATACCAATCTGCCTGTGCCATTAGGTAGTTACACCACGAACCCCAGTAGCGGTTTAGGATCAGGAATCGGCCAGACCAGCGCTACAACCGCATTTAATATTCAGCTTAACTGTGAGGCACTTCTTTCTGGTTCGTTTGATGTGATGATGCAGCTGGATGGTGACGCGTCTGGCGGATTATCCGATTTGGGTGTAGTAGCACTTAATTCGGCCTCAACGGCGAGTGGTGTCGGTGTACAAATCCTTAATGAAAATCAGCAGCCGATTGCACTTGCTACTCCATTTAACATTGCGACTTACCCGCTATCATCTGCCTTAATCACGGTGCCACTCTATGCACGTTATTATCAGACGGCTGCGAAAATTAATCCTGGCACGGCCAATGCAGTAGCAACGTATACGCTTAGTTACCAGTAATCAGCAGGGCTCTGCGGAGCCCTTCTTCGTATTTTATCTACAGAAAAGGATTATCTGTGAATAAACCCAAGGGAAAAAATAAGCTCAGGCTTGGTGTATCAGATGAAAGTCCATTTATTCTTTACTCCATTAAAAACATACTCGTAAAGGAGTTTTCAGAACTTGATATTGTTGCTTATCCGGTTGAAGCTTATCATTTACTCTCTGTTATCAGAGAAGATATGCCAGATATATTAATAACGGATTTTTGCTTTAATTTTGAGCGCAATGATGTTAATGGCGTGAGGAAAATAGAACAGATACATAAGCAAAATCCGGATTTAAAAATTATCGTTTTTACTGCACAAAACAGTCAGGCTATTTTGAAAAGTATATTACAAATCCCGGTTAATGCCATTGTGCACAAGCGAGATGACATTCGTGATTTGGTCAAGGCATTCAATTGGGTTTGCTCATCCAATTCCGGAATATACTACTCAGAACAGATGAAAAATTTAATGCTCTCTGCCCCCGCAGATCCAGCACAAACACTTTTATCGCCTTCAGAAGTAGAGGTCATTCGATTATTCGCCATTGGATATAGTCTGATGGAAATAGCAAAAGCGCGTAAACGTAGCATAAGTACCGTTGCTACACAGAAATACAATGCTATGCGTAAGCTTCAGCTGCAATCAAATACAGATTTGATTAAGTATGTTTTTGCACAGGAACTCATTTAACTCCCCTAGCACAAAAAATTTTATATACAGCGAAAATCATGAACTTTCATAATCTGAATATAGCAGTACTGGCACTCACCTGTGCTCCATTTTGTACATTCGCAACCAACCTGCAGCAAGCTGCTCAGGCAGCATTGAGCTATGACTCTGCACTACAATCCAGTCAGATGACCAGCGAAGCAGATAAACAAAAATACTGGCAAGGCATGGCCGGAATGCTGCCAACATTAACCCTGGAGGGAAACTGGGATCGTCAGGAACAACCTGATAAGAAATATCAGAGTGGGGTAACCAACCACAGCTACGATCTCAGCGTCAGACAACCGCTGTTTGATATGAGCAAGTATGCAGGATGGCGTAAAGGTGTTGCTATTGCCAATACTGCTGAAGCACAGGCAAAACAGGCTGAAGAGAAACTACTAAGTGCTATCAGCAATGCTTATTTTACGGTGCTTTATCAGCAGGAAGTTTTGCAGGCCGCAAAAGCCGCCAGCCATAACTTTAAGCAACAAGAGCAAAAACTTCAGACCGGCTTAATCAATGGACAGAATACCCGCACTGAACTGGACGAGGCAAAAGCTAACTACGCTCTGGCACAGGCTAAGGAAATAGAAGCTGGCAATCAGCTATTGCTGGCAGGCGAGGCATTTCGCCGTTTATCAGGTATCAGCCCGGACACAGTAGAACCGGTGAATTTTCAGTGCCTGAAAGCATCGCCCTATTCTTCTCTGACCGATGCAATTGATGCCAGCCAGCAGCGTAATACTGAAATTAAAATTGCGCTTTTTCAGAATGATCAGGCAGACGCAGATGTTCTTGCGGCTGACGGCGCACACATGCCAGTGGTCTCGCTCTATGCGCGATACGGCAAGAACTGGAGTCGTAATGACGACGACGACAATATTCTGTATGACGCAATCTTCGGGACGAACTCAAAGAGTAATAACCTCCAATATGGCGTAAACGTTTCTGTTCCGTTGTTTGCCGGCGGCAGTCAGGTTTCACAATCTTTTGAAGCAGCTTATCGTCGTCAGGCAGCAAAGTATTCCACGATGGAAGCACAGCGCAAAGCGGCAACCGACACCCGTTCTGCCTGGCTTAGCCTGACCAATGGCAAAGCTTTAATCAGTGCTCAAAAGAATGCCGTCGACTCAGCACGTGAAAAAGTGGTGTCGGTCCAGTATGGCCGTGAAATGGGCTTCCGCACAGTTAACGATGAACTGGATGCTCAGCAAAAATATTACACCGCACTCAAAGATCAGGCTGAAGCACGATTAAGTTATCTCAATGCCCTGATCAATCTGGCGCAAAGCACCGGATCGTTATCACTCGACATGCTGAATTTTTTTCAGTGTCGTTAATCCCTTAATCATGATGAATTTATAAATGGAACAATCACTCTTCCGTCAGGAGGCACTTGATGCCGCTAACCGGGGTAACCTGGGTATAGTGGCACTTTATTGTCCGCCCTATCGCTGGCTTGTTATTTCTGTGGTGATTTTTATTACTGCCGTTACAGCCCTGTTTTTCATTTTCGGCAGCTATACGAAATATGAATCCTCTACCGGAGAACTGCTGCCTGAGAATGGCATGCTAGTCGTTCCTCCTCCTGTAAGCGCAACCGTTGTGGATATTCCGGTTAAAGAGGGACAACTGGTCAAAAAAGATGATGTTCTTATGGTGTTGTCATCAGAAGTCTCAACGCAGATGGGACAGACGCGTCAGGTTATCGCTGAAAATCTGGTGGCTCAGCGGGAACGACTTCAGCAGGATCTTCAGACGCTTGCCAAATTGCATGACGTCGAAATGAAAGGGTTATCCGACACCATCGCCAGTCTGAAACTCCAGCAGGAACAGCTGAGACTTCAGCTGACACACCGTCGCAAGCAGGTGGCATTAGCGAAACTGCAACTGGATAAACTCAACGCTATGCACCTGGAGGGGTACGCCTCAAACCGTCAGCTGGAAGAGCAGGAATCAAATCTGCTCGACAGTCAGGCACGTTACCAGGAGTACCAGCGTCAGCTACTGGACACGTCGCAAAAAATTGTTCAGGCGGAGCAGCAACTGCATGAAAAGCCGCTGGATGATGAGAAAAAACGCAACGACATCGAACGGCAACTGGCAGATAACCGTCAGTCAATGGCAGAGAATGAAGCGCGCCGATCCATTGAGCTTCGTGCACCGAAGAGTGGTTATGTCGGCATGATCATGGTCAAAAATGGTCAGATGCTAAACGCCGGTCAATCGGCAATCGCGATTCTGCCTAACAATACCAATCTTGTTGCCCGCATCATGGTCAATACGCAATCCATTGGCTTTATCCAGCCAGGACAGCGTGTCGTACTGCGCTATAAAGCCTTCCCTTACCAAAAATTTGGCCAGCAATATGGCAAGGTGATCGAGGTTTCGCGAACTGCCCTCTCTCCTCAGGAAGTCACCACCCTAACCGGTAAAAACAATGTTCAGGAACAGCAGTACCGGGTTCTGGTCTCTCTGGATAAACAAACTATTTCTGCTTATTCGCAGAATGAAAAACTGAAGCCAGGTATGGCGCTGGATGCCGACTTTATTGTCGACAAACGTCGTCTCTATGAATGGGTACTGGAGCCGATTTTCGCGCTGGGACACAAAATTTCTCTCTGATTTGGAAGGTCTGTTCTGTGTTGTTATTAGAGAAACTCAATTTTAAATGGTTTAACCGCTTACCGATGATTCGTCAGTCACAGGCAGCCGAGTGTGGGCTGGCTTGTCTTGGCATGGTGGCTAATTATCACGGTCATCAGATCGACATGATCACGTTACGTCGCCAGTTCGCCACATCACTTAAAGGCGCCACTCTGGCAGATGTCATCGCTATGGCACAACAGCTCAATATGACTTCCCGCGCATTGCGAGTGGAAATGGAAGAGCTGTCAAAATTGCGCATGCCCTGCATTCTGCACTGGGAACTGAACCACTTTGTAGTATTGAAGAAAGTACGCGGCAATAAAATTACCATTCACGATCCCGCACGTGGGATCCGCGAACTGACCTTTAAAGAAGCATCGACCGCCTTTACCGGCGTCGCGCTGGAGTTAGTTCCCTCTTCCACCTTTGAAGTAAAAGAAGAGAAAGAAAGCATCTCAATGATGAAGCTGGTGGGCAGCGTGACTGGGGTAAAGTCTGCCTTTGCTCAGGTGCTCATCCTCTCAATCGCACTGGAGCTATTCGGCGTCCTCGGCCCCTTCTTTATGCAGTGGGTGATGGATATGGTGCTGGTTTCTGCTGACTATTCTTTGCTATCACTGCTCGGTGTGGGCTTTATCATGATCGCGCTGTTTCAGACTATCGTGACAGCGTTGCGCTCATGGGTAATGAGCTGGTTCTCAAGCCAGCTCAGTGTGCAGTGGACCGTAAACGTTTGTCACCATATGTTAAAACTGCCGCTGGAATGGTTCGAATCACGCCACGTCGGAGACATTCTCTCTCGTTATGGTTCGCTTAATACCATTCAGAGTACGCTGACTTCCCGTTTCATCAGCACCGTACTGGACGGTGTCATGTCAATCGTCACGGTAGTGATGCTTTTCATCTATAACGCGCAACTGGCGTGGCTGGTCATTGGACTTTTTCTCGCCTATGCACTGCTACGTTTCATGGCTTACGATCCGGTTCGCCGCGCCAATGAAGAACAAATCATCAGCTCGGCCCGTACCCAGTCGTCTTTGCTTGAAACGCTGCGCGGGATCCAGGCGGTTAAAACCAATAATAAACAGGTGCCCCGCCTCTCGGCTTACATGAACTTTCTGGTGGATACCACCAATAAAGGCATCGTGATACAGAAGCTCAATATCCTGTTCGGGTCGGCTCAGGGACTGCTAACCTCAGTGGGGCGTGTGGTTCTGGTCTGGCTTGCTGCGCTGCAGGTTTTGGATGGCAACTTCTCTGCCGGTATGCTGACCGCCTTTATCAGCTTTTCCGATCAATTCATGAGTCGTGGTTCAGGTTTGATCAATGCCATCATCGATTTCCGTATGCTGAGAATGCATGGTGAACGCCTGGCCGATATTGTTCTGTCTGAAACAGAAGCCAGTTCTGAGGGCAATCCAGGTCTGGTTAGTAAGGAAACCGACAAGGAGACAGACGTACCGCAGGATATCAAGCTTATCAATATCCGTTTTCGCTATGCGCCGACTGAACCCTGGGTTGTCGATGGTGCGAATCTCGAGATTAAAGCGGGTGAGAGCCTTGCCATTGTGGGGCCATCCGGCCAGGGCAAAACGACGATGGCCAAAATTATTCTTGGCCTCCTGCACCCGGAAGAAGGCTCCATCACCGTGGGTGGCATGGACATCACTCAGACCGGACTTGAACACCACCGTAATCGTATTGGCTGCGTAATGCAGGATGACATTCTCTTTTCAGGCTCAATCAGCGAGAACATCAGCTTCTTTGATAACGAGCCCGATCACGCAAAAATTACCCGCGTGGCCCGTCTGGCTCAGATTCATGGCGATATCATGAAAATGCCGATGAATTATCAAAGCCTGGTAGGTGATATGGGCTCGTTTTTATCGGGTGGCCAGTTACAACGTATCCTGCTGGCACGCGCACTCTATCGCGAACCTAAAATCCTGGTACTGGATGAGGCCACCAGTCATCTGGATATCTATAACGAAGCCCAGATCAACAACGCAATTAAACAGATGAAGATCACCAGAATCATCATTGCACACCGTCCGGAAACTATCCGAAGTGCCGATAAAATCGTCCTGTTAAATAACGGTAAGCTCAGCGAAGTCACGGCAGAGCAGTTATTTGGGCAGACAAAAACTCATAATGAAACGGAGATTAACCATGGATAAGACTATTTGCCGCTTCACTGAAGGCACAATTACCTTGCCGGAAGGCTACCGCGAGCGAACACTGAATACGCTGGCTGATACACGATCTGTTCTGCCACCAATCACTATTTCCCGTGATAAGTTAGGCGATCATAACAACCCGGAAGAGTATATTCTTAGCCAGCTCGCTATCCTGCAAAAGCAGATGAAAGACTGGCAACAGGAAGCCCATCAGCCAGTGGTTTTGGGGGATAACCTGACTACGGGAATCATGATCAGTTATGACTTCCTGCGACCAGATAACCTTCGTCTTTATCAGAAACAAGCTTTATTCACGCTTAATATGGAAGATATATTGATTTTCTCTCTGTCGAAAGCGAGCCCCATAACCTCTACCGATATACAGCTTTTCTCAGATACCCTGAAAAGCTTCCGTACCTGGTAATCTGCAGTGTACAGATAAAATAAACCGGAAGAGCATGTGCTCTTCCGGATTGCGTTTCAGCTTTCAGTCGATGCGTTCAGTAACGCTGACAGGTGAAGAGATAGGAGAGCGGCCCGCCAACAAGATACGCCTTTTTATCGACCCTGGTGATATCAAGCTGAAGATAACCAGGATCGAGAGTGATCTCAGCCAGCAGCAGATTAAACACGGCATTTGGCGTCGTATCGTTAGTCGAAGTAATAATTTCTCTTATTTTGTAGCGGTAAGTGTCACTATCAATTTTATTACCGGCACTGAGCGCAATACGTCGATTAACCGTTGTTACCTCATCACCAAAAGTCACCTGCCCATTCAGTAATAAATATCCCGAATCAGAATTAATAAAACGCAGATCCTGGGAGACAGCAAACTCAATTTTTTTATTATCGTTGCGACTTAGATCGTAGCGACTAAATGTTGAGCAGCGGAAAGGCAGCTCGTTTGTCTGGAGTTTAAAATAGCTAATGCCTGCAAAGATCCCCAGCAACAACATAGCCAGCGTTAACGTCAGCGTAAAAATGGCTTTTCGTTTCAAAACATTCTCCAGTCAAGATAGTAGAAGTTGTCGCAGGAAACGATATGACCACTGCTGTTCAGGTTACATGCGGAAAGAATGGTCCGGCCATAATCTTTAGTTGTGAATGCCGTGTTTTTATCGAAATAGATGCGTCGACCCGGTACACAGGATTGATTATTCTCTTTAAGCATTTCAAGAATCTGCTTTTCCAGTGACTTTTTTTCGAACACATCTAATCCCGGAATAATAACCGCTTCGCAACCGCCTTCCAGTTTGATGTGGCTCATAGAAGCACTGTTTTCAACAGGCTGACGTGCAGTGAAGTACCATAAAGCACTTCCAAGCAGCACCAGCATGATCAGAGCAAACAGGAGTTGTCCGGGATTCAGAACGGATTTTTCATCAACATGCTCTGCGATAACAGGATTGGGTAGCATGGGCTGACTATCTGCGACAGATACCACATGCTCCGCTGACAGGTCATCAACCTGAACCTGCGTCGCAACAAAAGCCGGAGAGGATTTGCGTTCTATTTTGATTTCAGTATTAAGTCGGATGCCAATTTTCGGAATGGTGATGATCAGGTTTTCACAGCCATACGCGGCAAGCGCTCTGCGCAGAATGCTCAGATACTGATTCAGATTGCTGTTTGATCCGCGCAGGCCATATTTATCCCAGACTTCAGTCAACAGGGTATCGCGCGACAGTATCTCACCTTCAGAATTCAGTAACTGTTCAAACAGTCGACCCGATGAAATACTCAGACTCAGTATTTCCTGAGTAGGAAGATGACTTAGCGTACAGTCATCTGAATTGTAACTAATCTGATCATCGATAATGTAAATCATTAAGAAATCACTGAATTTGCGCTCATTTCCGACAGTATAATTCAGCTTATTTAAAGAAGCACTAAAGAGACCTGAATCAGTGAACTCAGGCACCGGATATTAAGTGACGTCAAAATGGGGCGTTCAGGCGGGTATTCGGTTCATATCTCTGGATTTGCGCACCAGGATCGGCCGTTCAGGAGTTATCATCTGCCAAAGTGTCAGCTTATCAACGCTCTCAGCAAACACACTATCAGTACGACTCAACCGGTTAGCTGAAGGTGCAAATTAACACTATCAGCACTCTTCATCCGCAGCAATTCATGGCTTTTGCCTGCAGCAGGGCCTAAAGTGTGACCACCAATAACAGTGGTCACTGAACTGTTTACCTACTTTGATTTGTCAGGCGATAACAATGACCCAATCTGTAACGGAAAATGGCACTCGCGGCCCGGCCGTGCATAACGTGCGTGCCCAGATTGTCGATGCAGCCATGCAACACTTCGCGCATTACGGCTACAAAAAAATCACCGTCTCCGACCTCGCCCGTGCTATCGGCTTTTCCAAAGCATACATCTATAATTTTTTTGAATCGAAACAGGCCATTGGCGAAGTCATCTGTTCAAACCGGCTGGCGATGATCATACAGCGTGCTGAAGCCGCGATAGCCGACGCTCCTGAAGCCTCAGAACAACTGCGGCGGCTGTTTCGCACACTTTCTGCCACTGGCACTGAGCTGTTTTTCACGAACGCAAACTCTATGATATTGCCGCCTTCGCATCACGCGATCGCTGGCCGTCAGCGGTGGCTCATGAAAATCGACTGCTGAACCTGGTTCAGCAGATCCTCCACCGTGGAAGAGAAACAGGTGAGTTTGAGCATAAAACTCCTGCAGACGAAGTGGCAGAGGCAATTTACAGGGTGATCAAACCCTATGCCGATCCAGTACTGCTGCAGTACAGCCTTAATGAAGCGGAAGAAGCCTCTGCACAAATGGCCGCACTCGTATTACGCAGCCTCGCCCCCTGAATGTAACACCTCAGTGACCCTTTACTTCATTGGAACTCTGTCATCCCGATGAAGCAGCAGGCAGTCCTGACCAGGTGGCGCTTAATGCCCGACCTGCCGCACTGATCTATGCTATGTCGAACGCATTTGGCTTTGGTGGCGTCAATACCAGCATCCAGCTGCGCAAGTTGTAGTGACAGCATCGTAACGATTAAACCTGTGCAGCCACACTGGCTGCACAGATTTAAAATGACAGGGATATTCTTATGCGCAGGGTAATCTCAGTCACGCCCTTTCGGCAATAGCTTTATAAATATGTACCTTTCCTGACAAAATTGCCGTTGCCTGGCCGTCAGCCCTTTTTTTTCAGCACTACAATTAATCGGATGAAAACAACCTCAGAGAACGTTGATGAAAATTGCAGCTTTCGATATTGGTGGTACCTCTTTAAAAATGGGTGTGGTTGACGATCAGGGAAATATTCTGACCAGCGATAGTGCTGATATTTCCCATAACGCACGCGATAAAATACTTGATGAAATTCTGGCCTGGCTGGAGAACAATCCCGGTTGTGCTGGTATTGCCGTCAGCGCACCCGGTTATATTGATGCTGACGCCGGTTATATTGCCATGGGCGGCACCATACGTGACTTTGACCAGTTTCATCTTAGCCAGTGGCTGACAGAAAAAACGGCACTGCCTGCTACCGTTGAAAACGATGCACACTGTGCGCTGCTGGCGGAAAAGTGGCTGGGAAAAGCAAAAAAGCTCAACGATTTCCTGATGCTGACAATAGGCACCGGGTTAGGCGGAGCAGCCTTTTGCAATGGCGCACTGATTCGGGGTGGACGCAACCGGGCTGGCGAGTTTGGTTGCCTGCTGACGTCGCGACCCACCAGCAGCAATATTGAAAGCCACACCATGAGCCAGAGCTGTACCATGACGGCGCTGCGGGAGAGTTACAGCCAGCTTATTGATAAGCCTGCCGACGACGTCAGTGGTAAAGATGTTTTTGACGCATACGATCGTAATGAAGATCCCGCACAGCAGGTGGTAAATAAATTCTATGCGGATCTTGCGGCCTGCTTATATAACCTGTTCAGCGTGTTCGACCCGCAGAGGGTATTTATCGGCGGGGGGATTACCGAGCGTGAACCCTTCCTGGAGGAACTGGGGGAGCAGCTGGCGAAATATGATCCTGATATCCGCATAGATGCCGCAACCTACGGTAATGACTCCGGCATGCTGGGTGCAACCTGGAATTTTCTGCAGCGCCAGCAGAGCGATAAGACCTGACAGGTGAGTCATTACTCACGTTAAAAAATGTAAAGTCGAAGCCGGGTCTTTTCCAAAGATAACTTAGTGCTGAATTTGAGCCAGGTCGTCTGAGGTAAGACCGGTCATTTCCATGATGGTTTTACGTTCAAGGCCGCGCTGTAACATAACGCGAGCGATTTCCAGAGTGGCTTCGCGCTTACCTTACTGCGGCCTTTCTCCATTCCCCGCTGTTCGCCCAGCTCAATCTCTTCCGCGCGGCCTTTTTCTAACCCTTTTGCGATACCTTTTTGCTCAAGCTGATGTGCGATAGTCATCAGTGCATCTCCGTGTTGCGGCACCCGTTGTGCCAGTTCGCAAACGAAAGCTTCATGATCAGCTGATTCACCTGCCTGCATTAAATAGTGTATCAGCGCCAATACCTGGGGTGAAGAAAGATAATCGGCCATCAGTAAGGTGCTCAGACGGTCAATGATGGAAGCCATATCACGTTGATGAATATAATTGAAATGGCCTACGCCCATGATGAATTAACTGAAATAGTTAAAAGTAAAATGAATGCATTAAAAATAAGCCACCCCTTAATATAAAAAAATAAACATCATTAAAAACAGCAGGATGGGCATTGACGCTGGAAAAAAGCATGATTACCCACATCCACCAACAAGATTTAAACCGGAATAAATAAGTGATAATGAATTATAAAAAAACGATTATTACCTGAATCACCTGTTTTTTCAGCACAATTTACCAGTGATAAACCGGCTCCATTTAAATTTATAAATTACTCCTGTTGATCAGCAGCATTACATTCACTAACAATGTATTTTTTATTTCCTGCCAGCCGCTATATCAGCACTCATTTATTCGGTTACAGGTTTACTTAATAACTGTAAGTCCTGCAGTGATTATTAATCATATCCTTATCCCCGTACCGGCGCATCAAACAGACTCAGCGCCACGACGAGAAGGGCGTAAACCAGCAGATAGAACAGAATCAGCGCAGCCAGCAACAGGCGATGGCTACGCATCTCACTTTTCTTCATGATGCTATTCAGAAGGTGTAGCTCAATGCCAGCGTGGCCGAAGCGCCATTGTGCCGGGCGACGATGGGGCTATCTGAAGCATGCTTATCCAGCCAGGTGTAATCGCCGATCACGCTGGCAGCCCAGACGGGCGTGAACTGATGACTCCATGTCAGGCTGGTGTCTGTGCCATAAAATCCACCCGCGGCGTTATAGCGTTTAAACCCGCTACGAGCACTCTGCTCGCTGTTCACGCCATACCAGGTATTCATATAACGCGCATCGCCAGACAGACCTGCCACCTGCAGTGCCACCGTATCGTCCTGGGTCTGCCAGGGGATCAGGGTTACAGACGTCCGGTACTGCACGCCCTGACTATCGCTTAATGGAAGCGTCGCTTTACCCTCAACCACAAACCACGGGGTAACCGACCAGCCCACCGCCAGCGCAGTGTTAACCGTTGCGTCGATATTGCCCATGCCTCTCAGCCGATCATCACCGTCGCGCCAGGATGAATTGCGGTCAGAGCGGCCCAGTCCGTAGCCCAGCGTATCTTCCAGATACAGCCCGTTATCCGCCTGCAGGTCATAACCAATGCCTTTTTGCGAGTCGAAAAAGAATGCGCCGTCGCGCGCCTGAATGACTGGCATCAGCTGCCAGTGCTGCTTATCTGCGCCGCTATAACGCGGTGCATTAATGCCCGCAATGCCCAGCGTCAGGCTGGGCGGTGGCGTGGCACTCTCATCAGCCATAGCAGCAGCGGCACTCAACCCCAGCGAAAAACAGACCATGTGAAGCGTTATTTTTCCGGTTATCATCACGTTTCCTCATTATCACATCAGGTGCGGAGCTGAGGGATTCAGTGCCGCGTCACTGGCCGGAGTATGCGAGGCGAGTGTCAATGAACGACCAGGGATTTATGAAGAAACAGTCAAGGTGATCCGAAAATGCAGTCAAAACGTGTACTGATTATTGAAGATGACGCGGATGCGGCGGGTGTACTCGAGGCCTACCTGAAACGTGAAAATTATGAGGTCATGATTGCCGGTGACGGACCCGGCGGGCTGGAAACGGCAGGACGCTGGCAGCCCGATCTGATCCTGCTGGATATCATGCTGCCTGGCATGAACGGCACCGAAGTGCTGGCCGCGCTGCGGCGGCGTGACGATACCCCGGTAATCATGGTGACGGCGATGGGTGACGCGCCGGACCGCATCGGTGCCCTGCGCTATGGCGCAGATGACTACGTGGTCAAACCCTATCACCCGGGCGAAGTCGTGGCGCGCGTTCAGGCCGTGCTGCGCCGCAGCCAGAGCCATGCGCCTGCCGCAGAATCGCTACGCTGGGCGGGTCTGGTGGTTGATCCGCTGGCACTCACCGCCGTGGTAGAGAGTGACAGTGATGCACCGCGCCGCCTCGATCTGACGCCCACCGAATTTTCCCTGCTGGTCACCCTGATGCGTGCGCCGACGCGGCCTTTTACCCGCCTGTTTTTGCTGGAACATTGCCTGCCGGAAAGCGATGCACTGGAGCGTGTAGTCGATACCCACGTCTATAATCTGCGCCGTAAACTGGAGGCTGCAGGCATCTCTGACGTCTTACCGGCGGTTCGCAGCGTCGGTTACCGGTTCAGACAGCCATGAAGAACAATACACATACCTCACTGTGGCGCTGGATCTGTATCCGGGTGCTGTATCTGGCTATCGGCAGCGTAATCCTGATCGCCACCTGTATGTGGCTGCGCTTTGCGGTGCAGGCGTTCTGGGTCTACTACCGGATGCCGCCCGCACTGCTTGATGAGTTCACACAGCTGCGCCATCATCCCGCCAGCGATCCGGCGCGCTTTCATCAGATTGTCGATCAGTGGTGGGGGATCAACTTTTCCGATCCCTCGCTGGCATCATCTGACTGGCTGACCGTGCTGGTCCTGGTGGTGGTGACCATCCCGTTTATAGTGATGATGGCGCTGCGTTTCGCCCGTCCGCTGTCGGCGCAGTTCAGCCAGCTGGCGGCGGCGGCGCGTGCGGTGTCGAAAGGCGAATTTGGCCGGACGGCGGCGGTAGTGAAAGAAGCGCCGCAGGAGCTGGTGCGCTTTACCGAAGATTTTAACCAGATGACGCAGCAGCTGGCGCGTTACGATCGCGAGTTGCGCACCTCGCATGTGGCGATGGCACACGAACTTCGCTCGCCGCTGACGGCGGCGATGGGCCGCCTGCAGGGCATTCTGGATGGCGTCTTCCCTGCCGAGCCGCAGCAGCTGGCGATGATCATGAAGCAACTGACACAGCTCAGCCGCCTGACCGATGAACTGCATCTGCTGTCGCTGGCAGATGCCGGGCAGCTTACCCTCAACCGCGAGCGATTTAATCTCTCTGAATTACTGCGCGAGCGTACAGGCTGGCTGCTGCCACAGGCAGAAGAGTCGGGTGTCGTTATCAGCGTAATCGCACCCGGCGATCTGCTGCTCTGCGCCGACGCCTTTCGCCTGGGTCAGGTCGTGACCATCCTCTGTGAAAATGCGCTGCGCTACGCGGCTGACGGTGGCGCATTGTTTATCACAGCCAGCCAGAACGATAAGGCGACCACACTGAATTTCCGTGATTACGGTCAGGGCGTAGAGCCAGACTTCCTGCCGCAGCTGTTTGATCGCTTTACCCGTGCTGACTCTTCACGCGCCCGCCATTCCGGTGGCAGCGGGCTGGGACTGTCAATCGCCAAAGCGATTATCGAGGCGCACGGCGGATCGCTTCACGCCACGCTGCCTGCCGACGGCGGTCTGCTGATTGGGATAACGCTACCGGCGAGATAAATTGTTCTGACTTGACCATTTCTTGATGGTTTATGGAACGTTTCTGGACACAGGCCGCGTTCAATGAGCACAACTCATTAAAGGAACCCGGTTATGACAGACTTCTTATCGGATGCTGCCCGCCAGGTGTGGCGTCATCTCTTCAGTGTTCATATCTTCGCGCCGATCGTGTTCGTGCTGCTCGGCGTATTCATCATGACCGGCTGCCGGGACAACAATGCTGCCCCGCCCGCCGCCCCGCTCCGTCCGGTCAAAACGGTGATTGCCCCACCGCTCAGCAGTGATGCGTCACGCGTGCTGACCGGTGAAATCCGCGCTCATGAAGAAGTCGCACTGGCCTTCCGGCTGGATGGCCGGATGGTGAGCCGCGCTGTTGAGCTGGGCGATCGCGTCACCGCCGGGCAACCCCTGGCCGCGCTGGAAAACGATCAGGCACGTAATCAGCTGAGCAGCGCGCAGGCCGATCTCGACAGCGCCCGCGCCGCCGAACGCGTCGCCGCGCTTAACCTGCATCGGATGAAGCTGCTGATGCCCGGCGGTGCCATCGCCCGCAGCCAGCTTGATAGCGCCCAGGCGGACTGGCAGAGCGCGCAGTCTCGCCGCCTCAGCAGCGAAGCAGCACTGAAAAATGCTCAGGACAATCTCAGCTGGACCCGGCTCACTGCGCCCGCCGCAGGCCGGATTACTGCCCTCCCGGTTCAGCCCGGCCAGGTGGTCAGCGCCGGACAGACTGTGATGACGCTGGCAGCCGGTGATGCACGCGATGCCGTGTTTGACCTGACAACGCCTGCTCTGCTGCGAGCTGACGACCGGACTCCACTGAAGGTGACGCTGCTCGCCGACCCGGGCATCCAGGCCAGTGGCACGATACGGGATATCAGCCCGCAGGCCGATTCACAGACCCGCACCTGGCGGCTGCGCATCTCAATGAATCAGCCACCCGAGGCGATGGCACTGGGTGCCACCGTCACCGTCACGCTTCCCGACGCGCAACCGCCGGTCATTGCCCTGCCCGCCAGCGCCCTGACCCGCTTCGCAGACAAGCCCGCGCTGCTGGTGGTTGATGCGGCATCACGCTTACAGCTTCGTCCGGTGGTGCTGGCCCGCTTCAGCGCACAGCAAATCTTTGTCTCTGTCGGGATTCGCCCAGGCGAGCGCGTGGTTACCGCCGGTGTCGGCACTCTGCAGCCCGGTGAAAAAGTGACGCTGGCGCAGGAGGGCTCATGAAAAAACTGACTGGCTTTAACCTCTCCGGCTGGGCGCTGGCGCATCAGCAGCTGGTGATCTTTTTCATGCTGCTGGTGATGGCGGCGGGTGTGCTGAGTTATGAACGCCTGTCACGTAATGAAGATCCGGCGTTTACCATCAAAACTGCGGTGATCTCTGCCCGGTGGCCCGGCGCTGACGTGAACACCACCGTGCAACTGCTGACTGACGTGCTGGAACAGAAAGTGCAGGAGATCCCGTCGCTGGATGCGGTTGAGAGCGAGACCCGCGCCGGAGAGACGGTCATTTATGTCAACCTGCGCGATGACACGCCGCCGTCCGAGGTGGCCAGTCTCTGGTATCAGCTGCGTAAAAAGATGCATGACGTAGCTTCTTCACTGCCGCAGGGCGTGCAGGGGCCGGCGGTAAACGACGAGTTTGATGACACCTTCGGTACGATTTACGGCTTCACGGCGGATGGTTTTACCGACAGAGAACTACGCGATCGGGTTGATAACCTGCGCCGCAGTCTGTCCAGTCTGCCCGACATTGGCAAAACCAGTCTGCTGGGTGTACAGGAGCAGCAGATAGTCATTGCCTTTTCCCCGCGTAAGCTGAACGGCATGGGGCTTGATTTACAGCAGGTCAGCAACGCCATCAAAGCACAAAACGATGTGGTGCCCGCTGGCAGCCTGCGTACCGACCGTGAAAATATCGCGTTGCGGGTCAGCGGCACACTGACCTCGGTCGAAAGCCTGAAAGCAATTACCCTGCATATCGGTGAGCGTTTCATCCCGCTGACCGATCTGGCGACCATCAGCCTGCAACCTGCTGAACCGCCGGCACCCACCTTTCGGGTTAACGGCGTGCCGGCTATCGGGCTGGCAATCTCCATGGCCGCCAGCGGCAATATGCTCGATTTCGGTAAACAGCTTAACCAGCGCATGCAGACACTGGCCGGACAGTTACCACACGGCATCACCATGACTCGCGTGGCCGATCAGTCTTCCGTGGTGAAACAAGCGGTCAGCGGCTTTGTCCGGATACTGGGCGAAGCGGTTGTCATCGTGTTAGCTGTCTCCTTCGTTTCGCTGGGACTGCGTGCCGGTCTGGTAGTGGCGGCAGCTATTCCGCTGGTGCTGGCGATGACCTTTACCGGCATGTTGCTGGCGGGCATCGGACTGCAGCGCATCTCGCTGGGCGCGCTGATTATTGCGCTCGGGCTGCTGGTGGATGACGCCATGATCACCGTCGAGGCGATGGTAGCGCGACTCGAAGCGGGCGACAGTAAGTGGCAGGCTGCGACGTATGCATTCAGAACTACCGCCTTTCCGATGCTGACCGGTACGCTGGTCATGATCGCCGGTTTTATTCCGGTCGGATTTGCCGCGTCCAGTGCCGGGGAGTATTGCTACTCACTGTTTGTAGTGATCACTCTGGCGCTGCTCTGCTCATGGGTGGTTGCGATCATCTTCTCGCCGCTTACTGGCTGCTGGCTGCTGTCAGCGAAACGCATCAAAACCCACCAGCCGCCGGGCTTAATGACGCGCGGCTATCACGGGCTGCTGGAGGTGATTCTGCGCCACCGGCTGATGACGATTGGCGCGGCGCTGACGGTACTGCTGGCCAGCCTTTATGCCACTACTTTTATGCAGGGTGAATTTTTCCCGGCGTCAGACCGCCCTGAATTGCTGGTCAGCCTGACGCTGCCCGCCAGCGCGGCCCAGGCGGAAACCACGCGCCGTACTGCACAGCTGGAACAGATGCTGCGCACCGATCGGGATGTAGCAAACTTCACCAGTTACGTCGGCTCTGGCGCAATACGCTTCTATCTGCCGATGGATGTGCTGCTGGATAATGAAAACATCGCTCAGCTGGTGGTAGTGGCGAAAAGTCTGGCGGTACGCGATCGGCTGCGCAGCAGCCTGGAGAAGAAACTGGCCGCGGATTTCAGTGATATCACGACGCGCGTCTCGCCGCTGGAGTTGGGTCCGCCGGTGGGCTGGCCGCTGAAATATCGCATCACCGGTCCGGACAATGCCCGGGTGCGGCAGGCTGCCAGTGAGCTGGCAGCGCTGATCGCCCGCTCTCCGCTGACCCGCGAGGTGAATCTCACCGCCGGGGAGCCGGAACGGGTCATGACGCTGGCGGTAAACCAGACTGCTGCCCGCGCCGCCGGACTGTCGTCCGACACCATCGCCTCTGCGCTGAACACCCTGATGTCCGGCAGCGTGGTGACCACGCTGCGCGATCGCAAACGGCTGATTGATGTGGTGCTACGCAGCAATGATGCGGAACGGCAGAACACGGACACGCTGGAAGGATTGATGATCACCAAAGCCAGCGGACAGAAAATTCCGCTGCGCCAGGTAGCGGCCCTGAACTGGGGCGTGGATGATCCGGTCATCTGGCGCCGTCAGCGACTCTCATACATTACCGTGCAGACCGATATTGCGCCGGGTCAGCGGGCTGAGCAGGTCTCGCAACAGCTTGCACCTGATGTCGCCGCACTGCGCGCCTCACTGCCAGCCGGGTACGGTATTGAGGAAGGAGGCGTGGCGGCGGAGTCGGACAAAGGCAACGGGTCGGTGTTTGCCCTGCTGCCAGTGACGATCTGCGCCATGCTGGTCCTGCTGATGATTCAGCTGCAACGCTTCTCAGGTATGCTGCTGGCGCTGAGCATGGCGCCGTTTGGCCTGCCTGGCATCGTATCCGCGATGCTGCCGGCGGGGACACCGCTGGGATTTGTGGCGCTGCTGGGGATTATTGCGCTGGCAGGGATCATCATCCGCAACGCGGTGATTATGATCAGTGAAGTGGATGCGAACAGCCGCGCCGGCCTGCCAGATGGTGACGCTATCCGGCAGGCCGCGCATCACCGGGCGCGTCCCATTCTGCTGACCGCCTGTGCTGCAATCCTCGGCATGATCCCCATCGCCCATCAGGTTTTCTGGGGGCCGATGGCGCTGGCGATTATTGGTGGTCTGGTCAGCGGCACGCTGGTGACGCTCACGGTGCTGCCCGCCGCGTTAAGTCTGCTGATGCAGCGACGTTCAGGTTAAAACTGTTGCATAAAAACGTCCGGCGATCCTGACTGAGAGCCGCAGGATCGCCGGACGCGTTCAGTTCATCACCTCGACCAGAATCAGCGGGCACTTTCTGACTTTGCAGGCCTGACTGTAGGCCAGTGAGCAGACCGAGCAGAGGTCGCGCACGTCAGACTGGTACTCATACTCCATGAAATAGCGGAACTGGCCGCCCGCCGAATCTGTTCTCCAGAATCGCTGCGGCTCCAGAATTTCATCCAGTTGCCTGAATGTCAGGGCTGACGGGTTGTGATACCCGACTCTTACGCGGTATGTAGTCATGCCCCGATTATTGGCATCCCGGCCACGGGCCGCCAGTTGGTTATTGTTTTCAGTTCAATAGCTGGCGCTTATCAACCCGCTTCGCCTGGTGTCGCAGGCGGTTCGGCCAGCAGCGCCAGCAGATGCAGCACCGCTTTTGATGGATGATGCCGACGCCAGGCAAATGCGACATCAGTAAACAGGGTGTTGTTTTCGATATCGCAGAAGCTGACCTCCGGGTTATCGACGCAGCGCAGCGACTCTGGCACCAGAGCAATCCCGCAGCCTGCCGCCACCATGCCCAGCGATGTGGTGATCTGTGGCGCCTGCTGAAAAGTGTGGCGGGAGAAGCCGGCCCGCAGACAGGCCGTGACAATCAGCTCATACAGGCTCGGCGAGACATCGCGCGGAAAAATTATCAGGGTTTCATCCGCCAGCGCGGACAACGCGACTGTTGGCGTGCCGCTCAGAGGATGGCAGCGCGGCAGCGCAATCAGCATCTTTTCAGTGGAGATCACGCGCAGATTAAACGCCTTACTGCTTTCGCACGGCAGCCGGATAAAGGCAGCATCCAGTAACCCCTCCTGCAGATCCTGCATCAGCAACGACATGTTCTCTTCACGCGTCAGCAGCTCCATCGCCGGATAACGCTCTTTAAACTGACGGATCAGGGTGAAAATGCGCGGATTAAACGCCACCGAGCTGGCAAACCCCAGCGACAGCTGGCCACTGATCCCGCGGGCAATACCTCGCGCGTTCTCCAGCGCCTGATCGGCCAGTTGGACAATTTGCTGCGCATCCGCCAGAAACGCTTCTCCCGCTTCAGTAAGTTCCACTCCGCGCGTCAGCCGCTTCAGCAGCGGTGTGCCAATCTCCTGCTCCAGTCGCAGTATCTGCTGGCTCAGCGGCGGCTGAGAAATCCCAAGCATTTCCGCGGCTCGGGTGAAGTGAAGCGTCTCGGCTACGGCAACAAAATAACGCAGGTGGCGCAGTTCCATATCAAAAACGTCTCAAAGTTAACAGGTTTCGCTATTGGACCCACCGACTGAATCGGTTCACCATTAGGTTAACACGGCTTAACGGTTAATCGATGAGGCATGAAATGAGCAATTGTGTAACTGATTGTTCCTGTGAGGATCAACTAAAACATACTGTCTTAACGCTTTCCCAGGATGCACCAGAAAGCGTTATCTATCAGACCTCTTTAATGAGTGCGCTGCTGAGCGGCGTCTACGACGGCAACGTCCGCATCGCCGACCTGATGCGTAAAGGGGATTTCGGCCTGGGCACGTTCAACCGGCTGGATGGCGAGATGATTGCGTTCGACAGTAAGGTCTATCAGCTGCACTCAGATGGCAGTGCACATCCGGCCGATCCGGCACAGAAAACCCCGTTTGCGGTGATGACATTTTTCAGGCCGCAGCACCTGTTTGAGTTTGACCGGCCCATGTCGCGCGAGGAAATCCATCGGGTGATCGACAGCGAAATCACCTCCGATAACCAGTTCTGCGCGCTGCGCATCAGTGGTCGTTTCAGCCACGTCGACACCCGCACCGTGCCGTGCCAGTGCCGCCCGTATCGCTCCATGCCGGAAGTGCTGGGCGATCAGCCGACCTTTGCCTTCAGCCAGCGCGCAGGTGAACTGATTGGCTTCCGCACGCCGCAGTATATGCAGGGCATTAACGTGGCGGGCTATCACGAACACTTTATTACCGACGACCGCGAAGGCGGCGGTCACATTCTCGATTACGCGCTGGAACAGGGCACCCTGACCTTTGGTGCCATCAGCAAGCTGGTCGTGGATTTGCCCCAGGACAGTGACTTTCTCAATGCCGACCTGAACCCCGCCAATCTTGACGCCGCGATCCGTGCGGTAGAAAGCTAATCAGAGGAATGACGATGAAAACTCCAACCGATACCACACTCTGGACCTGCGGCGCTGACCTGGTGGTCGCGCAGCTTGAGGCGCAGGGCGTACAGCACGTCTTTGGCATCCCTGGTGCAAAGATCGATAAGGTTTTTGACTCCCTGCTGGATTCCTCCATTCAGACCATCCCGGTTCGTCATGAAGCCAATGCTGCCTTTATGGCCGCCGCAGTAGGCCGCCTGACAGGCAATGCCGGTGTGGCACTGGTCACTTCCGGACCGGGTTGCTCCAACCTGATTACCGGCATGGCCACCGCCACCAGCGAAGGCGATCCGGTAGTGGCCATCGGGGGCCAGGTGAAACGCTCGGACAGCGCCAAGCAGGTTCACCAGAGCATGGATACGGTGTCGATGTTTCGCCCGATCACCAAATATGCGGTTGAGGTGACCGATCCCTCTGCGCTCTCTGAATGCCTGTCGAATGCATTTCGTCACGCCGAGCATGGCCGGGGCGGTGGCGCCTTTATCAGCCTGCCGCAGGATATCGTCGACCAGCCGGTGACCGGCAAAGTACTGAGCAGTAAGGGCCGACCGGTGCTGGGTGCCGCGCCAGACGCGATGATCGACACGGTCAGCCAGGCTATTGCCGGGGCGAAAAATCCGGTCATCCTGCTGGGATTAATGGCGAGCCAGCCGGAAAACAGTGAAGCGATTCACGATCTGCTGAGCCGCAGTCACATTCCGGTCACCAGCACCTATCAGGCGGCGGGCGCGATCAGACAGGATCACTTCTCACGCTTTGCCGGTCGCGTCGGACTGTTTAACAACCAGGCGGGTGACCGGCTGCTGCAACAGGCTGACCTGATCATCACCATCGGTTACAGCCCGGTAGAATATGAACCGGCGATGTGGAACAGCGGTAACGCCACCCTGATTCACATCGACGTGATTCCCGCAGAGACCGACAACCGCTACCTGCCGGACGCCGAGCTGGTGGGCGATATCGCCGCCACCGTGCGTAAACTGGCAGCACGCATTACCGCGCCGCTGCAGCTGACAGCGGAAGCCGCCAGCATTCTTGAAGATCGTCAGCAGCAGCGCAAACTGCTGGCGATGCAGGGTGCCAGCCTCAATCAGTTCGCCCTGCATCCGCTGCGCATCGTGCGCGCCATGCAGGACATCATTAACAGCGACGTCAGCCTCACCGTCGATATGGGCAGCTTCCACATCTGGATCGCCCGTTATCTCTACAGCTTCCGTGCCCGCCAGATCATGATCTCCAACGGTCAGCAGACCATGGGCGTGGCGCTGCCGTGGGCGATTGGTGCCTGGCTGGTCGATCCGCAGCGCAAAGTGGTATCGGTTTCAGGGGATGGTGGCTTCCTGCAGTCCAGCATGGAACTGGAAACTGCCGTCCGGTTAAAAGCCAATATCCTGCACATCGTCTGGGTCGATAACGCCTACAACATGGTGGCAATGCAGGAAGAGAAAAAATATCACCGCGTCTCCGGTGTCAATTTTGGCCCGGTCGATTTCAAAGCCTACGCCGAAGCGTTTGGCGCTGCGGGCTTTGCGGTGACCAGCGCGGCAGAGCTGGAGCCGACGCTGCGTAAAGCGATGGATGTTCAGGGTCCTGCCGTGGTGGCTGTGCCGGTCGATTACGCCGACAACCCGCTGCTGATGGGTCAGCTGCATCTGAGCCAGCTTCTTTAATTGCGTAAAAAGGAAATCAGGATGAAAAACAAAGTGGCATTTATAACCGGCGCAGGCCAGGGCATTGGTGAAGCGATTGCCCTGCGTCTGGCAAAAGATGGGCTGGCGGTGGCCGTCGCCGATTTCAATCAGGAGACCGCCCGCCAGGTCGCGGAGAAGATTAATCAGCAGGGTGGCAAGGCGATTGCCCTGAAAGTCGATGTCTCACAGCGCGATCAGGTGATGGATGCTGTTGAAGAGGCGCGTCGCACACTGGGCGGTTTTGATGTCATCGTCAACAACGCCGGTATTGCACCCTCCACGCCGATTGCTGAGATCACCGAAGCGGTGGTCGACAAGGTCTACAACGTTAATGTCAAAGGGGTGATCTGGGGCATGCAGGCCGCAATTAAAGCGTTCGCAGCAGAAGGCCACGGTGGCAAAATCATCAACGCCTGTTCACAGGCGGGTCACGTCGGCAATCCAGAGCTGGCGGTCTACAGCTCCAGTAAGTTTGCCGTGCGTGGCCTGACACAGACCGCCGCGCGCGATCTGGCACCAGCCGGTATCACGGTCAACGCCTTCTGCCCGGGCATTGTCAGAACACCGATGTGGGAAGAGATCGACCGGCAAATCTCTGAAGCCGCCGGAAAACCCGCCGGTTACGGCACTGAAGAATTTGCAAAACGTATTACGCTGGGACGGCTTTCCGAGCCGGAGGATGTGGCCGCCTGCGTCGCTTACCTCGCCAGTCCCGACTCCGATTATATGACCGGCCAGTCGCTGTTGATTGACGGCGGTATGGTGTTTAACTGATCTGCCCTCGCCTGCTGCGTCTCTGCGCAGCAGGCTTCTTTCCTGACCTGCCGAACCGTTAATTTATTTTATCTGAAAAGCAGTTACCCATCAGCCAGTTGCCCTCCTGACCCTGTCTTTGCTCAGTTTTTGTCGCCGCAGAGATTAAAGCTGCTTATCACCCTGCCGATAAAACAGAGACTCCTCTCCCTGTTCGAAGCGACCATGTTAACGATCAACCATAACGAAACCGCCGCCATTACGAACAAATTGCGGTACGGTACTGACTCCGTTCTGGGACGAACGGTTGAACGGCTATCATCAGGGATGCGGATTAACAGTGCCAAAGACGATGCGGCAGGTCAGGCGATTGCCAACCGTATGACGGCCAATGTCAACGCCGACGCGGTAGTGGCACGCGGACTTAATGACGCCATCAGCTATTCCCAGACCGCCAGTGGCGGCCTGGGCACTATCGTCGATCTGTTGATTCAGGCGCGTACGCTGTCGGTCCAGGCCGCTAACGGTACGCTGTCAGACGCGGATCGGCAGAGCGTTAACAGCCAGTATCAGCAGATAATGGCCGGTATCAACGAAGTCGCGGATCATACCGAGATCTTCGGACGTTATCCGCTGGCAACCGATAATCCCGATCTGCCGCCTGCGAAACTGGGTAACGTTGACCCCATCAACGAAAAATTCCCGATTCCGGGCAAGAGTTACTCGTTTACCTCGGGTGTCATCCCACTGGCCTATATTCCGGCAGGATCAACGTCGATAAGCATTACGATTGACTCGCTGGGTCAGGATGACGATCTTCAGCTGTTTACCCGCGACGGCAAGCATCTTGCCGGTACGCCGCTGGACGGCAGTGCGCCTGATTACACTTGGGTCAGTAAAGGCATTACAGATCCGACAACGGCACAATCCCGCCTGCTGACCAGCAATAATGGTTTCTCCACTGGCGCGACCTATGACAGCTCACAACTGCTGGAAGGCGGCACGAGCTGGGCGCTGGCGGGCAGTAACAGCAGTAGCTACAACGGGATGAACATCACCTACAGCGGTGACGGCGACCGTTATGAAGATGTCGCCAGCGGCGATTTCAACAACGGCACCAATACCGGCACCCGGCTGGAGCGCATCTCGCTGGACACCGTCAGCGAAGATTTGATTGTCGTGGTGGTAGGCAACGGCTCCTTCACCGGTAGTCTGACCTGGGGAAACCTGCCGGAACCTAAAGGCGTGCCTGCAACGCCGCCACATGAGAGTCGTCCTCTCGAAGTGATCACCAGCGCCGATTATGGTCAGCCGATCCAGTCGGATAGCATCCCCGCTACGCCGTCAGATACCAAAACGCTGGGACTGAACAACACTACCCTGCTGACCAGTGGTGACATCTCCACCACAATGAAGGCGCTGGATAAAGCGCTGGAGAAGATCAGCGGCTATCAGTCGCTCTACGGTGCAAAAATAAACCGTTACGAATCTAATCGTAATGTGTTGTCACAGCAGGGCGTGGATACCTCTGCGGCTCGCAGCCGCATTCAGGATGCAGACTATGCTGAAGAAGCGAGTCAGCTGGCGCGCAGCCAGATTATTCAGCAGGGACAGACAGCCGTCAGCAAGATGGCCAATAAATCCCCTGAGATGATCATCCAGCTGCTTGGCAGCTAACACCTTTCACCGGCTAAGCCGCCTGGTTTAGCCCTTTCTCTTTTTGTCCTGCGCCCTGATTTTTTCCGCCTGCTCCAGGCCCGCTGTGGTCCGAGATACCAGGTTACGCTTTCGCGCCTTTTGATCTCAGTCACACAAACTTGTTTAAGATTCGTTTAAAGATGATCGCGATCACCCTTCCTTGTTAAAGAAATGCTAAATCCTGACAACTATTTAATATCATCCTGCTGCTCAGGGTTAATTAAAACAACAGGTTAACCGTTACCATGCTAACTAATTACCTGAATTTTCCTGGCTTCATGTAACTTTTTCATTACTTTTACGCCAATGTGAGGGCTGCTATTTTGCTGACGATACTGGGTTTTTCCATGGTTGTTTGCTTCATGTATCTGATCATGACCAAACGCATGTCAGCCTTAATTGCGCTGATCCTGATACCAACCATATTTGCGCTGATTGGCGGATTTTACGCCGGACTGGGTGCCATGATGCTGGATGGCGTCAAAAAGCTGGCCCCGACCGGCGTGATGCTGACCTTCTCCATTCTCTATTTTGGTCTGATGATCGATGCCGGACTGTTTGACCCGCTGGTACGCTTTATTCTCCGGCTGGTTCGCGGCGATCCGCTTAAAGTGCTGGTCGGCACCGCAGTGCTGACGCTGCTGGTTTCGCTGGATGGTGACAGCTCTACCACTTACATGATCGCTATCGCCGCGTTCCTGCCGCTCTACCATCGGCTGGGCATGAATGTGCTGATGATGACCTGCCTGGTCAACCTCGCCAGTGGCATCATGAACCTCTCTCCCTGGGGTGGCCCGACAGCGCGTGCCGCTGCGGCACTGCGCATTGATGCTCTAGACATCTTTATTCCGATGCTGCCCGCCATGCTGCTCGCCTGCGTCAGCCTGGTGGCGATGGCGGTGCTGTTTGGCCTGCGTGAGCGTAAACGGTTAGGCGTGATGACCATGAAAGATCACCATCTCGACAACATTGAGCTGGGTCTGGGCGATGCCGAAGAGTGCGCTGCCAACCGCCGTCCGAAGATGTTCTGGCCTAACTTTATCCTGACCACCGTGCTGCTGGTGCTGCTGGTGATTGGTTTAATGCCGATTCAGATCCTGTTCATGCTGGCGTTTGCCATTGCGGTGATGCTCAACTATCCCACGCTGGAGGAGCAGAAAGCCCGTATCAGTTCCCATGCCGGTAATGTGCTGGCGGTGACCGCGCTGATTTTTGCCGCCGGTATCTTCACCGGTATTCTCTCCGGTACCGGCATGGTGGATGCCATGGCGAAGAGTCTGCTGGCCGTGATCCCGCACAGCTTCGGGCCTTACCTGGCGGTGTTTACCGCACTGGTCAGCCTGCCGTTCACCTTCTTTATGTCGAATGATGCGTTCTACTTCGGCATTCTGCCGGTTATCGCGCAGACGGCGGCCAGCTATGGCATTACCGCAGAAGAGATTGCCCGTGCTTCCATTGTCGGTCAGCCTTTCCACCTGCTGAGCCCGCTGGTGCCGTCGGTCTACCTGCTGGTGGGCCTGGCGAAAGTCGATATCGGCGACCACCAGCGCTTTGCCATCAAGTGGGGGATTCTGGTCAGTCTGGTATTGATGGCGGGCGGTCTGCTGACCGGTGCTTTCCCGCTGTTCCACAGTTAATTCTCTGCTTTCTGGCGGATAACCGGCTTTTTTTGCCCGGTTATCCGCTTCACCGCTCCGCCTGTTGTTTCAACCCGCTCTACACTCTATAGCCAGGCTGATGTGCTGCGTGCCGGACAGGCCGTAGTCTCTCAGAGATTTTGCCGATGACCCTATGGAGGCCCGATGAAAATTCACCACATTAACTGTGGCTGCATGTGCCCGCTGGGCGGCGCGTTATATGATGGATTCAGTAAAGGCCTGAAGGCGCACCTGGTCTGTCACTGCCTGCTGATTGAGACAGATCGCGACGGGCTGGTGCTGGTCGATACCGGCTTTGGGCGGCAGGATATCCATACGCCCGGCAGTCGCCTCTCGGGCTTTTTCCGCGCCTTAAACAATATTCAGCGGCGTGACGATCTCACCGCCTTGTCACAGGTGAAGGCGCTGGGCTTTCGTGCTGACGATGTGCGCCATATTATTCTGACCCATCTCGATTTTGATCATGCTGGCGGACTGACCGATTTTCCGCAGGCGCGTATCCATCTGATGCAGCAGGAGGTCGATATCGCCCACCAGCGTCACAGCTGGCTGTCGCGTGAGCGCTATCGTCCCGGACAATGGGGCGGGATCGGCAACTGGGAAACCTATCAGCCGCAGGGGGAAACGTGGTTTGGTTTTGAGGCGGTTAATCGGCTGCGGGATTTACCCCCGGAGATTCTGCTGGTGCCGCTGGCGGGCCACACGCCGGGTCACGCGGGCATTGCGATTCAGCAGCCCGATGGCTGGCTGCTGCACGGCGGCGACGCCTGGTTCTATCGCGGCGAAATGCGGCAGCCGACGCGCCACTGCACGCCAGGATTGCGCTTTTACCAGTGGATGATGGGCATGGATAATGTGGCCAGGCGGCACAACCAGCAGCGACTGCGTGAGCTTTCCTGCCAGCACGGCGACGAAATCACTTTTTTCTGCAGTCACGATGCGCGCGAACTGGATGCCTTGCAGGTTAATGCGCCACTGCGTTGATGGGATAAAAGTCCGTAATGGTGATGGGGGCAGCCCTCAGGGTGAGGACTATGCCTTCCCGTCGCGCCCCAGGGACGTCACGTTCCCCGGATGCAGAGGCACGCCGGAAACGTCTGTCGTTTCTCGTGCCTTGTGCAGATTGCATGGATAACCAGAGCCGTGCCGCAATACCCAGCCCTGCCTCCAGCCGAACAGCCATTTCCGGGCTGACAGAGGCTTTACCGCCTGCCACTTTGCTAAGCGATGCCGCCGAAACACCCAGCTGTTTAGCCAGACTGCGCAGACTGATTTCATTATCTTCCAGATATTCCGCTATCAGGCCGCCAGGGTGTGGCGGATTAAACATTGCCATCAGTGATAATCCTCGAGGTTGAGAATGGATGCGTCGCCGTCCGTGAATCCGAATGCGATGCACCCGTTTGCTCTGACCGGAAATGAATAGACGTTCTTCCTTTCCCCGTGCCTGGGTGAAAGCGAAAGCCCGGCTTTTCATTGTACAATGGTTTGTTTTATTCACTGCGGAGGTTTTATGAAAGCCATCAGCTTCAGCAAAACCAGACGGAATCTCTCTGCCACTATGATTCAGACGGTTGAAGATAAAGCACCGGTAATGATCATTCGCCGGAACGGTGAGTCCCGCGTGCTGATGTCGACTGATGAATATAACTCACTGGAAGAGACAGCCTGGTTACTGCGATCGCCTAAGAATGCCCGCAGGTTGATGGATGCCATCGAAAGCCTGCTAAATGGTGACGGGACTGAGAGGAATGTGATTGAGTGAAACGGGCCTGGTTCACAGAAAACCGGCTGATCTGTGCCGTCAGTGGAGACGTCTTGATTAATCGCCTCATGCCGTTATCACTATTGAAGGGCTCAGAAGCTTACCCCTGAGCCCTTATCGTGCAGCCGTTTCAGCGGCGGCGTCATCCAGTGCAATCCAGTTACGCCGGATCGCCCGCCCTCTTTTTCAGCTGTGCGGAAAGCCAGGGCGCAGTCAGACTCTCAGCAGATGTGCTGACCGTTTCCGGCGTACCGGACGAGACAATCCTTCCGCCCTTCAGCCCCGAACCGGGACCCAGATCAATCACCCAGTCCGCCTCAGCCACAATGCGCATAGTGTGTTCCGCCATGAGAACGGTGTGGCCGCGCTTCACCAGTTCATCCAGTACGATCAGCAGCTTATCCATGTCAGACGGGTGCAGTCCTGTCGACGGTTCATCAAGCAGATAGAGAGTGGACGTCCGCTGGATGCGCTGCAGTTCCCATGCGAGCTTGATGCGCTGGCACTCTCCGCCAGACAGCTCTGTGGCAGGCTGACCCAGCGTCAGGTATCCCAGCCCCAGAGACGTCAGGGCCGACAGCGAACGCTGGATCCCGTCATAACCCTGAAACACCTCAGTCGCGTCGTCCACGGTGAGATTAAGCACATCCGCTATCGTCAGGTTGTTCCACTTCACCTCCAGCGTCTCGGGATTATAACGACTGCCCGCGCAGACCGAGCAGGTTGCCGTGGCACTGGGCATGAAGAGCAGCTCAATCGAAATCTGTCCCTGACCCTCGCACGCAGGACAGCGACCGGCGGGCAGATTGAAGGAAAACCGGCTGGCGCTGAATCCTCTGGCTTTCGCCTCGGGGGTGTCGGCAAACAGTCGGCGGACGATATCGAAAAAGCCGGTATAGGTAGCCAGATTGGAGCGTGGCGTCCGCCCGATAGGGCGCTGATCGATTCTGACCAGACGGCCGATCGCGTCACTTCCGCTGACAACCTGTCCCTTAACATCCGGCACCAGGTCCTCTTCCTCACCCTCTTCACTGTCAGATGTTTTATCAAAACGTCCGAGCATTTCCGGAAGCACGCGATTCAGCAGCGTCGATTTGCCGGAGCCGGAAACACCGGTAACCGCCGTCATTCTCGCCAGCGGGATGGCGATATCCATGCCGGTAATATTGTTGCAATAGACCTGCTCAAGCCTGAGCCAGCTCTCCGCGGGCCGGCGCTGGCGCAGTCCGGTATAGCTGCGGGAGAAGAGATAGCCAGAGGTGGGTGAGGCACTGACGTCTTTAAGGCCTGCCGGTTCACCGTTATAAACAATCTCACCGCCATGCGTACCCGGGCCGGGACCGACTTCGATGAGCCAGTCTGCTTCGGCAATGAGGTCAATATTATGCTCGACGACCACCAGCGAGTTACCTGCACGTACCAGGTTCTTCAGGGATGTGAGCAGCGCTTTGACATCATCGGGATGCAGACCGGCAGAAGGCTCATCCAGCACGTAAAGCACACCAAACAGCCGGGAAATCAGCTGAGTGGCCAGACGCACGCGCTGCAGCTCGCCGGATGAGAGCAGCGTGGTGCGGCGTCCCGGTGCGAGATGCCCCAGACCGAGCGTTTCCAGTTGATCAAGCCGCATCGCAATATCCGACGCCATCCGGATTACCGCCTCGCGCAATGCCGCCTCGGCAGGCAGGTCCGGTGAGGTGCCAGCCGCAAAAGGCTTCAACAGTTCCGCAAGCCCAGAGACCGACAGCTCACTCAGGCTGGCAATGTCATGACCGGCAAAGGTCACGGACAGCGCGTTTCGGTTAAGCCGTTTACCGTGACACTCAGAACAGGGCGTGACCGTCACAAAGCGCGCCAGCCGTTTCTTCGTCGCCTCGCTGCCACCCGAATAACTCTGCAGCACAATTTTTGCTGCGCTGGTGTAAGTGCCGGTATAAGCGGGCTCTTCACCAGCCGCCAGTGCTTTTTCACGCTGTTCAGCGTTCAGACCCATAAAAATCGGCACTGATGGCTGTTCGTCAGTCAGCAGTATCCACTGCTGGTCGCGGGCTGAAAGCGTATCCCAGGGGGCATCGACATCGTAGCCGAGCGTCTCAAGGATGCTGCGCAGGTTTTTGTTATGCCAGCCTCTGGGCCACGAAGCGATAGCGCCCTGCCGGATGCTCAGCGACCTGTCCGGCACCATCGCCTCGGTTCTGACGGTATGAACCCGTCCCAGCCCCTGGCAATGCGGACAGGCACCTTCAGGATTATTAGGCGAGAAATAATCGGCGGTCATAAACGGCACACCGTCAGGTCTTGTGCCCGCACGGGAAAACAGCAGGCGCAGCGTAACGGAAATTCGGGTCAGGCTGCCTACCGTTGAACGCTCCTGCGCGCCAGCCCGGCTCTGCTGAAGCGCCACCGCAGGCGGGAGTCCGTCAATATTATCCACATCCGGCGCAGCGGCCTGATCGATCAGGCGACGGGCATGGGGTGAAACGGACTCGATAAACCGGCGCTGAGCTTCTGCATAAAGCGTGTCAAAGGCGAGTGAGGATTTCCCGGAGCCGGAAACCCCGGTAAACACCACCATGGCATTACGGGGAAACCGCAGTGACACATCCCTGAGATTGTGTGTTCTTGCACCCTGTACCGAGACATAAGGATCAATGTGCTCATCAGCGCGATAAGTATGGGTGTTATCTTGTTCTGTCATGGTGTCCCTGTTTGATGATGCACGGCAGATTAACGATCACCTGCCGTTAATGACTGAAAATTGCAGAGGCTGACCTGGTTTTCTGGCTATCCGGCCCGTTACGGGGCAGAAACACCAGCAAGGGTAGTCAGGGATTTCAGACAGCACAACGCGGGGCGGCTGATTCAGAACAGTAAAAAAAACAGCACATAAAAAAGCCCACACAAGGCGGGCTTTAGTTACCGGGCGCTTATCCTTTCGGATTGAGCTGCACCTGGGAGTGATGCCAGCGGAATATTGAACATTTTATGCAGGTTCCGGATCATGGGCAGCGTCAGCGCACGCTTATGATTCAGTACCTCATAAACGCGGTTCGGGCGTCCAATTGCCGGCACCAGGTCTTTCGCTGTCAGCCCCACCTGCTCCATGCGGAATTTAATCGCCTCTACCGGATCAGGTGCCTCAATCGGATAATGTTCCTGCTCATATTTTTCGATAAGCAGGATCATCACTTCCAGAAAGTCACCGGCTTCACTTCCCGGTTCTGGCTGATTGTCGAACAGGGGAGATACGGCGGCCAGAGCGGCTTCATAATCTGCTTCACTGTGAATCGGTTTGAATTTATAAGTCATCACATTTCTATCGAATTTGCATTTATCCTGTTGTACGTCGTTTTATCTCAAGATGATGGCTGTGCCATTGCGCGCTCAGCAGAAACCAGGCACAAGAGCATAAAAAATGGCGTCCATGTGTTCAGATCCAGTTATGAACGTTACGCTGGCAGGTCGGCACACATGAGGGCCATTCCGGGCGAAAAAACTAAAATGCGATCCTGCACCGCAGATTTAATGCAAAACATACTCTAGACACAAAAAACCCGTCAGCGACGGGTTTTTTCAGGCCTGAAAGATGACCGTCACCGTGACAGCATTACGGTTTTTTAAACTTGTCTTCGACCTTCTCTTTTGCTTCGGCGATTTTATCCCCGGCTTTTTCCGCGAAACCCTCTTTATGCGCAGGTTCGCTGCCTGGCGTTACCGGACGGCTGTCGTCAGCGCGCGCCTGACGCGTGCTTTCCAGCAGCGGATCGGTCGCGGCAGGATTACCGGTCACCGGATCTGCATTGAGATGGTCGGCACGGGCATGGTCAATATCCACTTCCTGACGACGTACCGAATCATTGATAGTTTCGACACGATCGCTGGCCTCTTTACGCAGCACCACTTCTTCAATGATCTGCGCAGTCTTATTGACCACCGGCTGCTCATGCGTCTCTTCCACTTCAACCGTTTTCTCGGACCAGTCAACCTGGTCCGGTGAACCCGTTTCGTTCACCGGACGACGAAAGATTTCGGCATGCTGCTCATGCAGAGAGACATTTTCAGACACCCGATCCGTGACAGTGTAGCGGCGCACGCGGGTTGATCCTTCGCTGACCAGTCGTTTACCCACTTCCAGCCGCTCTTCGGCCAGACGCAGCACATCCTCGTCACTCTCATCACCGGTCAGGGCGGTACGTGCCGCGCTGCGATGGGCAGAATCGGTATGGAGCGGATCGATGGCTGCCTTATCCTGAAGCGTTCCGCTGGCGGGCGCTGTCAGACCATCATCGGTTGCATAGTCATCAGGCAGTGCGGCACTGCGCTCAGTCAGCTCTTCATGCGCATCCAGGATGCCCAGTGCGCGCGGCAACTCATCCTCATCGGCCCGCAGCGACAGCACCACACCGCCGGTACGCATCGCATCTTCATAGACTTCGGCCTGATCCTCTTCCAGCGTGTTGCCAAACAGGCGCTGCCAGAAGCCAGGATGACGGGCTTCGTGACCTTCGGTACGCAGGCGATCACCGGAGATGATATCAATGTCATCATCCAGGAACCCGGCCTTAATCAGGTTACGCTTTGCACCTTCTGCCAGTGAGATATTGCTGAACATTGTTACGATTGTTTCACGCGCCATGTTGTGTTCCTCGGTGATGGATTCGGATGGCTCTGAATAGGGTATTCGGGTCAGATGAGCCTGCTGTCGGCGCAGGGAGACAATCTGTTCTGTCTCCACCTCGCTGACGACTTTGCGAATGTGCCACTCCTCTTTCAGCACCAGATGACGGACGATCTCGACCTCTTCTTCGACAATCGGAATAATCAGGACGCCATTTTCTTCACGGATGGCCGGCATCTCAGCCAGCCGCTCCGATTTAGGAATGCGTTGAATGTCCGCCGTCTGCTGCCGGAGCATCAGCGCAATTTTCTGCTGATGTTCAGTGACCTGGCGGGTGACCCTGACATGACCGTCGATGACCCGCTGTTTCGAGACTTCAACGGTTTCCTCCGCCAGACTTAAGATCTGTTCGCTACCCTCTGACCCTGGTTTTTCAGGAGGTTGATTGTTCATGGTTAACCTGCCTGTGATACAGAGCGATCATTTGTACTTTCCCTGACCTTGAGCATAAGTGACTGCTTTTCGGTTAGTTAAAGCCTGGCACAAACAATGACAAAGGAAAGAAAAAAGCAGAAATATGCCGCGATATGAAGATAACATGGCGCTAAAATCGGATAAGCGATGCGGCAGATAAAAACAGGATCGGAGAATGAATAGCAGTGAATTCTCTGTTTTCAGATGAGCCGAAGAGAAGGAGTCAGGCAGGGACCACGCCTGACGTGCCTCACCTCAGGGGTTGATCCATCCGCTTTCCTGCCGTTCGCCATGGGCAGAATAGTGAAACAGCGCGCGCTGATTTTCATTGCGCTGAAGCTGATACGCATCCAGCATGCTGATTTGCACAATCACCACACCAAAACGCGATTCGCCCGCTTCTGCTGCCGTCGCGTCCGGTGTCGCGTGAGCGGGGGCCAGCGCTTCTCCTGGCGGCCCGCCGATATACGTCTGGCGCGTATGCTGCGGTAACGTGCGCCAGGCGTTACGGGCAACTGCACTTCCCGCTGCATAACATTCAGCCTGTCCCAGCAGCCGTAGCTGCAGGCGACGCTCATGGCAATATCCCAGCACGGTAACCAGGGGATTCGCCGTCATCTCCTGCCACTTCGGACTACGCACATCGGTATGAAAGGTCAGCATCCGGCGGACGTCATGGCACTCGCGCAGTACCACAGTGCGTGCCTGAGGCCGTTGTGCAGCATCCACGGTAGCGAGCGTCAGATAACGAAATCCCGCCTGCGGATCGGCGGCAGCCTCTGCCAGTGCTGCCCAGCTGGCTGTTTCAAAGGTTTTCAGATCCATTGGAAATTACTCTCATCAGGGACAATGTCAGCCATCTGGCTAAAAGCGTAGCAATGATGTGAGCAGATGGCCTGCCCGCTCCGCTCTGACAGGAAAATATGATCCGCGCGTCACCGGGCAATATCGTGGAGGGTGAGGCAGTCGCGGGATTGCGGAACACCTCGCAAAGTTGCGAACGCGCGCGCCATCAGTCTGCCGCTCTGTGCTATTTTTGCGCCATCACATTACCGTCTTATCCGCAGGAAATGGCACTATGTCTGCTGAAAAGTTCGCCGAAGCCCGGCCAGAAATGCCCTTTGAAGTGACCTCGCCGCGCCTGACCTATCGGCCACTGAGTCAGGAAGACTGGCCCTTTTATCTTGCGGTCAGTCAGGACAGATCGGTGATGAAGTACATCAGCGATCCGCGCAGTGCTGAAGAGATCCGAACCCTGTCATTCGACGTGCGCCTGCCAGCCTGGTACAAAGGCTGCACACACTGGCTTTGCCTGGTCATTGAGGAAAAAGCGACGGGTCTTCCGGCTGGCTTCTGCGGGTTTATCGATCGTGGAGAAGGTGTGGCGGAATCCGGTTTTATTCTGGCCACGGAGGCACAGGGCAAAGGCTACGGCAGCGAGTCGCTGCATGCCATTATCGCCTTCTGCTTTGAGCAACAGGGTTATCGCAAAATGACCGCAACGGTGACGGCAGGCAATGTCGCCTCATGCCGCACGCTGCTCTCCGCAGGCTTTATTCAGGAAGGCACTCTGCGGCAGAATTTCTTCCTCGATGGCCAGTGGCAGGATGACTGGATTTTCGGATTGCTGAAACAGGATTACCGACCCGGACAGCCAGACAGGCGGGCGTCGATTGCCTCCTCTCTTCAGCTGCCAGGGTCAGAGGGTTCAGGGTGATGTGACATTGTAACCGCTGGCAACAGCGGGCGCAGAATGCTCCTCGCCGTACAGCATCGCTTCAAAGTCCGCCGGTGTCAGTGGCCGGCACAGGCCATTGCCCTGCATAATGTGACATCCGGCTGACGTGACAAAGGCGATCTGTTCTTTGTCTTCAACCCCTTCAGCAGCCACCCGAATACCCAGACTTTTGCCGAGTGAGGTGATTGATCGGAACATCATTCGCACCCGCATGCTGGCGTTCAGCTCGTGCGTCAGCGACTTATCGATTTTGAAACCTGCCACAAAGCTGTGGCGCAGCAGGTTAATGGCCCCCAGCGTGCGTCCGTAATGATCGATGACAAATGAGGCACCGGTCCGGCGCACCGCTTCAACCTGAACCGGCATATCCTGTACCAGCACAGCCAGCAGAGGCTCATCCACTTCAAGCTCAACAAAACCCGCATCGCCACCGGCACTCTCACGTATGACGGTTTCCAGACTGTTTCCTGTCAACTGACGCGGAAACAGATTGATGCTGACGCGAAGCTCAGGCGATCGCACCTGCCACTGCCGGACCTGTGCCAGGGCACTGCGGATGATCCATTCCCCCAGCGTTACGGAAAGCGGGCTTTTAACCAGCATGCCGATGAAGTCGGCCGGCAACAGCAACCCACGTGTCGGGTGTTGCCAGCGTACCAGCGTCTCGCAACCCACCAGCTTTCCACTTTCCACGTCGAAGCGGGGCTGATAGTAAAGCGTGAATTGCTGCTGCCGCACCGCCGTTTCCAGTTCGCGCTCGAAACGGCGGCGCTGCTGCTCCGCTTCGCGAAACGCGGGCATAAACAGGATACTGCAGCCTTTGCCTGAGGCTTTGGCACGGTAGAGTGCCAGATCAGCGGCGGACATCACCGCAGAGGGATCGCCACCGTGCTCCGGGTAAGAAGCGATGCCGGTGCTGGCACCGACCACAACCGGCGAGTCGTGATAGCGGAACGGCGTCTGCACGGCCGCAATCAGTTTTTCCGCCGTAATCGCCGCCTCAGCGCTGCCGCCCGCCAGCAGGATCACAAATTCATCGCCGCCCAGCCGCGCAGCCGTCACGGCACTGGCGCACACCGCGCGAATTTGTTCAGCAACGTGACACAGAAGCGCATCGCCAGCTGCATGTCCCAGCGTATCGTTCACCTCTTTGAAACCATCAAGATCGGTCATGAGTAAGGTGTAGGGAACGCACGCTTTGGTCAGCTGCCCGACCTGATCCATGAACGCGCTACGGCTGGCGAGTCGCGTCAGCATATCCAGAGAAGCCAGCTCACAGAGACGCGCCTCACTTTCATAGCGGGCCGTGACATCACGGATGATCATGCCCACCAGCCGCTCGCCCTCTTCACGCCAGCCCGAAAAAGAGACTTCTGCCGGGAATTCGCGGCCGTCACGCGTGACGCCCCATATCTGCAACGAACGAGGGTGCGAGATAGCCGCTTCGTCAGAGGTAATCCGGGCCAGCTCGTTACGGTAGTCAGTCTGGCAGCGCGCCGGGATCAGCTCGCTGACATACTGACCTCTCATCTCCTCTGCGCTGTAGCCGAAGAGAGCAGTGGCTGCCGGATTCCAGAAGGTGATGCCGCGCTGCAAATCGGTACAGACAATGGCGTCGGGTGAGGTGGATGAGATTGCCTGAAGCCGCTGCTGACTGGTGTAGCGCAATAACTCCAGACGATGCATCTCCATGCGATCCATCACCAGCGCAGCAATATCGGTCAGATGCTTCCGATCTTCTGCCGTCAGCAGTTCGCGCGGATGCGTGTCGGTCAGGCAGACGGTGCCAATATGATGACCATCCGGCGTTGAGAGCGGGATCCCGGCATAAAAGCGGATAAAGGGGTAGCCATGAACCAGCGGACTGTCGCGGAAGCGGGGATCTTTCAGCGTATCGGGCACGCAGAGGATATCGCCCTGCGCCAGCGTATGGTGGCAGAAAGCGACGTTGCGCGACGTACCGGAAATATTTAAACCGTACCGTGAAGCGAAAAACTGTCGCTTCTCATCAATAAGCGATACAAACGCAACCGGTACGCGGAACAGTCGCGCGGCAAGCGTGGTAAGGCGATCCAGCGCATCGGTCGGCGGTGAATCCATCAGATGATACTGCTTAAGTGCATCAAGGCGAGCCGCCTCGGCATCATGATAAACTGGACGTTTCAGCGTAAATCCCCTCAGATGTTATCTGCTGTGGCCGGCATGACGCAGCATGAAGAGGACACGTTCAATCAGACAGGACGCGCAGAACTGGCTGCCGACCCGCTGCCGGAAGAAAGGCCCGTCAGTGAACTCTGCAGCAAAAACCCGCCGCAATGAGCCCCATAAAGCCGGCATCACAGACAGCGGGATGCCGGTTAATACGTTATGCCGGGCAGTACGATCGTGACGGTTCGGTGATAAATAGCGGACCGTGCCAGGACAATCCTGCCAGAGCAGATAAGACGCACGAATTAATGCGCTTCGCTTAGCTCTATATATCGGCCTGAAATAAGTTTACTTCAGAGGAAATAGCGGCTGAACGCCTTACTTTTTAGGCTTTGGGACCAGTTCGTAGTGCGGATGCTCTCCCGCCAGCAGCATCAGCAGCTCATATTCGCCCTGGCTGAGCAGGGCAGGATTTTTGGATGCTTCTTTGGTCTGCCAGACGCGCTGGCTAAGGTCGAAGCGTTCAGCTGCAATCTCCTGCGAAAGACCGGCCGCAAGGCGAAGCTCACGTACATTACGCTGGACGGCAACAGGCCGCTGTAAAATCTGATTTCCCATATGAAACGCTCCGCATACGGTGCCCCGGTGAGATGGCCAGACGACCGAATCGCCTCTGGCCAACACATAAATTTGAGTTAAGTTTTAAATGCGCGGCAATCCGTAATCGTCAGGAAAGCGTAAAGCTCAGGTAAAACCAGAGAAATTAACTTTAATTATATTTAATTCATGAACCGGATAATTATTGCGCCACTAAAAATAATCATCGCCATTCTGAATAGTGATAATGATCAGCCCGTGATTAACATTCATCACCGTCATTTAAAAATGACCTTTTCATTCAGCGATAAAAAAGAGTGAATATTAATCGCTATGTAATTTTACAGAGCCGTTATCTGGGGATGAATAAAATTGCCGGTCAGGCTATGCCTGACCGGCATCCGCACAGCCCCTTGTTTTTAATCGGTATAATGCGTCAGTTTGCCACGCCGACAGCATGAGGCGGCAGGGTGAAGCGGGTAATGACGCTGCCCAGCGTTTCAGTCTGTCCGCTAAGGCTACCTGCCGTAGCCGAAACCTGCTGGACCAGCGTTGCATTCTGTTGCGTCACGCGGTCAAGTTCAGCCACCGCTACGGTGACCTGGGCAATCCCTTTGCTCTGCTCATCCGAGGCCAGCGCAATCTGTCCAATCAGTTCATTGACGCCACCGACACCGCGCAGCACGGCTTCCATAGTCGTTCCGGCACTCTCTGCCGCGCGTCGGCCATCATCCACGCGTGCCTCAGTATCGGCTATCAGCTCTTCGATCTCTTTCGCGGCGGCGGCACTTCGCTGTGCCAGTGAACGTACCTCACTGGCAACCACCGCAAAACCACGGCCCTGCTCGCCCGCACGGGCGGCCTCTACGGCGGCGTTGAGCGCCAGAATATTGGTCTGAAATGCGATGCCATTGATGGTGGCGGTGAACTGCCGGATTTTCTCTGATCCCTGCGCGATGCTGGTGATGGCTGCCGTCACCCGCTGAACCAGCTCCACGCCCTGATGGGTCGTATCCGTGGTACTGGCGGCCAGTTCACGCGCTTCACGGGCATTCTGTGCATTATGACGCACGGTAACCGTGATCTCTTCCATGCTGGCGGCGGTCTGTTCCAGCGCAGCGGCCTGAGTGGAGGTCCGGTCGGAGAGATCGGCGTTACCCGCCGCGATATCGCCAGCCTCACGATGAAGAATGGCTGCGTTGTCGTGAATAGCGCTGACCGTCTGCAACAGACTGTGCTGCATCTCTTTCACCAGCGGCACCAGTTGCCCGACGCAGTTGCGACCCAGATCTTCCGGCTCACGCGTCAGATCACCTCCGGCAATAATTTTTAAATGACCGCGTATTTTACCTACCGGCCGTACCAGATGGACGACCAGATAGCGGTCGCAGAATAGCAGCAACGCGAATGCTGCCAGCAGTGCCGCCAGCAGTACGCGCTCCAGCTGACGCCGGTCAGCGTTAAGAAGGGCCTGATTTTGTGCCAGCTGCTGCGTCACGCTATCCAGCTTCGCACGGGTAACCGTTGCATACTCTGAAGGTGAGGTCGTCAGTGCTGCGCGAAAGCTATCCCAGTCAGCACTGGCCGGCGTTAAGGCAACCAGGCCGTTTTTATCTGCGGCTGTTCCGCCCTGCATGACAAGAGCGCTGCGCGTCAGAAAACTCAGCTGCTGCGTCAGCACGGCTGAGCGATCGGTCTGACGAAAAATGTCCCGCACGATCTGACTGCTGTAGCCACCTGCCAGCGCGACCACGCCCAGTGAGACGATCATTATCCACAGCACAACGCGGCGAATAGTGAAATGCCTGAGTGAATTCATGAGGTTTTCCCCGATGTTGTCATTGGTGTAGTTAAAATTAAACAAAAATAAGTTATGTCATCTACTTTAATGCGTTATTATATAGCACGCTATGTTTGTGCTTACTATCCTGGCAGGATATTTCGTAAATTAAAAGTTTTTAACGACAAAATAATAGAATCGTCATTCATAAAATATTTCGTTAAAGAAATGCGATTTGCTCTTCTGCTCAGGCATGACAGGCGGTGTAATAAAAAATAAATCGTCATGGCTCTTTATTTTTACAGAAATAGCCTGTAGTCATGACGCTATAACCTTCAATTTTTCTGTTTAATTTCGCTCCGTAACCAGCCGGTGCGGAGGAATCCATGCTTATGAGCCTTAGCGGCGGCGACGATTGCCGTACGCGAACCCTGCACGCGCTGCGCAGTAACGATGAGAGTCGTGACGATGTGTTGCGACAGTTCGTCCGGCTGGCCAGCCAGGCCATTGGTATTCCTGGCAGCTTTATCTCCGTCCTGGATGATGAAATGCAGCACGTCAAAGCGGCGCACAATTTCACACTCACTCAATCCACGCGACAGGACTCGCTCTGCCGGCACGCCGTGGACAGTGACAGCACCGTGGTGGTGCCTGATACCCTGCTTGACAGCCGTTTTGCTGCCCATAAGCTGATTACCGGCGCGCCTTTTATTCGTTTCTATGCTGGCGTGCCGCTTAAAAGCAGTACCGGTCTGATTCTGGGGACGCTCTGCGTGACCGACACGGCACCTCATCGCTTCAGTGACGATCAGGTAACCATGCTGAAAATGCTGGCAGCGCTGGTGATGTCCTTTCTTGACGCCTGGTACTCGGCTGGCTTTGCCGACCCGGTAACTGGCCTGCCCAATCGTCAGCGTCTGATCCGCGACCTGCAGTTCCTTGCCGCCTCTGGAGACACCACGCCACGGCGGCTGGTGCTGATTGACTGTATCGATATGCCGCGTGCCTACGAACTGGCACGCTCAATGGGCATGGGGCCGGTTGAGAGCCTGCTGAAGGATGTGGCAACACTGCTGCCGCTGCGTCTGCGCCCTGCCCCGGGAGAAATGCTTTACACCGTAGCAACCGGACGCTTTGCCCTGCTGACACGGCAGGAGAGCAGGCTCACTGCCAGCTGGGTGGCCAATAAGCTGGCCGGGATCAGCGCCGATCTTGGCGATGGGCTATCGGTTGCGCTGATGACCCATACTGGTGAGGCGAGTTTCAACACGGGTGAGATGCCTGCCCAGGAGATCCTGCGGCGGGCAGTCAGTGCGCTGCACGAAGCCATTACCCGCGACGTTGCCTCAATGCCGTTCAGTGAAGCCACTGATACGCGTCATACCCAGGATTTTACCCTGATGCATGACCTGGCCACTGCAATACGCCAGGATAAAGGGTTATGGCTCGCCTGGCAGCCGAAAATCTGTCTTCACAGCGGCAAGCCGATAGGACTGGAAGCGCTGATCCGCTGGCAGCATCCGCAGCGCGGCGAGCTTTCACCTGCGCAGTTTTTGCCCGTTGCCGGGCAAACCCAACTGCTTACCGAGCTAACCGCCTGGGTCACAGAGCACGCCATTGCCCGCCTCGCCCGTCTTCGCGACAGCTATATTCAGCTGCCCATCACCATTAACGTCAGCAGCAGCGATTTTTCCCGTGACGGTTTTGCTGACGAACTGGAAGGTCAGATGTTAAGAGCGAAGCTGCCGGTTTCGCTGCTGGGTATTGAGTGTCTGGAAACGGAACGGATTCTGGAAAGCCCGACCGCGATGCAGGGTCTTGAAATGCTGAAGCTACGGGGATTTGGTATTTCTCTGGATGACTTCGGTACCGGCTACAGTAACATCAGCTATCTGCGGCGCATGCCGCTGGATGTCATCAAGCTGGACCGCTCTCTGATCAGCGAAATTTCGTCTGACACCGCTTCGCGCGTCATTGCCCGCAGTATTATTGCAATGCTCAAAGACCTTGATTACATGGTGCTGGCCGAAGGCGTGGAGAATGCGGAAACTGTTACGGCGCTGACCGAGTTCGGTTGCGATCAGGCGCAGGGATTTTTCTACTCCAGGCCGCTGCCGGAAGCAGCGCTGGATGAGTGGCTCGGCTGGCGATTACGCAGTAAATGCTGATCCTGATTTCCCTGCCCCGCAATCTTATCTGGCAGACTCAGGCGTGCTGAATCCGTCCGGCCCGGCAATAATAACCGTATTGCGCCCGGCCGCTTTCGCCTCGTAAAGCGCTTCATCCGCCCGGCGCAGCAGCGCCTCGCGATCGCGACTCAGGTCATCCCGTGAAGCCACGCCTGCGGAGATGGTCATCGTCCCGGCGAACGGGAAGGTGGTGGCGCAGACGGTCTCGCGGATGCGTTCCGCGGTGCGGGCAGCCTCGGCCAGCGTCGTGTCCGGCAGCAGCAGTATAAACTCCTCGCCACCAAACCGGCTGACGATATCGCCGGTGCGGCAGGCCTGACGCAGCAACGCCGCCAGGCTCACCAGAACCGCATCACCTGCATCATGTCCGTACCAGTCGTTGATCTTCTTGAAATGGTCAATATCAATCGCGATGACACACTGTTCATGTTCGCTCTCTGCCTGCGCCGCCAGCGCCGAAAATCCGCGACGGTTGCAGAGTCCGGTCAGCGGATCGGTCATCGCCTCATCGTTAAGCGCAGCCAGATGACCTGCCACGGCATGGCGATGCTCCTGCACCGCTTCTTTGAGCCGGTCAGCCTCGTAATACCAGGTTTTGACGGTGGCGAGTGACTCCGCCTGTGCTTCGCTGCCGCCATCCCGCACTCTGTCCGCCAGCTTTTCCAGTGGCGAGGCGATCCGACCCGCCATAAAAGCAATCACGCCGGCCGTCACGAGAATAATGCCCAGAACGAACCAGATGGCGCTTTCGGCCGTGCGCAGCAGAATATGCCTGACCGTTTCAGAGGTGCCGGTAATAAACACATTCCAGCCGGTTTTATGCAGCGTGCCATAGCCGGTCAGAAAGTTCTTCCCCCCATTTTCCAGGGTGAAATGTCCACTTTCCGTGGTGGACAGACGTTTCTGCAGCGCCAGACTCAGCAGCATCTTCGTTCCGACGAGCGCCGGATCATGACTGAAAATAATCAGCCCCTCATTGCTGACCACGCTGACCGTCGAGCCTTTGGTATAAAAATGCTGGCTCAGGATCTCGCTCAGCATACTCTGCTTTTTAAGATAAATGGTGCCGCCGATATAGCCCAGATAGCTCCCCTCTTCGCTGAACAGCGGCTGAGATAAAAACACCACATAGTTTCCGGCGGCAGAGGTAAAGGGCGCGGAGATAAAGGGCTTACGGGAGGCAATAGCCTGCAGACTGGCTGCTGAGTGAAGTTTTACGCCGATCAGATTCAGACTATCCGGTGAGGTTGCCGCAATAATGGCATCATGGTTAACCACCACTACCGAGTTGAAAAAGCCTGACTGCATGCGCAGACGATCGGTTTCTGCTTTTAGCTGTTTCAGATCGCTAAGGCCCTTGATCTGCGATGCGCTCCAGGCCAGCTCCCGTTGTGCTGTCGTCAGGTAACGATCGGTGGTATCGGCCAGTTTGCGGGCATAGGCAATGTTTCCTTCAAGCAGGCTGTCTTCAATATTGGCCTTCTGAAACAGCAGCAGCGCACTCAGCAGCAGACCGGAGGTCAGAATGACGCCCCCAATGGAAAGCAAAGTCAGCAGTGAACGAAGGCGCATTTTTTCATGGAACATTGCAGTCGGGATCCGGATGAAGTATCACCTGAGTGTAACAGTTGATGCTTAACGTCAAGGGAAGAACAGAAGAGGATTTACAGTGGAGCACGCTGCATTGTCGGGCGCAGGACAAATCCGTACAGGCTGGCATAAGGCCTTGTTGAGCATTTCTCAGGCACTGATAAACAGCAGCCCAAAATAATTAAGCAGTAATAATGAAACGGATTAAGCCGCGACCGGCTCAGGTGAGACGCCTTATTATTGCTAAGCGCCAGCATGAGGTGCTGCAGGCACAAAAAATAACGGGGCAGAATCTGCCCCGTTTATCATCATGAATGAAATGCCCGTAAAATAGTTAAATTAAATCTGCGTTGTGAATACGCAGTCAGGCAAAGGCTTAATCATTGCGTTCAGATTAACGCCAGAACGACTTAATATAAGAACGGCTGCTGAGTCTTTTAATAAACTGATGCGGGCAGGTAAAGCGACACCCTTCCCACTCAAGATTAAACCATTGAAATTCTTCATCTTTAATTTTATCGAGCAGGCTCATCGCCTGCATGGGCGTCTGGAAAGCATAAGCCTTCATCACGCCCTCTTTGGTACATAAATCAATATGGACCATGTGCCCCCCGGATGTTAAAAAGATCGTAAATTTTATAATTATTGAACAGCCTGTTTAGCATAATCCATTTCCTGGCCGCCGATTATCTGATTCCGTCATATTTACGTAAAAAATGAATATTTTATTTTTTATTTAATTTTTGGGCAACATGGCCTTATTACATCAATTAATTTGACCATGTTTGTGTAACCTGCCTAAAACCGGGAAATTGTTCTTTTTTAAATCAGCAGAGCCGGCGGCGATAATAAGCGTACAGGAGGATGTCGTTTATCTGACTGCCTTTTCGGCATGAGAAGGTGTGCGGCAGGCCCGGAATCGTTATGAAAGGCCAAAATATTCGTGCTGACCGATGTGTTGGTGATGGTCATAAAGCGAACGCATCGTTTACACTCTCAGCAGCCCTATCGGCACTATTCTTTAGTGCACACAGAGAGGCAGGAGATTACTGACGGCAGGCAATAAGGAATTTTATGCTTAATTATATGGTATCGCTCTACCGTACTGTGCCTGTCTCATCTGAATGTCTCAGCGACTGGCTTACCAGCTGGCTGGCGCAGCAGCAGGCCCGGTGCCACGATCATCACTTCTCCGCTGTCTTTCCCTGGCGTGAAACCGGCCTGCCCCAGCACACGTTTTTGCAGCGCGAACTGACGATTAACGGCCAGCGTTTTCTCACCGGCCCGCGCTATCTTGGGGGCGACCCTGCTCAGCCTTTTATTGAGATCGTGGCCCGTGATGGCGCGCTGGATTACGCAGCCGCAGCCGCCATCATGCGTGAGTGGCAAACGATCAGGCCGCTGAAGATGCGTATTCTGCTGCCGGCCACGGATCCTGATATTGGTATAACCGATCAGCTGATTTACCTCAGCATTCCAGGCTCACACTCCGCGCCTGACGACGAAGAGATGTCACTGATTACGGCCTGCCGGAAAGATTATCCCCTCTGTAGCTCCGCCATTAACCGCGCTTATCGTGCCAGCTGGCACACGCTGCCGCATCTGCGGGATCAGTTGCTGGCAACCAGCAGGCAGGAATTACGGGACGATATTGCCGGGGGGCATGTGCTTCTGATCCTCTGGCAGGGCATGGTGGCAGGGCTGATGATTTGCGTGCCGCGACGACTGGCTTTTATTGAGGGATTTCAAATCATGGATGAGGTGATTCTGCCGGCGTATCAGGGCCGTGGACTCGCTGCACGCGCTCAGCAGCGTCTGCTGCAGCAGCTTCACCATTACTGTGGTCAGGATGCGATGCTGACCGGCACCATTCTGCCCGGCAATACGCCTTCACTGCGAAGCGCGCAAAATGCCGGAAGGCGCTGCGTGCTGAAATATCACTTTTTTACCCCTGCAGATTTACGGGAGGACCGGCGGGCTATCTGAATCACCACAGCGCCAGTTCAATCAATTTATCCTGAATGCTGTAAACGCGCTGCTTCAGGTCCAGGCTCTCTTCTGCGCCGATCCATTCTGCCTCAACCGCATGATTAATTTTTTCCAGTGCGATTCTGGTGCTGCTTTTCAGACCCTCGTGCCAGTTGGCATCCGTACGGTTTGCCGCCTGTTTTTCCAGGGTCCCGACGAGTTCCACGACATTTTCACCCCAGACTGACGTTTTAGTTACAGACATATCTGCCTCTTTTTGCTGCTAAAAATGACCACGCTGACGGCAGACGGCACGTACTCTACCGATTATCCGACAGGCATGACGCCTTACTGTGCGCATAACCCGGCATGCATCGCATAAGCTTTATAGCCTTGCAGAGATGACCTGCAGGGCGCGGCTTCGCTCGCAAAATTCCGCCAGCTGTTCTTAACTCAAAATCAGTGATTTTGTTCCACTGAGAGAACTATCGGAGGACATTTTGACATCAACATCTCTGACTACCGCCAGTGATAATACCCTCACGCTACGGCGCTGGATTACTGTGGGCCTGCCCGCTACCGAGCTTTTTAACCTGTGGCTTGAGCCCGATACCCTGCCCCGCATTATGAGCCACTTTGCCAGCGTGACGCCGATCAATAAAAGCGATGCACACTGGCAGATTGAGGGCCCACTGGGTAAGCACTACCGCTGGGATACCCGCATTGTTGAAGCGCAGCCAGGCGAAGTGATTGCCTGGCGCTCGCTTGAGGATGCAGACATTCCTAACGAAGGTGAACTGCGCCTGCGTCCGGCTCCGGGAGAATGGGGCACCGAGCTGGCTCTGACACTGCACTTCACCCCGCCCGGTGGCGCACTGGGAAGAAAAGTAACTCAGTTATTTGATCTGCTACCGAAAGAGGTAGCCTCTAAAGCGTTACATCGCTTTAAAAGTCTGGCTGAGACCGGTGAGATCCCAACGCTGCAGGGGCAGCCTGCGGGTCGCCATAGCGAACGTCAGGATAAGGAGGAGTAAATGCGCGCACTCTGCTGGAATGGCGTCAACGATTTAAGCGTTGAAACCGTGGCCGACCCCGGTCTGCTCAATCCTCATGACGCTATTATTCGCGTCAGGCTCACCACCACCTGCGGCTCCGATCTGCACGTCATTGACGGCCTGATTCCGAGTATGCGGGAGGGCGATATCCTGGGTCATGAATTCATGGGCGAGGTAGTTGAAGTTGGCCGTGCAGTAAAAAATATCCGGCGCGGCGATCGGGTAGTGATGCCCTCTTTTATCTCCTGTGGCTCCTGCTGGTATTGCCAGCATCAGTTGCCCTCCTGCTGTGACAATACGCATCCGCAGTGGGAGAAAGGCGAAACAGTGTTGGGTCATGCCACGGGCGGCATTTACGCCTACAGCCACGCGTTTGGCGGCTATGCCGGCTCACATGCAGAGTATGTTCGCGTGCCCTTTGCCGACAATGATTGCTTCGTCGTACCCGAAGGCGTAACCGATGAGCAGGCGCTGTTCCTCTCCGATGCGACGCCGACCGGTTATATGGGGGCCGACTTCTGTAATATTCATCCGGGTGACACCGTAGTGGTCTGGGGCTGTGGCGGTGTCGGACTGATGGCACAGCAAAGCGCCTGGCTGATGGGCGCGCATCAGGTCATTGGTATCGATCGCTATCCTGAACGGCTGGCCATGGCACGCGACTTCGCAGGCAGCATAACGCTGGATTATACCGAGGTGGATATCAACGAAGCGCTGCTGGAATTAACCGGCGGGCGCGGCCCGGACAGCTGTATTGATGCTGTCGGCATGGAAGCCCGCGGTGAAGGATTAAGTCAGGTCTATGACAAGACCAAACAGATGCTGCATCTGGAAACGGATGTCGGTGCAGCCTTACGCCAGGCGTTATATACCTGCCGTAAAGGCGGCAATATCGCGATTCTGGGGGTGTATGGCGTGATGGATAAGTTTCCGCTGGGACTGATGATTAATAAAAGCCTGACCATTCGTACCGCCCAGCAGCACGGGCAACGCTACATGCATCGCCTGCTGGAGCATGTTGCCAGAAATGAGTTGAACCCGGCTTTTATGGCGACACATCGTTTTCCACTGGAAGAGGCCCCGCGCGGCTATGAGATGTTTAAACACAAAGAAGATGGCTGCGTTCGTGCCGTGTTCGTGCCCTGAAAACCCATAAACCGATTCGGGCGGCGCTACCGCCCGACGGGACCTTTCCTGAACCCTGGCAAAAAGCCCACTTATTCCCGGACGCTGAAAGACAGATGATAAGCGCCTGCCACAGCCAGGCTGAACCTGAATTGATCCGCCATAATCCCACGCTGATATGAATTTTTTATGAACATAAAGTGAAAAAAAATCATCAGAATCAGATCCCTGCAATCGCTAAGTGGACATCCCTGCCTGTTCACATTTTGAAAACAAAATAATCACACTGAGTTATTTTTTCATGTGTAAATTAGGGCCAGTTTTCATTTATGGAGCAGGCCAATGACGCAATATGTAGCTGTTTTTCTCTCTTCACTGTTCATGTGCAGCAACGTTTTCGCAGGTTCAGTTTCTTCCGTATCACTCGACGCGCTTTCCACCGCACTTAATGAACGCATGCAGGTCATGAAGGCTGTAGCGGGTTATAAAGCGCAGCATCATTTACCCGTTGAGGATCTGCCGCGTGAGCAGGTTGTTCTGGAGAATATGCTGCATAACGCGCAGCAGGCAGGACTTGAACCTCAATCGGTTGAGCCTTTTGTCCATGCTCTGATGAACGCCAGCAAAGCGATTCAGTATCGCTATCGGGCTGACTGGCTTTCAGTACCGGAGAGTGACGTACCCGTCACCGATCTGGCCGGAACCCGGCAGCAGATTGAACGGCTGGATACCCAGCTCCTGACGGCGATCAGCCAGCGTCTGATGACCGGCACCTTCTCGCCGGAGGACAAAGCCTTTCTGATGTCACAACTCACAGCGCCCCACCTCAGTGAAAATGATAAAAACAACCTTTTCGCTTCTCTCGCCCGCATTCAGCGCTTGCATTAATCCTTAAGCCGTGGAGTGAGCTATGCAGCTTCATGAACTGATGAACCCCGACTACGCTGCCAATCCGTTCCCGCTTTATCGAAAACTGCATCGGCAGGGCCCGCTTATTCCAGCCGGGGATAAGATCATCATCAGCGGGAGTCACGCGGTGGTGGAAGCACTGCTGAACGATCGGCGGGTCGGTAAGAATTATATGGAAAGTGTCAGGCTAAGATTTGGTGCTGCCGCCGCCGACATGCGGCTGTTTCAGGGCATAAACAGAATGTTTCTGGTTCTGAATCCGCCGGATCATAACCGGTTAAGAGCACTGGTCATGAAGGCGTTCAGCGCGCGGGAGATCAAACCCCTCAGGGAGATGGCGCTGACGATAGCCAATGATCTGGTTGATGCACTGGCAGACCGTCGCACCTGCGATCTGGTCGAGGCATTCGCTTTCCCGTTACCGGTGCGCATTATCTGCAGGATGCTGGATATTTCAGAAACTGACGCGCCAGAATTGGGTCGCCTTACCTCCGCCCTGGTCAACGTTTTTGACCCACAAATCAGCCAGGCGGATCTGCTGGAAGCCGCTGACGCGTTTGCCATACTGGAGAGTTACTTCAGCGCCCTGATCGTTTCCCGCCGCGACAGCACTGCGACTGACCTGGTGTCGCTTTTTCTGCGCAGCGGCAGTGATGGTGACCGGTTGAGTCACGATGAGATCATCGCCAATGTGATACTGCTGTTTCTTGCCGGTCATGAGACCACGTCAAATATGCTCTGCAACGCCCTTCTGGCCCTGCATGACCATCCGCAGGAACTGGCGTGTCTGCAGCAGAATCATGCGCTGATACCCGACGCTATACAGGAATGTCTGCGCTACGACAGTTCGGTTCAGATGCTTTACCGCACGACGCTGGAAGAGATTGAGGTGGCAGGCCAGCTCATTCCGCCCGGTACGCGCTTCTTTCTGAGTCTGGGCGCAGCCAATCACGACCCGCTTGTCTTTACCTCGCCGGAGCGGGTCAATATCCGGCGACATGAGGGACGCTGCCTGCCATTCGGTGGCGGGATACATCACTGTATGGGCTACCGGCTGGCACTGGCGGAAATGGAGGTAGCGCTAGAGGTATTGCTGACCCGCCTGCCAGCGATGCGGCCGGTAACCACAGGTGTCCGCCGCAATCACAGGGCCAACCTGCGCGGCGTCAGCGTCCTGCCGGTCGAGTGGTGAAGCCGCCGGGGCAAGAAGCGCCCGGCAATTAGCCGCGCAGCCGCAGCGTGGCAGGCAGCACCAGCTGACTGTCTGCTGGATCATTTCCGGCGATCATCGTGGTCAGCATAGAAAAACAGGCCTGCGCGAGGGCTGGAACGTTCTGCTCTACTGTGTCGACAGAAATCGAGAGTGAATCATAAAGATAGTGATCATCGAAACTGGCGATGCGGATGTCTCGGGTCAGCAGGTGATGCTCACTCATGTAGCGAAGTACCCCTTCCAGCAGGCCGCAGGCCGCAGTGAACATTGCTTTAGGTGGCCGCCCCAGTCGCTGACATAGCGCGGCAAACATCTCATAGCCGCTGCCGGGATGGTAGTTCCCCTGAATAATCCACTCCGGCTGCAGCGTCACACCGGCCCGCGCCAGCCCCTCTCTGAATCCCGCCAGACGATCCTGAGTCGGGGAAAGCTCGGACTGTCCGCCCATAAAGTAGATCTCCTCCGGACAGGCGCGCGCCAGCTTTTCAACCAGCTCAGCGGTGGGCGTCACGGAGTCGGTGATGACCCACGGCAGCGTCGTGTTGTTCATGTGGCGGTCAAACAGCAGCACCGGCAGCTGTTCGCTGAGGCTGACATAGTCGCTGTCGGTCAGCATACTGGAGGCAACAATTAGCCCGTCGACCTGACGCGCCACCAGATTGTTGACCACGACCCGTTCCTGACCGGCATTTTCGTCGGTACAGGAGATCAGCAGCTGCAGACCCGCCGCACGGCAGAGATTTTCCAGCGCATGAGAAAAGGCAGCAAAACCGTGGTTAGTGATTTCCGGCACCACCAGCCCCAGCGTATGACTGCGGGCGTCGTGCAACATCCGCGCATGGATACTGGGCTGATAATGGTGTTCGCGGGCCAGCGTCAGAACCCGCTCACGCGTCTCCTTCGCGACCCGTAACTCTTCGCCACGGCCGTTGAGTACCAGGCTGGCAGTGGCTTTTGAAACCCCGGCCAGCCCGGCGATATCACTGATGGTAACGCGTTTTGTTTTTCTCACGGCAAGACATCGGTTAGTGAAACAAGGGCTTATTCTACCATGCAGCGACGTAACGACCAGTAGCGGGCCTGCAGTTCTGCGCGCCCGCGCAGAGTCAGCAGCGTCGGCTGGTCCGGAAAATAGCGGCTGCTCATCACCCCTTCTCCGTCGTTGATGAAGATCTCAACGCTGGAGTGGTCACACAGGATCTGCAAACGGCGGGCTGCACCGGTCCAGTAACGGGTAGTCCATTCACCCGACACCAGGCTGCGACGGGCAAGCCGCAGTTCGTTGTGCTGCCAGGTCAGGATCAGGGTATCGGCGAAATTGAGTTCGATATCGCCCTGGCTCTCAAGCTCAAGCTCCAGCCGCTGTGCGCCGATCGGTGGCGCATCATCAGCACGGCCCTGATAGTGCTGCTCGTTCTCCCGTAACGCCTGCAGTTCCGTGATGGGCTGCTGAAAGAGCCGGCCGTTATGTGAGCTCAGCTCGCGCAGACAGGTCATCTGGTGGATCCAGCCCTGCGCCACGGTTGGCTGGGCCATCTCTTCACCGTCCGGCGTCCCCATCCAGCCCACCAGCAGACGCCGGCCATCAGCGGTCAGCGTGGTTTGCGGAGCATAAAATTCAAAGCCGGCATCCATTTCGTTCAGCGGGCCGTGCTGGTATGCAGGCTGCTGATAATCCAGAGCGCCACTCAGCCAGGCGCAGGCGTGACTGTTCAGATAACGTTTCTCTTCGGGCGCAACGCCCTGCGGACAGCAGATCAGATAGGTGCTGTCGCCCAGCGTGAACATATCCGGGCACTCCCACATATAACCCGCGGCATCCAGGCCGCCCAGTTCACTGCCCGCGATCTCGCCGAGATTCTGCCACTCCCGCAGGTCGGCAGAACGCAACAGCAGCACCCTGCCCTGCAACTGCGTATTCTGCGCGGCCAGCACCATGTACCAGCAGTCGTCGTGACGCCACACTTTAGGATCGCGGACATGGCCGGTGTAGCCCTCCGGCACGGCGATGACCGGGCCAAGCTTGTCAAAACCGCCCGCACTGTTCTGCTGCGCCAGGCACTGCCACGCCGTGCGCGAGCCATCATCGAATTTTACGTTGCCGGTGTAGACCAGTGTCAGTACGCCGTTATCATCGACCGCGCTGCCGGAGTAGCAGCCACTGCGGTCATACTCCTCATCCGGCATCAGCGCGATGGGCTGATGCTCCCAGTGCAGCAGATCGGCTGAGCGCCAGTGTCCCCAGCATTTATGCTGATGCGCACAGCCCAGCGCGTTCCACTGGTAGAAGAGATGATAGTGACCGTCGAAATGAATGAAGCCGTTGGGATCGTTAAGCAGCCCGGTAACCGGTGCCAGATGCCAGCCGGGATAGTGGCTGTCGCTGAGCGCCTTTGGCATACCCTGCATCACCGCCTGCAGAATGGCGGCAAGACGTGTTGATGAGGCCATTATTCAGAGTCCGTTTTGTATTTGAGCAGATAAGAGATCACAAACGCGGTGGTGAACGCGATGGCGACGCCGATGACATAATTGAGCAGAGAACCCGCTTTAACAATCGCCATGCCCGGCAGGCCGGTCAGTCCGACCGCTGTCATATAGACGTGTACTGAGACAACCCAGGCCCCACCCAGCGCGCCCCCCACTAATCCGGCGATAAAGGGTTTCATAAACCGCAGGTTGATACCAAAAATGGCCGCCTCGGTGATCCCCAGCAGTGCTGAAAACGCGGAGGGCAGCGAAATTGCTTTGATCTTCGCATCGCGTGTTTTAAACCATACCGCCAGACAGGCCCCACCCTGAGCGACGTTAGCCATTGCCCAGATAGGCAGCAGGAAATTGACCCCGATAGAAGGGTTACCCAGCAGTCCCGCCTCAATCGCATGGAAGCTGTGATGGACACCGGTAATAACAATCACCGAATAGAGTCCGCCAAATACCAGACCTGCCAGCCAGCCGGCGTGCGCAATCAGGGTGCTGAGCACAAAGGAAATACCATCGCCCAGCATACGGCCCGCCGGACCGATAATCAGCAGCGCGATAAAGCCGGAGATAATTACCGTCAGGAACGGGGTCAGGATCAGATCGAGCGCATCCGGGATCACCCGACGCAACTGCTTTTCCAGCATGCTCATAAACCACACCGCCAGCAGTACCGGGAATACCGTACCCTGATAGCCAATCATCGCCACTTCAATGCCGAAAAAGTTCATGGTGTGGAAACCGGCGGCGACGCCCCAGGCGTTGGTCAGCGCCGGGTGCGTCAGAATGCCACCCAGCGTCGCACCCAGAAACGGGTTACCGCCAAACTCGCGGGCCGCCGTAAAACCAATCAGGATCGGCAGGATAATAAAGGCCGCCGAGCTGCACATATCCAGCATAATGTAGAGCGCATTTTCCGGATTGACCCAGCCGTAGGTTTTAACCATCCCCAGCAGCCCCATCAGCAGACCCGACGCCACGATCGCCGGAATGATCGGCACAAAAATGTTCGACAGCAGGCGAGCGATGCGCTGGAAAGGATTGAGCTTGCGGGCGGCAATATCAGCAGCTTCTGACTTGCTCGATTCGCTGATGCCCGCCTCGGCGATAAAAGCAGCGTAGACCTTATTCACCACGCCGGTGCCGAAGATAACCTGAAGCTGTCCCGCGTTGCGGAAGCAGCCTTTGACGCCTTCAATCTGGCCAATCGCTTTAGTGTCCGCTTTCTCATCATCCGCCAGCACCAGCCGCAGTCGGGTGGCGCAGTGAGCCGCGCTGGCGATGTTCTCTTTGCCACCCAGCAGGGGCAGCAGGGCCCGCGATATTTTTACATAGTCCATACATACCTCACTCTTGTTATGTTTTTATCCGCGTGACGTTCAGGCCCCGGCAGCCGGGGCCGCCCGATCAGAACCAGGTTTCCATCTGTACACCGAAGTTCCATTCGCCGCCGGCATCGAAGCCTTTGCTGCCGAACGCGTCGTCACTGGCATAGTTATCCAGCCGGTGATCCCAGTTCATCCAGGTGGCAAACAGACGGATTTCCGGACGTTTAAGGAAATCGCCGACATCACCGGCTTTCAGGGTTGGGGCAACGGTAAGTTTGGTGAAGCTGCCGCTGACCGCGTTACGGTTGTTGTAGCCTTCCGGACGCAGATCCATGTACTGATAAGAGCCTTCATACTGCATCTCGAAGTTCTGCGTGATTTCCTGAATCAGCCGCAGGTTGACCGTTGCCCAGTCGTAGCTGTCACCTTTGACGTAGCGATCGTCACTGCGCTGTGCCAGTAAGGCGGGCGCAATGTGCCAGCCACCGCCAAGGGGAGTAATCCCGTAACTTGCCAGGCGCCAGGTGTTCGCTTCCGGCAGCAGTGCGCCGTCAGAACCAATCGACTTAACCTCTGCGCCCAGGCCATGGCCATAGAGCAGCGCAGTTTTCGATGTGCCCTCTGTCAGCCCATAGAAGCTGTCGTTATGCAGTCCCAGTAGCGCATGGACGCCGGTTTCGGCCGCATCGCTTTTAACACGGAGGCCGTCGATATCCCGACGATCGTCGTTATCTTTCGCCCGCATACCGCTGACCATCATCTGCACCGGGCCGACAAAATTATTCAGCGACAGAATATAGTTCTGCGCAGTGTTTTCATTGTTTTCGATGTCACCAAAGGTACGACCATAAAGCGAGATGTTGCTGCGCGCCTGCTCGCCCCATTTCAAGTCGTAAATACCGGCGCCGGTTCCGGCAAGGAACACTACATCGGAGTCGATCCAGTGAATATCGAAGTTATCACGATCAAAACGCTTACCTGCCCATACGGTTGCGTTATCAAACGCACCGGTGAAGGTCGGAAGCTGTCCCAGCTCGACAAACGCCTGACGCAGGTTGAGATCGCTGCTGGCGGCCGTCCAGTCGTTATAAGTGCGCTGTCCATCGGCCAGCATTGCTTTGAAGCGGGTGGTGGCACCATTGTCCAGCGTCTGCTTATGTTCAAGGTTGAGCTCAACGTAAGTATCCGGCTCATTACCCAGACGTCCGACGTGGCCGCCGGTTTCTCCGGCCGGAGTCACGGTCGGGCCACCCTGCGTTCTGGCGGCGGAGCTGTTCATCAATAATCCGGAACGGGCATAACCGTGGAACTCAAAGCCACCTTCATCGGCAGATTTTTGTTCCAGTTTCGCGGTGCGCTGCGCGACCTCAGCGGTGGAGGTCTGGGTCTGCTGCTGAACCGCCGCCAGCTGCTGAGCCTGCCGTTCAGCCATCTGAGCCTGTTTTTCGGCGACCTCTGCACGGCTTTCAGCAGCATTCGCACGCTGCTCGGCAGCCTGCAGTCGCTGCTCCATTGCCGCCAGGCGGGCTTCGATGCTGCTCATGCTGGGATCGGCCCAGACGGATGTGGAAAGGAATATTGCAGAGAGGGCGACGGCTAACGTGCTTAGTTTCATTTTCTTATATCCCTGAGGAGAGGCTATCATCACCGGTATTTTTTGCTAAACCGGTTTAGGCGCAAATCATAGCCACGGGTAATTTCCCTCTGCAATGAAAATAGCTAAACCGGTTTAGTGATTGTGAGATAGCTCGCAAAACAGGGTCGTCAGATGACGATTAGCCAGCCAGATCGTTCAGCTGGTGGTGCCAGGGAAGTGCTGTCATGGCACCTTTCGCCGTGGTTGCGAGTGCACCACAACGTTGCGCAGTCAGCAGGCAGCTGGCAAGCTGCGATTCATTAACAGGCAGACCTGATTTCGCCAGTTCCCGGAGCAATCCGGCCACAAAGGCATCACCCGCACCGGTAGTATCGACGCTGTCAACGGGCGTGGTGGCATGGTGGGTTATCCGGCCCTGATAACAGGCCATCACCCCTTCCCTGCCCCGCGTCACCAGTAATAAGCGAATGCTGAATTTTGCGGCCAGCTGCGGCATGCTGACAGCCGCTTCCTGACCCGGGCTGAGAAAGTCGAGTTCTTCGTCGGAGAGTTTCACCACGTCTGTATGACTGAGAGCCTCGTTCACCACCGTATGCAGCAGTGCCGGATCGGGCCAGAGATCTTCCCGAAGATTTAAATCGAAACTGACATGGCCGCCTGCCGCCCGGATCTGTTTCATAGCGGTCAGCGTCGTGGTACGTGAAGGTTCCGCCGCTAAGGCAATTGAACAGCAGTGCAGCCATTCTCCACGGTGAAATTCGGGCAGATCTGACGGTTCAAGAAACAGGTCGGCACTGGGCCGAACCATAAAGGTAAAGGAGCGCTCGCCCTGCTCATCCAGCCCGACCACCACGGTTGATGTGCGATGCTGTGAATCGGCAATCATGCAGGCCGTATCAACATTTTCCTCACTGAGTGTCCGCCGCATAAACTCACCAAACGGATCAGCCCCCACCCGTCCGATAAAACCGCTGTTTCCCTGCAAGCGGGCAATGCCAACGGCGACATTGGCAGGTGCTCCGCCAGGACACTGCATGAGGCGACCCGGCATTTCGGGTAGCAAATCGACCACGGCATCCCCGAGGCACCATACGCGAACAGACATAAAAAACTCCTCTGATTAAACCTGAAAGCTAAACCGTTTTAGCTATAGCGTTAAACGGGATAAGGTTCAAGCGTTAACATGCTGAAGTGATATGTGATTAACAGAAGACTTTAAGCATGAAGGAGCAGAACAGGTCTATGCCCGGCAAATGGGGTTGAGGGCAGGAATAAAAAAACCGGCGCAGCGGCCGGTTCCATTGTCAGTGATGTGTGATGACGCTTATTTAAGTGTAGAGAGTATCTGTCTGATCGACGCATCAATCTGTTCAGCAATTTCTTTTGGCAGACGACTGAATTCATACTGCACTGTACGCTTCTCATCATTGGTTTTACGACGCGCATAGGTATTGGCCTTAGTAAACGTTGCCAGCTTTTCCGTCACCGTTTTACTGACCGGTGCAGGTTTTTTTAACTGACGACGGGCGCTTTTAAAGCCATTCAGGATTGCGCTCTTCTTCTCATCTGCATTAGCGTTTTGCAGTGAATCATCTTCCTCCAGCTTTTGCTGGATTTCGCTGACCAGACCGGCGACATCTATCGCTTCCGCTTTCGCCTCCTCCCAGACATCAAGCAGTAACTGATAATCCTGAAGGGTCAGCTCAGAAACGACCGGAAAGAGTTCGATAAATTCAGCGGGCACGGATGCGGCCTGAAATGCGCGAGAGACCTTAGCGTTTGAGATACCTTCCGCTTTAGCAATGTCTGATTTGCTCATGCCACTTTCGTTCATCAGCATAAAGCGCAGACCTAATTCACGCAGGTTATGCTCTTTAGCCGTCTGAATATCAGCGGCCAGCTGACGCGCATCGCTGAGGCTCAGTTCATCCGCAGTGACCAATACTTCCAGACTGGCCCCGGAAAGAATGCAGGCAGCACGACGGCGCGAGCCATCCATAATTTCAATCCGGTCGCCGTTTACGCGACCAATGGCCGGGAAAAACTGCTGCAGTGTAATCGTGCGGGTAATTTCCTGCAGCGATTCCGGCGTCAGCGTGCTCTGATCACGTCCGTTGATCTTCGGGTCAACACTGGTTCGGGTTTCAATATCATCATGCAGGACCAGCTGACGCACAAAGGTTGCCTTCGCACCTGACTTCAGCGTAAAGGTGCGCGACTGGCTGCTGCTGTCGATCATGTTCGCAATAGCAGAATCGCCAAACTTGCGGCCAATGCGCTGTATAGGTTTGCTCACAGGGTACTCCTGATATATTCGATGCGATCAAACACAGCCCTTGAGAACTGCTCGGCTTCATATTTGGCTTTTCGCAGGGCATCTGCACTGCCGGGATAGGAAGCGGGATTAGCACTGATTACCGTGTCAAAGGATTCCCCACAACGCTCGAATCCATCAAGACGAGGTAAGCCACAGTCCAGCATCGATTTAGTAAACACCTCACGGGCATAACTTTGCGACGTCAGATGATCATGTTTGGATGTCATCTTAGACATAAAGCCGATATTAGCTTTGAGCCGTGGTTCGATACCCTCGGACTCGATACGCTCCAGCATTTCTGGCAGGCGCGTCAGATACTTCATGGTGGAGTGGAAATCGACCTGTGCCGGTGGCGTCGGTGTCAGCAGCACATCGCTGGCTGCGATCGCATTCAGCATAAAAGAATCAAGATGAGGACCAGTATCAAGGAAGATAAAATCGTAATCACCTGCCAGACGATCGATCACATTACGGCGAAGGACCTCTGAAGGCGCAACGCCGGGCAGATGTTCAGCAACCAGCTCTTCCCAGTCGCTGGCAACGAAGCCATCATCGATTGAGGCCGGGATGACGTCAACGCCGGGCATGACGGTAGGCTTAATAAACTGTTCACGAAGCTGATCTGCATCCAGATCGTTGAGCATAGCCTGCGCTGCTGTTTCCAGTACTGAACCGACACTGTTGGTATGGCTCAGGAACATCGTGCTCGATGCCTGCGGATCCAGATCGATAACCAGTATACGCAGGTCATTGTGCAGCATAGAAGGATGTGCGCGCATACCGTGAGCCAGCGTCACAGTGCTGACGGTTTTAGAGACGCCGCCCTTAAGGCTGACAACAAACACGACAAAGGGGCCATCATGCCGATCGCGATATTTTGGCACTTTACGATGCTGATAAATGTCGACGACGTTCTGAATGGTCAGGGCATATTGCGATGTACTGCCGGTTTGCTTTTTACCAAACTGGTATCCTGCTGCTTCCATATCACTAATCGCGGCGACGACAGCGTGCTTACTCAGCAGTGGCATATTTGCAACAGCATTGCGGGAGAAAGTCTGATAAAACCCTGTCTGGTTAAATTCCTGACGCTGCTGCTCAATGTGGTCACTGAGTCCATGTAACATGGAGTTGGCACGTGTTGCCATCTCCAGCACTCCACCATAATCACGCTTCATAAGCCCCTCTGCGTAAATGTTTTTTGCATACTACACAAAAAGCGCAAACCTGCCAATTTTTTAGGAAAATGCCAAAAACCTGGATTTTTTGTCTCAGGTAGTGGATTGGTGGTCAGATTTTTATGATCAGCTGTAAAAGAGGATTTCTTAAGCTCTGTGACTTTTGTCCATTCAGTTTGAGTATGCTGAACAGGCATCAGAGTTAAGTTTGATAATTGATGGTGGTTGTCAGTGCTCGATATTCGTTTTAGTTCGGCGATGGCAAAAATGCACAGGCACCAGTTGTAGACCTTACCCCAGCCATTCTCCATGGTGTTTTCAGCATGAAAATAATTATATATGTTGTTTTATATCAGTAGGTTACTCAATTATTAGCCAGGTGAAAATATGCAGCGAAAATGAGTTTTTGCCCACTACTCTTTTAGCTATAAAGAGTAGGTTAAATATTGATGAAATGCATAAGTGGCCACTCTGGCATCTGACAGTAATTCCTCTATTGATAATAAAATCTTTTCCCCTCAAAAGAACAGATATTAGCCCTTATACATTATCAAACTAACCTTTTCTGACATTTAAGATCATCTTAATCGAAACCGAAGAATTTCTTTTCTGGCCCATGTTGGACCTACTGGCAATGTAAGATTTGCTATGAGCCACGCGGAGACATGACTTCTTCGGAGAAGTCTGTCAAGGCAAAGGTTTAGAATGCAATGCTTTACTCGTTTTTCTCAAAAATTCTGCAAAAGAGAGGGATACATCGAGTCAGGATGGAAACCCGACACATCAATTATCAGGCTGTGAGCTTCTTTACGAAAAATGGTTATATGCGTACTGGAAATTTCAGCTCCTATAAAGCCAAGACAGAAGCTGTCTGTTCCTCTAATAAATGGTGCTCATTTCAGGCTTACCAGAAATTCATATCCTCTTCTAGCATTCGATTACGATTTGTTTATAGTTTGCGTGAATGCTCTCTCACAGAGTTCTGCAGCATTTTTCATTACATCTGATAAAGATTCTATTCTTAACACTGACTAGCTTTGAACCCCATACAGATGTTTTATTTATATTGTTCACTTTAGCGGTTTCATAAATACTACGATGAAATATTGAGATCTGTGAAGAGGGCAGGGGGTTGATAGTAATAAGCAAAATAGTAATAACGAATAAAACACTGCATAAGCAGCAAAAGGAAATCCTCATAATTTAAACATTGTCTGTTTGGTTAGTGTATTAGCATGACAACTTGCCTTCTTTTCTCCCACATTATAAATGATTGTCTGCAGTTACCTGATAATGTGACTTATCCTGATAAATTTCTTTATGGGCTGAGTTCGCTATGCTGGAGAAAAGTATCAATGGCGACGCTAACTTATCGCTGTCTGAATTTAGTCAGCAGCCGGTCGCACTTGATCAGTCGATCTTCAACCTTCAGAAAAGTTATTTTCAGCATAATTAGCACGGTGTTTTCACCATGAAAATATTTTAAAATAACTTACTTATCAAATACATAAATCATTAAACTCATGGTGAAAATCTGTTCTTCACTCCTGAAGGTTTATCTGAGGAGCTGGAAAATTTTCACTCAGGGCTTAAAACCTTTATATCTTTATGGTTATTTGTACATACCCGATTAAATGCTTTGCCTGTCAGTAACAGATTGCTCCCATACGTAATTACTCGCTCAGAACCTGCTTATGGCATCCTTCATCTCGTATCTGCAGTTGAAAATCCGTTTGACGTCAGCTTTGGTTATTCCTGAATCATGTATGTTTTATCCCCACTATCCACAGGCCAGATCCAATTGGTCGATCCTCAATAGATCAAATTGAGATCCTTAACAGATCCCAACAGGCTCTGAAGCCACGCGGCACAAGGTCTGAAATGGTGTTAGTAACCACTGTAGCGAGAAGAATAACCACTGAAGAGAGCACAACAACCACTATAGCGAGTAAAGCAACCGCGCTGGCGAGTGCGCAACAACCACTGTAGCGAGTAGAGCGTGTTTTATGATGTGTATAAGCCTGGTTGCTGTCATTTTTCTTATCCTATGGAATAAACAGTGCGTTATCTGAAAAAGCCTTGGTGTTAACTGACGGAGTTACTGATTTTTGAGCAAGTTATCCACTGAATAGATCCAATAACAGATCCACATAAGATCCTTTTTAAGTTCCTTAAAGATCCCCATGCAGCCTCAGCCCCTGGTATCACTGCGATAAAGAAGGTTAGCTAACCACTGTAGCGAGTAAAACAACCACTGTATCGAGATAAATAACCACTATGGCAAGTAGATTAACCGCTATAGTGAGTGCTAGTATCCACTGTATTGAGTAACAGAGGCTCTCGCCTGTTCACATCACGGATCTTCCTAATGCCAAGAAAAGAACCAGATATCCTGAACATAGCTGATGCGTTTAGCGAAACAGACAAGCGTACAGGCGAAGTTGTTACTCTGACGCCTAACAGTAATAACACCGTGCAGCCGGTCGCGTTGATGCGACTCGGCTTGTTTGTTCCAACGCTGAAATCCACAGCGCGCAGTCAGAAAAACCAGATGAATGCGATGGATGTGACTCAGGATCTGAAACAGTTATCCCTGGTCAGATCGGAAGGGTATGACAACATCAAGATTCTGGGTGCCCGGCTGGATATGGATAATGATTTTAAGACCTGGGTTGGGATCATTCGCGCATTCGCCACGCATGAGTGTCTGGGAGACACGGTAACGCTCTCGTTCGTAGAATTTGCAAAACTCTGCGGCATACCTTCTGCGCGCCTCTCATCGAAGCTCAGGAGCCGTCTGGACGCTTCGCTGACGCGAATTGCGTCTAATACCCTGACTTTTACCAGCAAGGGCGGAGAGAACTACACAACGCATCTGGTGCAGTCCGCCAAATACAGCGTCAAAAAGGACACGGTGACCTTACAGGCCGATCCTAAGATCTTTGAGCTCTATCAGTTCGACAGAAAGGTTCTGCTGCAGCTTAAGGCTATTAATGAGCTGGCACGCAAAGAGTCCGCTCAGGCGCTTTATACGTTCATTGAAAGCCTTCCGCCCAAACCTGCGCCAATATCTATGGCGCGCCTGCGTGCACGGCTCAACCTTACATCGCGCGTGATCACCCAGAATGCGACGGTCAGAAAGGCGATGGAGCAGCTTAAAGAGATTGGTTATCTCGACTATACCGAGACCCGCCGCGGCTCTTCCGTGTACTTCTGGGTCCATTATCGTCATCCCAAGCTGCGCCCTGCCGAACTGCCGCTCAGTAAGGCAGGCCTGATCGATGATGAGATGGACGAGTTTGACGATCTGGACAGCGATCCCACGATTATTGATGTCAATCTGCCCGAACCGGTGAGTGAGGATGAAAGCAGTGAACTTGTCATGGTATCGCGTGAGGAAAAAGAGTTACTCAATAAAATCAGGAAACAGAAAAAGCGTTGAATACCTGTTCACCAAACCGTTCACGGCTGATCAATCCTGCTGCCTGCTAACCACTATAGCGAGAGATGGGCTGTTTATTGGTATCTGAAAGCCCTGACCACTATAGCGAGTAAGACTACTCGCTATAGTGGTTAGTCCTTTCCCGACAGAGCATCAACATCCTGAATCGCCTGCCTGAAACCATCCTCCAATTTGCTCTGGTCTTCCATTCCGCCTCTCTGGCCGGGAGGGTGCATTAAGTTTCGTAAAAGATCGACTTCCTGTAATGGTTAGCCAGTACGTACCGCGGCATCTCTCCATGCGTTGCGTTAACACTTATCGTGTTTATCACTCGCTATAGTGGTTAGTCTGATCTGATTAACAGCATGCGGTTTTACCTCCCGACGCTATATGTTGTGTTCCGCTGGCGATATGAAGTTGTACGGCCTTACTCGCTACAGTGGTTATCGCCATTCTCAAATGGCTATCTCATTTTTGTTTGCCTCACTTTGCCCACAAAATTTACGCGCTATAGTGGTTTTCTGATGATTTATTGGCTGATATGTTCAGATAATGATCAGATAACAGACCTGACTGTTACAACATTCTCGCTACAGTGGTTATTTTTTTGGGATAAAAGGGAGGTCGTCACTCGCTATAGCGGTTAGCAGCCTCGTTTTATACTGTTTGTTGCTAATGTTCAGCAAGTTAAAGTGAGTGCCTACTATCAATGTATGCCCCGCACAGCATCATGAGGATAAAAAAACCAGCACGTAAGAAGAGGTCAGACAGGCACTTGCTACAGTGGTTGCATTACAGGATGAGCAGAATGGTCTCGCTGACAAAACAAAGTTATTTTACTGAATAACAGCATAGAGCAGAGCAGGGCTATCATTCCGTTAGTGCTACACACATTTTCATATGACCTTTTTACTCGCTACAGTGGTTATCCCGCATGGGAATCATGAGTGGTGCCATTTTGAGCACAGATAATTTCAGGCTCCTCTTTCTGAATTGCTTACCCGATATAGTGGTTATCATCAGAGGAAAGAGCTGAGGAGGTACTCACTACAGTGGTTAGCTGAGCGCTTATTGTCTGCCTGAGCAATTTATCGTTATGATCCGACTGATTATTGCGCTACTTACTGGCTACAGTGGTTGACAATAACGCCTCTGGCGCACCGTTACTCGCTATAGTGGATATGTGTCACATTCTCTGACCGGATAGCGCAGTTCAGACTTCAATTTACTTCCTATAGTGGTTAACCCATCAGAGTTACTCGCTATAGTGGTTATCCGGAAATGCTTGCCGGATACGCGTCAGAAGCTCATTCAAAAGTGCAGTAGCGCGTCCAGGATGTTTGTGAAAGAAGCTTAGAATGCACGGATAAGAAAGGGGACGCAGGGGAGGCCTGTCAATGACACCTGTTACTCAGAGTTGGCAGGCCCATAAATGAAGAAAGCGGCCGCCTGCTGGCGCACCGCTTTAGAATTATTGAAGCCGCGTGCGTTACATCGCCTCGCGATATTCCGGCCAGGCGACCGATTGGGCCTCATAGCGGCCCGCAGCGGCGAACAGTGTACCCTGGAAATTGATTACACCTGCAGCTTCCAGCCACATCCACTCTTCTGCCTGTACGATCCCTGCCGCGATGACGGTGATCTCCAGCGCTGAGCAGCACTTGATGATCGCCTGCACCACCGCCTGCTTTGGCCCACTGCGATGAACGTCGCGGGTAATGCCGGCATCAATACGGATACGGTCGGGCTGAATATGAGTCAGCAATGATAATCCTGCAGAGCCGTCTCCAAAATTGTCGATAGACAGGCTGATCCCGAACGCTTTCAGCGCGCGTACGGCTTCAGAGAACGCGTCCAGTTGTGAAATCACGCCGGTTTCACTCACACCAATTACCACCTGCTCCGGCACCAGACCCGCCTGCTGAATCGCTGCCACAATGTGCCCGACGGCGTCGGGTATGGCAACCAGCGTCATTGGCAGCAGACTCACGTAGAGCGTCATACCATCGGGACAGACCAGGCCCGCGTGGGCGAAGGTTTTTTTCACGGTTTCCAGATCGTCAACGTAAAGCCGATCGCCGGAAATTTCACCGGTCAGCGTCGGACGCAGGGTGACAGCTTCAATGGCGGTCACCTGACGCGCCAGCGGATCGACCACCGGACGGAAGCTCACGCCTTCTGTCTCCGGGCGGGAGTCCGGCACATGAGTGTGCTCTGAAATAAATTCCCAGTAACCTGGCGGAAGAACCTCGTAGTAGTTTTCTTTCTCGCGTGACTCTACAAAAGTACGCAGGAATTGCAGTGCCCGATCATCATAGGTCAGGCGATATTTAGACGTACCTTTGTCCAGCACCGCCTGTAGCAGTGATGAGCGATCGTGTTCGCGCAGGTCAAATAGCGACATGCCCGCATTACCAAAACGTCGGGAAGGCGCATAGTCACGCATCAGTTCGACGACATTATGATGTCGGCGATCGGCACAGATTCGCTGATAAACTGCCTGAATGCCCGCTTCCGGGCCTTCGAGTAACTGGAAGAAATGGGTGCCGTTGAATAACAGGATACCGGTTACATCGTGGGTGCTGTTAATTTTGCTGGCGTTATCGACCATCTCCGGAAGGGTTCTGACCGGAAAGTCATCTGAAATATGGCTGCGATAGATTATGGTAGTTAGCATGTGCAGCTCCGCTTTACGTGATTGTTGCGGACACGCTAACACTGTTCAAAAAATGTTTCATCTTTACTTGATTACTGTCGCACAGACTGCACCAGAGCAGGTGGCACTAAGCGAAACGGCAAATTGGCAGATCTGAATACAGTTACAGTAAAGGTAATAACGCTGCTGGATCTCCGCAGATAAACTCATGTCAGTGCATCATAAATAAGATCGCCATCAGTGCGGCCTTGTGGCTTTCGTGTGAAACGTAATCATCGGCTCAGCAGTGACATACGCGTAATATTCGACACCTGCATCGGTGATGTTTTAGTGCGCAGGTTTAATGACACTCACCACGCAGTTTCCAGTGAAGCCAGTGATCCAGCGCTTCTTCGTTTAATGGCTTCGAATAGAAATAGCCCTGGGCCTGATCGCAGCCATATTCTGTCAGGGATGTCACGGCGTCAGGACACTCAACACCTTCTGCCACCACCGTATAGTCCAGCTCTTTGAGCATGGCGATGATGCTTCGGGCAATAATGCGTGAAGCCGTATCTGAAGAGAGCTCACTGATAAGAGAACGATCCAGCTTGATAACATCCAGCGGCATACGGCGCAGATAGCTGATGTTGCTGTAGCCTGCGCCAAAATCATCGAGTGAAATCGTGAATCCCCGTTCTCTGAGCATCTCCAGTCCGCGAAGGGCGGTGGGGCTTTCAAGTATACGCTCTGTCTCCAGGCATTCGATGCCCAGCAGCGAGGTCGGAAGCTTAGACTTCATCATTTTACTTTCCAGCGCGGAAGCAAATCCCTCGCATGCAAAATCGCGTACGCTGACATTTATGGTTAATGGCAACTGAATACAGTTATTACGCAGTCGTCTGAGACGTTCAACTGCCTGATCGATAATCCAGGCGGTCAGCACCGAGAGCAGATCGGTCTGCTCGGCCAGCGGAATAAAGGCGGCAGGTGAAAGCTCCCCTCTGCTGGGATGTCGCCAGCGAATGAGCGCTTCCAGGCCCACTGGTTTACCACTCTGCAGGCAAATCTTGGGCTGATAGACCATATAAAGCCCGCTGTTATCGCGCAAAGCTGTTTTCAGATCGGTCATCAGCAGGAAATCTTCTGAGCGCTGTGTTTCCGCCTCAATATCAAAACGCTGAGAGGGCAGCCCGCGCCCGACGGCTTCATTCAGCGCGCTGACCGCGCGGCGCAATACTTCCGACGCTGACATGCTGCCGGCAACAAAGCCCGCCTCACCAGTATGAGGCGTCAGTGCAACTGACAGCCCCTCATCCATGTCTGCACTGATACCTTCCAGGCGACCGGCGACCCAGGCTGCACTCAGCCGGCTATCAGCACGGGTCAGAATGGCAAACCGGCCTGTGGCCACTGTGTAGATCATCTCACCTACCGCCGGACGCAGGCGCAGCGGCAGCAGGGTAGCCATATCTTTCAGCAGGCTTTCAACCGGATTCATTCCCATGGTGCGGGCCAGTTCATAAGCACGTGACATGTCGATGCAATCAATCAGCACCAGACGGCGTGGCGTGGTGTCACCAGCCACGGCCAGATATTGCAAATCACGTATCAGGCGCTGGCGATTAGGCAATCCGGTCACCGGATCGCAAAAACCAGCCGAATGCCAGGCTTCAAGAAACGACATGACCAGTGTGGAGAGCAGCGTTAATGTCGTCACCTGCTCAATGGCAAATGCATGCGGCTCGGTGTCGGTAACACAGAGCGTGCCCAGAATAATGCCGTCGCGGGTTTTCAGGGGCACGCCGGCATAAAAGCGAATAAAAGGTGAGCCAGTGATCAGCGGATGCGTGACAAAACGCGCATCGTGATAGGTATCCGGGACGATCACTGCGCTGTCGCTGTCTACAACATGACGACAGAGTGAATCCCCACGCGTCGAGCGTTGCAAATCAAAGTTATGTGACGCCCGTACGGTCTGGAATTCGTCATCCAGCACAGAGATAAAGCTTCCCGGGATACCCAGGGCCTGGCTGGCTAACCGGACAAATTTTCGCAGAACGTCATCGCGACTTTCGTCAGGGTTGCGCAGTGCCTGCAAAGCACGACTTCGGCGTTCATTGTCGCCGTCTAGATTCTTGAGCATGTGTGTGTAACCTCCGCACCGGCTGATTACGGAGCGAAAAAAGAAAACTGTCCGGAGCGAAATCTGATTCGGGCGGCAGGAAATATAGCGTATTTTTTATTTTCAGCCTGATGATAAGGGAGTATGCAGCGGGTGTCTCTTAATATTTTCTTTAATGCATAAAGAGAATATTTACGATTCGAAAATTTAATCGAAGCGGTGCCTGATTATTTACCTTTTATATTTTCAGCCAGGCGCTTCAACACGTTTAAGCTTTATTTCCGGACAGAAAATCCATAAGCATTCAGGATGGTTACTATTATTTATAAGTCGGTTTTAAGGGGAAACAGCCCTGATGACGCAGGCAGGATCGTTATGCGCAGGCTGCTCTTCGGGATAACCTCTTCAAACACAACGTAAAAGCCGGGAAGGAACCCAGACCGGCAGAGGTGACCTGTCAGCGTGCTCCCGGCTGATGCAGGCCAATCCACCGTAATGCCGGCGTTGACACAGCGTTTCTGACAGCAATCAGCTTAACGTTTGATGCCACTCAGAGATTGAGCCGGGCGACGTGGGGGCGGGTTCTGTTCCAGCCAGTCACGAACCTGTTCGGTTCGTGCGCCGTTTTCACGGATCGCGCGTGTCAGTCTTTCCTGGGTTGTCCTCAGCTCCTGAGTCCAGTAGGTGATTTGCCACTGTTCACGAATTTCCACATGCGACAGATCGTCGGGTGAGCGACGCTGGATGGGATTTTTCATTTATTATCCTCCTCTGGTTTCAATGATGCAGCCTGAACAGGAACCTCAGGCTAAACATCTATCCTGATGAAGAAAGGGGCATTGAGGTAGCGGATTAATCCCTGAATGGTCCTTAAGTCAAATAACAGGATAATTCCTGGCGGAAGAAATAAAGCATTCTAAGGAAATAGGAAAAGCGCTGTCAGGACGAAATATACCGCTTCGCTTACAGGAAAACTTCGCTTAATTTTTGATGCTGGAATTTGACATTTAAGCAAAATAGTCAATTATTCTCTGGTCTTTTCGCTCTGAGCGCTTTCAGGTCGCTTCGCTTTAATTGCTGGCGAAGCGCTGTGCTTTTGCGTTTTTAATCATGTTGAAGGAGTCTTTGTTTGGTTAATCGTCCCCCCAAGCCCCCTGTGATTGTCCAGAGTAATGTGCGTGAACTTCGCCTTGCCGCTGGCCTCTCACAGCAGAGCGCCGCTGAGCGTTTTGACCTTAGCCTGAGAGTCTGGCAAACCAAAGAAGCAGCAGGTAATCCGACGCTACTTAGCCAGGGCGAATATGAACTGCTGTTATTACTGGCTGGTTGTCATCCCCATTACACTCTTGCGCCTCAGAGCAAAAAGTAACGGCTCAATTAATATCCTGAAATTTATTTCTGTGATAAGAGGCCGTACAGTCACGTAAAAAAAATTCTATTCAGCCACTTGAAAGGTGTCAACCGATCCCTATTTTAACGGTGATCGGGAATATGATACCGGTCAGATGAACTTTTGGATGAACCTGTTCAGGAGATTATCACCATGTCAGTACAACAGTTTTCTGTTTTCCCTTCGGTGGCAGATTCTGTCTTTTCAGACCGTTTTAACCGTATCGATAAATTGTTCAGCCAGCTAACTGGCGACAATCCGGTGACGTCAGTTCCTGCTTACGATCTGCAGCGGGTTGAGGATAACCGCTACGCGCTGACCGTCAGCGTACCCGGCTGGAAAGAGCATGAGCTGGAAATAGAACTACGTGGCGGACGGCTTTCCGTATCAGGTCACCGGGATAATGCATCAGAGGAATCGTCTGGCGAGGCCCGGCAGGAGAACAGCAGCTGGATCCATCGCGGCATTTCAAGGCATGATTTCCAGATGAGCTTTACTATTCCGGAGCACATGAAGGTGACTGGCGCCAGTCTGGCGGACGGTTTACTCAGCATTGATTTGATCCAGGAGATACCGGAGAGCGAGAAACCGCGCCGCATCCCGATTGCAATCGGCGGACCACGAACGCTGGAACATCAGTAATGTGAACAGGGCGGAAGCGGCTCAGGCTGTTTCCGCCTTTTTTAATTGCTGGCAGGGCAGAAGGTCAACCGCATCAGGCGCTGGCAGACATCGGGCAGATGGGCGATTGCAAGCCGGTATTTGTTCCGGTCAGCATAACGGGAGCACCCGCCTCAAGACTGGAGTGAAATGCCGCCTTCATCGATGCACTGATACCATCGCCACACCACATCAGATGATGCTCAAAGCGGTGATGCGCTACAGCGGGAACACCGCATGCGGCCGCTGCGACTTCAACCCGAAAGCCCTGTCCGTTGAGCCGTATCGCTTCCATCCAGATCTCGGTTTCATCCGTCACGCTGACCGCTTCAAGAAACAGCGGTACGGTGCTGCGTCGCCGGGCGGCCAGCGACAGGCGCTCCCACTGACTGATTACGGCAGTATGAAAGCGTTGCTGACGCTGGGCTGATCCTTTACTGGGGTCAGAACGCAGCCAGAGGTTGAGCGGCCGCAGATAGCGATTAACATAATCATCGCCACAGTAGTCGGTATTCATCATCTGCAGTTCACGTTCAACATCTGCGTCCGGATTGTTCGCCAGCAGTTGCAACATATCTTCTTCCCGGCAGGCCCAGCCGCCAGGCAGCGTGACGTTGGGCCAGTTTAATGCCGCATGGATATCAAACAGCGTATGGCCTCCTGATGTCATTTCACGAACGCAGAGCGCGCGCGTGAGCTGCTGATCTGAGTAGCCAGCAGGGCCAGGCGGTGTAATCAGCCCGGCACGGCGCCAGCGACGCAGAGTTTCAGGAAGAACACCGACGAGACCACATACGGTGTCGGTAGAGTGCTGAGGCATAGTTGATATCCGGGAAGCGTTTCAATCCCATGCTCGGGAAAGATGGCCGCAGTATGCGCGCCAGGAATAAATGCCGCAGTATGCGCGCCAGAAATAAATAAAGAAACAATCATTTCCATAATCTGTCCCTGCGACAGGTTCAGAGATGTCAGCGAGTAAATGAACAGACGGAGAGGAGGGCTGACAGGCAGGTGCCGGGCGCAGAGACGCCCGGCGATTAAGAACGCTTTACCAGTGGTACTTGTTGGAATCTTCCCACTCTTTCACTTCTTTTTCGGCACGGTCTTTCTCGTAACCGTAGCGTTCCTGAATTTTACCGACCAACTGGTCGCGCTTCCCTTCTACAACGGTCATATCATCGTCCGTAAGATCACCCCATTTTTCCTTGACCTTACCTTTGAACTGCTTCCAGTTGCCGCCAATGCGATCTTCGTTCATGGTGATTCTCCCAATTCCGGTTGTTATCCAGGGACCTGATGAATATCTGTCTTGCCACAAGGCTGGCAGATGGATCAAGCATGGCACAGCTTTTGCTTTTTGCAGCGAAGCGGTGTGAGCCGCTTCAAACTATGGGAAAAAGCGCAGGCAGGGGAGTATTTTGACGGGAAAATTACGAACGTCGTGCCGGCCAGCTCACGGCAGGCAGGGCATTAAGCGCAGGGCGGGCAAACAGAAAGCCCTGGTAATAGCGGACCCCGGCACCTTCCAGCCAGAGCCACTCTTCCATTTTCTCGACGCCTTCCGCTATCACCGTGATTTCCAGCGCCTGGCAGCATTTAAGGATGGCCAGCACAATCGCCTGACGCGGGCCGCTGCGGTGAATATCGATGATGAGCTTGCGATCAATCTTAACTTTGTCGGGCTGGAAATCGGCCAGCAGCGACAGACCTGCGAAACCGGCACCAAAATCATCAAGGGCCAGGCTGATTCCGGCTGCTTTCAGCTGGCGTACAGCAAACTGAAAGGCATCGAAGCGGGAGATGACCTCATCTTCAGTCACCTCAACCACTACCTGCTCAGGGCGCAATCCCTGTTGCCTGATCTGCTGAATGAGATGGTCAACCGCATCGTCGATCACCACCAGCGACATGGGCAGCAGGTTGACGGAAAGGGTCTGCTCCCGCAAGCCGAGATGTCTGGCCAGCTGAAACGCGTAGGTTTTGGAATGGAGATCTGCCTGATAACGCTCGTCTTCCGGCAGTTGTGAAAAGTAGTCTGCGGGTGATGCGCCCTGAAGACCGCGTATCAGGGCTTCGCAGGAGACAATCTGGCGATTCGCTACGTCTACGATAGGCTGAAGCGCAAATTCACAGCGCTGATCCGCTGCAGGCTGCAGAGGTGGCTGGGCACTGACGGCAAGGGGCGTAGTCAGCGTCCAATCGCTGGCAGGGGCAATCCCGATAAACGCCTCTTTGTCCCTGCCCTCGACAAAAGAACGCAGGAACTTCACTACCCGGTCATGTCTGATTCGTTTATCAGTCAGGGTGACCCGTTTAAGCAGGGCTTCCACGACGGTATGTTTCTGATAGTCACGTAAATCAAATAAGGCCATACCGGCATGACCAAAGCGACGTGCAGGGGCATAATCCCGCATCAGTTCAATCAGATTAAAATGCCGATCATCCTGACTGATACGCTGGAAAACCGTGTGAACGTTCTCGACACTCCCTTCAAGCACCTGAAAAAAGTGCTGTCCGTCATAGAGCAGTATCCCGGTGACTTCAGCTTCAGCATTTTTGATAGTGGCGCGCTCCACCAGCGCTTTGAGCTTCTCTGGCGAGACCGAACCCGCAAGCTGGCTACGGTAAATCAGGGTGGAGAGCATAAGCAGACTCATATGGCAGGAAGTAACTGATTAACCATACCACAGAAATATTGATGGTTAAGGGCATAACTGCGGCCACTATATCGTTCTGCTTGCGGCATTAAACCGGGTATATGGCAGGGAAATACTTCAGGCATTGAGCGCACATATGTCAGATGGCGTCTCAATAAAAAACCGGGTAATAAGCAGAAATAAAAGAAAAGCCCCCGCAAAAGCGGGGACGAAGAGCGGATATAGCGCATTATTATAACGTTACGGCATCCCTGGTGAGGCGCCGGTCATTCGGGGTGTGCCTGATTATTACGCGCTTTATATTCTCCTTACCATGTCGTTCTGGCGGGATTATTACGCGGGTAAAAATCAGTTTCTTTGCTATTACAGAAAATTGTCCTGATATTCAATCTACTGGCCTGGGCTTTCGATAATATCAGCGCAATCGTTGAATTATCAGGTTACAAATCCACCACTTTTCCAGTTACATTCTTTACGTCTTCAGCAGGTTTAACCGGAACGCGTAAATATTACCTGTCTGCAGAGTTAACTGCGGGTCGGCATCTGGGGTATCTGAAAAAGTGCCCCCTGTAAAAGGGGGCAAGGGTAGGAGTCAGATCACTTTGTAACAGAAGTGGATTTCGTTACAGAGCCATTTAAAGATAGGGCAAAACCGCTGTTATTTCCGCTGCGGTTAACTATTTTTTTAGTTAGATATCAGATAATTAAAATGCTTAGCATAAAGAATAATGTGTATGATCAACCATTTAATTGGTTATGAAAACGATTACTAAGATTAGGATTAAAGTCCTGATCTGCCTGCGGCTACGGCTATAAATGGCCATAATTCAGCATCGCGCAGCAAAGTGAGCGCAGACTTGACCGCCTGACGGATTAATTATACTGTTCATGCATACAGCATTATTTCAAACAAAAGCCGTTGTGGAGTTAATGTGATGTCACAGGATGATGAGATCTGGCATGCGTTCAGAGAGGCGATTAGACAGGATGATGCCGGTCAGTTTACCGTCAGCACCCGGGATTTTGTGGCGGAGCTGCAACAGCGCAACACACCTCATACACTGCGAGCCGCAAATACCTGGATAGAGATACATATCACGACCTTCAGTGATATCTCTGTTGAGCCTGGAGAGTGCCGGCTGTTTCAGATGCCTGCGGCGCACGATTAATCCGCGCCGCAGAACTGAAAACACTACAGTGCAGGCGTTTCAGCCACTCTGCTCTGGCACATGCTGACTGAATAGCTTCAGAGCCTGGACGAATGACGACCCCTGGCCGACCGATCCTGGAAGTTAGGATTTGCAGGATAGCTCTTGTCGCAGGCCAAACGCGCCAGATTGAGCGCAACTTTACGTTTTTTAAGCTTTAACTTTGGCAGCCACTCTTTGAACTGTACTGTCAGCAACGCTGCCTGCTGTTCAGTTGCGACGCGACAGATAAACAGCTTGCTCTTCGTCTGACGGCTGACATCTATGGCATAGATCTCAAAGCCAGCACTGCACTCTTCATATTCAACATCCGTAAACTGCATGTGTGGCCAAAGACCGGTTCTGGTTTCAAATGTGGCTAAATCCATGAGAACTACCTTTTTTATTGTAAGCGTTATTGCTGCACGACAGACTTAAGCCTGGTCGGGCCAGTGAGCATAGACCAGAATCAGCATTCCGCCAGTGAATTCCCTGATTTAATCTGGCCCTGACACAAATGGCTAAAATCTCAGAGAGGTAGCGCCAGTGTTCATCCGGTCACGGTTACACCTATCAGTTAATCTGATGTCACGCCCACACTTCGAATTTTCGTCTCCGGCAACGCCTGCTATTTGCAGCTGTGATATTACAGGATCTGTAGTCTTTTCCCATGTTGTTAACGTGTCTCTTAACAGCAATTATCGTCAGCGATCCTGTTGAATTAGCAGGCTAATCATAAGATTCCAATGGACAGTATCTGAAGCCTGATCCTGACCATCGGGTTGTGTAAATATCGTGTAAGCAGGGTGGCAGATGTTTCGCCGGGATACGTTGTTGAAGGGTCGAAATGCAAGTGGATTATTATCTGAGAAGGTGGGGAGGTAGTTCACTCTGTTACAGACGCAAGGAAAAATAAAAAAATATATCCTCCACGATTGATTAAAGCCCCGCAAACCAAAGCCGATAAAAATAATCCAGTTCAAACCAGGTTCACACTTATTTTGTCTCCAGAGGACGTTTATGACTATTACACAGCGTCTGGTATTGATTTTCTCACTGCTTGCAATGTCACTGATTGCGCTGGTGATTATTTCTTTATCAGTGATTTCGGGTTTTCAATCCCGTTTTGAATATGTACAGATGAACGCGATACCCAGCATTCGTGACCTTAATAAATCGATTAGTGTTACCAATCAGCTAGGGATCGCTCTCTATCGATACCAGAGCATTTCCGATGCGACCAAATTTCCTGCGGCAGAGGAACGTATTGAAAATCTGCTTCAGCAGGTTAAGTCACTGAATGATTATTATATGGCTAACGACATCTCAAACGATGAAGATAAAGCCATGACCGAGCAGGCTTATAAAAATCTGGATGATGTACGCAGCGCATTGCCAGCTTTTCTTGCCGCGTCACGCGCTCAGAATGATGCTGTTACGCTTCCGTTATTGCAGAGTGATAATGGAGTAGGTGCTGCAGCCCGTAAAATGGAAGCAGATTTCACGCGTCAGATTCAGCTGAATATTGATATTGGCGAACAGCTCAGAGCTGAGAACAAGCGCATTTATTCGCAGACGCTGTGGTTGATGTCTGGTGGTTCGCTGCTGCTTGTTCTGCTGCTGGCCGGTTTCTCCGCTAAGGTGATCCTCGGTATTAAAAGAAGCCTCTCAGGCATCGTCAACACCATGACGCAGGTGAGCCATACGCTTGACCTGACTCATACCGCTGAAGTCCGCAGCAGGGATGAGATCGGCAAAACGGCGATGGCGTTTAACCAGTTGCTGTCACGCGTTTCCGGCACGCTGCTTTCGGTCAGTCACGCCGCACAGTCGGTCAGTACCGGATCAACACAGATTGCTGCAGGCAACGAAGATCTTTCCGCGCGTACTGAAGAGCAGGCGGCATCTCTTGAGCAGACAGCAGCCAGCATGGCGACGCTGAGCGAAACGGTGCGCCAGAACTCAGAGGGCGCACATCAGGCCAGCAGTCTGGCGAATAATGCCAATCATATGTCAATTCAGAATGGCACGTCAGTGAAGCAGATGCTCAACACCATGGATGAAATCCGCGCCAGCTCTGCCAAAATTTCTGAAATCACCGGGCTGATCGAAGGTATCGCTTTCCAGACCAATATCCTGGCACTGAATGCGGCAGTCGAAGCAGCACGTGCAGGTGAACATGGTCGCGGCTTTGCTGTGGTCGCGTCTGAAGTGCGTAATCTGGCGCAGCGTTCCTCGTCTGCCGCACGGGAAATCAAAGACCTTATCTCAACGTCGGTTTCGCAGGTGGAGCACGGTTTAGAGCAGGCCAGCGGCGTGGGATCAAACAGTGAAAATGTCCGTCAGGCGATTCAGCAGGTAGCCGATCTGGTCAATGAAATTGCCGCGGCGACGTCTGAACAGAGCAAGGGCATTGAGCAGGTTCATCAGGCGATTGGCCAGATGGATGAGGTGACGCAACAGAACGCCTCGCTGGTAGAAGAGGCTTCATCCGCCTCTAAATCGCTGCAGGAGCAGGCGGAGACGCTGTCAGGGCTGGTGGCCACCTTTACGCTGGAGAGTAACCAGCGTGTCGCGGCGTCGCAACAGCCCGCTGGTGTACGTCGTCCGGTATTGCAGGCGAAGCAGCCTGTACACCACACCGTCGACATGACTCAGGCGAACTGGGAAAGTTTCTGATAGCTGAGCAGTAAAATTCTGGCCTCCACACTGTGGGGGCTTTTTTTTACCTTTTATAATCGAAATAAGAATAATTTTGATGTAAATAAAAATAAAATGAAATCGATTTCATTATTAAAAAACCCTGCCGGAATTAACTCTTTAGAGTGAGGTAAGACGGTATCAATATTCAGAAGAAAAGAGTGTGTCAGGGTTGATAGCGTAATGATAATAGATTCGATACAGTGCGGATGTCTGTTATCGGCGACAATTACATTAACTTGAATTTCTTTATTTTTATAATAGTGATGCTGAAGTCAGGCTTACGCCTAAAAAGGATTATTTGCACCTTGTTATTTTATATTATTGATATTTATCACTATTTATGGATTTGGCTTAGGTGAAAGTTGCAGTAAATATCGTCATTTTATTCACTGTAAAATAACGTACCGCAATCTATACTCCTTTCCGTTGCGATATGCATTTCTGATATTTTATACAAAACCCCTTCCTTCATAGCAATATTGTGCTGAATGAGGCGCCTCTGGCTATGTCAAAGAAAGGGTAAAAATAATATTACACGAGCAATTTTGTGCACTACTCACCTGCACGCCTCATACATCAGAGCGGAAAAGAATGAAAAAAATACTCGACCGGATTAATTTGCCAGCAAAATTCCTGTTACTGGGAGCCTTTGCACTGGTGTTATTTATTTTACCTACCTTTCTGTTTATTCAGACAGGCAACCAGCTTATCGATACCAAAAAAGTCGAACTCACCGGTATTCCGGTTGAGAAAAAAGTCCTGAAACTCCTTAACCTGTTACAGCGTCATCGTGCAGAGAGCGCTATCGCCATCTCCCTTAACAAGCCTGATAACGCACCACGTCTGGCGCTGGTCTCGCAAATTAATACGTTATCCGGAACGATAGCTGACGATCTGCGCAAGGATGACGAGCAGGCACAACCGCTGAAATCGCTGCAGCGGGTTAATCAGGAGTGGGGTCAGCTGCAGGATGATATCAACGCTGGCAAACTCACGCTGGCAACCAGCCTGACGCGTCACGCCCGTCTGATTCAGGCATTACTGGACACCAATCAGGATGTGCTGGATTTTTATCAGCTTTCGCTGGATGCGGATTTAAATACCTACCAGCTGATCGTCAGCATCTATAGTCGCCTGCCGCTGCTGACAGAAACGCTGGGTCAGATCCGAGCCAATGGTACATCTCTGATTGCCAGTGGAAATATTTCTGAGTCCGATCGCAGTCGTCTGGCATTCCAGATTGATAACGGCAGAACGGCTCTGGCACAGTTCAGCAAAAATCTGGACAAGGTGTTCTTCATTGAGCCGGATCTGAAAACCTCGTTCTCCGGTCTGGCAGAGGATGCGACTCAGCAGGCACAAGGCGCACTGCAACTGGCTGATAGTATATTTGTGAGCGGGCACGCCAGCGTGGCACCGGTTGAATATGTACGGGTGTTTACTCAGGCGATCAACCGCTATGCGGAGCTGGGCGATCAAACCAGTACCCGTCTGCAACGGATGATGGAAGTACAGATTGATAAAAGGCGTCAGGCGCAGTATCTGCTGCTGGCAGGTCTGCTGGCCGTCGCTCTGCTGGCCATTGTGGTGGCGGTGATGATCACCCGCTCAGTGACCCGCCCGGTAAAAGAAGCGGTCGAAGTAGCCAGTCGCGTCGCGGCAGGCGATCTTACAGCACAGCTGACGATTTCTGGCAGTAATGAAATGGCTGAACTGCTGAATGCGTTGATGCGGATGCAGCAGCGTCTTGCCCAGCTGGTTTCGGATATCAAAGGTAACGCCGCCACCATCGCCAACTCTTCGGAAGAGATTGCACGTGGTAATGGTGACCTCTCGTCACGTACTGAACAGCAGGCGGCTTCTCTGGCTGAAACAGCGGCCAGCATGGAACAGCTGGCGTCAATCATTCAGCAGAATGCGGATAACACCCGCTTTGCTTCTGATCGCGCAGAATCAGCGACGCAGGCGGCACTCTTAAGCGGCGCGGCGATGGATTCCGTGATGCAGACCATGCACAAAATCCGCGGCAGTTCGGGTCAGATTGAAGAGATCACTTCCGTGATCGACAGCATCGCCTTCCAGACCAATATTCTGGCACTCAACGCAGCGGTTGAAGCGGCGCGTGCCGGTGAGCAGGGCAAAGGTTTTGCGGTTGTCGCCTCCGAAGTGCGTGCGCTGGCACAACGTTCCGCCAGTGCAGCAAAAGAGATCAAGAGCCTGATTGAGCAGTCGGTGGGTCACGCGCAGGAAGGGATTGCGATGGCGCAGAACGCAGGCGATAAAGTGAAGCAGAGCGTCAGTGCTATTGAACAGACCTCTCAGCTGATGCGTGATATCTCTTCTTCATCTGAGGAGCAGAGCAGTGGTATTTCGCAGGTCAATATTGCAGTGAACCAGATGGATCAGGTGACGCAGCAGAACGCCGTGCTGGTAGAAGAGTCGGCCTCCTCTGCTGATGAGCTTGCCGCACGCGCAGGGCAGTTGCGTACTATGGTTGCGGTGTTCCAGACGGCATAATGGTGTCAAAACAGCCGCCACCGGTGGGCGGCTGTTTTTCTCTCAACGCCTGCTACGCCTGATGATCCCGCAGACAGGCCAGATAGGTTTCTCCCGACCGCATCACTTTCTCTTTTGCCTGTTCACGAATATCCTGACCTTCAAACGCGCCATAAAGCTCCCCGAATGTCACGTCATCGAGCCGATGCAGGATGTCGCCTACCGTGGCGGCTGAGAGCGGCAGCATATTCGGATAGCTCCACATAAATGACACGCCATGCGCTCCCGGCGTGACCTGAATAATATCACCCGCCAGCATTACTCCTCCGCCCTCGTCCCAGTGCAGCACGCTGCCACCGGGAAAGTGGCCGCCCAGCCGTAACAGCGTCACCGATGGCATCAGCGCCAGGGATTCACCCTCCCAGAACCGGATATGCGGACTCTCCCGGACAATCCATAGCCGATCGCGGGCGTGCAGATGCAGGGGCGCGTTAAACGCCTCAGCCCATTCCTGCATGGTGGTGTAGTAGTGCGGATGAGAAATCGCGATAGCATCAATGCCGCCCAGCGCCGCGATCAGCGTGTACGTGGCGTCATCGAGGTTAGCAATACAGTCCCAGAGCACGTTGCCGTGCGGCGTACGCAGCAGAAAGGCACGCTGATTAATGGCAAATTCAGGCACGGTTTTAAGGCTTACCAGGGCATCGCTGTGGGCCGTCCACTTATTCGCGTGGCTGGCGCGCAGCGCGTCAAACGCGATCCAGCCCTGACCCGTGGCTGGAACGTACTGACGTTCATCCTCACAGATTTTGCAATGCTGATCGGGGGCATCAGAGGGATAAGCGGTCCCGCAGGCGGTACATAACATCGTCATGGTGATCTCCTTTGTCTCACTCAAGCTTATGCACACCTGCGAAAACCGCACTTTCCTGACGCGGCTTCGTCACACGATCATCGCTGGCGGCGTAAAGTAATCCGGGTCAGTTCCGAGGGGCGGCCCAGCCTGACCGCCATGCCTGGCCAGAGTGCCGTGCCGTTATTCACATAGAGCTGCATTCCGCCAACCTGATAAAGCCCTGACACAAATCCGGCGTTGGGTTTAGCAAACAGCCGGTCCAGTCCGATAATCAGACCGCCATGCGTATGTCCTGAAAGCTGCACATCCACACCCTGCGCCGCGTTCTGGCGTGCATTGCGCGGCTGATGATCCAGCAGGATCACCGGTGCGTTTTCAGGTGCCTGTGCCAGCGCGCGGGCCAAATCTGGACCGGTCGCATTTCTGCCGGGTGCGGAGGCGTCCGGCAGGCCGGCAATCACCAGTTTTGCCGTGCCGCGCTGAATAACGGTGTGGCTGTTGAGCAGCGGCTGTAGCCCCAGTGAGGCCAGATGTGCCGTCCAGATTGCCTGATGGAAGAAATATTCGTGGTTCCCGGTAATCGCCCATACGCCGTCAGGGGCGGCCAGCGCGCGCAGTGGTGCGACATCATGACGCCTGTGTTCCAGGCTGCCATCGATCACATCGCCCGTTACCACAATCAGATCGGCGTTAAGAGACATCGCTCGCTCAACCATCGCGGCGGTCCAGGCCGCATTAAACAACCGGGTGATATGCAGGTCGGTCAGCTGCAGCAGCTGATAACCCTCGAACTCAGCCGGAAGATTGGGCAGGACCAGCGTCACTTCCTTGACCGGCGGCACCCGAATCGCCTGCTGCACCCCAATCGCAGCCAGCACCATCGCCAGCACCACAGCCAGATAGCGAACACCAGGCACCAGCTCCAGCGGATGCCGCAACAGCAGCGCGATCAGCATGACTGCATCCATCAGTATCTGCAGCAGCGCCAGCAGCAGCACGGTGCTGTACGCCCAGTTAAACAGGATGATAATAACGCGGGGCATTTCGGCGGAGAAAATGCCGCCCGACGTAAAGCGGCTTACCAGCAGATATTGTGAGGCCAGCAGCACCAGTGCGGAGAGCAGGATCTTGATGGCCAGTGGCAGGGATAAGGGAATGATGACGCGCGCAATAACATACCAGCTGGGTAAGCTGAAAATCAGGTGAAACATGGCAGTCTTCCGGTAGGGCGCTAAACGTCAGCGCAGGCAAATAAGAGACGATCGTTTATAGAGCTGTTTTCAGCACATCAGTGTATACGATGCTGCCGTTCGGGTTACTTCGCGCGGGGTGCTTTACTGGTGATAAAAGAAGCTGAGGGCCGAAAAAGTAAAAACAGCGTGACCGGAACACCGGCCACGCTGACAACATTCACTGTCTGGCAGGTCAGACTAGCGAAGAATACCTGAGGTGGTGTGCGTGTCGTCGGTTACCCGCGTCATCGCGATCGGAATACTTTTATAGGCGGGAATGCCGCTTTTAGTATCGTGGCTGTCGAGCGGAACCATCACATTGGCTTCCGGGTAGTAAGCGCCGACTGAACCTTGTGCCATATCAATGATCACGATGGTCAGGTTTTTCATCTGACGCGAGGTGGGATTACCCTCCGGATCCAGCGCCATCAGATCGACACGGTCACCCACCCGCAGCCCTCGTCTCTCTGCCTCTTCGGCATTGATAAACAGCACATCACGACGGCCTGTCACGCCCCGATAGCGGTCATTCAGCCCGTACAGCGTGGTGTTGTACTGGTCGTGACTGCGCAGGGTGGTGAGTACCAGATCATGGCATTTCAGCGAGCGGGGATCTTCGTTGATGCCCTGCATCACTTTAAACTGTGCACGACCGGAAGGCGTGAGCCAGACCCGTTCTGATGCGGCGTTATGAAGCCGGAACCCCCCCGGATGCTTAATCCGCTCGTTAAAGTTTTCGAACGCCGGGAACACCGCTTCAATGGCATCGCGGATGCGGCTGTAATCGGCGACCATGGCTGACCAGTCAACCACGCTGTCCGGCAGGGTTGCCTTAGCCAGTGAGGCGACCAGCGCGGGTTCAGATTTGAGATGAGGCGAAGCCGGGTTCAGCGAACCGCGCGAGGCATGTACCATCGACATTGAATCTTCAACGGTCACGCTCTGCGCGCCGGTCGCCTGAACATCGGTCTCAGTCCGGCCCAGCACCGGCAGCAGATAGTTGTGCCTGCCGAGTAACAGGTGTGAGCGGTTGAGCTTGGTGGCCATATGCACTACCAGATCTAAATTACGCATGGCCGGGAACGTCACCTGGGGATCGGAGATTGCTTCTGCCAGGTTACCACCCAGACAGAGCAGCGCTTTAGCTTTGCCATCGCGCATTGCCTTAATCGCCTCCACAGCGCCGTGACCATGCTTCTGCGGCGGCCTGAAACCAAACACTTTCTCAATACCATCCAGCAGTGACTGCGGCGGAATCTCAGTAATACCTACAGTGCGGTCGCCCTGCACATTAGAGTGACCACGTAACGGACAGATACCCGCGCCCGGTTTACCGATATTGCCGCGCATCAGCAGCAGGTTGGCGATTTGCTGCACGTTCTGGGTGCCATACTGGTGCTGGGTAATCCCCATGCCATAACAGATGATGGTCCGTTCAGCGCTGGCATACAGCCGGGCGATATGCTGGATCTCCTCGCGCGCCATGCCAGAGACTTTCAGGATATGCTCCCAGTCGGTGCTCTCCAGGTCAGCCTTGAGCGCGTCAAAACCTTCGGTGTGCTCCCTGATAAACGCGTCATCGATGACGCCGGGTTTGCCCTGGCTCAATGCCTCCTCGTGCATGGTGAGCAGGATCTTCATCACGCCTTTGAGCATTGCCGCGTCGCCGCCAACCCGCACTTTGTAATAGGTCGAAGCCAGCTCAGTAGAGCTCATTGACAGCATTTCGATCGGACTTTGCGGCGAGGTAAAGCGTTCCAGCCCGCGCTCACGCAGCGGGTTTATCGCCACGATAGTGGCCCCGCGCTTAGAAACTTCCCGCAGCGTGCCGAGCATACGTGGATGGTTGGTGCCAGGGTTATGACCGATGCAGAGCACCAGATCGCAGTGGTCAAAATCCTCCAGCTCTACCGTACCTTTGCCAACGCCAATCGACTCCGGCAGCCCGACGCTGGTCGGTTCATGACACATGTTTGAGCAGTCGGGGAAGTTGTTGGTGCCATATTCGCGGGCGAAGAGCTGCCACAGAAATGCCGCTTCATTTGAGGCGCGGCCCGACGTGTAGAACTCCACGCTATCGGGATCGTCATAGCTGCGCAGATGCTCACCAATCTCTCGGAACGCCGTTTCCCACTCAATGGGCTGATAGGTGTCGGTAGTGGGATCGTACTTCATGGGATGGGTCAGCCGTCCTTCTCCCTCCAGATGCAGTGCGCTGCGTTCCCACAGTTCACTCACGGTATGAGCGGCAAAAAACTCTGGCGTGGTGCGCTTGCTGGTGGCTTCCCAGGATACCGCTTTCGCGCCATTTTCGCAGAACTCAAAGGATGAAGCATGCTGCGGGTCGGGCCAGGCACAGCCCGGACAGTCAAAACCCTGCGGCTGGTTGACTTTAAACAGGGCGATCACATCCTGCTTTACTGACATCTGGCCGCGGATAGCATCGGCAACCGCCTTTAGTGCGCCCCAGCCACCAGCAGCACCCCCATAAGGGGCGATGCCATTTGTGCGATTTTGCTCTTTCATAATGCTCCACATTGTTTCTATTGTTATCGGCTAAGCCTGGTACATAAAAAGCAACAGCAACGTGGATTCTGGCTATTATGTGGTGAAATTCCTTCTCAAAATGTTTCGGTGAGTTGGGAGGATTGGATTTCAGGGATGAAATATGAAGGAAGTCCTGAGCTGTAACGTGATAATAAACGAGGCGGGTGGGGTTAATTGCAGGCAAAATTACAGGGAATATATGGTCGCCTGCGGGGGTTTTTAACGTAATTGATACCTCAATGATAAAGTCATCTTAGGTAATATTAACGATTGTGCACGATAGCAGGAATAATATGCGTGATGGTGTTTAGCGTAACTGGAGAAGTCAACAGAGTAAGTACTGCTTCATAAATATAACGGCATGATTTTATCTGGCACTTTAATTTTCATACTGTCAGATGCTTCTGTCTTCATCAGTCTGGCTTCATAGTGCATGGATAATCAATTTTACAAGGATCGCAATAATGCTTCTGCCGGAACGTATGAGACCCACCAAAGTCAGCGCTAAAAAAATCAATGAACTGGCAAAAATGGCTGATCAGATTCTTTCGAAAATCGATAACGGTGCAGACGAGAACAATGCTGAGTTAAAAAAGATGATGGCTGACTGGAATAGTCAGGTGACTTCTCACTATGAATTCACAGATTTCAGGGATTTTTCCTCCCATATGAGTGCCAAAGATTTTACTCGGGTGGCTTTTAATTTTGCAAAATTCTATGAAGATTTTACCTGGAGCGAACTGGTTCAAACCATCTGCTATGTGTGCGATGGTAACTCTACAGATTCCGAACAACACAACGCGCTTTCATTACTCGAAAACAATTTTAACGGCAATCCCTCTGACCTCATCTTCTGGCCAGATGACTGGTTTCAGAATGCCGATATGCTGGATGTTGAGTTTACACCGGAAGAGCTGGCGGCTTATCTGATGATTCGCTCAGGCAGAGTGTTAGCTGATGCACCCGTCATTAAGCTCACCTATCCCATCCCTGAGGACTAATCAGTTACAGAGCGAGTACCATTTTAATAAGGTGTATTGAGAATGAGCTGTTGAAGGTTAAGGAAGGTCATTACGATCGCCTCGTGTTGTTGGATGAGAAATCACAATAAACTCTACTGGCGCATCACTGTTATTTCTGGCCTGGTGTTTAGCGTGTGGCGGAATTTCGACTCCCTGTTGCGCACTGATATCATGCACTTCACCCTCCAGCTCCATCGACAGCACGCCCTGAAGAACAAAGAAAAACTGCCGGGATGAAGCATGATAGTGTCGTTTCTCACGGGTGGCGGGCGGCATTTTTTCATGAATGACTGACATATCTTTGCGGTTTATCAGATACCAGCCATCGCACCCGTCTCCCCAGACATAATGTTCTGCATTCTCTTTTGAAATCATCATCGTGCGCCCTGGTTGTTGTAAGGATTCAAGCCCCGGCTAACTATACAAGGCCAGGTTGTTGACGCTCAAATTTTAATGTCGGTAATAACCTCAATGGATTTTTGACTGTGCTGATAACTTAATCGATCATGACCCGCCAATGGCGTGTCATGGATTGAGCGGTACACGCCTGACAGGCTGTAACGGAGGATGAGATATGCAATGGTGTAAACAGGACAGATTTGATGTTCGCCTTGAGTGGGGGACAGCCGCAGTCAGTTACGCGGCAAAGGATGTAGAGTGCATCGTGATCGTCGATGTAATGTCTTTCTCCACCTGTGTCAGCCTGGCGGTCGATAATGGCGCACAGGTTTATCCTTACCCCTGGAAGGATGCATCTGCCATCGGCTTTGCAAACGACATCGGCGCACGTCTCGCCAGCTTCGACAGATTATCTGACAGGGACGGTTTTAGTCTCTCGCCTGCATCAATCAGGAAAATAGCAGAGGGCGAGAAGCTGGTTCTGCCGTCTCCCAATGGTTCAGCGATTTCATTCCTGGCCCGGGATGTGGATGCGAGCGTCACCGTATTCAGCGGTTGCTTCAGAAACCTCACGCAGACTGCAATGGCCTGCCGGGACTTTAAACGCATTCTGGTTATCCCCTGTGGAGAGCGCTGGCCCGATGGCACGCTTCGTCCGGCCATAGAGGACTATGCTGCAGCCGGTGGCATTATTGCAGCCATCGGGCGTAACTGCTGCTCCCCGGAAGCAGCAGGTGCGGTAGCCGCCTGGCAGCAGCTGAATCTGTTATCTCTTCGCGAATGCGCTTCAGCCCTGGAACTTCAACAGCGCGGATTTCAGGAGGATGTCGATCTCTGTCTGGATCTGGATAGCGCGAAGTGGGCCTGCCAGTTGCAGGGTGATTTTTATGCGGCAGGTTTGGAACGGGGATGAGTCTGTCAGCACGTTGTTGTCCTGACAGGCTCACAAATTCAGCAGTTACTTCTTCTTATTCAGCATCGACTTCAGATCGGCAAAGGGATTGTAGGTCGCCTCACCCACATCTTTTTGTGCATCCTCGCCTGCCACCACACGGGTACCATACTGATCAGCCTCAGTGTACTTAGAGTGCTCATGATCGTGACAATAGAGACACAGCAACTCCCAGTTGCTGCCATCTTCCGGATTGTTAGTGTGGTCGTGATCGATATGGTGAACCGTCAGCTCGCGCAGATTTGAATAAACAAATTCGCGTGAGCAGCGGCCACACACCCATGGATAGATTTTAAGTGCTTTCTCACGGTAGCCGCTTTCCAGCCGCGAATAGTTTTTGGGGATCAGAGCCATGGCAGTTATTACCTGTTTTGCAGAGGTGTTCACGATAGTGCAGCCACTATATCCCACAACGGAACCCGAGGAGAAATCCTCCTGTCAGGCGGGAAGGAGGGCTGACAAGCTCAACGCGATAACCGGCAACTACCCGCGACTAAAAACTTAACCTACTGTCAGCGCTAGCTTTGCCTGTCAGCAGGATAGCGCCAGAAACATGAAGATTTACCGCTTTACTTAAAATTCCGCGCTAAATGTAATGCCGGATGCCATAAATCGCCCAGAAAATTGCATTGGCCCCCAGATAAATCCAGCACCCCCAGTAGGCAATGGGTTCGCGGCGGGTACGGAGTTTGGGCAGAAAGATCAGTAAATAGAGTGCAGAGGCGATAAGCGAAACGAAGTAGAAAAATTTCATTGTTCTCTCCTGGCAGATATCCTTTATTTCAGGATAGTCAGGGATGACTATTTTGCTCAGGGCATCATCAGATTCGTTCCACACCAATGTGTTTAGCAATCACACCGGATATGACCCGATCTGGCTGCTACTAAGCAAACTGGCAGCATAGCGTCGCGATCAGCCCGGTTCAGGAAAAGATAATGTCAGGATGTTTAACCGGATGTGACAATCTATAATCAACGCAGTTTGTTGATCTGCAGGAATGCAGATTTTGCTCCCGCCCCAATGGATGAGATCCCGCTGATGTTTTCTCGCTTTTTTATATATCGTCCCGTGTTCGCATGGGTTGTTGCCATTTTAATTATGCTGCTTGGTGCGCTTTCCATCACCCTGTTGCCGGTTGAACAATATCCTGATGTTGCACCGCCTTCGGTAAATATCAGTGCTACTTACACTGGTGCTTCTGCGGAGACGCTGGAGAACAGCGTCACTCAGGTGATTGAGCAGCAGCTGACCGGGCTGGATAATCTGCTCTATTTTACCTCCAGCAGCAGCTCGCAGGGGAATGTGTCGGTCACCGTCACTTTCAGTCAGGGCACCGATCCGGATACCGCACAGGTGCAGGTGCAGAACAAGGTGCAGCAGGCGCTCTCGCGTCTGCCCAGCGAGGTGCAGCAGCTTGGCGTCACCGTGACCAAATCACAGTCGAACTTCCTGCTGGTGATGGGGCTGTATGACACGACAGGTAAAAGCAACAGCACCGATATCGGCGACTGGCTGGTCAGTAATATGCAGGAGCCGCTGGCCAGGACTGAAGGCGTCGGTGACATCCAGGTGTTTGGCGGCCAGTACGCGATGCGCATCTGGCTCGATCCCTTCAGGCTAAGCTCTTATGCGTTGCAGCCCTCCGACGTGTCGGCAGCAATACGCTCGCAGAACATTCAGGTTTCAGCCGGTAAAATCGGCGGCCTTCCATCACCTGACAATCAGCAACTCACCGCGACGGTCAGAGCGCAGTCACGGCTGCAGACGCCGGAGCAATTCCGCAACATCATTGTTAAAAGTGATAAAAGCGGTGCCATCGTGCGGGTAGGGGATGTGGCGCGGGTAGAGCTGGGCGGCGAATCTTATGACATGACCACCCGACTCAACGGGCATCCTGCGGCGGGTGTCGGCGTAATGCTGGCACCGGGTGCGAATGCGCTGGCCACGGCGACGCTGGTCAAAAATAAAGTTGAAGAGTATCGCCACTCGATGCCGCAGGGCTATGAAGTAGCCTATGCGCTCGACAGCACCGACTTCATCAAAATCTCCGTTGAGGATGTGGTGATCACCCTGATTGAAGCCATCGCGCTGGTGGTGGTGGTGATGTATCTGTTCCTGCAGAACATCCGCGCGACGCTGATCCCGGCGCTGGCGGTGCCGGTCGTGCTGCTCGGCACCTTTGGCGTGCTGGCGCTGTGCGGCTATACCATCAATACCCTGACGTTGTTTGCGATGGTACTGGCTATCGGGCTACTGGTGGATGATGCGATCGTGGTTGTGGAAAACGTCGAGCGCATTATGCATGACGAGGGTTTGCCAGCGCGTGAAGCAACAGAGAAGTCGATGAAGGAGATCTCCGGTGCGCTGGTGGCTATCGCGCTGGTGCTTTCCGCTGTCTTTCTGCCTATGGCCTTTTTTGCCGGATCAACCGGCGTGATCTATCGGCAGTTCTCCGTCACTATCATAGCCGCCATGACCTTCTCCGTCGTGGTGGCGCTGACCCTGACGCCCGCGCTGTGTGGCATGCTGCTGCGGCCAGCCGCTCCCCATCGCAAAGGCTTCTTTGGCGGGTTTAACCGCTTTTATGCTGCCACCGAGCGTCAGTATCGTCACAAAGTCGTGAGCACGTTGCGTCGTCCGATGATCATGGTGTCGCTCTATGCGGCAATGGGCGTGGTGCTGTTTGTGATGTTCACCCGACTGCCGGGCAGCTTCCTGCCGACTGAAGATCAGGGCAGCATTATGCTTCAGGCGACGTTGCCGGCGGGCGCCACGGCCAGCCGTACCGAGGCGGTCAATAAGCAGATCGTTGACTGGTTTCTGACGGAGGAGAAACAGAACATTGATGTGGTCTTTACCATCAACGGCTTTAACTTCAGCGGTGCGGCGCAGAATGCCGGTATGGCGTTTATCAAGCTTAAAAACTGGGACCAGCGACCCGGCAGTGAGAACTCTGCCGAAGCGATTGCCGGACGCGCCACCTATGCGCTTGCATCGATTCGGGATGCACAGATCTTTGCGCTGACGCCGCCGTCGGTGCCGGGGCTGGGGCAGAATAATGGTTTCACCTATGAGCTGCTGGCCAGTGGTGGCACCACGCGTGAGCAACTGGGTAACCTGCGCGATCAGCTGTTACAGAGCGCCGCACAAAGTCCGGATCTGATCGGTGTGCGGGCGAATATCCTGCCACAGACTCCGCAGCTGCAGATTGATATCGATACCAGCAAAGCGGTGGCGCTGGGACTTCAGCTGGATGATGTGACCGACACGCTGACCAGCGCCTGGGGCGGAGCCTACATCAATGACTTTATTGATCGGGGCCGGGTGAAACGCGTTTATCTGCAGGGCGATGGTCAGTATCGCTCTGCGCCGTCGGATCTGGATAAGTGGTACATCCGTAACAGTGAAGGCACCATGACGCCGTTCTCGGCCTTTGCCTCGACCCGCTGGACCATGGGACCGGAAAGTCTTAACCGCTATAACGGTTCTGCCTCGTATGAAATTCAGGGTCAGAACGCCGAAGGGTTCAGCTCCGGTGATGCCATGAACACCATTGAGCGGCTGGCCAATGAGCTACCGGCAGGCACCACGGGCGCGTGGAGCGGACTCTCGCTGCAGGAGAAGCAGGCGGGCGGGCAGTCGACCACGCTCTATGCGATCTCAATTCTGGTGGTTTTCCTCTGTCTGGCGGCGCTGTATGAGAGCTGGTCGGTGCCATTCTCCGTGCTGTTAGCGGTGCCCCTCGGTGTACTGGGTACGGTGCTGTCTGTAGCGCTGCGCGGATTAAGCAACGATATCTACTTCCAGGTGGCGTTGCTGACGACGGTCGGGCTCACTTCCAAGAACGCGATACTGATTATCGAATTTGCCGAGGATGCAGTGCGTCGGGGCAGTTCGCTGAGTGCTGCGGCGTTACTGGCGGCACGCACCCGTCTGCGACCGATTATGATGACCTCACTGGCCTTTATCGCCGGAGTGATACCGCTGGCGGTAGCGACCGGTGCCGGTGCTAACAGCCGCATCGCCATCGGCACCGGTATCATTGGCGGCACGCTGGCAGGTACCGTGCTGGCATTATTCTTCGTTCCGCTATTCTTTGTGCTGGTGAAGCACTATCTGACCCGGCATCGTGACGCAAAATAACACAGTCAGTCCGTCTGTCGATTAAAGCAGACGGACTGAAATCACCGATCTTCCGGCATGATGAGCCCGCGGCCTGAAGCGTACGTTCAGACCTGCTATCCGGGTCGCGGAGACCAGAGATGAAAAGCGTAAACGTATTTTATGTCAGAGACAGATGAGCGAGGAAAAACGTCCTGGATTCACTCGGAGAGATGCCACTCCATGGCGTAAAACGTCCTAAAGCGCTTTATTCAGAATTACTTAGAAGGACGGCGACTAATCTTGCCTCCTTTCCGACCGGCTTCCCTGGCTTTTTCATGATCGTTTTTGAAATTGCCCCCACTGACCTTGCCTCCTGCACTGCCAGCTTCACTCGCACGTTCCGGATCGTTGGCAAAATTACCGGCACCACCTCTGTATTTCTGTTGTGTCATAGGAAGACCTCATATCAATGTTCCATTAGATAAAAAGGACTAGCTAGTCACACCAGGAAGCTTAGTCGACCGCTTCGTTTATGCAAATGCACAGCGTTAATACCTTGATAAGTCAGAGATTAAACTTCGGCTGCCTGTTACCCGCAGCAGGGCAAAGACCGATGAACTACGCTTAAAGGCCTGACGAAAAAGGAGAATGCTATGAGCGACGCGACATTAATCGACACGCTTGAGTTTGGTTCTGACGAGCAGAAGCAGAAATATGAAATCTACGGCGATGATGCACAAACGCCCACTTTTGCTGTGATCTCACGACAGCAGGGCGATAGCTGGCAGAAACTGGAGGAAAAAATCACCTTCGCCGCGCAGGATGAACAGCAGGAAGCGATGGGATCAATGGGCTACGGTTCCGGCGATACGCTGCCCGACTTACGTGATTTGCCTGCCGAAGCGCGGGAGCGCTGCGAACGACACTGGCAGGAACAGAGTGCATAATGAGCAGACCGCTGCTCATTTTTTAGTGGTGAAGCCGTCCGATTAAGAGAGACGCTGGAGGCGGCAGAATAAACCTCTGAGCGCTCTCTTTTTCCGACAGCCACAATAAAAAAGACCCAGGTCATTAAAAACGGGTGAGTCTGTATCGCAGACAGTAGACATCATCACCCGCACAGCTTTACATCTGCCCGCCAGACTCCTGTCCTGTATTATTTTATGCTACGATTTTGTAACAAACTCATCCATTAAACCAACTGCAGCAATTGCTAAAGGTTTTCCCGCTGGTGGCGATAACCCTATGGCGTTGAGCGCGCCAGTCAATGATGAACCCGGCACTCAGCGACGAGTTCTGAACGCGAACGGACCTGCATTTAGCCCTCCTTTTTATACACACCAGACAATGCGGATTAAGCGCAAATTACTCAAATAAAAGCGAAAATAATAATATGTCGATCATTAAGACGATCATAAGACACCTGCCTGTTGCCCGTCTCAGGCGTAGCAGCCAGCCAGCGAATGGCACCTGGGATTGTCGTGCGCTGCCCGATTCACTCTCCTCCATGGGTTTAAGCTCGCGCGCGGGCGGGATCCTGATGACGTTTGTTCCGCCTGAAGCCGATTTTCAGCGGGTCAGTCAGGCCTGGCAGCGCTTTAACACCCCCGATTTGACGGTGCTGACGCTCTCTTCCAACGGTGCGCTGAGCAGCAGTCGATCGCAAAGTACCTACTGTGAGGGGAATGGCCCGGAAGGAAGCTATCTCTGGCTGCCTGATACGCTGATCGCCAGCCATGAAACGCACATTGTCGATCTTCATGTCGCCGACACGCAGACTGCCAGCCAGCGCATTACCGCCATCCAGCAGGAGCTGGCGCGGTTGCAGGTGCGGATGCCGCTTTCAGCCGACCGAACTTTTGCCATGATTTACTGCGATGGATTGTCGGCATCTGAAGGTTTTCTGATGCAGGCCTGGTACAACTGTGGGCGTTTTCCCTGCCTGGCGATTGGTGGTTCAGCGGGCGGCAAAATCACCTTTGATGGTACCTGGATTGGTGCGGGTGGGAGGGTACTGCAGGGCAAGGCTGTCATCGTGTTCTGTCAGATGGCGCCAGGAAAATCCTTTGCCCCGTTTAAAAGCCAGAACTTTACGCCACGCGAGCAGAGCTGGCTGATTGCCGAAGCCGATCCGATTGCGCGCACCGTCACTTCTGTATTTAACCGTCAGGGGCAGCAGCAGCCGTTTGTCGCGTCGCTGTGTGAACATCTCAACTGCACCGAAGCGCAGCTGACCGAACGCCTGAAGGGGCTGACCTTCGGTGTCAAAGTCGGCGGCGAATACTTTATTCGCTCGATCGCCAAAATTGAATCGGGTGGCGTGCACTTTTTCTGTGATCTTGAGTTTGGCGATCGGCTGTTCCTGATGGAAGAAAAAGACTTTAAACAGGCGACACAGCAGGAGTGGCAGGCTTTTACTGCCCGGCACGGCAAACCGGCCGCAATACTCATGAACGACTGTATCCTGCGTCGTGTAGGGAATGCTGACAAACTGCACAATGCTCACTTCTTCAAAGGGATTGCCGCGGCCGGCTTTTCCAGCTTTGGTGAAATCCTGGGCGTGCCAATCAATCAGACGCTTTCGGCATTGGTGTTTTTCAATCATGACGTCAAAGCGATGAGCCAGTTTCCGGTGGAGTATGCCGGTTACGCCGCACATTACGCACAGCGCGCACTGCGCCGCTGGGAAGCGCTGAACAGCATTCAGACACGGGTGCTGGATCGGGTGATCAACTATCAGCAGGCGCTGACGCCGCTGATGGAGGCGCTGCCGGTACTGGAAACGGCGACGCACAGCCAGGGCGAAACGCTGAGTCTGGCAGAAAGCAGCATCCGTAATATCAGCAACATCGCCACCGAGAGTCAGCAGGCGCAGGGACGGCTGGATGAAGGGCTGGACGATCTGGAAAAAATCTCCAACGGCATCAATGAGATTACGCATGGCATCAGCAACATAGCTTTCCAGACCAACATTCTGGCGCTGAATGCCGCCGTAGAAGCAGCCCGTGCAGGCGAGGCTGGCCGCGGCTTTGCCGTGGTAGCAGGCGAAGTTCGTCGTCTGGCACATTCGTCGAAAGAGCAGGCTGAAGCCACGGCGAGTAACATTGGCGAGGCGGTTACCACCATCTCACGGATCCGGCTGGTGGCCAGTGACTCGGCGCAGACGGCTGCACAGATGGCGGAGCGCAGCATCAGCGCGGCCGATACGCTGGCGGCCATGAATCAGCAGACCCGACATGAGCGCGCCGACATTGCGAAGCATCTCGGCAGCCTGCGTGAACTGACGCAGGGAATGGATGCGATGCAGGAAGCGGTCGCGCAGCTCAAAGTGTTACAAACGCTTTCCGGGGCGCAGGTTAAAGGCTGATTTATCAGCATAAAAGACAAAAAAGTGCGGTGTAAGCGTAACGGCCAGGCAAGGCAGGCTTTCAGTTGTTACACTTGTCGGTGATTAACCACGCAGAGGTACTAATGAAAATCAAAAGTTATGCAGCCATGCAGGCTGGCCAGGCCCTTGAACTCTATGAGTACGATGCCGCCGAACTGGCAGCCGAAGAAGTCGAAGTCCAGGTCGAATATTGTGGCGTCTGCCACTCAGATCTGTCGATGATCGA